>ENA-ORXR01001545-ORXR01001545.1-marine-metagenome-genome-assembly--contig:-NODE-1545-length-24195-cov-141.654573_pt1 | contig 24195 bp, 11 predicted proteins | sample MGYA00237866_ERZ511479 | MGnify/ENA metagenome assembly ERZ511479 | reverse complement strand
CCTTGGCTGCCGACCGACGGTGACGCGAACCGCCCAAGGCACACCGACTCCTTTTCGGGGCGGTGAACAAGGGAATGACTGATGCTTCGGCGTCGTCCGGGTTGAACGAACATGATGTTGTTAGCGGGTTGAGTAAGGCCACGTAGTTTATGGCAACCTCTTGCCATAGGGTGGCAGAACCTTGCCACATTATGGCGAACTCTCGCCACACTATGGCAAATTCTTACTATACGATTTGAGAGGAAAACGCTGCGGCATCGTCCTTGGACGAGTTTGAGGAGCACGTCGGATTGCAAATCCGCCCCACCGACACGGCAAACGGTCTGTCCCATTAAAAACCGTGCGACCAGCGTGGGCTCACTCTCGGTCTGGCATGCTGCTCGGGCAGATTACTCCCGGTCTTGCTGCTGCTTCACGAACTTGGCCACCGCCTGCGGCGAGATCCCCAACCGACGGCCGGCGGCGCTGCGGTTGTGGCCGCAATCTTGTAATACTTTGAGGATGATCGCTCCGCGCAGGTCGTGCAGGTAGGATTCAAGTTCGAAGGTGTCGTCGATCACGGGCAGTTCGCGGCGCGACGGCGCTTCGTCGAAAACCAGATCGTCGGCGGCCAAAATCTCGTTCTGGGTGAACATCATCGAACGACCGATCACCGCTTGCAGTTCGCGGATGTTGCCGGGCCAGACGTGTTTTTGGAGTCGTTCAAGGGCGCCTGGCGAGAGACGGCGCGGGGTGCGCAGGTTTCGGTTCCAGCCGCGCATCAGGTGCTCGGCGAGTTCGGGAATGTCGCTGGTTCGCTCGCGCAGCGCCGGCAGGGGAATCGCGGCGAAGGCGAGTCGGTAGTACAGGTCTTCGCGGAAGTGCCCGTCGCGCACTGCGCCGGCGAGGTTTTGATGCGAGGCGGCGACCACGCGCACATCCACTTCAGTTGGCTTGCCGCCGACCGGATCGATCACGCCCTCTTGCAAGGCGCGGAGCAGTTTGGGTTGTTGTTCGAGCGGCAGTTCGGCGATCTCGTCGAGAAACAGGGTGCCGCCGGAGGCCTCAAGAAATTTTCCCTCGCTGTTGCGGTCCGCGCCGGTGAACGAGCCTTTGCGGTGGCCGAACAAGGTCGACTCGACCAAGTTCTCGGGCAGCGCGCCGCAGTTGACTGCGACGAACGGCCCATCGCGCCGGTTCGAACAGGCATGGACGTAGCGGGCGAACAGTTCCTTGCCGGTGCCGGTCTCGCCCTGAACGAGAACTGGGACCCCGTGCGCGCCGACGGTGGCGGCAATATCGATCGCCTTGTGCATCGTCGGATGTGATCCAAGAATGCCGAATCGATCCGCTTTCGGGACGATCGGCTGGGTTGCTGCGGGTGAAATTTGGTACAGCGCCGCCGCCGGTTCGCGAACCAGCCAATCTTCAGCACCATCGCCGGTGGTGGCCGCAGCCGGCGTGAGATCGACGAACGCGGGCGCGCCGTTGGGTCGCCCTGCCGGCTCAACCGCGAACAACTGACCGGCCATGCCGCCGCTACGCAACAACACCAGCCACTCGGCGATCGCGTTCGCGTCGGCCGCGTCAGCGCTGAAGATCAGGTCGGACGCGAAGGCTGCCTCGGCGACGGCCTTGACTTGGTCGGCGCGTTCGACGGTGTGGATCTCGAGTGCGGGGAAGCGGGCGCCGAGTTCGAGCAGGAGCTGGTCGCGTTGCGACGCGCGTTCGGGCGGCGCAACGAGGATCAACGAATGGCAGGGTCCAGGAACGGCGCCCTGTTCGGGGTCGGCAGCAAGCACGCTCAGCATCGGTCCGAGAAAGGCCTCGGACCCGACCAGTCCGAACACGAACGGATCGCGTTCGGATACGCTGGCAACCAAGGTCTTCATGGCTTCCCTGTACGGGTGTCGGAGGCCTCTTACAAATGTAAAAGAGCGGAGCCATCGACGGTTCGAATGCTTGCTCCGCCGGCGGCGCATAAAAAACCAAAAATAAACTGAAACAATTGGCCGCGATGCAACAAGGATTGAGTAGAGTGATATGAACCTTCAGCCCGATGAAAAACGACAACACTTTGCTGCGTTCGTGCGCGAGCATCAGGCGGCGCTGCGTAGTTTTCTACGGGTGATCGGGGTGAAAGCAGAAGCGGTGGATGACTTGGCGCAAGAGACCTTTCTGGTCGCCTTTCAAGAACTTGAGCGCTTCGACGAAGATCGTGATTTTGGCAAATGGCTGCGCGGTATCGCGCGTAACCTCACCCGTAACGAACGCCGAAAATCGGCAAATCGCCGTCGGATCCTCTATGGCGAACTGACCGAGCACTTGATCGCCGAAGCGGAGGTGCATTCGCCGGAACAATGGCAGGATGACCATCGACTACGTTCGCTCCGCGATTGCGTCGAGCAGCTACCCGAACGCAGTCGAAAACTCCTGACCGGACGATATACCCACGAGTGGAAATCCCCCCTGCTTGCGGACGAATTCAACATGAGCGCCGCAGCAGTTCGACTGACCCTGATGCGGATTCGCCGCCAACTAAAAATCTGCATCGAAACCCGAGCGTCCAATGCCTGACTCAAACCACAGCGATCGATTTCATGAGCTTTTAGGGCGGTTCCTTGAAGACGGCTTGAGCGAGTCCGAGCACCTCGAACTCACGGAACTCGTTCGGCGCTATCCGACCTTTTCAAAAGAACTCCAATCGCAGCTGATGATGGACAGCCGGCTGGCCCAATACGACAATGAACGGCACAGCGCAGGTACCTTTAGCCAGTCGGTCGAGGCCGCGCTTGATGCCGAACAAGACGGCGAGCGCTTCGTTGAACACGTGGTGAATGCTGTTTCGCCTCCAAGGGGCGACGCCCGCAAGCGTCGCCGCCTACAACGTCTCGCACTTCTCGCCGCGCTCGGACTTTGTCTGCTGGCGGCGGTGTTCTTGATCAACAAACCACAACCGGCGGTGAACGTGTTCGATGAGGACGTGCCGCATAGTTTAGCCATCATCGAGAACCGCGTTGGCGGAGTGTCGTTCGACGGAGAGCCGCGTGTTGTCGGTGATTCCTTGGAAGCCGGAGTCGTCATCATCGACGCGTATGCAGCACTCGAATTTTATAAAGGCGCGCGAGTCATTGTGGCGGGGCCGGCCAAGCTGGAACTGGTGCATGCGCAACGGCTTATTTGTCACTACGGCAAGATCCGCGCCACCGTTCCCGCCGTGGCGACCGGGTTCACGGTGGTGACGCCGGCGTCCGAGGTAGTGGATCTTGGCACCGAGTTCGCGATGGAAGTCGGCCAAGACGGACAGACGCAAGTCCACGTGTTTGACGGCGAGGTCGAGGCCTTCAATGCCGCGCGCGACCCGCAATCGCTGAAGCTTTTGACGGCGGGCGATGCGGCGAAAATGACCGCGGCCAACACCTGGGAGGCTATACCGGCCGAACGCGAACGCTTTGCGGACCTGCAATCCATCAACCAGCGTTCGCGTGATCAGGAGGGGCAAATGTTTGCGGCGTGGCAGGCGATGAGTTCGACCGTGAAAGCCGACCCACGACTGATCGCGTATTATGATGTTGAGAAGGATCCGCAGCAACGACGGACCTTGGTCAACCGTGCGCCGAACGGCGCGATCCATGACGGCGCCATTGTCGGGGCGCGTTGGACCACCGGACCGTGGGTCGGGAAGAGCGCGCTGGCATTCCAGCGGCCCGGCGACCGCGTCCGCCTGAATCTCAAGGGAACGTATCAAGATATCACCTTGGCGGCGTGGGTTCGGGTCGATGGTTTGGATCGCTCCTACAGTTCATTGTTGCTCACGGACGGCTTCGGTCCGGGCGCGATTCATTGGCAGTTCCTCAATAACGGATCGCTGCTCGCCGGCCTAAATTTCAGCCAATCGGGCAAGCGGAATTTTCGGCATGACGGCTTCATGGATCTCAACCGCCTCGGGCGTTGGGTCCACGTGACCACCGTGATCGATCAAACTAATGGCAAGGTCTCCTCCTACCTAAACGGCGAGTTGTTCGGGGAACATCAATCTAAGTCCCAAGGCGAATGGGTGTTCGGCGATGCCTCCATCGGTAACTGGGACAACCCGACCGAAACCCCGGCAAAAGTCCGCAATCTCAACGGTGCCATTGCCGAACTGATGGTGTTCAATGCCGCGTTGAGCCCCGACGAAATTAAAACCCTATCTTTAAATGAATCGAACTGAGCCACCATGAAGATTTCTTCAACGCTTCGCCTCTCCTTATGTTTTCTGTTCGGTATCGTGAGTAGCTTGTCCGCCGCCGAGTGGCTCCATCTCCCGGCCAAACCCGGCTCTGAAAACGGCAAACAGATCGTCTTCGTCACCGGCGACGATGAATACAAATCGGAAACGTCGATGCCGATGATGGCGCACATTCTCGCCGAACACCACGGCTTCGATTGCCGCGTCTTGTTTGCGATCAACCGGAAGTCGGGCGTCATCGACACCAATCAACGCGACAATATTCCCGGCCTCGAAGCGCTCGCCGATGCGGATCTGATGGTGATCTATACGCGCTTCCGTACGCTTGAAGACCGACAGATGCAGATGATCGAGAACTACCTTGCGACCGGCAAGCCGGTGATCGGCATTCGCACTTCCACCCACGCCTTTGACTTCAGCAAAGCGCAGGACAGCCCCTTCAAACAGTATAGTTACGACAACAAAGACGACGATTACCGAGGCGGGTTCGGCGAACAGGTGCTTGGCCAAACATGGATCAGCCACTGGGGGCATCACGGCAAGCAAAGCAGTCGCGGCGTCTTCGCTCCAGGCATGGCGGGGCATCCGATTTTACGCGGAATTAAGAACGGCGAAATCTGGGGACCCACCGACACCTATACCGCGACGCTGCCCCAACCCGAAGGATGCAACGCCATCCTCATGGGCGAAATTTGCGAGAACATGGAGCCCGACTCCGGACCCGCACCCGCCCCACCCCCTGGCGCGAAAGGCCGCGCAGCGATCGACAAAAATAACCCCATGATGCCCATCGCTTGGACGTACCAACGCCCGGTCGGCGTACAGGGTCGCGTGTTCGCCAGCACCATCGGCGGTGCGATGTCCGGCAAAGACGATTGGGCGAATACCGGCATGCGGCGCATGTTTGTGAATGCCTGCTTCTGGACCTTGAAGATGGAAGATCAGATTCCCGAACGAGCCAATGTAAAGCCGGTGCTCACGCCGAACCCGTTCCGACGCGGCGTGAAGCCCGAGGAAACATTGCAAGCCGCGCTGGTGAAGGAGCGCATCGGCAAGGACACGATTTTGTTCTACGGAAATTCGATGGTGGAGCGCTTACTCGAACACGGCGCGTTCGAAGCCCGTCTGCAGATCGCGCAGCCCGAAGCCAAACTGAAAATCCGCAGTCTCGCCTGGACGGGCGACGAAGTGGGCAATCGACTTCGCTTGGAAGGCTATCCGCAGCACATGAAAAACCTCCTCAGAAAGTGGCCAGCCAAGACCATCGTTCTAGGTTACGGATTTTACGAGTCCTTCGCGGGAGAGTCTGGACTGGCCGACTTTGAAGAGCAGTACCAACAGCATCTCCGCCAGCTCGCCTTGAGCCACCCGGGCGCACGACTTGTCTTACTCTCGCCAATTGCCATGGAAGGCGCATCGGCCGAACGCAATGCCGAGATCCAGCAGTATCGTGGGGCAATCGCGAAGCTCGCCGAGCAGCATGACGCCGAGTTCGTCGATCTGTTTACTCCAACAAAGGCCGCCTACGCGGATGCTGACTCACCGCTCACCGTTCAAGGGATCCACCTGAACGACGCCGGCAATCAGGTTATTGCGAAAACGATCGCGGGCGCCTTGGGTGCATCGGTCGAACCCGACCCAGCCCATTTGCACGAAGTGGCCCTCGCCGCTGGGGCCAAACAAGACCGAGTCGCCGCCGTGGTGCGACCGCTCAATGCCGTCGTCTATTTTGGCGTTCGGAAACGTCCGCAGGAGTACGCGGACGAGATGCCGCGCTACCACGAGATGATTCGGCTCACCGAAGCGGTCGTGCATCAACTGGCCAACGATCCCAGCGCAACCTTCGCCTCGGTGACGCCGCCTTCTCTCGAGCCCATGGGCGAAGGCAAAGGACGCGACGACGGGAACCGAACCGGGATCATCAAGCCGATCGCCGAACAGATGACCGAGTTCAAGGTGGCCGACGGCTACGCGTTCAATTTGTTTGCTTCGGAGGAAGAATTTCCCGAGCTGCGCAACCCGGTGCAGATCGCCCTCGACGCGCGCGGCCGCCTCTGGGTGGTGACCATGCCGTCCTTCCCGCACACCGTTCCCGGACTCACCCCGCCGGACAAAATTTTAATTCTGGAAGACACCGATCGCGACGGCCGCGCCGACAAAGTGACCACCTACATGGATCAACTCGATGCGCTGGATGGCGTCGCCTTTCATCGCGACGGCGTGATCATCTCCGAACAACCGCGCCTGTGGATGACCCGTGATACCGATGGCGACGATGTGATGGATGAAAAAACCGAACTGCTTCGCGGCATCGACGTCACCGACTCACATCACGGCGGCATGATCGCAACCGATCCGCTGGGTCAGGTGATTTTTAGCGACGGCGTGTTCCATCGTTCGCAGCTGGAGACCCCGTTCGGGGTGCACCGCGGGATCGACGCGACGACCTACCGACTCAATCCGAACACCGGGCGAATCAACACCGAATGGCAGCACACCACGCCCAACCCTTGGGACGTCAGTTGGGATCGCTGGGGCAATATTTTTCAGATGTACGGCGACGGCGGGACCCACGATGGCGCGGCCCTGATGTGGACCCCATTAGGCGGCTATCATCCGTACAACTACGCCGAGGTGGGCAAGTACGGCAAAGGCTCGGGCCTGACGATTACCTCCAGTTCGAACTTTCCGGATGAGTTCCAGCAAGGCGTGGCGTCGGCCTCCTTGCTCGGTCGTTACGCCGTAAACCTGACCACGTTCGAATACGACCAAGGCCTGATCACCAAGGACGGACCATTGACGCTGCTCAGCTCCTACAACGCGGCGTTCCGTCCGGCGGACCTAGAGTTCGGGATGGACGGCGCTTTGTATGTTTCGGATTTTTGCAGTCCGATTATCGGCCACGCCCAACACCCGATGCGCGACCCACATTGGGATCACAATTTCGGGCGTATCTGGCGCATCGTGCATACCAAAAAACCCGTGGTGACCGATTGGCCGCAGATCGAGGGCGCGTCCGCTTCGGCCCTGTGCGAACTACTGGTTCATCCGCAGCGCCTCGTTCGTAAACACGCACGTATCGAACTCCGCAAACAAGGTCCCGACGGCATCCGCACGCTCGACAATTGGATTGAAGGTCTGGATTCCGCCAGCGACACCTATGAGCAGGCTATCCTCGAAGCGACCTTCGTCTGCGCCGGCCTCGGCGACGTTCGGCCGGCTTGGCTTCAAACCTTGAGCGACTCCTCCGATCCGATGTACCGGGGCGCGGCGGTGGACTTGATGCGCCTGCTCGCGGACGACCTCGAGAACCTGAAACAAACCCTTACCACTTTGGCAGCGGATCCTCATGCACGCGTGCAAATGAAGGTCATCGGCGCGGTGGCCCACTTGCGTCAGACCGACCCATCGATGAACGACGTGTTGGCCGCGATCACGTCGGACAAGAAGGCGATCAAGGTCTCGCTCGAACGACTCGAGATGGGCACCAAACCGCTCAAGGGCCGCAGTGTCCCCGTCCTCGACGTCGACCCACGGTCCGAACTCACCCACTGGATGCGCTACGATCCCAAAGGCGAGGACGACGCGATGGTACACACCTCGCAGCGCTCTTCCGGAGGCAATCAGCATCTCTACCGAACCTTCGTTGAAAGCACGACGGCCCAGTCCGCGATTGTCGGGATCAACTGCAAGGCGCTCGATATCAAAGTGAACGAGGTGCTGACGTTCAGTCAGAACTCGCTTTGGAGTGGCGACCAACAAGTGCAAGTCGACTTGGTTCCAGGCCGAAACGTGATTGAGATCGAACTGAAGAAGCCGCGCATGGGACGTGCGCCGAAGGGCCTGCCGGCGGTATATCTCTACAACTCTGTCGGGGCGCGTCTGAGTCGTGCCACCACGGTGTCGAATTCCGAATCCTTGCAGCAACAGGTCACGGCCTACGATGCGATGCTCAAAGAACGCGGCCAAGTCCTGCGCGTCCAAGCGGCGCTTGGTTTGCAGTTTTCACCAACCGCGCTTGAGGTGCCGGCTGGGTCCAAGGTCCGCCTGATTTTTGAAAACCCGGATGTCATCGTGCATAACTTTTTGCTCCTTGCTCCGGGGTCGTTTGAGAAAATCGGAGCGATGGCCGACGCCTTGGCCGCGAGTCCGGAAGGCATGGCAAAGCAGTACGTTCCCGCGTCCGACCACGTTCTGGTCGCTTCAACATTGGTCCCGCCGAAAGGCAAAGAAGAGTTGATATTCACGGCGCCTAAAGAACCCGGCGCGTATCCCTACGTCTGCACATTTCCTGGTCACTGGCGGCTGATGAAGGGGGTGTTGACGGTGACGCCGGCGGTGGTGAAAAAGCCAAGCAAGCCGCAGCCTGTCGCGCCCTCGGTAACCAGCCAGAAGGGTAATGTGATGTTTGAAACCGCGAATGCCCCGCGCGCCTTTTCGCGTTTGCCGTTGCCAAGCAAGGCGGTCGGAAAAGTCGAAGCGAGCAAGCAGACCAGTAATGATCCGATCGGGACTTTGACCGACGGCAAACTGGCCCAAGGCTTCGGTCCGATCTTCGGCAATGGCATCAAAGACGGTGCCTACATGATGGACCTTGGTTCGGTAAAAAAAGTCGCGGCGGCCACCAGTTGGTCCTTCCACCAAGCCGGTAAACGCGGTGCGCAGGACATCGAAATTTTCGGTAGCAAGCACGCGACTCATCCGGGTTGGAACCTAGCCGACGGCTCCCGCTTTACGGCCTTGGGCGGCGTGAGTTCCGAGGGCAAAAAGCTGCAGGCGTTCACCGCGCTTTCGCTGCGTTCGCCCAAAGGGAAATCGCTCGGCAACTATCGCTGGATTGTTTGGCGGCTGAAGCCAATCACTTCGCTCAACGAAAACACCGCAATTCAAGAACTCGGTGTCGAACTGGTGGAGTAATCGGTCGACCGTGTTTAGGTTTGCTTGTCGGGAATTGGCAAGGCCTTCATTGGCCGCAAAAGGCGAAAACCGACGTGAAAAACCGCGAACATTGCCCGATTCCATTCCGTCTGAATTTTTGTAATTATCAAATTACGCCGGTCGAGGTACCTTAGGAGTTATCATGGACCCTATATCAATACTTATCTGGATCGCCCTCGGTGCTGTCGCCGGGATTATCGCTAAATTCATTCTGCCCGGAAAAGCTCCCGGCGGCATGATCGTCACCATCCTGCTCGGCATCGCAGGCGCCTTCGTCGGCGGCTGGGTTGCCGGCCTAGTCGGCGTCGGATCTGAGACGGGCGGTTTTAGCATCGTCAGTGTCGTCACCGCCGTTGTTGGCGCCCTTGTCCTACTCATCGTCTGGGGTTTTGTCGCCAAAGCCATCAGCAGGTAATTATCCTCCAACAGAAAAAGCATGCAAGCCGCAGCAGAAGCTGCGGCTTTTTCTTTGCACTGGAGTGGCCTTCGTTGCGGTCACCGTGCGGCACGAAAAACGCCAGCGTGGACGCTGGCGTTTTCGATCCAGGCGGCTGAAACGCCGATGGATATGTTGTCGGTTACTTAGACCGACATGACTTCGGCTTCTTTGGACTCCAGCAGCTTGTCGATTTCGCCGATGAACTTGTCGGTGAGTTTTTGGACCTGCTTGACCGTCACGTCGCGGTCGTCCTCGGTGATGTCGCCATCTTTCTGCCTCGCCTTGACAAGTTCGTTGGCGTCGCGGCGGACGTTGCGGACAGCGACCCGCTGCTCTTCGGTCTTGGACTTGGCGACTTTGAGTAAGTCTTTGCGACGTTCCTCGGAAAGTTCCGGAACTGGGAGGCGGCAGACTTTGCCGTCGGACATCGGCGTGATACCGATGTCAGCGGCAATGATCGCCTTCTCGATCGCAGGCAGCACGGAGGCGTCGTAGGGTGCGATGACCAGCAAACGCGGTTCGGGGGTGGAGATGTTGCTCATGTCTTTGAGCCGAGTCGGGGTGCCGTAGTAATCGACGGTGATGGTCTCAACCATCGCCGGGGAGGCCTTGCCGGAACGCAAGCCACCGAATTCGGTTTGCAGGAATTCCACGGCCTTGCCCATTTTTTCTTCGGCGTCGGAGAGGATGTCGTTGGTGCTTTCCATAATGTGTCTCTTTTCTAAAATCTGTTGGTTTGGTTTTACTGGGGTTCTTACTGGGTTCTTACTGGGTCCTTACTGGGTAACGCGGGTGCCTACGTCATCACCCTTTACGACGCGCAAAATCTGGCCGTCTTTATAAAAATCGAACACGGTGATGGGAATATTGTTTTCCATGCACAGCGCGAACGCGGCGGTATCCATCACCATCAAACGCTTATCGATGGCCTCCTGGAAACTGATCGTATCGTAGCGTTCGGCCTCCGGGTCTTTCTTGGGATCGGCGGTGTAGATGCCGTCCACTTTGGTCGCCTTGAGCACCATATCGGCCTCGAGTTCGCAGGCGCGCAGGGCGGCGGCGCTGTCGGTGGTGAAGTAAGGGTTGCCGGTACCGCCGCCAAAAATGACGATGCGATTTTTCTCAAAATGCCGGATCGCGCGGCGGCGGATGTAGGGTTCGGCCACGGCTTCGATGCGGACGGCGGTCATCACTCGCGAAGGAACCCCGACGTGTTCGAGCGCGTCTTGCAGGGCGAGGGCGTTGATGCAGGTCGCGAGCATCCCCATATAGTCGCCTTGAACGCGGCCGATGCCAAACCTGGTTCCAGCGAGTCCGCGGAAAATGTTGCCGCCGCCGACGACCACACCAACCTCCACGCCGAGTTCGTGGACGGCTTTTAAGTCCTCCGCTAATTTGTGAATGACATCGCCATCCAAGCTCATCCCTTTGGATTTATTGCCGAGGACTTCGCCGCTGAGTTTGAGGAGTACGCGTTTGTAAGGACTATCTGACATCTTTGTCGTTCATACCCGCGGGCCTGTTGATTGGTCAAGGCTTTGGAAGGATCGACAGTTGAAACTCCACTCGGCCCAAGAGAACGTTAACCCTCGATCCGATTATTACCCGTCGGCGCTTGCTCGGCTCGGAAATAGTCGAGTGATTCTTCGAGGCCGCCCGGGCGATTCCGAACCAACCAGACACGGCGGTGGTGTTCGATCAAGCCGGGAAGGTCGAGCAGATCGCGGGTCAGGGAGAAACGGAACTGGGCCAAGCTGAGGCGTAGTTCGTCGACCATGCGGGCGTCGGGGCACGCGGCTGCGAGGGGCTCAAAGGCCTCGGCGAGTTCGTGGTAGCGGGCGAGACACGCAGCCTGTTCTTCGGCCGTCGGGGACCACGCTTCGTAGTGCTTGGTGAACAGCAAGTGGAAGAAGGGCGAGCTGTTGTTGAAGGCGCGACTGGTAATGATATCCTGAACGCGACCTAGTTCGAGCAACCACGCGCCGAGACCGGGGGTATACAAGGCGTGCTGGTCAAGCGCGGCGGCGAGTTCGCCGGGCTGATTTAAACCGGATGGATTCCAAGCCAGGCTCGCGCCGAGCACGAAGCCGGGGAGAGAAATCGGAAAGGTCTGAGTGTGACCGAGGTCGCCCCAATCAGTCATCAAGCACCCGACCGCCCCGTGGTGCTGGCCAACCCGAACCGCCTCGCGAACATTGGCCATCATGTTGGTGGTGCGGCCCACAATCGAACGCCAACTGGAGGTGCCGGGACAGACGTAAAAGGGCACGTCGTGGCGCGCGAAATCGGCGCAGCGTTCGGCGAAGGGATGGTCGGCCTCGTAGCCCCATTCGAGTGCGGTGATCGGACGCGGCAGTTCGGCAATCAGCTCGGGTGAACTGTGAATGATGTCGCCCCAGAACATGGGGGTGTGGCCGTCGCGGACGGCGCGGGCGTGGATCTGTTTGAAAAAATCGAGGTAGACGCGGGTGCGTCCCTGCTCGTCGCAACGCGCCTTGCTGTAGCCTTGGCCGAGTTCGAAGGTTTCATCACAACCGATGTTGAACTGGCGCGAGCGGAAGTTGGGTAGGAGTTGAGTGTAAAGATCGTCGAGCAACGCGAGCGTTTCGGGCTCCGGACGCAGGACCGAACCGCAGTCGCGCTGGGTGCCCCATGGCGTGGTGAAGCCATCGGGCGACTCGGCGAGATGGCGGTACTCTGGGTGTTTGATCCAACGTTCGAAATGGCCGAACGAGTTTTGGTTGGGGACGAGTTCGATGAAGCGGGCGTGGCAATACGCGTCGATGCGACGAATGTCCTCGGCGGTGTAGGGCGAGCTGTCGCGCCACACCAGTTCGTGACCGGCGTAGGCAAAGCTGTGTTCGGTATAGAGTTGCACTTGGTTGATCTTGAGGCCGGCCAGCCAGTCGATGAGTTCGAACAGGGTGTCGAGGGTCGGCACCTTGCAGCGGCTGACGTCGAGCATCACGCCGCGGTGCTCCAGCGCGGGGTGGTCGGTGATGTCCGACCAAGAGGAGGTCGGGACTTCGACCTGCTGTTTCAGGGTAAGCAGGCCATACCAAGCACCACGTTCGGTCGCGCTGCGAAGGTGGATGGCGCCATCGTTTTGCACCAATAACTGGTAGCCTTGCTCCGGCACTAATGGGGCATGCTCGAGAACGAGCGGGACCCGTTGGGTCGCTCCATCGGCATCCGCGAGCCACCCCATCTCGAACGCGCGAAAGCGCTCAAGCCAGCGGTTGCCAGGGATCCAATGATCGGTCGCGAGCTGCGGAATTCCTGCTGGAAAGCTGGGGGCGCCCGCTTGACTGATAAGGCGTGGTGGGGGGACGAGCACCGCTCGGCATCCGTTACTGGCCGAGCAGCTTCTTGAAGCGCTGCACCATTTGCGCCTGCTGTTGCAGGAGAACTTGGCGTTTGGCTTCAGATGCTTCGAGGTCCTGCTTCAGACGGGCCACTTCTGCGGCGAGTTGCTCCTGTTTGAGCTCCCCGGCTTGGACTTCGCTGTCTTTGTTCCCCATGTTGTTTTCCAGTTCCGCGATGCGGGCTTGGGTCGCGGAGGAGGCGGTGGCCTGCGCTTGCAACTCGGTGCGGAGGTTCTGAATGTCAGCCTTGGATTGCTCCTCGGAGGCGCGCAAAGCGTTCTCCCTGTCGAGGCTCGCACTGACTTCCCGCTGCATGCGTTTTTCCGTGGCGGCAAGTTCCTGTATCTGGGTTTCGGCAGCGCGGAGATCGGCCGTGAGTTCAGCGACCACGCTCTGAGTCTCTTTCAGTTGAGCGTCCTTGTTGTCGATATTGGCCATGCCATCCTGCATTTCGCGGATGCGGCCGCGCGAGGCTTCCAGCGCTTCTTGCTGGACGCGGACGACTTCTTCCATCTGGGCGATTTGCTTGGTGAGGGCATCCCGTTGTTTCTCCACTTCGGCCACTTGTTTGACGCGCACATCGAGATCGGTGACTTGTTCGCGGAGTTTGTCCTGCTGTGTTTTGGAGTGCGCTTGGAGGCGGTTGTAATCGGATAGCAGGTTTTCCCGGTCGGCACCGAGGTTGTTGAGTTTTCGCTTCAGGGTTTCTTCTTGGGCGAGAAGCGAGCGAATTTGCTCCTTTTGTTTTTCGCTGGTCGTGGAGGTTTCCTTCAACAGCCGGTCCTTGATGGACGCTTCGGCGGACAGATTCTCCATCAGGGTGGAGAGGGCGCGGTTGGACTCCTCTGTTTCACGCAGCGTGGTGGTTGTTTCACGCAAGGAGGAATCGAGCGCCCCCATACGTTCTTGGTCGTCGGCGATCTTCTGGTTGAGGCTGGAGATGCGTTCGTCCTGATCCTTCATCCCGGCCTCCTGAGCGGCGTTCTTTTCGGCGAGCGTGGTCCGCGAACGGTCGAGTTCCATCAGTTGCTTAGTCGTATCGCCGAGTTCGCGGGTGAGATCCTGAATTCTCGCCAGGGCGTCCTCGTGGTTTTCATTCAGCGCCGCGAAGCGGGTCTTGAGATCGGCGATTTCGGATTGGAGGGTGGTTTGGTCGGATCTCAGGGTAGCGTTTTCGGCCATGACGCGATCGCGTTCCGTGCGTAAATTGGCGGCTTGCTCTTCGGCTGCGAGGCGACTCTTCTCCAACAGGTTGGCGCGGTCGACGGCTTCGCCAAGCTGGTTGCGCGTCATTTCACTGGCGCTGACATGTTCCTTCAAGGCCTGATTCATGGTCTCGAGTTCTGCGGTTTTTTCTCGGGAGGCGGCTTCCAACTGAAGGTAAGAGGTTTCAAGGATGCCCATCCGAGAGCTGCGTTCTTCCGCCTCAACCAGCAGGGTCTGGTTGGTCCCGCGCTGGGCGAGTAACTGGGCGGCGGTGGCATCGAGCGTTTGGGCGAGCTGGTTTTTTTCAGCCGTCAGTGCCTCATTGCTAAGGATCGATTTATTCAACTGGGCACGCATGGTTTCCAGCACCCCCTTGCTGTTTTTGAGGTCGGTATTGGTTGTGGCGAGTTCGGCGCGGGTGGTTTGTTGCTCGGCCTCCAACTTGGCCTTCGCCTGTTCGACCAGTGCGAGACGGGCGGCGGTTTCGGTGAGACGGGCGCTCATGATCTCATTGCTGCTCCGTAACTCCACGGCTTCGGCGGATTTTGTGGTGAGTTCATCCAAGGCACTTTGTAGATTGGTTTCGAGTCCGGCGACTTGCAACGTGAGGGCTTCGCCTCGGATGAGAGATTGCTCAAGTTGGGCGGCCACGGCTTGGCGATCGACTTGGGCCTGACGCAAGTCTTGGTCGGCGTCGTTCACTTTGGCGGTGGAGGCCTCGAGGCTGGAAATGAGTTCCTGATTGGCGGTTTGCAGCAAGGTGTTTTTGTCGGTGAGTTCGAGAATCTGGCCGCGCATTTTCTCGCTGTTCACCTTACCGTCGGCCATGCTGGCCTGCAATTGGTTGTTCTCGTTCACAGACGTTTGAAGATCCGAGGTCAGAGCCTGCGTGGCGGCTTCCAACACCTCGGCACGCTCGGTCATTTGATCGAGGGAACGGGCCAAGGTGTCCCGTTCGACTTGAGAATTGGCGAGGTCGGCAGTGAGTTTGTTGACCTGTGAGAGGGAGGAGTCGAGACTGGTCGACAGGTTGCCATTTTTCTTGGCCATATCGGCGTACTCGTCAGCGGCGCGGCCGAGTTGAGCCCGCATGATGTCGTTTTCCGACTTTAGATCATTGAGATCGGCCGTGCTCTTATTAAATTCCTCAATGTTGGCCGCCAATTTGTCGCGAAGATCTTCGCGGTCTTGATTCAGACGCGCGAGTTGGTTGGTGGCGGTTTGCATTTCCGACAAGGCCTTCATGCCTTCGGCTTGTGATTTGCCGAGTTCTGCGGTCAGCGTCTGGACTTCCACGGTGGTTTCTTGGAGCCGGGTCGAGAGTTCGGCCCGATCAGCCTCGAGGCGGGCGACTTCGTTGGTCGCGCCTTGGTACTGGCGCACGGTGGTCTCGAGTTCGGCAAGGGCCTGATTTCTGCCCGCGGCGGCGGCATCGAGGCTATTCTGGGTCCGTTCGAGTTCGGTGGTGAGTTCGGTGTTACGTTGCTCCATCTGCAGCATCCGAGCGGTGAGGGCTTGGTTGTCGGCGCTGGTCTGGTTCACCATCGCCATGGAATTGTTGAGTTCGGAGGTGGACGTGCTCAAATCGGCACGGAGCTGATCGCGTTCGGCGGTGAGGTTGGCGACTTGGCTGACGGCATTGGTGAGTTCAAAGCGGAGACCGCGCTCGGTCTGTTCGCCGTTGCGGAGCATGTCGTTGGACGCGTTCAGGCTGTCGGTCGTCTCGCGCAAGGCGTTTGACAGGTCGATGTTCTCGTCTTGCAGAAGGGCCACCCGGTTGACCGCATTGGTCAAGTCGCGATGGGCAGCTCGCGACTCATCGGCATGCCGCCGAACCACATCGCGGGACCGGTTGAGTTCGGTGACGGCCGCGCTCAAATCTGCTTCAAGCTTGGCGTTGCCCGCTTGCAGGCGGGCGACTGCATTCACCGCGTTGGTGAGGTCGAGACGCAGTGGTTCTTGGGCTTCGACGACGGTGCGCAACTTGTCCTCGGAGGCGTTCAGGCGGTCGGTCGTCTCGCGCAAGGCATTTGACAGGTCGACGTTCTCGTCTTGCAGTAGGGCGGCTCGGTTAACGGCGTTGGTGAGGTCGAGACGCAACGGTTGTTGGGCTTCGACAGCGGCGCGCAACTTGTCCTCGGAGGCGTTCAGGCCGTCAGTCGTCCGGCGCAACTCGTTCGAGAGGTCGACGTTCTCGTCTTGCAGTAGGGCGGCTCGGTTAACGGCGTTGGTGAGGTCGAGACGCAACGGTTGCTGGGCTTCGACAGCGGCGCGCAACTTGTCCTCGGAGGCGTTTAGGCGGTCGGTCGTCCGGCGCAACTCGTTCGAGAGGTCGACGTTTTCGTCTTGCAGTAGGGCGGCTCGGTTAACGGCATTGGTGAGTTCAAACCGCACTGGTTCGACGGCTTCGATGGCATTACGGCGCTCGTCTTCGGCGGCTTGTAGTTGGGTCGAAGTCTCAGCCAGTTTGGCTTCGAGTTCGGCATTGTTTTTTTGAAAGCGGGTGATCCGGGTGAGGGTGTTGGTCAACTCCAGCGCCATGGTTCGTTCGTTTTCGCTAGAGACCCGAACTTGTTCGCTGTACTTGTCGGCGCTGGTTAGCGCTTGGTCGAGGCGCGCCGTGAGGGTCTCGTTGGCGGCACCGAGTTCGGTGGCTTCGGCTCGGCTGGCTTCGAGTTTGGCGGTGGCTTCAGCGGCGGCTTGCTTTGAGAGTTCGAGGGCTTCCGTACTACGATTGAGCTTCTCGACGGTCATGCGAAGATCCGCGTCAAGGCGGTTGCGGTCCTCCTCGAAGAGTTTGAGTTCACCGGTCGTCTTGGCGGCATACTGACGCATGACTTCGTTGTCCTGCCCGGACTGGTTGAGCTGCTGGCGGGTTTCCTCTAGGCTGGCGACGGCGGCAGCGAGGTCGTTGTCGACGGCAGTTTTCGCGGTTCGGAGTTCGATTGTGTTGGCCCGGAGTTCGTCGAACTCCGCTTTCACTTGGTCACGGGCTTGGCTCATGGCGGTGGCTTGCTGGAGAGCCCTGTCGAGTTCGCTGGTTCGGGTTTGCAAGTCCGTCGCGAGACGATTGTTTTCGGCAACCGCCTGCTGGTTGGCCGCGGCCAGTTCCTGGTTGGTCTGGTTCATCGTATCGAGACGGACCTGGCCTTCTTCCAGTTTTGATTTGGCGACTTCCCAGTCGACAGCCGTGCGGTTGAAGGCACGGTTGAGGGCGGAAAACTCGGCATTGATCGCGGCGTTGGTGGCGGACAAGGTCTGGGCGTTGTCGCGGAACTCAGCCATCTGTTGCCGGGTGGCTTCGAGTTCGCGAGATTGATCGCGGAACAGGGCGTCTTGTCGTTCGAGCGCGCCGGCGAGCTCGACGGTTTTCGCTTCTGCTTCGGCACGCAGGCGCGAGGTCTCCTCCAAGCGGGCGCGGGTATCGGCCAGCTCGCGGTTGCGGTTGTTCATGTTCTCAAAACTCGACTTGGTGTCGTCGGTGAGTTTCTGCACCGCCTCGCGAAGAGCCGTGTTTTCCTCGGTCGCTGTGGTGGCGCGCTGTTCGGCCGCGTCCTTGGCAGCCCGAAGCGATTCGAGGTCGCGGTTGGTGCGTTCGCCCATGGTGGTGGCAGCGGAGAGCTCGGTCGTGAGCCGACGTTCGGTTTCGGCCGCTTGGGCTGCCTGTTCGGTGAGGGTCCGGTAGGCCTGTTCGACCTGAGTCGAGCGATCTTCCATTATGCGCATTTTTTCGACGGCGGCGTCGAGTTCGGTGATGGTGCGCGTGAGGGTCCGAGCGGAACCCCGAACCTCTTCTTTAAGGGCGGTGTTCTCTTCCTGCAGCGCGCGGGTGTTCTGATCGGCGTTGCCGGCCATTTGCTGGCTTTGCGCGAGTTCGGCCTCGGCTTTTTGCAAGGCCTTCAACAGTTGGTTGGCTTCGTCTGCCCGCCGAGCTTCCTGTTGACGTGCCTGCGCCAATTGCTGGCGCAGGGCGGCGACATCGGGCGGGTTCTGTCCGGCCATTTGCTGGTTGAGTCGGTCTATGCTGGCGTCGCGTTCGGCCAACAGGCGGGCGACTTCCTGACGCGCGGCCTCCTTATCAACGAGTTCCAGTTGCACATTGGCGAGACGGGCACTGGTTTCCTTGAGCTGACTGGTCAGTTGGGTCACTTCGTTGCGCAATTGGTTTGCGGCATTGCCTTGTGCACCGACCAAACCGGGTAGGACGAAGAGACAGAGAGAAAGGAGCGCGAGGCTCCGCGTTCGGAATGAATTCATGATCGTGTGGTTCCCGTGACCCACGTCTGGAGGCCGGCGTTTATAAGTGCGGCGACGTATCCAGAGGCGGCGTCGTTTGCAATGAAGGTTTGAACGGGTCAGGGTATATCGGGTCAGGGTATATCGGGTCAGGGTGTATCAGGTCAGGGTGTATCGGGTCAGGGAGTGCGGCCGCCCTCTCCGTAAATGAGTTTCTCGAGGCGGGCATCGGGCGGGCTTTCAAGTTTGAGAGCGGCCTCGTAGTGTTCCTTGGCCTCTTTTAAATTACCGAGGACCTGGTTGACGATGGCCAGATTGAAATGGGCTTCGGGGTTGTCAGAGTCGAGTTCGACGCAGCGGGAGAAGGCCACGCGGGCGCCTTCGTAGTCACGGCGCGAGTGCGCGATGATGCCGGCGTAGTTGTGTAGCTGCGGATCGTTCCGCGAACGCCGCAGGGCATTACGAATACTGGTCTCGGCGAGGTCGGACTTGCCGTCTTTCCAGAGCAGGATGCTGCGCAAACCGAGCGCTTCGGGATGGGAGCCGTCCTTGACCAAGACTTGGTCGACCAGCCGACGGGCGTCATCGAGTTCGCCGGTGCCGCCGCGTGAGACGAGGACGGAGGCTTTGCCAACGCGGGCCTCGTTGAGGTCGCGGTTGAGGTCGATGGCTTGATCGAACAGGGCGAGCGCTTCGTCGTAGCGACGCTGCTTGACGAGTCGACGTCCTTTTGCGGTGAGGTCAAAGTAGTCGCCGGCGGCCGGCGCGGTCCCGGACGGGTTGTTGCTCGTGGGTTTGGCGAAAGCGCCAGGCAAGGATGGGCTACCCGGCACTTGACCGGGGGCGGCCGCGATATCGGGGGAAGGTGCCGAGGTCGTCCCCTTCAGCCGCAGAACTTCGTCTTCGGCGGCGGCGAGTTTGGATTGAAGCCGCTTGGTGGCGGCGCGGGTGTCCTCAAGTTCGAGTGAGAGTCGAGAAATCTCCGCCTTCTCAACGGCATTATTCACGGCTTTGACCACGGCGGGGGAAGGCTTGGTCGCGGCGGCGGCCAGCTTGGCTTTGAGGCCTTGTGCGAGCGCGCGGGTGTCTTCGAGTTCGAGTGCCAGCCGGGCCAACTCGGCTTTGTCTTCCGCGCTGCTGGTCGGGGTGGCGGGGGTGGCGGGGGTGGCTGAGGTGGCGGGGGTGGCTGCAGTGGCTGCAGCGGCTGCAGCGGCTGCAGCGGCTGAGGCGGCTGCAGTGGCTTTGGCCTCGGCGGCGGCCAGTTTGGCTTTGAGGCTTTGAGCGAGCGCCCGGGTGTCTTCGAGTTCGAGGCTGAGGCGGAACATCTCCTTCTTGTCCACCTCGGCGCTTTTATTGGATGTGTCGGCAGCCGTCAGGGCGGCGACTTTGGACTCGGCGGTATCGAGCAGGCTCTGGGATTTGGCGAGGCGGGACTGCATCACAGCGAGGTTCTGCTTAATCGCGTTGCGTTCGTTGGTTGTGGTGTCGAGCTGTTGTTGCAGAACGCGCATGTCCTCGGAGCCGCCGGCGGTGGCACGAGCCAGGCGTTGTTCGGCCTCGGTGCGGAGCGTGGCTTCCTGCCCGAGTTTCGTTTGCATCCCTTGAATCTGGCGCTTGGCGTCCGCGAGCGCGCCCCGCGAGGCGGCGAGATCGTCGGCCATTTGGTCGGCGACTGCGGTGGCGCTGCCGTTTAGCAGGGCTTCGACATCGCCGACATCGTCAAGCGCCTCACGGAACCCGCGCAGGGTTTCCTCGCGTTCGGCGAGACGTTTGTCTTGCATGGCAACAACGCCCTGAACGGAACTCAACTCGCTCTTCGCCATCAGAAGTTCGTCCTTGTTCTTGGTGAACTGCGTTTGCAATTCGGTGCGGGCGCTGCGTTCGGTGGCGAGCAAACCCGTCAGTTCCTTGATCTTCCCGAGGTTGAGCGAAGCGGCTTGCTCAAGGTCGGCCACTTGGCGTTCGTATTTGCCATTGCTGGTGCTGCGCAACTGGTTATTGGCCTCGGCCTCATTGGTCAGCGAGGTGACGCGTTGCTCAAGTTCCTCGATTTTCTTTTTATTGAATCGGTAGTTGGCGTCTTGCTCAAGGAGTTCGCGCTGCTGGGTCTCGGCTGCCAGACTGGATTCAAGCGTAACGATTTTACCGTTCAAGTTGGCCGCCCTAGCACTTTCGGAGCTGAGCGCCTCACGCATCCCGACGAGTTCTTCCTCTTTGTCGGCGAACTGCTTTTGCAGAGCGTCGAGAGCGCCTTTGAGGTTGTCCGCGGTCTTGGCCACGGCCTCGGTTTTGCGCAGGTCTTCCTCGAGCAAACCGATGCGGTTGAGCAGTTGCTGGCCGCGCTTGCGTTCGACCTCGGTTTTCATGGTCAGGCTGTCGGCGGTCAACGCCCCGTCCTTCATCAGTGCCTGAAGGGAGGTAATCTCGTCGGCTTGACGGCGGGCGGCGCGTTCTTGCTCGGCGACCTTGGCTAACAGGTTGTTTTTAGCGGTCGTTTCGGCGGCAAGGTCCTCGCCGAGTTTGCTCGACCGGGCTTGCAGGGATTCGACTTGGCTTTGCGCGGTGGCGAGCTGGCGTTCCAAGGCAGAAAGTTTCGGGGCATGGCCTTGGGTGGTCTGCGCGAGATCGTTTTTCGCGGCCGATAGTTGCGATTGGAGTTCCGATTTTTCCTGGGCGGCGGCCGCCCGGAATTCGCGCAGCTCGTCCGCGTGCTTGTTGGCGAGCTCGCGCATTTGGTTCTGGGAGCGTTCCGCGTCCATGGTGCGTTTGCGGTCGAACCCGAGTACCCGATTTTGGATAGAGGCCATCTCGACATTGAGCTCTTTCAGCTGCTGCTTCATCCGATCGTAGTCGGCGACTTTCGTCATCGACTCGTTGACCTCGGCTTGAAGTTTGCGGGACCGATCGCGTTCATCGGCGAGTTGCTGCTCCATTTGTTCGCGAGCCTGGGTGAGCGCGTCGAGGCGGGCAAGTTTGTCTCCGGACTCGGCCATGGTTTGGCGCAACTCCGCGTGGGCGGTGCGTTCGTCTTGGAGCTGCTTTTCGGCGGCGTCACGCGAAGCGGTGAGCGAATCGACCTGATCGGCTTTGGCCTGCATGGAAGCGATTTTGATGCGTAGGTCCTCGTTCGAACGGCGTTCGTCCTGCAGTTGCTTTTCGGCGGAGTCGCGGGCCTCGGTGAGGCGCTCGATTTGGCCAATCTGACCTTCCATCGCGGCGTACTTGTCGCGCAGTGCCTCGCGGGCCTTGCGTTCGTCGTTAGCGGTTTGTTCGGCGCGGTCGCGTTCGGCGGAGAGGGCCTTCATGGAGGCTTCGAGGTTTTTGACCCCGGCCGCTTTGGCTTCGAGTTCGGCGTATTGGTTGCGCAGTTCGTCGGCTTTTTTCTTTTCACTCTCGACCGCGAGTTCGAGCAGATTGCGGCTTTCGCCCATGGACTCGATGGTCAGCTTGTCCTGCTCGGCGTTGGCGATGGCGTTTTGCAAGCGTTCATCGAGCTTCGCGGCATTGCTCTTGAGTTGGTCGCGTTCGAAAATGACAGAATCGAGGGCGTTGTTGACCTTGCGCTCGCGAGCAATCATCTGGTTTTCACGGGTTTCGAGATCGCGCATCTCGGCGGAAAGGGCGTCCTTCGTGCGCTTGAGGTCCGCCTCGAGTCCGCCGATCTTTTGGTCCGAACCGGCGAGTTCGGCGATGCGCGCGTTCAGCGTGCGGATGGTGCGTTGGTCCTCTTCGCGCTTCAGTTGGAGTTCGGAAAGTTCACGACGCAATTTGATCGCGTCGGCCGACCCGCCACGGTTCATAAACATTGTTCCGCCCACGGTGACCGGAGGCAGTTGACGAAGCGTGCGTCCCGAACCACCAGAAGATCCCGTTGTCGATGGCGGACTCGAAGCCGCCGACGCGGAGTTGACCGGCCTCACAGGCGTGGAGGAAATGACTCCGTTGGCCGGAATCACGCGGTTACTGGGAATCACGCGGTTACTGGGAATCACGCGGTTACTGGGAATCACGCGGTTATTGGGAATCACGCGGTTGTTAGGAATCACGCGGTTACTGGGAACGGCAGGAATCACACGGTTTGCAGAGTTTGATGGCAGAGGCGTCGAACGGATGATCGGAGGATTCTGAGAACTGCGCACGGACGGAGTCGTTCGGGGCGTGCCGACACGATTGACCGGGGCAACCGAGCCTGCTCCAGCGGGCCGCGAACCCGTCCAGCCGGGCGGAATCGGCAGACTAGGCGTGACCGGCAGGGGCTGTTGGCCACCCACGTGAAAAGGAAGCAACGTCAATACCGTTGCTGCCGTTGCTAGTTGTGTGATGATGTTACCGTGAAAAAAATTGATTTTCATAAACTTCCCAGTGCAAAAACTGAAGGTTCACGATGGGCAAAAAAAACAACGACTTCAAGGTCATATAAGGCTGGAGGGCTTCGGAAGGCCAAATATTCCGACCCGCCACCCGTCAGAAAGCAGATTAGAGCGTCATCATGAGGATACCGTCCCGAAGAAAAACAAAGAGAGGCTCCGTTCTCATCGCCGTCTTGGTCGTTTTGGCCCTGTGCGCCGCGCTCTTATGGCTGGTACAAGCGGGCGCTCTGGGACGCTCTGCCAGTGCCGATATCGAGTCGGAACGCATTACCACGGCGAGCTTTGGGATCGATTGCGTCCGTTCGGCGATGCGCGTCTTGGCTGACGACGAGGACCTATTGGTTGATCACCTCAACGAGAAATGGGCTAGCCCCTTCGAACTGCGCCACCCCGATGGGCGACGTGCGCGGGTCCGGATCGAGGACGCGAACCGCTACTTCGACCTGAACAATGCTCCGGTGCCCGCCACCGTCACGGCCACCCGTCCGGTGACCGAGATTCTCCACGAGCTGTTCCGAACCTGCGGCATGAACAGCAACACCACCGATCAAGTGGCGGCCTTGGTGGACGCGGTGGACGTCAACAATGCCGGTCGCTTCGAAGATCCAGAAGAGTTCAATCCTGCCAATGCGCCGCTCGCGACTTGGGCCGACTTGTTTCGGGTTCACGGCATGGCATCGCGCGCGTTCTTCGCGCCGCAACCCGACCCCGACCGCGTTCGTGGCTTCGGCGAGTTCGAACATCCGCTGCAAACGTTCACCATCCTACCCGATCCGGACGCCAGCCTAAGCGGAACCGCCGATGGCGCAGACGATGCTCCACCCGACCAAGAACCCACCCCGTCTGACGAGGACAAGAGCGAGCAAGAGGACCGGCGCCGCGCGAGCCACGTGAACCTCAACACCGCACCCGCCCACGTCCTGCGCGGGGTCATCGGCAATACCCCCGACCGCGCGGCATTGGTTGAGCAACTGCTCGCCTACCGAGTTGAAAATCCGATCACCGCGATCGGGCCCTACCTCGGACGCCTGCCGCCTGCCGACGTGCAAATTGCCACCGCCTACCTCGACACTAAGTCAGCGTATTTTTGGGTCACCGCGATTGACGCGTCCACCGGCAATACGATTGCCCGCGCCTTGGTCGGACGCGGTTCGGACGGGACGGTGAAGATCGCGCAGTGGCGACCAGCCGTGGCGGGGCGTTGAACCCCGGGGACCAGGGTTTTAGCGTCGGCGTTGCCGACGGGACTCGATCACGACCACGACCACGAATTACGAACGGGCCTCTTGGTCGTAATCGTGATCGTTATCGCAATCGGCATGCGAGACGTGGGCGGTTGCCAACCGCACTTGGGTTTGATTTCGAGGAAGGCCGAGGCGAACAGCACCATGGATAGCGGCACCTCTTCGCGAAGGTTGATAGCCCAGTGGC
>ENA-ORXR01001543-ORXR01001543.1-marine-metagenome-genome-assembly--contig:-NODE-1543-length-24215-cov-4.306488_pt1 | contig 24215 bp, 21 predicted proteins | sample MGYA00237866_ERZ511479 | MGnify/ENA metagenome assembly ERZ511479 | reverse complement strand
TCAAAGTTAACACCTCGTCCGCCTTCTTCATCTTCACCCTTAAAGCGTTTCAGGTATTTGTCAGTGCAGACAACCAGTACAAAATCTGCCTGATCGATATTGCTCTCCATCCAACGCGGCCAGCCCTTTTCGGGGGCACCATTAACATACTGATCAATTAAGCAATCTACCCCATCCTCGCGCAACTGGTCAGAGAGCGCCAGAATGCGCTGACGATGCTCATCTGAATCGTGGCTGTAGCTAATGAAGACTTTTGGGGCTTCTCTGCTGGGCATTATTTCATCCTTGAGAGGGAATAGTAGGCAGATAATACCGTTTGTCAGTTACTTTGTCTTTGTGAATAAAAAGACCAAAAACGTGTGTTTACGAAAGTATCGTCGGCTCAGCAGCATTTAGCTTATCAATAGCAAAGCCTGCAGCGGCTTTATATTTCGCCATAAACTCAGCTCTTTCCTGTGCCGGAATCACCTCTTCGATGTCATCAAATACACCTCCACAGCGGTCATTGAGTATATTCAGCAAACCGAAGGGGCCGGAACCGCGATTGCGCAGTACCAACTCAGAAATCGGGCCGCAAAGCTTATCGTTAAAAGACTTCAGCGCGTCGGCTGTAACACCTCTTTCCAGAAGCTCTGCACCTATAACGCGGGCATCGACAATCGCCTGACTCGCGCCATTGGAACCAGTGGGATACATGGCATGTGCCGCATCGCCCATCAAAGCCACTGGTCCATCCACCCAAGTGGGAATCGGGTCGCGGTCGATCATTGGGTTTTCATAGGCACAATCGGTTTGACGGAGCATTTCCGGGACATCGAGCCAGTCGTATTTAAACTCTTCAAAGTGATGAATGAAGTGCTCGATTTCAACAGGACGGAACCAGCCCTGATGCTGCCAGCCACCGTCATTATCCATTGTTTGCTCGGCAATCCAGTTAACCAGCGAATTACCGTCTGCATCCGGTTTAGAAATTGGGTAAATCACCATGCGATGGCGATGCGTGCCCAGCCCGATAAAGGAGGATTCTGTGCGCAATGCCTTCGTTCGCACAGTGCCGCGCCACATGATTGCACCACCCCAATGAATGGGTGGTTGCTCTGGATGCATTTGTGCACGAATGGCAGAATGAATGCCGTCTGCGCCAATCAGAAGTTTACCGTGGATTTTGCTTTCTTCACCGGATGGGCCACGCACTTGAACTGCCACGCCAGAGTCTTCAATCTCATAGCCCAGAACTTTGCTACCCAGAATAACGGAGTCTTCGCCCAGACGTTCGACGACTTTACGATACAACATCATGTGTAGCTCACCGCGATGCGCAGCGTATTGCGGCCACTTATAACCGGCTTCCAGACCGCGTGGCTCAGCGTAAACTTCTTTGCCGTTTAGACCAACAAGTGCCCACTCCAGTGCCAGTAAGCCCACGGTATCCAAGTCATCGCTACTAATGCCAAGATCAAACAGTTCACGTACGGCATTCGGTTGTATATTGATGCCAACACCGAGTGGGAGCATTTCTGGAGAGGATTCAATTACTGTGCAAGCTATCCCAATCTGGTGCAGTGTCAGCGCCATAGTAAGCCCGCCGATTCCACCACCCGCAATGATCACTCGATCTGACATTAGAAGTACCTTTTATTCATCAACCAGAAGCATCTCATAATATCGTTTAATAACCCACAAGAAGCACGTGATCGTGCTTCTTGTTTGCTGAACTTCTTCCAATTAGCGCTAGACCGTTTGTCCAGCGACTCCTTGTCGTCCGCTGCTTGTTTTATTGTCGCGCATGCCATCACGAATCAAGGCTTTGGCCAGCGCTACACACATCAAGACCATTACCATCGTAAAGGGTAGCGCACCTATAATCATCGCGTTTTTTAAGGCGTCGAGTCCACCCCCTCCAGCGACCAACAAAGTACCGATAACAGCGGTCATTACCACACCCCAAACAATACGGTGCTTGGTTCCGGTTTCCTGCTCGCCACCTGACATAATGGTATTCATTACCAAAATACCTGAGTCAGCTGAGGTAACCAGGAAGGTTAAAATCAGAACAACACTCATAATGGTGATTCCTGACAGCAGTGCTGCGTTGTCAGCAAGCATTACTTGTAAGGTTGCGAATAACTTGTTGGTGGTGCTGGCAGCAATAATTGCACCATCAGCCGTTCCGTTAATCTCAAGATCAATCGCAGAAGCACCAAGAATCGTCATCCATGCAAAGCAAACTAAAGCGGGGGCAAATACACATCCTACGATAAACTCACGGACTGAGCGGCCACGTGAAATACGCGCCAAAAACAAACCCACGAAAGGTGAGAATGCAATCCACCAAGCCCAGTAGAAGGTGGTCCAACCTGCCTGCCATCCGAACTGACGGCCTTGTGTGCCTGCTTCATAAACGCTTGCCGCTAAGGTGTCCGTATTTCCAAGAGCAGTGAAGGCTTCCGGTAACTTTTCCTTAAATGCATCTAGTGAACCCCAGGCATTAGTTGCTCCGCTGTAAATCGCATTAACATCAGCAGCAGGCAGGGCTTTAACAGCATCTGGCAAGGTGGATACAAAGTCTGTCTGCGACAGCGTTCCATAAGCTTCAAATGACAAAGGAATGAAATTGATCATATAGTCAACAGATGCGCTGACATATGTGCTCATGGCGAAACCAAACGAGCCGAAGACAATAAACGTGCCCAGTAAAATTAACGACAGGACTAAGTTGAGGTTGGATAAGTATTTTACACCTCGACCGACACCAGACACTGCTGAGATAATTGATAAACCCATAATCATTAACAGAGCGGCGATCAGGCCGACAGTGCTAGGCTTAGGTGTCTTACCTGTGAGATCCATTAACCAGGCCATATCAGTGATTGCATAAAGACCGTCGACCAACTGGCTAACACCGAAACCGATAGTGACTGATACACCTAGAATGGTGGCGACCACCCCTAGAATATCCACAATATGACCGAGGGCTCCATTAAGAAAGCGACCAAACAATGGGGTCAAGGCTGAACGAATTGTTAACGGCATTTTACGGGAATAAGCATAGTAAGCTAAGGATAACCCCGTCACTACATAGATAGCCCAAGCGTGGAACCCGTAATGAAGAAAGGTGTAGCGGTAGGCGGAAGTCAACGCCTCTGGCTTATTTCCAACAACTTCACCTGCCAGAACGAGCGGATTTGACCCCCACAGCCCCATTGGCTCCGCCGTTGCGTAGACCATCAATCCAACACCTAAACCCGCACCAAACATCATGGAGAACCAGGAAAAAGTAGAGAACTCGGTCTTTTCACCTTCAACACCTAGCGTGCGTTTACCAACGGATGGGATGATTGCCAGTATGAATAGGAAGAAAAAGAAAACACCAACTGAAATGACGTAGAAGCTATTGAAGCCTTTGAGCAGTGAGCCGTTCCAGGCTCCCAGAAGTTTATTGGCGCTCTCAGGCAACAAAAGCGCCCAGAGCACCAACGCAATCATGATACATTTACTGACAAGTGCTATGGGTAAGCTATTACCCTCGTAGAAACCAGACTCTGTTTTCTTGATATCCAGATCCGTAAACGGCGGTTTTATTGACATTTTATACTCCTTATTAAACGAATACCCAGCCAATAGTCAACAAGGTTCCGACTTATGTCAATCTGACTCGATAAGGAAGTGGCAATATTATTGAATGCTTTGCATTGATATCAATTGTGACAAAATGAAACAAGCGCGCACCGCAACATGAATGATGTGATGAATTATTATTCTTTCTGGCTGCTTGTTAGTCAGATCTGTTTGTGCACAAAGCGCTTAAATCACTGAATAAACGCTTTCAAGATCTCACTCTTTGACCCAATAATCGCTGCGCCAGCATAAGACAGGTGGCCACTATCCCGATAAATCGGTACACCGCCCACCGAGCTGTGACACATTTTCTCATCACAAATCAAGTCGGCCAGCATTAGCGTATTTACGTGAGGCTTTATTTTTTCACTCACTGCTAAAGCGTTTTGGGTTGTCATTGAGTATTCAGTTCTGCGGAAGGAGCAGTCCTCGATTTCACCACCAAACATGTTCTTTTTAAAGACGCATTTTCCTAAGTCACTTCCGTTGCTTGGCGTTGGTGAAACGAACAGCACCTCGCGACCCAATTTATTAACTTCTTCTACCGTTTGCACAAAGTGCTCGCTAAGTTGGCTCTGGTTCAATGAAATAAACTTGCCATTTTGTCCTAAGGCCTTTTGATTGATCAGATAGGAAATTTTTGACGAAATTACGACTTTTTTAATGCTTGGGTTATCCGCAATAAACTTCATCACGCTACGGTTAAACTCGATGCAGTTTTTAGCTTGTTTTTCATTGGGCATTAACACCGAAAACTCTATCAATGGTGGGCAGCTGTTCTGCGTCATCTGAACCATTTTAATGTCTTTCTCTGCGCTCAATAGCGCATGACCGAGATGCATGGCAAAGCTATCTCCCCATAGGAGAACCTCAGGATCACTCTTAGTTGTTCGACAATTTTCTGAAAGATTAAATGACAGGCAGTCTTTGCTGAGTCCGTAATTGTTTTGCACCAGCTCTTCAACGTCGGACATTTTTTTATTGTCAAACGTACTGCGGCCTTCAAAACCGTTGGTTAAATGAATCGCTGCGCCAAGAGCAACCAGGCACACCATGCTAGAACCAGATACCCAGAACACGCTTAACTGACTTTTACGCGATTCAGAAGCAATAGCTGTTTTTGGCTTTTGACGGAAAGGTGTTTCAATAAACTTCCAGGATAAATAACCCAACACAATGGTAAGCGCCAGTATTCCGGACTGGTGAGCGGTGGTGTAATCGTGCATAAAGCGCATTCGGTAAAACGCTAGGATTGGTTGATGCCACAGGTATAGGCTGTAGCTGATCAGGCCAAAAAATACCATGACCTGTGACGAGAGTAATTTACCGACCAGTGTCGCTGGCGTACAAAACAGAATCAATAAGACGGCACCACCCACCGGTAGCAAGCTGTAGAGCGATGGAAATGGCGTCTGATGATTGAATACGAATACTGAAGCAACAATCGCAGCGGCTCCGGTTAAAGAAAGTATTTCATTCGCTGAGACTTGTTCTTTTTTGAATAGTAAAAATGCACAGACCGAGCCCGCTAATATCTCCCAGGCTCGAAACGGTATCAGGAAAAAATTCGCCGTATTGTGATTGCGCCAGCCCCATTCACTGAGTGCTAAACTAATTACCAGCATACCGACAATCATCGAAAACATGGCCTTAATGCCAAAGCGCCAGGTTAGTAATATAAAGATAGGAAAGGCGATGTAGTATTGCTCTTCAACCGCTAAGCTCCAAGTGTGCAGCAGCGGCATTTCTTCTGAGGCTGCATCAAAGTAGGTGGAGTGCTTCCAGAAAAATACATTAGAGATAAATACAATTGCGGAAATTGCCGACAGGCCAAACTCTTTCATTTGGCCCGGTGCCATCCAGAAGTAGGACAAACAGATGCTGACCAGAATGACTGAGAGCAGGGCAGGTAAAATCCGCCTGGCGCGTCGCTCGTAAAAATTAGCCAGTGAGAACTGATCCTGAGCTTTTTCTTTGAGGATAATGGAGGTGATCAAATAACCACTGATAACAAAGAAAATATCAACGCCAACAAAGCCACCGCTAAATCCTGCAAAGCCTATGTGGTACAGCAGGACAGGCAGTACTGCTAAGGCACGTAATCCATCTATCTCTGGTCGGTAATTGATCTTCACAGGCAGGCTCATTGTTTGTTCTTTTATGACTAATACTAGTAAGCCTTAGCTGCATCCTCACTGAATTTGAAATCGTCAGTTAGCGTCCTTAATAACTCAACGCACATCTGTAAATGCTCATATAATGCTCACGCGTCAGTTCTTTTTAAACTTACCTCGTTAAGCTGGCGTTGGGAAAACGCTCCATTCATGTAATAATTCAGTGGGTTTGATTTTAACTGATGAGGAGTTTGACCGAGATATGGAAAAGATTAATTTGATACGTACGCTGAGTACGGCATTGCTGACTGCCGGATTGGCATTTGGCGCAAGCAGTGCTAGCGCAAAAGATTTTAAAGTGGGTTTCGTTTATGTAGGGCCAACAGGTGATCACGGTTGGACTTATCGTCACGATGAGGGTCGTAAAGTACTGGAAGCAATGGAAGGGGTAACCACAACTTTTGTTGAGAGTGTTGCTGAAGGCGCTGACTCTGAGCGTGTTATACGCCAGCTGGCCAGCAAAGGCCACGACATGGTTTTCACTACATCGTTTGGTTACATGAACCCAACGGTTAAGGTCGCTAAGAAATTCTCTAAAGTTAAGTTTGAGCATGCGACAGGCTATAAGCGTGGGGATAATGTTAGTACTTATTCCGGTCGTTTTTACGAAGGTCGTGCGATTCTAGGCACCATCGCGGGCCACATGACAAAGTCAAATACCGTCGGCTATATTGCATCTATGCCTATTCCAGAAGTTATCCGCGGTATCAACGCATTCACAATAGCAATGCGTAAAGTAAACCCAAAAGCTGAAGTTAAAGTGATCTGGGTTAACTCTTGGTACGATCCCGGAAAAGAGGGTGATGCGGCTAAAGCATTGATCGATCAGGGTGCGGATATTATCACTCAACACACTGACTCTCCTGCACCACTTCAGGTTGCTGAAAAGCGTGGCATTTTTGGGTTCGGCCAGGCATCTGACATGTCTTCCTTTGCACCAAAAGCGCAGTTAACCGCGATCGTTGATGACTGGGGTCCTTACTATAAAGCACGCGTTGAAGCGGCCATGGCAGGCAAGTGGGAGTCAATGGACACTTGGGCAGGCATTAAGGATGGTATGGTTCACATGGCACCTTACAGCGATTCAGTCCCTGAAGATGTGCAGAAAGCTGCGGATGCGGTTAAAGATGGCATTGTCGGCGGTACTATGCACCCATTTGCTGGTCCAATTAAGAACCAGAAAGGTGAAGTGGTTGTTAAAGAAGGTGAGACGGTCAGTGACGGTGATTTGCTAGGCATGAACTGGTATGTTGAAGGCGTACAGGGTTCTATACCTAAGTAATTTACGAGGATGTTGCGATGAGTAGGATTGTCTATGTGAACGGTGAGTTCGTTCCTGAAGAAGAAGCGGTGGTGTCGGTTTTTGACCGCGGTTTTATGTTTGCTGATGGCGTGTATGAGGTCTCATCAGTGTTGCGTGGCAAGCTGATTGACAACAACGGTCATATGGTTAGATTGCGCCGCTCCCTAAACGAATTAGAAATGGCTCACCCGTGCACGGATGAAGAGATCGAGCGGATTCAGCATGAATTGATTAAGCGCAACAATCTTGAAGAAGGTCTGATCTACCTTCAGGTAACGCGTGGTGCGGCGGATCGTGACTTTGCTTATCCAAAAGATACCAAGCCCACGCTGGTATTATTCACGCAGGCTAAAAATGTACTCAACAACCCCATCGCAGAGACCGGTATTTCAGTGATTACAGTTGAAGATATTCGTTGGGCAAGACGTGATATTAAAACGGTTGGATTACTGGCCCCTTGCATGGCCAAAATGCAGGCGAAAGCCGCGGGTGCAGATGATGCCTGGATGGTTGAAGATGGTCATATCACTGAAGGTAGCTCTAACAATGCCTATATTGTCACCAAAGAAGGCACGATTGTTACTCGTCAGATAGGCAATGAAATCCTCAATGGAATCACGCGTCGTGCAGTGATGGCGCTGGCGGCAAAGCACGACTACAAGATCGAAGAGCGCCTGTTTACTGTTGAAGAGTGTCATAACGCTGCCGAGGCATTCATAACATCGGCGACGATGTTCGTGCAGGCTGTGGTAAAAATCGATGATGCGGTGATCGGTGACGGTACCCCTGGTGTGATCTCGAATCAGCTACGCGAAGCTTATATTGCAGAAGCATTGTCAGAAGTAGGCTAGATACCTAAGCAATTTTGTAAACTGCAAGGGCGTCTTGGTTTTGAATCAAGACGCCCTTCTTGCGATTGTCAACTGACTAGATAAAGGAAATGTCTTCTTCTGTTTCTTGTGGAATCTGTAGCAGCAAATTTCGACTTCTTAAGTAAGGGTGGTAGCGCATTGCCTTTAGTATATCCTTGGTCGCTAGCTTATTATTTCCACGCGAAAGGTGAATCATACTGCGCCCGGAATAAGCACCAAAGTGCCTGGGTTCCAGTTTGAGAACTTTGTCTATATCTTTAAGTGACTTATCAAAATTCTTCAGCTGGTAGTGCACAATGGCCCGTTGATTCCAGCCTTCAGCATATTTTGGAAAACGCTTAACGACAGTATCCAGCGTCTTAATACAGGATATAAATTCTTGAGATTCGATCTGAGAAAACGCTGTATCCATCAGTTTTTTCAGTACTTCATTTTTAGGCGCTGTCCAGATCCGCCAGATCTCCTGCTCATGACCCAAGGCTTCAATTTCATTTTTAGACTTTCGCAGCGAATCAAATAAAACGTCTAATTGTTTGTGCTGAACTGCATTTAGGCCTTTGTTGGGTTTAGTTGCGTATTCAAGAGAGTCTTCGGCAAATACGGGGGCAGCAACCATGGCACCAACAAGAAGCAACAGAGCGGTTATTCGTCGGACTATCTTATTCTTCATAGCGCTCACCTCTTCGACTGTTTAGTTTCAGTATAGAAGACTAAACAGTCATTTAACAATTAACATTCATAAAGGCTGAGTTGTTTCGGTTTTTTTGAACCAGTATTTTGAAATATATGAGATACCACCTGTCAATATTCAGAAGCTATTAACTTTGAAATCGATAAGATCACGACATTAAATGATGACTGTTGGCTGTGCATCAAAAGTGAAAAACAAAAAAATATAATAAAGGTTTGTCACGTGAAAGAGATATCGAGCAAGGCTAGAAGTCTTGGTTCTGTTGTGCAACACAGTTTTTTAAAAACGGCGCTAATACCCATTCTGACGGTAGAATTGATATTACTTTGCCTGTACTTCTTTGGTACTAACTACATTACAGAGAAGAACTTGGAATTGCTGCGTTCCAGTGCAGTTGAAACGGTCTCGGAAATTTCAAAAACTGAGGCCAGAAATTTTGATGATCAATTAAGAGAAATTAGTCGTAATAGCCGGTCGTTACAAGTTGAGCACCAGGCTCTTTTCAAAAGCGCCTTCTCAGGCTCACATCTCAAAATGAAGTATGCCAACAACAGGCTAAATAAGAATCTTAAATCGTATCGTTCCAGTCTGTTTGTTTCCTCCAAAACTGAACTTGGCCCAGAGATTAGTGAGAAAATAATCAGAACAGAGGAGATGAACACGCGCTTCAAAAACTTAGTGGAAAATAATCCCAACTTAGTCACTGCCTACTTTAATTCTTGGGATAATGTGTCTCGAATTCATCCCATTATCGAAGATTTTTATGATCAATTCCCGCACGATTTCGACCTGAAGGAATATAATTTTTATTACCTTGCTGATGCGACGCATAATCCAAAGCGCCAATCTGTCTGGACTGACGCTTATCTTGATCCAGCGGGAAAAGGCTGGATGCTCTCAAGCATTACCCCAATTTACAAAAACGATTTTCTGGAGGGCGTCACGGGCTTGGATGTTACGCTGAGCACATTCTCAAAACATATTTTATCCAATGACTTGCAGTGGAGGAGCGGTGCGCTGGTAATGGACAAGCATGGTAATATTTTAACCATGTCACGGTTTGCTGAAAGTTATTTTGGACTCAAGGATTTGACTCATTATAATTTCAAAGACACCGTTGAAGGTCAAGCAATAACAAGTCCGACAGAGTTTAATCTACTCAAGCAGAAATCGAAGTCAGGAAAAGATTTTACGGGTTTTTTCTATGGGGATGAAAAAACGATGGAATTTGTCATGAAGGGTGAAGCGTATCTTTTAACGAAAGAAGCAATACCCGAAACGAACTGGCAGCTTTTCATCTTGGCACCCCTGAAAAATGTCTATGGGCCAATAATCGCAGAAAAAGAGCGAATAACACAAATTGGCATTGGTTTCGTTGTCCTCGCTGCTATATTTTATGCGTTATTTTTTGTTTACCTAAAGCGATCATCCAGGAATCTGGCTAAGCGTATATCTGCGCCAATTGAGCAGGTGACTAATATGATAGTGAGCTCCGATTGCGGTGAAAAAGTTCACGCAGTACATGAACCTGTAAATATTACAGAGCTTGATAATTTGCTCAGTATGAACTTCAAAATTCAAAAGGCAAAGCTTCGCTATCAAAAAATTAGTGAGGAAATGAAAACCAAAAATGAGCAGCTAAAAATGCTCGCCATTACAGATCAGCTAACTCAACTGTATAACCGCCTTAAATTGGATGAAGTGTTGAGTTATGAACTCGCTCGGTCGCAAAGAGATAAAACGCCTCTGACGGTAGCGATTATTGATGTCGATAAGTTCAAACAGGTCAATGATAGCTTTGGCCATCAAGTGGGTGATACGGTGTTAATTGGGGTTGCTCAGGTAATGCTCAAGAATATACGCTCCACTGATATCTTGGGTCGATGGGGCGGCGAAGAATTTATGCTTATCCTGCCCAATACATCACTTGAAAATGCTTATGAGCACGCCAATAACCTACGTATCAAGATTCAGGACGCTAGTTTTAAACCAGTGCGTCAAATTACAGTCAGTATGGGGTTGGCTAGTTGCGCACAGTTTGCGTGTGAAAAAATGGTGGTAGAGCTTGCGGATAGTGCGTTGTATGAAGCTAAAGAGAATGGTCGCAATCGCATTGAGCTTGCCCCATTGCCGGCAAGTAGACCAGAACAAACACAGAGCCTGGTGAAATTTGCTACTAATACTTAGGGCGTCCCTGAACTGCACAGAACCTGCATATAAAATACGTTGAATTTACAAAGACTTCGGATTGTTTTTCTATCTGAATAAGCGACAATTCAATTCATGAAAACTTTGATATTGTTTGCCACGTTGATTTTCCTGTGCGGCTTCCTGCCTGGTGAGTCCCGAGTGATGCCCGTTAAAAATGCAACGGTGCGTGATTGGAATCCCAATTCATTTTGGTACTACCCTTGGGGGCGCTCAGGGGTGCATAAAGGTATTGATATCTTTGCACCTCACGGTACGCCTGTTCGCGCAACCACCAGTGGCATTGTTTTGTATAGTGGAGGCTATGGTTTGGGCGGCAATGTGGTCTACATGCTGGGAGCCAACTGGCGATTCCACTATTACGCTCATTTGAATGCCACGATGGTGTCTGCATTAACGCCAGTTACTGCCGGTGAATTGATTGGTACAGTCGGTACATCTGGCAATGCTCAAGGTAAGCCGCCACACCTACATTATACGATTAAGAGCGCTTTTCCACGTTTCTGGGCTTATGATAGTCGGCATTATTCCTCCTGGAATCGAACCTATTATCTTGATCCCGGAAAATTTCTGCAGGGTATATCGCAATGAATCAAAAGAAAATCCTAGTGGTGGATGATGATCCCCATATCCGTGAAGTCATTAGCTTTGCCCTGCAAAAAGCCGAGATGGAGGTGGTATCAGCTGAAAATGGACAGCAGGCCCTGACGCTTTTTACCACCTCACCAACGGATCTGATTGTCTTGGATATTAATATGCCGGAGATGGACGGGCTCGCTTGCTGTCGTGAAATTCGTAAACTCTCTGAAGTGCCGATTCTGTTTTTATCCTCCAGAGATGATGAGATTGATCGTATCTTGGGGTTGGAGATTGGCGGAGATGACTACGTGACTAAGCCATTTAGCCCGCGTGAATTAGTGGCCCGCATCAATGCAATACTTAAGCGCACTCAAACCGTTTCAAGTACATCTGATGAAACCACCAATGCTCGCTTAGTACACGGAAAACTGATGCTTGATACTGATCAACACGCAGTTTGGTGGAATTCTGAGGATGTGAGCCTCACCGCTACGGAGTTTGCGATACTGGCGCAGTTTATGCGTTATCCCACTCGGGTATTCAGCCGGGACAGCATTATGAGTAGCGCCTATCAATTTAATATTCAGGTGAGTGATCGCACCATTGACAGCCATATTCGCCATATTCGCAGTAAATTTGCGGCGGTTGGTTGCGAGAGTATCATTGAAACCTTGCACAGCGTTGGCTACAAACTCTCCTCATGCCAATAAATGCGAAGACACGCAGTCGCAGGCTGTATCGGCTAAGGACAATCTTACTTGTTGTTATGCTATCCGTTCTGGTGTTACCCATTGCCAGTCTATTTTTGTTTCGGTTCTATGAAAATGAGCTGGTGCGTAGGACGGAGGAGCAGCTCATTGCGCAGGCAGCAGTGATTGCCTCAACCTACCGTGAGCTAATGAGTTTTTCAAGAAGTGGAAACGAGGTTATCTCAGACAACTTATCTAATGCTTGGACAACACGTAATCAGTCTGTCAGAGGTCTGTACTATACCCCGATTGACCCCGTGCTGGACTTGGCACAACAGACTGTGTTATCGCGTAGAGCAGATGCAATTCCTGCCGTTGTGCCAATTTCGCCGAGAGTCAAAAGAGTCGGTTCGACTATGCAGAACATTATGGTCAATGCACAGAAGTATACATTAGCAGGCATGCGCCTACTTGACCAAAATGGCACGGTAATCGCTGGTCGCAGTGAGGTTGGCAAATCACTGAGGCATATAGAAGAAGTCAAGCGCGCGCTTGCTGGTAAATACACTCCTGTGATCCGTGAGCGCATTTCTGATCAGCCGCAACCACCGCTCGCCTCAATTAGTCGCGGCACAGGTATTCGTGTGTTTATTGCCTTTCCAATCCTGCTCGAGAACAAGGTCAGAGGTGTCGTCTATTTATCACGGACACCGCAAAATATACTCAAACACATGTATCAAATACGAGGGAAACTCATCCTTCTGGGTTTTGTGCTACTGCTCGTGACAGGGCTGTTGGTATTGTTTATCTCTTCACGATTGTCCCGGCCGATTCGTGAACTCATTGCTCAGACTCAGCAGGTGACGCGAGGAGAGCAACAAACTGTTTCTGTGCTGCGTCAGCCGGGTACTTATGAGTTGGCGCAGCTTTCGGGTAGTTTTGCCGAAATGTCAGAGGCGCTAAAAGAACGTTCTACCTATATCGATCGATTTGCCTCACACGTTTCTCATGAGTTCAAAACGCCACTAACCTCTATGCAAGGTGCTTTGGAGTTACTTCAGGAGCATGCTGATGACATGCCGCAGGAGCAGCGGCAGCGTTTTATTAATAATTTATATGATGATACGGAACGCTTAAAACGATTGGTAAATCGGTTGTTGGAGCAGGCGCGAGCGGATTCCTTGCAGGCAACTAATGAAGATACCGATGTTTATCCGATCATTAAACACTTGGCCAGTTCGTTCGAGAAACGAGGTCTATCGATTGACTACGAGCTGTCGCGCCTGAACTTGAATATTGCGCCTATTGCTTTTGAAACAGTGCTGAGTAATCTCTTTGAGAATAGTCTGCAGCATGGCGCTGATAGAATCAAAATGAGTTTTGAAGCAGTCTCACAGGATTGCCTGATTACGTTAAAAGATAATGGATCGGGGGTTTCAGAAGCGAATCAAGAAAGTGTCTTCACTCCATTTTTCACCACGCAGCGTGAGGAGGGTGGAACCGGTCTTGGTTTAGGAATCGTTCAAGCACTGCTTCAAACGTGGAAGGGGTCGATCAGATTGGTACCCAGCCAGCAAGGGGCGTGCTTTGAACTCAAATTATCAATGTCGGCTGCTTAAGGGCCACTTACTCGTCCTCATCCTCGTCATCTAGCTTTTTACCAATCAGCTTATTCCAGGCTGCTTTTCCTTCACCTCTAAACGCTGCTGCTAGTAGCTGACCGACTAAATAAATGGCTGGTATGTAGTACCAAAAGAAGGCAGCGAAGGCCAACCAAACTGGCCATCCCCATAATTTAACTGCCGCTACGCTAGCTAGCGTTGAGCCTACAACAGGTACGATGGATAGGATTAAAGCGGCAGGAGCAGCGAGTAGACCATGCCAGTCAAAGCTGCCGGACAACCATTCATAGATGGCATAGGTAATGAAGACTGCCATAATGAAGTAGGCCGAAACCCAAACGCAACCGAAGCGACTTTTCCATTTGGCCGCGCGCTTTTCATAATGGATTTGCATTTCATGAAAGATGCGTCGACAGTCACTACGTTTCAGTGACGGAAACACATTTTGCATGATCTCAGCACCTTTTATGATGCCGGTTTCTGTATCCTGTAGATAAGTATTTATTGACTCTGGAAAGAGAGGGCGCAGCACTTCCATGTCTTCAGACGAGGCTTCTTTACAAATGAAGGACTCGAGAGATTCGCTAGCAGCCTCTGCCCGTAAACGCTCTTCACGCCAGGCTTGACGCCCTGCTTTAGTTGAAATCGTAAAGTCTGCTACAACTTTAAAATTACCGTCATGCCGTTTGCGTAGCACAGTGAAAAAAAGCCCTGCACGAGATAGTGCAGTAAACGACTGACCCAGTTTCTTTAGCTCTCGCTCAAAAAACATTTCACCGTCACGCGTTGGGTCTGCGACAACAATGCGCGTTCGGCCAGTAATCGCCTGATCAAATTCGGCTTCAGTCGTACTGTACTCTGCCTGCATGATGTTAAATGCATCTTTATCTTGGGGCAAACCACTAACATTTATAGCGTAAACGAACATACTGTATTTCCTGAGCCTAATCCCGCACTTGTCTGGATCGAAATGTCCGACCCTTTAATTTTCCGGCACCTAATTTACGCAATGCTGGCCTAACGGCATCATTATTCACCGCAACATAAGACCAATTGTCGAAAATATGTATTTTACCGACCTGCTTTCCCTCGATCCCTTGCTCACCCGTCAGTGCACCTAGAATGTCGCCTGGGCGTAGTTTTTGCTTTTTCCCACCATCAATCAATAGTGTACTCATCATGGGTACTACAGGCGGATTGTCTAATAAGCTTAACGGCGGTAATTCTTCAGTATCGGTTATTGGGTCGATATCGCCATCTAGCAACGCTACCCGATGTGCTTCTGCTTCGGAGTACAAAGAACAGGCAATACCCGTGCTGCCAGCACGTCCAGTGCGGCCAATTCTGTGCAGGTGGATTTCAGGGTCATGGGCAATATGATAATTTATTACCATGTCGATTGCATTAATATCCAGACCTCTGGCGGCAACATCCGTTGCAACTAATACCGAGATGCTTTTATTAGCAAAGCGTACCAAGGTTTTATCACGATCACGCTGCTCTAGGTCACCGTGCAAGGCAAGCACGCTGTAGCCATTTTGACTCAGGGCGTCAGCGACTTGCTGAGTGTCTTTCTTGGTATTGCAAAAAATTACGGTTGATTCGGAACGGAAATGTTGTAGCAACAAGCGTAGAGCGGTGAGCCGATAGGGATCAGAAATCGTGTAAAAGTGCTGTTTGATAATGCTGTTGTCATGCAGTGAAGGTGCTTTCACCATCACCGGCTCAAGCATAATGCTATTGGCAATCTTCTTAATCTGTTTGGGGAACGTCGCGCTGAATAATAAGGTTTGTCGTTGCTCAGGCGTCTGCTCGATAATCGACTCGATAGTGTCCTGAAAGCCCATCTCCAACATACGGTCTGCTTCATCGAGTACCAAGGTGTGCACATTGTTGAGTTTTAACGTACCGCGCTTCAAATGATCTTCTATACGCCCTGGTGTACCGATTACGATGTGAGCACCGTGCTCTAAAGAACCCGCCTGTGAGCCAAAGGGCATGCCGCCGCACAGGGTTAGCACTTTGATATTGTGGATACTACGCGCTAATTTACGGATCTCTTTGGCCACTTGATCTGCCAATTCGCGCGTGGGGCAGAGCACCAGTGCCTGAATTCTGAAAAGATCGACATTCAACCGATCCAGTAGACCCAAGCCAAATGCAGCCGTTTTGCCTGAGCCGGTTTTCCCTTGGCCTATTACGTCTTTGCCATCCAGAATGTCCGGTAGGCTGAGTGCTTGAATAGGGGTCATCTCAGAGTAGTCGAGGGATTTTAGGTTCTCAAGTAGGCTGGGGTGTAGTTTGAGCGAACAAAAAGCGGTGGAGCTCACGGTTGTATCCTGAGGTTGGTGAGGGAGTCTTCACGACTCCGATCACCTAGTTTACAACGTTTTTGAGCTTAGTTTTTGGTTAAACGTGTTATACGAGAAAATTCTCTAACCGTTTAATGTCACTAGTTGAGTGGATGCGTCAGAAATTAGTTGGCTAAGCTCAGTTTGGCTATATTGCCCATACAGAATGCCAGAGATTGCTGTGGCGTCAACGGCTTGCTTATTCCCCTGTATGCCGTGAAGTAATCGGGATAACAGAGAAAAGTCGATGTCACGAATATAGCTTTTTCTCTTGTCCATTTTCCAAAGTTTGTTTTCAGGAAGTTCTGCTTCACCTTTTAGTGATAGATTAAATAAGTCTGATTTCATGAAGATAGTCACACAGTTGTGAATGGTGCTGCTATCTAATTGATTGTTAAGTATTTTAAAAAGCGTTGACTCTATTTCTTGCCGTGTAGAAGGGGGGAAAGCAACGATCTGGTGATAAGACCTAACCAATGTCGATTTAGAGACACAATTCCAATTCCTGGCACGTAAGAAGCGCAGGTACATGTCGACGATGGGTTCTTTGTTTTCCAGCCGGCTTGGCAGCGCTAGATTTTGTTTATCCTGGGCGATAACCGTCGGCTTTTTCATGTCTATGTAGGCCATCACACTTTCTCTATCGGCTGATGTCGTTAACATGATTGCCGAAATACCTTCCAAAAATAATTGGAAGTTAGTAAAGCCGTGCTTTTTTTCATCAAACCCTGGGTCAACTTCCAGCATGCGTTTTTTTAGCTCCGCACAGCCAGCATAACCATTGAGGTTGCGTAGAGTATTACGCGCTAGGGCGGCTGCTTTGTTGTAACCACTGCCCGTTAACCGCTTCGGTTTAGCGATGGCTCTATCGGTAAAAATGAAACGTGAGCAGGATGATTCAACGCTTTTGCTAAGCGGTGATTTTGGGCCAACGCCAATCACTTCTTTGCCGAGCGTTCGCAGCTTGCGAAACAGTGACGAAAAGTCGGAGTCGCCCGTTGCCAGCACGAAACAGTCAATATCTGGATAAATTAATGCACATTCCATAACATCAATAGTGAGTTGGATGTCAGCGGAATTTTTCCCTCTGATTGGGTGAAAATTGTGTAAGAAATCAAAGCCTAGTCGATCCAGACTAATTTGCAGTGAGCTAATGCTAGCACTCGACCAGTTACCGTACGCCTTGCGTACAGCTACAGAGCCTTTTTCATTGAGCTCATCCAAAAGATATTCAGGACCACTGTGTTTTACCCAGTGAGTCAGGTTTTCTACATCTATAAAAATCGCGATGTTAGATGTTTTCATATCATCCCCTTGTAGCCGACTTATTAAGTAATCGTTATTTTTTTGGCAGGATTGAGAAATACTATTCCATAAGGAAGCCCTCCATTTGTGAATTATTGGGAAGAGGTAAATACGAATATACAGTAGAATGTTCAGAGAACAAGTTTAAAAGTTTAAACTTTTGTTCATTAAGTAAAGTATCCGACGAGCGTAGGGTTACTGACCGATTTTTGGGATTTTAAGCCATCACTCAAGTGGATTGTTGTTTGATAATCACTAAACACAAGCTCAAACATTTTGATATACTCCTGCCATGCAAATGCAAAATGATTGAGTCACTCAGTGGATCCTAACAATAAGATGAAGTGCACTACAATTAGACAGCTGTTTTATGTCGTGAGGAAATTCGGTAAAAAGGCACCATGAAAATTCCAAAGAGAATCCAACCTCTCGTCGATGATGGTCTAATCGATGAAGTCTTAAGTCGCCTAATGAGCGGTAAAGAGGCAGATGTTTATGTTGTTCGCAGTGGTGATGAGCTGCGCTGCGCTAAAGTCTATAAGGAAGCGGCCAAACGCAGCTTCAAAAAAGCCGCCCAATATACCGAGGGTCGTAAAGTCCGTAACTCAAGGCGTCAACGCGCCATGGAAAAAGGCTCTAAGTTTGGTCGTAAAGAGCAAGAAGAGATTTGGCAGAATGCCGAAGTCGATGCGCTTTATTTGTTAGCGGATGCTGGGGTTCGGGTGCCTGAGCCTTATGGGTGCATGGATGGCGTGCTTCTTATGGAGTTAATCGTTGATGCTAATGGCGATGTAGCACCGCGCTTAGGCGATGTTTCCATGACTGATGAGGAGGCAATAGGTCGCCATGCCTTCGTCATGCAGGATATCGTGCGTATGTTGTGCGCAGGTTTGGTGCACGGGGATCTCTCTGAATTTAATGTTCTGCTGGACGAGTACGGCCCGGTAATCATTGATCTACCACAGGCTGTGAACGCTGCGGCTAACAACAATGCTAAGTCAATGTTGAAGCGTGATGTTAATAATATGACCAATTACTTCGGTCAGTTTTCTCCCGATTTATTAGAGACAAACTTTGCTGAAGAAATCTGGCTGCTCTACGAGGAAGGTAGACTGCGTCCCGATACTATTTTGACTGGCGAGTACGAGGCTGATGAGGATCCTGCTGATGTTGATGCAGTGATGATTCAAATTCAGGAAGCTTATCGTGAAGAGCAAGAGCGATTGGAGCGCATTAAAGAGGCAGAGGAGAATTAGTCGGCGTTTCTATAATTCCGAAATTCTCAAGCAGCTGCTTTTTTGCGCTGTAAAACTCTGGCAATTTTCTATTTCGCAGTTCAAGCGTCTCGGTTGCAAGCTGGGTCAATCCTTCAGTCACCTTTTGATCAATTCCTGAGAACACGGGCGTGTCAGTTTCCCGATCCAGAAAGTTATCGTTTGCGCCGAGTGCTTGAACCTGCTCAGCAAGCGCCCGCAGACATTCTCTCCTTCGTTCAACTAGATAGTCCGCATTCAAATTTAAAACCCTAATGGTTTTATCTGCTTTGTTTTGATCGCTTGTTCTGAGCGTGGTTGATGCTGCCACTAAACCATTAGTATGGTACTTAAAAAACGTTGCGCAGTCTCTGTTAAATGGGCTGATAAACCAATCATCAGCATACTCTTCAGATTTGTGGTGACCGCCAAATTTCTCTTGCGTCTGTAAGGCACCTGATTGAATATCGCTCATTATTGAAAGGATAATATTGTGTGGGATAAAAGTACGTTCAGGATAATAACTGCGCGGCGCAATGTGCTCGAGGTGACAGCCTAGCTCAGCATTATCCAGCGATAACTCGGTGTACGCACACAGCCCATGTTGCTGTTTGTAGCAAGCTTTTCGAATGTCTTTCTTATTGGTTCGCCGCCACGCTTTTTTCGCTGCAAGCGTCGTATCTGGCGGGTTATGCCGTCTCCCATTCAGGCATTTTGAGAGAAATCTCAGGTTGATGTATCTCAAAAGATTAGCAAACCTGAGTTATTTAGTAGGCTTTTTAGCATATCGCAGAACTTTTTCCACTTTTCACCTATCGTAATGTTAAAGCAACTCTATTAGTAGAGTGGCTAATAATAATGAGTCATAGGAAATTGGCAAATGAAAAACTTAAAAAAAAGTTTCTCCACCAATCGAAACAGGCTCTTGTGCTTTGTACTGTATTTATTGACTGGCATTAGCCATGCCGCTTTACCCCCAGACTTTCAGAACGAAAAAGACTTGGCCGATATCCTCACTTATATTAAGTCGAATCATGAGGTGTTATCTGATTTGCGTGTAATAGATTTAGCTGAGTTGACAGTGTACTACGGTGAAAGCTGTCGCATACAGTTTGCCCGCAAAGTTGTAAAACGTGAAGCGGGTTGGGTCGGCCCTGCAGAGCCAGTTGAGTTTAAGGCAAAAGATTGCATGGATGACCAGGAAGCGTCAGGCGAAAAGTTGGTTCCAGAAGACAAGATTGCGCATGGTGTAATCGTTTCGGTTGAAGCAGGAGATGCGGCTTGCTTCTTGCAGATCAAAGATGACACAGGAAAAATGCACGATGAATTGGCAAGTTTTGATTTGTGCGAAGACAAAACTTTGTTAAATAAACCCAGTGAGTTTGTCTACGAACGCATCAGTGTTATGGCTGCCAGCTGTGATGGTGATACTGAGTGTAGTGATACAGAGTTTGTTTGGTTTATCGCTGATATCAGATAATTAAAGATCGGAGATACCGCGATGACTTAGTTGTTTTTTTAGTCATTAATTGAAAATAATGCTATAACATATATTGTTGTCCCCCGATAACAGTTAACAAAAAGGAGGTTGTTAAGATGAGCCAGCGTAAAGAATGGTTTGGATTTGTTAATAAAAAGAGTGCCGCTTTAGTGCTGCTGCTGTTGTGTTCTGGTTTAGTGCAAGCCGCCCTACCACCACAGCATCAGAATGAGAAAGATTTAGATGTTATGTTGTCATATGTAAAGTCGCATCCTGATGTTTTATCAAGCTTGCAAGCGATTGATTTAGGTGTATTAACCGTTTACTACGGTGAAGGCTGTAGCGCGGAGTTTACGCGTAAAGTCGTCGAAAGGCCTGAAGGTTGGGTGGGTCCCGCTGAGCCATTGGTACTGGAGAAAAAATTCTGTCCTGATGCGACTACTGCTAGCTTGGATACTGGTGGTTTAGGTGGAATTACGTCGCGTGTGACTGATTCATGTGGTGCAGATATGATCCATGCTAAAAATGAGAGTGCGGTTGAAAGTGCAGGTTGTAATATAACGGCTGAGTAGTTTTGGGTCGCACCGGTGATTGTAATTGATAACGGCCTTCACGCACCTTCGGGGCTAAAGGCGGCCTTTTATCAATTACAATCACCGGCGCTGCGTCTTTTTGCGTGTGTAAGCTTCTGGCTGAGTGAAAAAACTTAAACGCACCATTTGGTTATTAGTGCTTTTATGTGGATCGGTATAGGTTTCTTGTTGGAATTCCTTGAATATAACCCACGAGGAATATAGTCCAAGAGCAAAATGATTGGGTGTAGGTTAAGCAATGGGGGGGAACGATGATACCAACTTACGAAACGATTAGTGCGAGTAGCACTCAGATGAAATTTATCAGTCGACTGAAATATATAGCTCTGTCGGTTTTGATTCTCTGTTTGGTTTTACCTCTACAGTTAAAGGCAGAAACAACACCAACGTTCAAACGTATCCCTATCCAATTTATTGCTGCATTGGGTGATCCTGAAGCAACTTCTGGTGTCGGTGCAGAACATTGGGGGTTGTGGAATAAAGATCCGGGGCCACGAGGTGTCTGGTTGCGTTTGTTTCCAATTTTGCGGGCAGCGGGCGGTTATGCTCCAGCCGGCTGGCAATTTGATGAGAAGGATTGGTGGCTGGATGAGAATGGGCTGATTATGGAAAAGCCAACTTTCCCAATGCCAGCGGGTAGATATATTGTTACTGGCGATCGGGAGGTAACGACTATGCTGACTGTTCACTCAAAAGATTCTGAAGGTGTCCAACGTTGGGAGCTAGCGAATGGTGCGAAGTTATTTGATGTGACTCATCTGCCTTGTCGCTCTGCACGATATACGCCAGCGAGCTCATCAAGTTCATGTTCACCTGCCAGTGCCGATAAGTCCCTATTTAGAGTTGCGCCGGGTAGCGTCATGCCAGCAGTGGAAGGCTGTAGCAAGCAAGATTACGCTGTGTTGTTCATCATTGGCGTTGAAGTCAAAGAGTAGAAGCTAACAGTAACAGGCTGGATTGATCCATTTGTTTGTGGCAGATTCCTTAGCTCCCTCGATAGGTTGAGTAGCTCCATGGGGATGCCAGCAATGGAACATGATAATGCTGATCTGCATTAGCAATGCCGAATCTCAGAACCACATCATCAACAAATGCAGGCTCATGCATCGGCGCACCGAGTTGACGAAAATATGTGCCAATTTCAAACTCTATTTCATACTTGCCACTCGCCATTGTGCCATCACTAAGTAATGGGGAATCGAGCCTTCCATCTGAGTTTGTAGTATCAGTTTTTATTAAGACACGCTCTGCTCCGATACGGTATAAACGAACCTCTACACCACTAGCAGGTTTGCCGTAAGCAGTGTCAAGAATGTGGGTGGTTAACTTGCCCATGATGTATTCTCCAAATTTTGTTCAATTTAACGCCCCAACTTTGTAATATCAACGACTATTAATTTGGGACTAAGCAATCTAGCCTAGGAGTATAGAGTGAGTCAGCAAAATAAGGCATCAAGTAATTACCCACGAGACCTGATTGGTTACGGTGGAAAGCCGCCGCATGCGAATTGGCCGGGCAGCGCACGAATAGCAGTACAGTTTGTTTTGAACTATGAAGAAGGGGGCGAAAACTGTGTACTGCATGGTGATAAAGGCTCTGAGCAATTTCTCTCTGAAATAGTTGGAGCTGCCGCTTATCCTGATCGTCATATGAGCATGGAGTCAATTTATGAATATGGCTCTCGTGCGGGTGTCTGGCGAATTCTCAATGAGTTTAAAAAGCGTGGCTTGCCACTCACTATTTTTGGAGTAGCCATGGCGCTGGAGCGTCATCCTGATTTAGTTAAAGAGTTCATGGCGCAAGGTCATGAAATTGCCTGTCATGGTCTGCGTTGGATTCACTATCAGGATATGCCAGAAGATCAGGAGCGTGAGCACTTAAAAAAAGCGATAGCCATAATGGAGTCACTGACGTGCGAAAAGCCGAAAGGTTGGTACACCGGGCGCGATAGCCCTAATACGCGTCGCTTAGTAGTTGATGAGGGTGGCTTTACTTATGACTCTGATTACTACGGCGATGATTTGCCGTTTTGGACGGAGGTCGAGACAACTGCTGGTGATAAGAAACCTCATCTTGTAGTGCCTTACACCTTAGATACTAATGATATGCGCTTTGCGTCTCCACAAGGTTTTAACAGTGGGGATCAGTTCTTTAGTTATCTGCGTGATGCATTTGATGTGCTTTATGCTGAGGGGGAGACGGAGCCGAAAATGCTATCAATAGGTTTGCACTGTCGTTTGGCAGGTAGGCCGGGACGGTTTGCGTCGTTGAAGCGTTTTTTGGATTATGTTGGCGAACACGAAAAGGTTTGGGTGACAAGGCGGATAGATATTGCTGAGCATTGGATCAAGCATCACCCTTACAAATCTAGCTAGTTTGTAAGTAAGCGCTTCTGTGTGGATGTTCCAAAGTTAGGTTTTGTGTATATTTAAGGCAGTCTAATTTGTGGCCGTTTATTATTTTTATCGACCTTTTTTGGTGCTTCATAAGATTCACCAAAATTAATACAGCAAAACTAAAATATAACCGTTGACAGCTTTCAATTAGTGTCTATAATGCGCCGCTCAGTCAGGCAGGTTGGCCTCATTTTTGAGTCTTCTCTGTTCGGTTTTAGACTTCGTTTCTGCTTTGTGTTTAAACGTTTCTTTCTCCTTCGGCTGAACAATAAGTGAATAAAATCACTTGAAGAATTTACAGGCGTTGTGTAAACTTCGCCTCCTTCTCGCAGCAGAGGCTGTGGGGGCACTTTAACAATTAAAGACCAAATAACTTGTGTGGGGATTTGTGACTGGCAACAGTATTGCCAAGAAGCAAAGAACCATACAAATACGTTAATTACGATTACACGTTAATGTTAGGTTTGAATGCTTCAGCTAAAAGATATAACGGTATTTATGCCGTGTTAAATTTAACTGAAGAGTTTGATCCTGGCTCAGATTGAACGCTGGCGGCATGCTTAACACATGCAAGTCGAACGGTAACAGCAAGAGCTTGCTCTTGGCTGACGAGTGGCGGACGGGTGAGTAACGCGTAGGAATCTGCCCAGTTGTGGGGGATAGCCCGGAGAAATCCGGATTAATACCGCATACGCCCTACGGGGGAAAACAGGGGATCTTCGGACCTTGTGCAATTGGATGAGCCTGCGTTAGATTAGCTAGTTGGTGGGGTAAGAGCTCACCAAGGCGACGATCTATAGCTGGTCTGAGAGGATGATCAGCCACATCGGGACTGAGACACGGCCCGGACTCCTACGGGAGGCAGCAGTGGGGAATATTGGACAATGGGCGCAAGCCTGATCCAGCAATGCCGCGTGTGTGAAGAAGGCCTGAGGGTTGTAAAGCACTTTCAATGGTGAAGAAGGGTTCGTATCTAATAGGTATGAACTTTGACGTTAACTTTAGAAGAAGCACCGGCTAACTCCGTGCCAGCAGCCGCGGTAATACGGAGGGTGCAAGCGTTAATCGGAATTACTGGGC
>ENA-ORXR01001542-ORXR01001542.1-marine-metagenome-genome-assembly--contig:-NODE-1542-length-24240-cov-3.356371_pt1 | contig 24240 bp, 19 predicted proteins | sample MGYA00237866_ERZ511479 | MGnify/ENA metagenome assembly ERZ511479 | reverse complement strand
GTCGATGAAGTCTGCGGTGAGCAGGTAGTACTTGGCTTTGGCCAGACCACACAGCAGTGGCCAACAGACCACGGCATGATCGCCAGCGGCGACACCCATGCGAACATGTCCATCGGTGATCTTGGCCTCTTCGGCCATGAGCGAAATGTCGGCCATGAGCGCAATTGCCAAACCCGCCCCTACCGCAACGCCGTTTATGGCAGAGATGACGATCTTGCTGCACTGCAGCATGTTGTAGACGACATCGCCTGCTTCGCGCATGACACGCTGGAGCTGCTTCGAGTCGCCGACGAACGAGCTGATCCAGTCCAGGTCGCCACCGGCAGAGAACGCTTTGCCCTCTCCGGTGATCACCACAACGCGCGTCTTATCGTCGTCGTCGATGTCTCGCCAGATGCGACTCAGACCCAGGTGCAGGCCGGCATCGGTGGCGTTATAGGACTCGGGGCGGTCGATCGTGATCCACAGAACGCCGTTGTCGCGGCGCTCGAACTTCAACCCCGAATACCCGTCAAACCACTCAGCCATTACTCCGGGCTCCGCAAGCTAGGTCCTTGAGCGACCTTCGTCGCACCCTGCTGAAACATGTCTGGTCGCCTCCTCCGACGGCTCCAAGCAAGCCGCGCTAGGAACCTAGATCAGCCAGCCAGGACCTCGCGAATCCAGCCAGGACCTCGCGAATTCTGCGTACCCAAAGCGCCCTAAAGGGCACTCTCAACCCACAGAACTCACCGAAACGCGTGCTAATCGCTGCGTGCCAGCGCTGTTTGCGCAGCGAAGCAAGCAAACAAAATCCTCACCGCGCCCTGTAGACGGCGCTGGCGCCTAGGGATTCTTTGTTCAGGCGCTTGGACAGATGTAGGCCTTCGAGGATGAACTCGACACCGCTGGCCACCAGTGCCGGGTCGCTGAGGTCGTCGGGCGCATAGCCCAGGGCCGTGAGGGCGGTGCCGAGTGCTGGCATGTTCTTGACCATGTCCAGGTAGTCGCTATCGGCGATGTCGTCGCCAGTCTGCACAACGGCGTCGGTTTCTTCGAAGGCGGTGAGGACGTCGCTGACTTCGGTGTGGTCGAGTGCCTCTTTGAACACAACGACAGTGGCTGCCGACAACAGGTGGGCGATGATCTCGGCATCGCGGCCGTCGTCCATCGACTCGACTTCGATCTTGCCCATGGTCGAGGGCGTGAGCGACGGGAGATCGGCAATGCGGGGCACTGCCTTGGCACCGCCTTGGCGCAAGGTACGCCGCACCGAGCTCGCAACCAAGGTTTCGTAGTTGGCGATGCTCAAGCGCACCGACACGCCTGACCGCTGATTAACGTGTGGGTTCTCGCGAGCCAGGTGGCTCATGGTCACCACCAGCTCGGCCATGAAGTCAGGCACGCTGACTTCGATCCCTTCGGCGCGAAAGACCTCGGCCTCTTGTTCGACGATGTCGATCTCGGTGTCGATCTCGAGCGGATAGTGCGTGCGAATTTGGGTGCCGAAGCGGTCCTTGAGCGGCGTGATGATGCGACCGCGATTGGTGTAGTCCTCGGGGTTCGCGGAGGCGAACATCATGATGTCGAGCGGCAGCTGAATGCGGTAGCCGCGAATCTGAACGTCGCGCTCTTCTAGCACGTTGAGCAATCCAACCTGAATGCGCTCGGCGAGATCGGGAAGCTCGTTGATTGCGAACAAGCCGCGATTGGAACGCGGCACCATGCCGTAGTGCAAGGTGAGCTCATCGCTCAAGTAACGACCTTCGGCAACCTTGATCGGGTCGACTTCGCCAATCAGGTCAGCAATCGAGGTATCGGGGGTGGCGAGCTTCTCAGCGAATCGCTTGCTGCGATGCACCCAACTGATCTGGGTGTCGTCGCCCTCGGCTTCGATCAGGTCCTTGGCGTACTTCGACGCCGGATTGAACGGGTCGTCGTTGATCTCGCTGCCGGCGATGATCGGCATCCATTCGTCGAGGAGGCCAATGCACGAACGGATCATGCGTGTCTTGGCCTGGCCACGCTCGCCCAGAAATACCACGTCGTGGCCGGCCAGCAGTGCGTTTTCGAGTTGCGGCGCCACCGTGTTCTCGTAGCCGAGCACGCCCTCGAAGAGCGGCTCGTTGTTCTGTATGCGCATAATCGCATTACGGCGAATTTCGTCTTTTACCGGGACAGAAGTCCAGCCCGATGTCTTCAATTGTCCGAGATTCTCAGCAAGATCCATTGCTCGCCAAGTTAGGGCACGAGTACCACCCACGTGAAGCGGGAGGACAAGTTCGTTGTTCGCATCAAGATTGTGCCGACAGAAAGACGTGCTCTGCCGACACAACGAACAGCACTTCTTTCCAAGGCTCGCTTCGCGTTTGCGCTCATCGCCGTCTGCTGCGCGCTTGCTGGCGGATGTGCAGTAGATCCATCCGGCATCGACATAGCGGTCACAGGCCCGGCCGACGCACCCGCCGCACCATCAAGCAACCAGCCCGCTACGGGTCACGGTCCCGCTGCTGATCCGTTCATTGTCGATCGAAGTCATGACAAAGGCGAACAACGACTCCCTCGCCTCGTCGAGGGCACCTTTAGCTACGACGGCTGGGACTTCGTCGAAATCGATCCCCTCCCCGTGCGGCCGGAGTGCGGCTGGCTCGAACGACCGTTGCACAGTTAATTGCACAGTTAAAACGTGATCGATATCGAAGTGCCGGTGCTGATCTTCCGGGCGACCGGCGACAACCCGGCGCCGGATCCACTGATCTACCTGCATGGCGGTCCATCCGGAGGCGTCGTCGAGGTCTTCGAGGTCGAGCTGCCTTAGGAGATCATTGTCGAACCGTTTGTTTCTGAGCGCGACGTGATCGTGTTCGACCAACGAGGCACCGGATTGGCGGAACCGGATCTGGGATGCAACAACCCTTATGAGTGGTACAGCGCATACGACGAAAACCCGGCGACGTTTGTGCCCCGCACGACGTCGTCCCCACCTCGACCAAGGCTGAGGTCGAAGCCCAACAGATCGGGATCGAAGCGTTCGATCGAGTCGACGACGCACCCGACGGTCGCGGCGAAACCGCTACAGAAATCTGTCGACGGATGGAAGCCGGTCAAGCACCCCTTCCGACCATGCGCCAAGTGGTGCCAACAACACCAACAATCGTGTTTTCTGGAAGCATGGATCCAATCACGCCGTTCTTGAGCGGCGAAGAAATCGTGGCAGGGCTTCCCAACGGCACCTTCGTCGGCTTCAACGACCTCGGTCATGGAGTCACTAGCGATCCATGTGCTCAGGAAATAGCGCAGGCGTTTCTCACCGATCCCGAGGCAGACCTCGACGCCACGTGCGCGCTGCCAGAAAATCGGCCACCCTTTGTGTTCGTCGACGGCTCGTCATTGTCCCTTCTTCGGCTCAAGAGGGCGGGCACCGCATCGACCGAATACGATCACCGTGTGGTTTCGACGGCTCTCCCTGGACCGTGGCGCGCCCACGCGACCGACAACCAACTTCGCCGCGAGTGCATCGAGGCAGAGTTCGACGATCGCGAGTGGCCTGCGGTCAGTGTCCCGGGCCATTGGTCAGAGCAACCGAAGCTCGCGTCGCGCCGGTCGGTGCTGTACCGCACCGAGTTCGGCTTGGAGCAAGACTCGGGCCCCGACGCTCGCCACTGGCTCGTTTTCGAGGGCATCTGGCAAAGCGCGGACGTGTGGCTCGACGGGTCCTACCTCGGCCCTACCGATGGCTGGTTCACACCTGATCAATTCGACATCACCGAGCAGGTGAACGCAAACACCAGCGGCCGGTTCGTGCTCGTCGTCGAGGTCATGTCGAGCCAGCCCTCAATCGACGAACCCGCCCGGACGCTCAACGGCATCTTCGACGACCCCGACATCGTTGGCCATCAAAACCTGGGGGGCATCTGGAAGCCAGTCCGAGTGGTTTCAACCGGGCCAGTTCGTATGACCAAGAACCGGGTGGTCTGCACCGAGGCGACCGCTACGTCGGCCCGACTGCATCTGCGCAGCCACCTGCTGTCCAACGAAGCACGCTCAGTCACGATCACCACAACGTTGCGCCCGCCCGGCGGCGCTCCGCCGATTGTGTCCAGGCGTAATCACGACCTTGCAAGCGGTGCCACCGTGCTCGAATGGGATGTCTCGATTGCAGATCCATCCCTGTGGTGGCCGTGGGAGCTCGGCGACCAACCGCTGTACCGCGTCGCCGTAAGCGTCGAGGTCGAGGGGTCGATCAGCGGCATCTCCGAACGCACCGTCGGCCTGCGTCAGCTTCGCATGAAAAACTATGTGCTGTGGGTCAACGGCGAACGACTCTTCGCCAAGGGCGCCGACCTCTGGCCAACAACCGCGTTACCGGCCGATGCCACTGCAGAACTGATCGCAGGCGACATCGAGCGTGCAAAGGACCTGGGGCTCAACCTGCTGCGAGTCGAAAGCCACATTGGTCGACCCGAGCTTTACGAAGCGGCCGATCGCGCCGGAATGATGCTATGGCAGGACCTGCCCATGCGAGGCGAGGTCAAACGCAGCATCCAGTCCATCGCGATCGATGCGGCGCACCGCGTGGTTGATGATCTGGGCTCGCACCCGTCGATCGTGGTGTGGTGCGCTCACTATGACCCCACCGGCACGAGCACTGGGCGCCATCCGCTCACGGCGGTTCCCAGTCGACGCACCGTGTTTCGCGTAGCCAAACAGCAAACGCCGACGTGGACCAAGTCGGTTCTCGACCGCCTGGTTGGCCGCGCCTTCAATCGCGCCGATGGGAGCCGACCCGTGGTGCAAGGTTCCGGGTCGTGGCCGAGCGCACCTCGCTTCGACGGAACCGACACCCATTTGCGGTTCGGTTGGCACGCCGGCACTGGGCGCGACCTCGAAACCTTCGCCCGCCGAATTCCGCGCATGGTCCGGTGGGTCTCGTCTTTCGGTTCGCAATCAATTCCGCAGAACGCAGACATCAAAGTTGTGGACTGGCCAGCCGACCTTGGCTTGTTAGCTGAGCGCTACGGGCTCGGCGAACATGGCTTTCGCGAATATCTGCCGACGTCGGATGCCGCCACGATCGACGAGTGGATCGAAGCATCACAGGCGTATCAAGCAACACTCTTGCGTCGTCAGATCGAGACGCTGCGCCGACTCAAATACAAGCCGACGGGTGGCTTCACGTTCTCGGCGCTGGCCGACGCCCGGCCCGCGATTTCGTTCGCGATCTATGACCACGACCGCCAGCCAAAACAGGCAGTCGATGCCGTGCGAGCTGCGTGCCAACCAATGATCGTGGTGGCCGACAGGCTCCCGGTCGAACTCACACCAGACGAACCTGTGCTCGTCGACGTGCATGTGGTGAACGATCACCGCATCCCACAGACCAATCTGACCGTCGCCGCGGAAGTTGCTTGGGCTGGCGGCAGCCACAGCTGGGCGTGGCGCGGTCAAGCGGGTGCAGACAGTGTCGCCCGCATCGGATCAATCAACTGGGTCGTGCCGGCAGCACCAGGTCCGGTCGACCTGCATCTGTACTTGCGTGATGGCGATGACGAAGTTGCGTCAAATCACTACCGCAGCGACATTCGGCATCATTAGATTTGGCCCGCTACTGTCGCCAACGTGTCAGTGACGCTGGGGTGGGTGCTCCTTAACACGGCCTATCTCGTCTACACCGTGTCGGGATTGTTCAAGGACATGCTGAGACTGCGGCTCGTGTGGATGGTCTCGACGCTGTTCTTCATGGCCCACGGTCTGGTTGACCAGCTGTGGCCTGCGGTGTGGTGGAACGTCCCCGTGCTGCTGGTGCACCTTTACATGGTCGGCTCGCTGCTGCGTCAGCGCCGGGCGATCGACCTCGACGAAGAATCGATGGCAATCCGCACGCTGGTCTTTCCAGAGCTCGACCTGGTGGCGTTCAACACGCTTTGGAACGCCGGCACAGAACGCATGGCCCACGATGATGAAGTGCTGATCACGCGCGACGCAGAAGTCCGGGAGCTCTTCCTCATTCTCGAGGGCGACGTCGACGCGCATGTGAGCGACAATTTCGTGGTGCGGCTCGGCGAATACCGACTGCTCGGCGAAGTCAGCTCATTGACCGGAGCCAACGCCACGGCAACAGTGACTGCAGTCGGCAACGTGAGAATCCGCACGTGGGACAAGCAGGTGCTGGCTGGCTTCGACGCCACCGACCCCGACATCCGAACCGCGATATTGCTCGCAATGGGCTACGAGGCAGCCCGCAAACTCACCTAGCCCCAGTGCAGATGTGCCACCGGCACGTCTTCGTCGACTGGTTGGTGTGACCATCCAGAGGGACGTCACCTTGGCAAAGACTACCGACGGCTGCCAGGCACGTCCTTATGAGCGGCTCACCAGATCGTCGTGTTGTGGGTTGTCGCGGATGTGTTTGGCGGCAAAGGGACACAACGGAACAATGGTGCGACCATCGGCCCGCAAAATGCCCAACAGGCCTTCCATAAGTTGGGCCGCAAAGCCGTTGCCCCGCTGTTCGGGAGCCGTCTCGACATGGGGTACTACCACTGCGCCGCTGCGTTCGGTGTAGCTGGCGAAGCTAACGACCTGGCCATTGTGGAGCAGCTCAAAGCGCCCAAGATGACTGTTCTCGATCACCGCCGGCGAGTCTTCGGCTGCTGCAAGCGACGCCATCTTTGCCGCGAGCTCGTCGTTGCTTGGCTCGACGAGATGGCTGTCATCGGCAAACACGACCACCGGTATGCGCTTAACTCCATTGTTGCGTTCGAGAACTCGCTGGGTTTCTTCGGGGTCCTCGACAAGGTCGACATAGCAATAGCGGTGTCCGTTGGCCTCGAACCATGCTTTGGCGCGCCGGCAATCGCCGCACCAATCGGCGCCGTACATCGTGATCGTCATGCCAACCCAAACCCCTCTGGTCCCCCAGATGTTCCCACTGTTGCAACGACGGTGACCAGTCAGTTTCCAATGAGTTTCGCCACACATCTCGTGGGCCGATACCGTGCAGGAGTACTACACAGCTGCCGGGCGGGCACTGCCCGAGATTTTCGGCAGCACCATTTGAACACCAAGGTTGGACACATGGCCGTCACGCAGCGTCCGCAAGACAAATTGCGCACGCCAAAACCACTCAACAAGCCACCTCGCTTTACCGCACCATGGCCGCTGAACCTCTATCAGACCGCGGTCGGCAAGAAGTGGGTCATGGCCCTCACCGGCCTTGGTCTCATCGGCTTCGTCATCGCGCACATGGTTGGCAACCTGCACCTGTACGAAGGCCCGGTCGAGGTGCACGAGTACGCCGAGGCGCTTCGCGACCTTGGTGGCCACATCATTCCGCGCACCTACCTGCTGTGGTTACTGCGTATTGGGCTGCTGGGCATGTTCGTGCTGCACATTCATTCGGCGGTTACGCTATCGCGCATGAACCAGGCCAGCAACAGTCGATACCAATCAGGTCGCGACTACGCCGCCGCAAACTTCGCCAGTCGCACAATGCGCTGGACCGGACCGATAATCGCGCTGTTCATCTTGTACCACTTGGCCGACCTCACATGGGGTTGGTTCGACGACGACTGGGTCCGAGGCGATCCGTATGGCAATGCCGACCGCTCGCTCTCACGCCTGCCAGTCGCAGCGCTTTACATCGTTGCCAACCTGGCGCTGGCCTTCCACCTGTTCCACGGAATCTTCTCGATGTTTACCAGCCTTGGCTTGAACAGCCCCAAGTTCAACAAAGCCCGCCGACCAATTGCACTAGGAATTGCTGGTTTGATCCTGCTTGGCAACCTCAGCTTCCCCATCATGGTGCAGGCAGGCGTGATTGAAGAAGAAGTTCCACTCGAAGTCCTGCTTGAAGAAGAGCGAGCCTTGGAGGCAGCCGAATGAGCCGCAGCAAGACAAGAAAATCCGCAGAGCAGCCGGAGCGAAGAGACGCTGCGATTGCGAACAACCCGGAGGCAGCCGAATGACGAAATTGAAGGTCGGAGAATTACAAAGCAATCTCCCCGAGGGCGCTAGCGACAACATCGGCGAAGCATGGACGAACCACAAGTTCGACATGAAGCTGGTGAACCCTGCCAACAAGCGCAAGTTCGACGTCATCGTGATCGGTAGCGGCCTTGCTGGTTCGAGCGCGGCGGCCACCATGGGCGAGCTCGGCTACAACGTCAAGGTTTTCACCTACAACGATTCGCCCCGCCGTGCTCACAGCATCGCGGCCCAGGGTGGCATCAATGGTGCCAAGAACTACCAGAACGATGGCGACTCGGTCTACCGGCTGTTCTACGACACGGTCAAGGGCGGCGACTTCCGCAGTCGCGAGGCCAACGTGCATCGGCTGGCCGAGGTCAGCGTCGACATCATCGACCAGGCCACTGCTCAGGGTGTGCCCTTTGCCCGTGACTATGGCGGCTTGCTCGACAACCGCAGCTTCGGTGGCGCCCAGGTATCTCGCACGTTTTACGCCCGCGGCCAGACCGGCCAGCAATTGCTGCTGGGTGCGTACTCGTCGCTGATGCGCCAGGTTGGCGCGGGCACGGTTGAGCTTCACACCCGCACTGAAATGCTCGATCTTGTGGTGCACGATGGCGCTGCTCGCGGCGTGGTCGTGCGTGACCTGGTGACCGGCGAAGTCACTTCGCACTCGGCTCACGCAGTCGTGCTGGCAACGGGTGGCTACGGCAACGTGTACTACTTGTCGACCAATGCCATGATGTGCAACGTGACCGCGGCGTGGCGGGCGCACCGCCGAGGTGCACTGTTCGCCAACCCCTGTTACACCCAGATTCACCCGACCTGTATTCCATCGAGCGACGAATTCCAGTCCAAACTCACGCTGATGTCTGAGTCGTTGCGCAACGACGGTCGCATCTGGGTTCCCGACGGCTTCGATGAGAGCCGCCGGGCCGCCGACATCCCTGAGTCCGAGCGCGATTACTACCTCGAGCGCAAGTATCCGGCGTTCGGAAACTTGGTCCCACGCGACGTTGCATCCCGCAACGCCAAGACGGTTGTTGACCAGGGCAAGGGCGTAGGTCCGCTCAAAAATGGCGTGTACCTCGACTTTGCTGATGCCATTGGGCGGTTGGGCAAAGACGCCATCGCCGCCAAGTACGGCAACTTGTTTGACATGTACGAACGCATCACTGGCGAAGATCCGTATAACAATCCAATGCGCATCTACCCTGCGACCCACTACACCATGGGTGGACTGTGGGTCGACTACGAACTGCAGTCCAATGTGCCCGGTCTGTTCTGTGTCGGCGAAGCCAACTTCTCTGACCACGGCGCCAACCGATTGGGTGCTTCGGCGCTTATGCAAGGTCTGGCCGACGGCTACTTCGTGCTGCCGTATACGATCGGCAACTACCTGGCTGATCAGCTTGGCGACGCCCCAATGGACGCCACCGACAGCGCCTTTGGTGCGGTCGAGGCCGAGGTGCAGGATCGCACCAACCGCTGGTTGGCGACTCAGGGCACCAAGTCCGTCGACTACTATCACCGTGAGCTCGGCAAGCTCGTGTGGGACTACATCGGCATGGAGCGCGACGAAAACGGTCTCGAAAAGGCTATCAGCGAGATCCCAGCGCTCAAGGCCGAGTTCTATAAGAACGTGCGAGTCCTCGGCACCGGCGACTCGCTCAACCAGTCACTCGAAAAGGCTGGCCGTGTCGCCGACTTCTTTGAGCTCGCCGAGCTCAAGGCTCGCGATGCCTTGGCACGCGAAGAAAGCTGTGGCGGTCACTTCCGAGTCGAGCATCAAGACGACGAGGGCGAAGCCAAACGAGACGACGACAACTTCCAGCACGTTGCTGCGTGGGAGTGGAATGGCGAAGACGCGGTGCAGACCCGCCACAAAGAAGAACTTGAATTCAACTACGTCGAGCCCAGCACTCGCTCCTACAAGTAAAGACACACATGACTGAACAAACACTTCACATCACGCTCAAGGTCTGGCGCCAAGACGGCCCCGATGCTCGGGGTCGCTTCGAGACCTATGAGGCTCCCAACGTGGGCACCGACATGTCGTTCCTCGAGATGCTTGACGTTGTCAACGAGGATCTCAACAACAGTGGCAAAGAGCCAATTGCGTTCGAAAGCGATTGCCGCGAGGGCATCTGCGGAACCTGTAACCTCATGATCGATGGCAAGGCGCACGGCCCCGAGAAGGGCACCGCTACCTGCCAGCTCCACATGCGCAAGTACAACGACGGCGACACGATCGTCATCGAACCGTTCCGTGCCAAATCATTCCCGATCCTCAAAGATCTAGCGGTCAACCGGGCGGCGCTCGATGCCATCGTCATGGCTGGCGGTTATATCTCGGTGAACACGGGTGCAGCTCCCGACGCCAACTTGATTCCAGTGCCAAAAGAAGCAGCTGATCAGGCATTCGACGCTGCGGCCTGCATTGGCTGCGGTGCGTGCGTGGCGGCGTGTCCAAATAGCGCTGCCCAGCTGTTTACGAGCGCCAAGATTCAGCACATGAACCTGTTACCGCAGGGCCAGGCCGAGCGTTGGATGCGCACCGAAGCAATGGTCGAGACCATGGAGATGTTCTTCGGCAGCTGCACCAACCACGGCGAGTGCCACGATGCATGTCCCAAGGAGATCCCACTCGATCTCATTGCCTGGACCAATCGCGACTTCATCAAGTCCAAGAACAAGAACCGCAAACTCGCCGGCCAAAAAGGCTGACACACCCAAAAAAGGAGCCTGACATACACAGGGTGTGCATCAGGCTCCTAATTTGAAAGTCTCTACGGTTACGAACTTACGGGGTTAGGCGTCAGCGCCCGCATCGCCACCACGGGGACCGTGGCCGTGGCGCCCGCCGGGTCCACGCTCGCCCGGTGCAGTGTTCACGCGTTCGGTGATTCGCTCGACGAGGCCGGCGATGCGCTCATCGGCTTCTGCTTGGGTCAGGTCGCCAGCATCGACCCGCGCTTGAATGCGAGCGGTCCGAGACGCAACGATCACATCGAGCACATCGTCAACGGGTACGCCTTGTGCGGCGGCAACATCAGCGATGCTCTGGCCGGATTCACGAGCAACCTGGAGTGCGTCCTCGCTGATGCCCAGCACGCCGGTTAGCACGCTGATGCGCTCTGATCTTCGCTCGGCTCGGCTTGCCTGGCGCTCTTCACGATTCGCTTCGCGATCTTCTTGAGCTGGAGGAACTTGCGCGTCCTGTGCGTCGGCGATGCTTGGCACAATTGCGGTTGCGCCTCCGAGTGCGGTGAGACCAATGAGGCCTGCAGCCATTGCTTTCCTGATTCCTAGGGTGTTCATTTCTGCTATCCGTTTCTCCGGCGTAGTGACCGGTGTTTTGTGGGTACAGAAATGATCATCTCGGTCGCGAGTCAAGCGATCGGCACGCGTTTGTAAGTGTTCTGACAAGTTCGACCGACCCGTCAATCTCGCCGAGCGTGCGCAGTCGCGCAATCGTCTCAGGGCGCATGTCACAGGAAACGATGACAGGCGCTTTAGGCGAGGCACCTATGGTGGTTGAGTGAATCCGGTCGCTTTCGTGCAAAATACGCTGCGCGACTTTTATGGCTGGAAAGTCGTTGCGGCCGGTGCGACCATATGGGCCTGCACTGCCATTGTCTGGACCCAGGGGTACAGCAATCTGGCAGTAGTACTCAAGGACGTCGATGGTGAGTTCGGCTGGTCCAACGGGTTTATTGCGCTCGTCTTCTCGATCACGCGAGCCGAAGGCGCCCTGCTCGGCGTGCCTCTCGGCGTGGCCCTCAAGCGATACAACATCGGCACCATCATGCGCGTGGGCGCTGTGGTCCAGATGATTGGTTTCCTTGCGCTCTCGCAGATGCAGAATCGGGCCATGTTCATAGCCGCAGTCATGGTGATCATGGCAGGCGTGACCCTGGCTGGGTTCTTGACGATCACCGCGTCTACCGTCTCATGGTTCGAACGTAAACGAGCCCGAGCACTGTCATTTGGCACGATGGGTTTCGCACTCGGCGGTATGGCCGGGCCCGTGATGGTGCTTGGATTCAACTACTTTGGCTGGCGATGGACCGTCGCATTTGCCGGGGTGGCTCTGGCCGCGATCATCTGGCAACTTGCGAGCGTGATGGGCGTTCGTCGCGAAGATCTCGGTGAACCGCTCGACGGTCTCGACCCGCAAGCGCTGCCCGACAAACAGCGAGCCGCCGGTGTCCAGGACAATCACTTCACGACCGGCGAAGCGGTGCGCACCCATTCGTTCTGGATGATCGCCTTTGGCCATGGAACCGCACTTTTGGTTGTCAGCAGCGTGATGCTGCTCTTGCCGCTGTACTTGGTCCAAGACCGTGACTTCTCGCCGACTCGGGCTGCGGTCGTGGCCGGACTCGTTCCCATGGTCCAGCTCTTGGGAACTGTCGCCGGCGGCTATTTGGGCGACCGATTCAACAAACGACTCATCGCTGGTGTCGCCATGCTTATGCACGGCCTGGGTCTGTTGGCGCTCACATTTGCCACCAACTGGTTCTTTATTGCAGTGTTTGTCATCCTGCATGGACTGGCCTGGGGTGCTCGTGGCCCTCAGATGGCAGCTATTCGCGCCGACTACTTCGGCACCACCTCATTTGGCCCGATCATGGGCTTGTCGAGCTTGATCATCACAGTGTTTGCGATTGCTGGACCGCTACTTGCGGGCACGCTGGCCGACATCACGGGCGACTTTCAGCTCGGTTTCACGATCTTGTCGGTAGCTACCATTGCTGGCTTCATCTTCTTTGTGTTCGCCACACCACCACGGAGTACCCCAGCATCAGCCACTGACGGCGTGAAAGCGGCAACCATGGACAGCCTGTGAACCCCAAAGATCTGATCTCCAACGCAGCACGCGGTTTTGCCATGGGTGCGGCCGACATCGTTCCCGGCGTCAGCGGCGGGACCATTGCGCTGATCCTCGGCATCTACGAGCGGCTGATTGCTTCGATCCGCACCGGTGCGCGATCGCTCGGGCGTTTGTTACGGGGCGACGTCTCCGGCTTCTTCGAGCAGCTGAAGGCGATCGAGTGGCCGTTCATCCTGCCGTTACTGGGCGGTATTGCCGCCGCGATCGTGGTGCTCTCGTCGGTGATAGATCGGCTTCTCACCGACGAACCCGAAGCATTGGCCGGGTTGTTTTTCGGGCTGGTGGTTGCATCAATCCTCGTTGCCTCACAACTGCTGACGAACCGAGATGGCAGTCGCATGGCAGTCTTGGTTGCGGTCGCAGTCGTCGCATTCTTTGTGCTGGGACTCCAGTCTGGGACTGCGACAGCTCCTTCAGCTATCGCGTTCTTCTTCACCGGGGCGATCGCCATCTGCGCCATGATCTTGCCCGGCATCAGCGGCTCGTTCTTGATGCTGATGGTCGGCATGTACGCCGCCTTCGTCAACGCGGTTCATGAACGCGAAATCACCAACTTGGCGCTGTTCTGTCTTGGAGCTCTCGCTGGGCTCGCCGCATTCAGCACGCTGCTGTCGTGGGTTCTGGCCCGGCATCGTGACACGCTGCTCGCTGCGCTAATTGGTTTGATGGCAGGTTCGTTGCGAGTGTTGTGGCCGTGGCCCAACGGTGTGGGAGCAATCCAGAGCGAGGCCGATGAGCTTGTCGACGGTACTCGGATCGACTGGCCCGCGTCGTTCGATGAGGCGTGGCTGCCGATCGTGCTGGCCGTCGTCGCCTTCGTCGTCGTAATGGCGCTGAACAGATTGGCCCCAGCCGGCGCCCACGCCTAGCTTGAGAGCTCGCTGGCTTCTGCGTACCAAAACCGCCCACTCAGGCAATCTAGCTTCGCAAAAGCTTGCACTAGATGGCTTCTGCGTATCGAAACCGCACTGCAGGGCACTGTGGGTACGCGGGTCTATTTGTCAGGCCGCAGGCAAGTAGGACAAGTAGAGCGCTGCGGCGACAAAGCCGGCGAAGCCGATGGCGGGCAGGTACTTTGCGAATGGGTCACCGACACGATCGTGGTACCAGAATGCGAAGCCGAAGTAGATGAGCATGCCGATACATGCCAGCACGCCGACCCATGGCATCCACAGCCCAACAAGCAGTCCTAGTACCGCAAGCGCTTTGGCGACGGGAATGAGCTTCATCTCCGTCGGGGTCACGCGCAGTCGCTCGAAGTCGGCTCTTATGTATGGGATTGGCCCGAGGCATGCAACAGTGTCGAGTCCGAGCACCACAATCAATGCAATGGCTAGTCCTGCGCGCTCAACATCCATCCCGTCAACTTAGTGGGCTAGCGGGTAGGTGCGCTGATCTCTTGGCAGCCCCAAGAGTTGCGCGCTTATGAGCTGCGCGCTGCGCCAATCGGCGCCAGCTCTAAGTTTCATGGCAGGTGCAGCATTGGGTCGATGATGCGGGTTGGCGCGCGGCGTGGTTCGGCGGCGATGATTGGGCCCATGGCATCTCCGCTCTCCATCAGCTCCCCACTACAAGGCACCATTTGGCAGATCCGCGTTGCTGTCGGCGACGAGGTCCACGAAGGTCAGGAACTCATCATCATCGAATCGATGAAGATGGAGCACCCGATCACGGCTCCGGAGTCTGGCGTCGTCTCCATGATCCGTGTCGAAGAAGCAGCAACGATCGCCAAAGGCGGGAAACTCATCGAGCTGACGCCTCAGGAAGTCAGCGCCCCGGTCGTCGCTGACAATCAGCCCAAGGCCCCGAGCCAACAGCGAAGCGACCTGGCCGAGGTGAACGCTCGCCACGCCAAGGGCTACGACGAGAGCCGCCCCGGAGCGGTTGCGAAACGCCACAAGCGGAACCAGCGCACGGCCCGAGAGAACATCGCCGATCTGATCGACGAAGGCAGCATGGTCGAGTACGGCCCGTTGGTGATTGCTCCCCAAAGGCGTCGCCGCGAGCTGCAAGATCTGATCGACAACACCCCTGCCGACGGAATGGTGAGCGGTGTGGCGTCGGTCAACGGTGAGCTCTTCAGTCCTGAAGCCGCGCAGACCGTAGTGATCTCCTATGACTACATGGTGCTGGCGGGAACCCAAGGCGGGCAGAACCATCGCAAGAAGGACCGCATGTTCGAGTTGGCGGCTCGCCAACAGCTGCCAGTGGTCTTCTTCACCGAAGGCGGCGGCGGCCGTCCCGGCGACACCGATGGCGTTGGATTCGCGGGCCTTGACTGTCTGGCCTTTGCTTACTGGGGTCAGCTCTCGGGCAAGGTGCCCATGATCGGCATCAACTCGGGCTACTGCTTCGCTGGCAACGCCGCCATTCTGGGCTGTTGCGATGTGATCATCGCCACCGAGGACTCCTATATCGGCATGGCGGGCCCCGCGATGATCGAAGGCGGCGGGCTCGGTGTGTACTCACCAAAAGAGATCGGCCCTATCGATGTACAAGAGGCCAACGGAGTAGTTGATATCAGGGTCGGCGACGAAGCCGAGGGCGTGGCAGTCGCCAAGAAGTACCTGAGCTACTTCCAGGGGCCGCTCGACGACTGGCAGGCACCAGATCAAGATGCGCTCCGCCACGTGGTTCCTGAGAACCGCAAACAGATCTATGACATGCGCGACGTCATCGACGGGCTTTTCGACGCCGACTCGGTTCTCGAGCTGCGCCCGAAGTGGGCCGACGGCATGATCACGGCGCTCGCACGGATCGAAGGGCGCACGGTTGGCGTGATTGCGAACAACCCTCATCACTTGGGCGGTGCAATCGACGCGACCGGCGCCGACAAATCGGCGCGCTTCATGCAGCTCTGCGAAGCCCACGGACTTCCCATCGTCTTCTTGTGTGACACGCCAGGCTTCATGGTTGGCCCCGAGAGCGAAGCCGAAGGCATGGTGCGTCGAGCGGGCCGCCTGTTCGTGATCGGCGGCAGCTTAAGCGTGCCGTTCATGACGATCATCACTCGCAAGGGGTATGGCTTGGGTGCTCAAGCAATGGCGGGCGGTGGTTTTAAGCAGCCGCTGTTCACCGTGGCGTGGCCCACCGGCGAAGTCGGTGGCATGGGGCTCGAAGGAGCCGTGGTGCTCGGTTATCGCAAAGAACTCGAGGCCGTCGAAGACCCGGCCGAGCGAGAAGCACTCTACGAAAAAATGGTCGACAAGATGTACGAACGCGGAAAGGCCGTGTCCGCCGCGAGCTACTTCGAGTTCGACGACGTGATCGATCCGGCCAGCAGCCGCAAGTGGATCATGTCGGCAGTTCGCTCTGCTCCACTGCGAGACGCAACCACACCCCGCCACCGCCCCGTCGACACCGTCTGAGATCGCGATCGAGGTTGCGGCTTCGTGCTCTAACCGTCAAGTCGCCTGACCCACGCGCAGTCACCTGCGTCGTTGACAGCAAAGAACTGACGAAGCGCTCCATCGCCACCTGTTGGATCCGGGGCCGGCGCAGCCCCCACCACGTGCATCGTAAGCTCGCGATCGGTCGTCTGCTCATGTATCCACTGGCCTCCGGCGGCTTTGCCGCGGATTCTGGTGCGGTCGTCGCTCGATGGAACGCCCCAGCGGTGTGAGCGCCAGCCCCATCCGTCGACCTCGATGACATCGTCGCCAATGAGCAGTTCACCGTGCACGGTGCATGGAATTTCGTAGGAGCCAACCGCGACACCCGGTCGCGGATCATCTGCTGTTTCCCATTCGAGCTCAGTCCCTACGGCAGTTCGAATGCCGTAGGCCCCGCGAAAGACATCGTCGGGGTCATCGAGCGCGACCGCGAACGCTTCGATATCCACGGTGACATGGTCCAGCGGTGTTTGCACACCCACATCGATCCACAAGCCGGGAGCTCGTACTTCGAGACTTGGCGGTTTTGGCGCTGTCGCTGCGAGATCGACCAGCGAAATCAGTGGCTTGCCCGCCCGCACGATCGAGGTATGAATCGCGGCGCGGCTGAGTTGGGGCCAAATGAGCAGCTCGATCGATGCGGCCAGTGAACGGTCGCTTTGAACCAGATCGAACAGCCACGCTTCGACCCAGTTCGGGTGCGAGGTTCCCGCGTGGGGGGTCTCGTCCGATGGCTGCATCAGCTCTGGCGCGCCGAGACTGATTGGACCCACACGAGTCGCACAACGGTAGTTCTGCCTCTGGGGGCGCTCATCGGTGGTTCATTGCCGAGTCGACAACGTCTCTGGGAGGTGGACTGGTCTAGCGAGCGCTGCGTTCTTCTCGGCGAGAAGACACCATGAGCAAGCCACCAACGGCCAGCAAGGCCATCGAGGCAGTTGCCAACGTTGATGTATTCGAACCAGTGATCGCCAACAGCGAAGAAGATGAACTCGATCCAGTTGAGTTGGATCCAGTTGGTGTATCCGAGGTCTGTGGACTATTCGGTGCAGCTGGTGCGCCCGATGCTGCACCGGAGCTCGCGGACGAGCTAGAGCCATTGGCCGCAACAGAGCCGGCTGTTCCACCAAACTGTGGCGGGTTCGAGAAGGGCCCCGGATAGGCGAGCGCTGCGCTCACGGTTCCCTGTCGTGCACAGTCAGACCGCACTGCGGCGACAAAGAGATTTGCCAGAGATTGGGTCTGTCCGGTCGCATCGGTCAGCGTGACCGAGACGTTGAAGTCGTCGTTGATGCCTGCTAGCGCAGCTACAAAGCCACGGGGGTTGACGTAGGAGCCCGACGTGAGCACGCTGAAGCTTCCCAGGTTGATCGCGGAACCGCCGCTGACCGGCGCGAGCTCGTAGCCAATCGTGTACGGACCGTTACCGCCTCCGATGATTCCGAAGAAGCCAACGCCACAGACGTACGGGTCTGTAAGTTGCAGATTGAGCCCAGTCGGCACTGCGGTTGCCGTTGGAACGACCGCGGTAGGCGTTGCAATCGCTGGAACCGGCGTTGCGGTTGCAGGCACTTCAGTAGCCGTGGCTGGAACAGCAGTCACAGTTGCGGGTACTGCGGTTGCGGGTACCACAGTAGCGGTGGTTGGCACTGCGGTTGCAGGTACCGCAGTTGCGGGGACCGGCGTGGCTGTCGCAGGCACTTCAGTAGCCGTCGGCGGAACGGGCGTCGCAGTCGCAGGCACCGGCGTCACCGTTCCGGGGCTCACCGACGGAACCGGCGTGGATGTAGCAGGTACCGAAGTCGCAGGCACTTCGGTAGCCGTCGGCGGAACCGGCGTCGCAGCTGCAGGCACCGGCGTCGCAGTCGCAGGTACCGGCGTCGCGGTTGCTGGAATCGGCGTCGCAGCTGCAGGCACCGGCGTCGCAGTCGCAGGCACCGGCGTTGCTGTTGGTGGAATCGGCGTCGCAGTCGCTGGAATCGGCGTCGCTGTCGCAGGCACCGGCGTTGCTGTTGGTGGAACTTGCGAGACAACGACTGGCGAGGAGAACGTGGCCAAAGACGGGTCCGGGGTGCTTGATATGACGCTGACGACGCTGTCGAGAGTGGCACCTCGTGGTGCATCACTGTCGACCACTACGACGTAGCTCAAGGCGAAGGACTCGCCGCTGGCGAGCGGCATTATCTTGTCGCAGGTGAAGCTGGTATTTCCTGCGTCGAGCGCACAAGTCCAACCGGTCACGGCTGGCGCCGCGACGTAGGAAAGTCCGGCGGGCAGCTGGCCGGTGATTCGGACATCGTTTGCCGCCACAGGTCCGTTGTTTGCACCTTCGACCAAGAACGTGACCTGGGTTCCAGGATCAACTGGTTCGCCATCGGCGCCCGCGCCAACGATGGACTGCTGAATGACGAGGTCTGCTTCACCCGGAGCAGGGGTTGGCGTAGGCGGAGCTGGCGTCGCGGTTGGCGGAACCGGAGTAGCAGTCGGAGGCACCGGAGTTGGCGTCGGAGGCACCGGAGTAGCAGTCGGAGGCACCGGAGTTGGCGTCGGCGGAACCGGCGTCGCAGTCGGCGGAACCGGAGTAGCCGTTGGCGGAACCGGCGTCGCAGTCGGCGGAACCGGAGTAGGTGTCGGCGGTGCGAACGTGACGGAACCGTCGACTGCAACTGCATCAGTGAGTTGGTCGCCAGCCGGATTGCTCACGAAGAGCTCGCTGACTGTGAGGTCGCTTACGCCCGTGTTTCCCTGAGCGACAAAGCGGATGGTAAGAACATCGGTATCGCTGGCCCAGGCGCCCGGAGATCGGAATATCGCGACGCGAATTGTTCCGTTGGGATTCTGCGGGCCGCACGACGCGGAGACGTTGTTGCCTTGAGGGAAACAGGTCGGTGCCCCAACCTGACCCTCGTTCGGATCGGTGATGAGCACCGGTTGCATTAATGCAGGGTCATAGGTGAAATTGAATTCGATGCTTCCGACCGCTTCGACGTTGCCGTCGTCGCCGGTGCCTGGCATCAGATTGACGGTGATCTCGAATTCGCTGCCGAGGTCAGAAACGTTGTAGTCGCCCAAGCTAACTTGCGCAGCCTCCATGGCGTTTGCGTTCGGTTGGGCGACAACTTCGAGCCCCGCAAAGAGCAGCCCGAAGACTGAGCACATACACACGAAAAGGCGAACGGCGCTCTTTCCTTGTTGGTGTCCAGTCATGTCGTCCTTTTTCGTCGCAAACGGGTCGGGCAACGAGCCGCCAGTGTAGACCCTCGAGGGGGGTAGCACCGCCTCTTGGGGAGGGCCGTATGGACCACGTTGGGCACTATTACTCAGGGCACCACTCGAGCAGATTACCAACCGAACAGTTGGCGATGATGAGTGCGTCGGCGACATTGACGCGGCCGCTGCGGTTAATGTCGGAGGCGCCGGCATACATGTCGTGACCAGGTCCACCGAGGTCGAAGAAACAAGGTCCGCTATCGGTGCGAGTTCCGACCGCATATTGCGCAGTGGTCAGGGCGTCGGCCACGTTTATGCGACCATCACAGTTTGTGTCGCCATTGCCAGCACCAAAGCTTGCGGTAGACCGCAGAGCGCTCAGATCCTGGTTGAACGAAATGGTGTTCGCTGCGTTGTTTGGGTCGACGTACACGCACGTGTTGGGTTGCCCAAAGGTGCTCGATGCGCCGGTATCTCGATAGTCGGCAACCGGATCGAGTGCTGTGGTGGCCGAGGGGTTTGCGCACAGATTCATCACTTCGGCGCCGCTGACGCCACCATTAGCGTCGTCCCACGCCTCGGTTTCGCCTGACAGTGGGGCCACGACCGCACCAGTTGCGTCCTTGATCAGAACGGTTTGACCCGATCGGGTGGAGTTGAACACCGTGCTCGCAGCTGCAGGAGCGAAGAAGCTGCCATTGCCGCCGGTATCGATGCCAAAGTTGATATGCCAGTCATCGGCGCCGTTAAAGCTCAAATCTTGTGGTGCCTCTTCGCTGATGGTGATGATGGTGCCCGCAGGTGCAGCGGCAATACGTGAGTCGTTTCCGAACGTCACCGCGCCTGCCTGCCTGAGTTGATCATCGGGGCCCTTGCGGTCATACAGTTCGATGCGGTAGCCGCGCAGGTCGGTGTTGTCTTCGACGACTACGAACTCGAACCAGTCGCCACCGTTGCCGACAGGACCTCCGCCGAGGAGCTCCCTATCGCCGGCCACTGCGTTGTACTCATTGAGCACGAGCGGAGACGTGCCGGCGGGCGCCTCAAGGACAACCCACTGCACGAGTTGTGACGCGCTGTCGCTGTCTGCGTCGATCACGGTGATCGTCGATGCGAACGTGCCAGCGACTGATGCTGTACCAGTGATCAAACCCGATCCGTCGATGGAGAGCCCTGGGGGCATTGGTGACATCGAGAAACTGAGCAAATCGCCATCGGGGTCAAATGCGTTGACCTGCTGCGTAACGGTTTCGCCAGTGTTGTACATACGGTTCGCGAACGGACGCAAGATCGGGCTGTATCCGTCGCCGGCGTCGGAGTTCGATGCGCCGGGGGTCGATGTTGCCAGGTAGGTGGTAATGCCAGCGTTGCTGGGTCGGCCATAAGAGTTGTCAGTGAACTGTTGAGGCAATATGCCAAGGTCATCGGCAACGAAGCCTGCTGGGTTCGTCAGCTTGAGCGTGTCGCCCTCGCTGGACAGTTTGAAGTTGGTCTGCAGCACCGCAGTGTCGGTGCGGTCTGCATCGTTCGCTGCGACAACGAGATAGCCGTTGGCAGGAATGGTGACGCTCGGGAATACCCACGATGCCGAATTGTCCGAGATCGTCCAGCCAGCCAGATTCACTGGATCATTCGAGATGTTCTGTAGCTCGAACCAGTCGGGATACTCGAGTTGAGGGTCGTCATCGAGTTGCACGCCGTACGCTGCGTTGTTCGATGCCATTGCTTCGTTGATGAAGATCGGGTTCGGGGCTACTGCGTTTTCGTCGATCAGAAGCTCAAAGGTGTGGTTCAAGCTTGAATCGCCGCTGCCTCCGCCGGATTGATTCCAGGTCGTGACCGACCACGTGTTCACGCCGTCGACGAGAAGGTCTACCGGAACGGCTGGCGGGTTCGGCCCGCCGAAGGGGCTTGCGCCGCACCCGGGTCCGCTGTACTCACACGTATTTGCGCCGTTGATGTTCGGAATCGCGACATAGAAGTTTTCGGCGCCGCCCCACGTCACGTCGACGTTGTATGGCAGGTTGTCGCCAAGTGCGTGCGGCGAGTAGTCAGGGTCGAGGTTGCCTCGGATAGAGCGGTAGACCTCGGTGCCGTTGAGGTACATGACTGCAGTGTCGTCGTATTGCAGCGAGACCTGGATTCCTTCGATCTGGAACAGTTCGACGCCGATCTCATCAAGGGTGAAGTCCTTACGGAAGTGGTTTGCAATATTTGGTCCAGGGAACGTACGCCAGCGCAGGTCAACATTTGACCAAGCGGAATCGTCGAGGGCGGGCGCCGCAGCACTCGCAGAACCGATGTCGTTTGCCGAGTTGCTTTGGGTGAACTTCCACTGCTTGGGGTTGGAGACGACACCGCCGGAGATTCCCCATACTTCAAGCGACTTCACGCCTTGGGCTTGGGCAGACTGCACGCCGACTGGAGCCGCTATGAGCGAACCAGCAAGAAGGGCGAGAGCGACGAGCGTGATTAGCACGCGCCGGCATGTGGACGTGGCTGGTAATTTTTTTGGCAGTTTCGACATAATGTTGTTCGCCTGACAGATTTGGGGCGCCACGTTCATGATAGATCGGCGGCGCCGACTATCTGACGCAGAAATCGTGAGCAAACATGCCTACGCTCCGCGGTATTCTTCCCAAAACTGACCACTATCAGTGGTGTTGTGACCGCGATTGCCGCCTTGGGACTAGTTCAGAGGCCGCGGCTACAGCGCACGACGTTTGTACCATCAGGGCGTGCGCTACCTCAGCAAAGACTGGATTGCGGCTGCCGATGCAGCGGTCAAAGCCACGGCCACCTCTGCGCCTGCCGGACGAGTCGTTGTCGATCAGACAATCGACGACGTCGTGAGCTACCGGGTGACGATCGATGCCACCGACCCTTCGGTTATCGAAGTCAGCGGTCACGGCCACACCGAAGCCGATGCGACGTTTCGTCAGACCGCAGCAACCGCCAGCGCGGTCGCGCAGGGCCATACCGACGCGCACCAGGCGTTTCTACTCGGACACATTCAGTTCACCGGCGACATCAGCTTGCTGATCGAACGCCGATCTTCGTTCGAGTGGCTAGCGTCAGCGCTGGCGCCGGTTCTCGCCAAAACGACGTTCGCCGACTAGCGATCCCTCCGATCCTCAGCAAAAGGGGGTCCGCTAGCGGCCGAGTGCGGCCGAGGCTTTGGCACGAGGATCAGCTGCGCCCGCACGGCCACCTCCGGGCAGAATCTCGATCAGGTGGGCGTGACCGAAACCCGACAGATCACCCAGCGGCGCCACGTCGACCACGTGGCCACGGGCCACGAGGCCTGCTTCCCAATGGGCGGCGTGGGGCTCAAGTTTGACCCGGACCTCGCCAGCGGCCGACCACGTATCGAATCCAGACTTCGGGTCCGGCGACGCCAGATTGAAGCGGCCAGCGCTCAGTATCTGGCCGGGACTCTCGCCCAGGTGCAACATGCGCGCCATCATCTGCAGGACGATCTGGGGCTGGGCGTCGCCACCCATGGTTCCCAAAACCGAACGCAAAGACCCGTCTGGTCGAGTGATGAGTGCTGGCGACAACGTGTGAGGCGGCTTCTTTCCCGGACCGTACTCGGCCGCGTGACCGGGCGTGAGGTTGAAGCCAAGACCCCGGTTATGCAGAAAGATGCCGGTATCACCAACCATGATGTGTGCGCCGAACCCGCCAGCATTTGATTGGATCAACGACACGCCCATGCCGCCAGCATCGACCACACACATGTACATGGTGCCGCCGTCGGCGTAGCTGTCGCCCCAGGCCACTGCTTGGTCAGGATCGATGCGATCGCGCCGGGCGGCCAGCATTTCGAGATCGAGCAGATCTGAGGCTGCGGCGTGCTCATGCAGCACATCGGGGCGATCAAACGCGGCCGCTCGAGACGCCTCGATCAGCAAGTGGGCGAACTGCGGGTCGGCCGGATCGTCGGGCAGTTCCAGCCCCGCTGCGATCACCGCGCTCGCCAATGAAAGATACCCCTGCGAGTTTGGTGGCGCCGTCCACAACGTGTGACCCCACGCCTGCACTGCGGGCGCCTCGACCCACTCGGCACAACTCTGCGCCAAGTCGGCTTCGGTGTACTCGCTGGCGCCGGTCTCGATGAGAGCCTGACCGAACTCGCCGCCGTAAAAACCAGATCGGCCTTGAGTCGCCAGTGCTCGCAGGTTGCGGGCCACCCGAGGGCGTCGCACCTTATCTCCCGGCTGGAGATTCACCAGCTGCGTGTTGCCGGCTACATCGGCAACAACTGCACTTGCGCGTGCGAGCTGAGACGAAGAGGCGAACCCGTCGGCCGCGCATGACAGAGCCGGCGCGAGCAAGGTGTCCATGTCCATCGAGCCGTAGCGGTCGTGCATGGCCAGCCATCCATCGACGCACCCCGGAACCGGTGACGACGCCACCGACCCGCGGTATGGCATCTCGGTGTGGCCGGCGTCGCGAAGTCGCTGAGGGTCTGCGCCACTACCGGAACGCCCAGATGCGTTGAGGCACTGCACGGGTTGTCCTGGCTCATGGACCAGCGCCCACAAGTCTCCGCCAAGGCCATTCATATGTTGCGCCGTGACTGTCAACACCGCATTGGCTGCAATCGATGCGTCGATCGCGTTGCCGCCCCGCTGCAAAATGTCGAGCGCCGCCGCGCTCGCCATCTGATCAATGGTGCACACCATCGAGCTCGCAGCAAAGACAGTCGACGTCGAAGGAAGGCTCATGGGCACGAGTTTAGGCCTAGTACAACTTTGGCTTTCCCCCAAAGCTTCGGAAGGACCCAGGCAA
>ENA-ORXR01001541-ORXR01001541.1-marine-metagenome-genome-assembly--contig:-NODE-1541-length-24242-cov-5.401986_pt1 | contig 24242 bp, 17 predicted proteins | sample MGYA00237866_ERZ511479 | MGnify/ENA metagenome assembly ERZ511479 | reverse complement strand
TGAGGAATTTTCTAACGAAAAGCAGGCGAAAAATAACAAGCATAGATTGGTATGGATTTACGGGATGAGGCACTAGTCTCTTCCCGTTTTAGGGGTACCAATAGCCAACTTAAATCACCCGATTCACATTGTCCATCAAAAAGAACGCGTAAAACATCAGCAGGAGAAATCCTTCCCAACGGGTAATCTTTCGATTATTCGTAATCACACCAAACAAGATCGTTACCATAATCATAATCGGAATACTGGTGGTCATTATGATCTCTGGAATGATCAGGCTGCCAAAAAAAGAAGGAATAGCCATGACAATATAAGTATTGAAAATATTGGAGCCCAGAACATTTCCGATCGCAATACTCGCCTGGCCTTTACGAACCGCAGCGATACTCACCACGATTTCGGGTAGAGAAGTACCGAAAGCAATGACTGTTTGTGCAATTAATTCCGGACTGATACCAGCTTTGCTAGATAGTTCTTTGACTGCTACAATTGTGTACTCTGCACCCAACCAAACGCCGATACCTCCACCAATCAAAATCAAATAGGTAACGGGGGCAACAACGGGGCGGTCGTTGGTATCTGCTTTATCGGCTTTGAAGGAATAAGCAAGAAAGAGTACAATACCACATAGAAACAGTAGCGCTTCGTGCATCGCATATTCGCCATCTTGTAATACTAGCCAAAGTAAAAAAGCGGAACCCCAGAGGAAAGGCATGTCTATATGCCAAACGTTGTACTCCAGTTCAATTTTTTTGCCGATTATTGCCACCAATCCAAGAACCAGGGCAATATTGGTAATATTGGATCCTACCACATTACTCACTACAATCGCGGAATCATTGGCCAGTACAGAAGCAATAGAAGTGGCCAGTTCGGGAAGGGATGTTCCAAAAGCCACAATGGTTACTCCAATGATAAATGGAGAAATACCCAAAGAGAGACCAATCTTTTCGGCTGAGTCGATAAAGAAGTCTGAAGCTTTTAGAAGCACGATCAGACTGACCGCAAACATAACTCCGTACATTAAAATCTCTTCCATGTTGATTGACGTCCAATAGATTTAAGCAACTTGCTAATATTGGGCGGCGCAAAGATAACAAAAAAACAAATGGAGGTTTTTGCCTTTTACTTATTGTCTGGTGCCTCATCCCGTAAGTAAATGGTAAGCTAGGCGACGTTATTTTTAGTCTGGTTGAGGCAGGAAATCCGGAGCTATGCCGTAGCATAGTGAGGAATTTTCTAACGAAAAGCAGGCGAAAAATAACAAGCATAGATTGGTATGGATTTACGGGATGAGGCACTGGGACTTTAGTAAGACCAGAGATCATGTTCAAAATTGAATATCTCCTGCTTAATTTTATCTGCTTCCAGTAATAAATCTACCCCGGAATATAGGCTTTGTAATCGCTCGTCCTTGACATTGCTTTGCTTAAAAATATAACTGGCAAAAAAGCGTCGCTCGAATAAATCATCCCAGCTCGTCAGTGCTGCGTCATTCAAACTATTAAATACTTTTTTGCGAGCGAGAATAGGTCGCATCTCCGGATAGTACACCCAGAAGAGCGGTTTTTCAAAACGAAAATTCCCCGCATCATCTTTCACATCAATCAATGGTGCGATACCAAGAATTCGAACTTGCAGTGTGGAGGTGTTCTCGTCAAAAAACCACTGTTCTTTAATTCGGATACGTTTTATATCTTCCCAGTTAATTTCATCCCGAACGATCGTTAATTCTTCCACATAGGTAACTGGATGGAAAACACTGATGGTATCGGACTTAAAAAGTATTTCCCCAATATCAGCTTCATTAAGCGGAAAAGAAAATTTATCATCTTCGGTAGCGTAGAGTGTAATGTCTCCCTGCATCGCTGCGTCTTTGATGATATTAAAAAATGGAGCCTCAGGATATGCAAAAGGCTGATTCATCTTCTCCCGAAAATCGACCACTCGCCAAATTCTTTTTTCCCAAAATATATCGGCTTCCCGTAATGGTTGATAGGCTAGAATTTGTCTGTCCTGAAGTAGACTTCGATCCACAATGTCGTCGCGAACCTGCGCATCGGCGACCATAAAGAGTGATATAAGCAGAGTAAAGCAAATTAATTTTATTAAATACATAATTATTATTTTAGAATTATTAAACGATTAAACAATACAACAAACAGCGTCTACTTAATTTTAAAAATCATCCCATTCATCTTCCGACCGACCACATCCCCCGGACAACGGACTTTTATTTTTTCGAAATAATAGGTGTCACCAGATCGGGCCGCATTAACCAATCGTTTGGTAGCACCAGCGTAAGCACCACCTCGATTTATTTCACTTTGTGCATCCCCTCCTTTGGGAACACGCGTCAATTCAAAACCCTGAATATTACATCGGGCCTCGAAATCAAAATTTTCCAGGTGCGCGCGAATGCCCGGATGTACGCTAAATTCTCCTGCGCTCATTTCTCCGCCTTTTTCCTGACCGATCATGATTTGTGGATCAGGAATTTTTTTGACCCGATATTTAAAAATAGTTGGTTCTAATCCACCACCCGAAACGGTGATTTTACTCTCGCCAATTCTGGCAGGTTTGACGATATATTTTCCATTACTAATTTTATTGAGATCTGCTCCCGTAGCCTGTACCCTGATTTCAGTACTGGGAACACCCGCTGCGGATAGCGAAAGTGGATTGTCTACTCCGACATAAAACACGTTCATTTTATCTGCCGCGACCGCTACTGATTTTTCTCCAACGGTATAGCCAAAAGTCTTTTCAAATTTTTCGACCTTTCCCGTTACTGGATCTCGTAGTTTTACCACCATCCGATGGGACTGCTCACCGAGACTACCAGCGGTAGAATTGAAGACTGCTTTTCCGTTGTGTACCGGAATATTTCGACCATCCACTTGAATACTTATATTGTCTGCCGTACTGGAGTAAGCACCAAGAAATAACTCTGCGGAAAATTTTTCACCGACCGTTAGATAGCTGCTATTGGTGGCGGCAATTGGAAGAAACTGGTCTGGTTTGAGCACGGTACTTCCGGTTTTTTTATAAAAATATCCCAGAATAGAAGTCTCGGAGATTTCTACGTCATTTTGAATTTTAGCCAATAAAGGCAGTACCGCTGCGACGGGCATCTGTTGAAATTTGAATTGTGCCCAGTTTTCTTTATCAGAGTTTTCTGGAATCGCTTCAATCTTTATGGGCAGGGTAGCGGCCAGTTGCTGACGAATTTCTAGGTCGGTAATCTGTGCCAGTAAATCTGTACGTACTTTGTTAATTCGTTTTTCCAGTTCGCTACCGCGGCCTTCGGTGACAAGCATTCTGGTGGTGACATCCTTGTTTTTTATACCAACGGGTAGACCATCTTCATCCAGTCCGCCGGATACTTCGACCAGTTCTGTTTTTATACCTTCTACATATTTTGAAAAGTCCTTTGCGATTTTTTGTACTTCCATTCCGCTTTCTGCGTACGGTTGAAATTGTGAATAAGCTTCTGCTTGTTCGGTGATGGCTGCCATCAATTGCTGATTCGATTGATCCATGATTTCGGTACTTTCATTGAGGCTGCGATTCATAGAAAGAAAAGCGTTGAGTACTTCGGCGGAAACATTGAGTGCCAGCATGGCTGTCAAAACGAGATACATGATGTTGATCATCAGTTGTCGGGGTTCTTTTGGAATAGACATAGTTAATTTCTTTTTGCTGATGACCATTGGACATAGTACGGCCGGGCTTGTCGGCGATGTGCGACAAACAAAGTTTGCACTAATTAAGTCAATAGCAGGTTATTGAATAATAGACATAGTTTGGAATTGTCTGTTAAGGTACATTCCGTTTAAAGAAACTACCGGGCAGCCGAATTCGTCTAAGGAATGAATTACAATTTGTCCTTTAATGATAAAACGTTAAACTTTATGGGAGGAAGCATCGTCGCTGTAATTGCGGTCGATTTGTTATCATAATGTGAGTGCATGGAAAAGATACAGGATGGAAGATTTTTTTTGACGTATGTTGTAGGTAATAGGGACGATTTTTAATTTGCTACTACTACTTATACCCCGTAACCATGTACTGGTAATCTAACGTTCTGTCATCAAATTCGATATTTGAGTATCCTGCTTTTTTGAGGATAATTTCGAGTTCTCCGATGGCGATCCGGTCGGAGAGGTTGGGACCGATAGGCGTCGTTCGTTTTTTAAAATCAATAATGACGAGACGGCCACCTTCGGCAATGCCACGACGTAAGTTGGTGAGATAGTCTACGGGGTCGTCAAAATAGGTAACGGTATTCACGATCAGGACGACGTCCGCTTCGCTGGGATTTAACATGGGGTCATTTGCTTTGACAAGTCGGGTTTCAAATTTGTCGCGTCGGTCGTCGGGTAGAAACTTGCGAGCAGCATCCTGCATAAACTTGATGGCTTCCTGATCGATGTCGAGGGCGATCACTTTTTTTGCGGAAGTCTTTCCGGCGATAAAAAAGGAAAAGTAACCATAGGGGCCGGCTCCGATATCTACGACCGTTTTATTGTCAAGATCTCCTAATTTTCGAATAACCAATTCCGGTTTTTGCCAGATCCAGCGATTGCTTTCCTTTTGGGTTAAATCCAGATCGGGCGTAGCGGTCGGTTTATTTTGACTAATACCGGAATCGTATTCATGTGCGGTGATATGATCAGTTTTTTTGGAAGGACCAAGGCCATTGTCACAGGAAAGTATTCCCGTAATAAATATGGTAAGGATTAGAGGGAGTATATAATTTTTCACCCATCAAAATTACGTTTTTCAGCGTCATTGACAAAATGCGAGCATCAGCTTTTCCATTTCTTTTCGCATGATGGCGCTTTTTCCGGTAAAGTTATTGGCAATAATAGAAAAAGCCAGCCATTTTCCAGCCCTATTCTGCACATAACCGGAATAACTACGGACGCGATCCATTCCTCCACTCTTGGCAAATACTCTGTTTTCGGCAATGGTTCCTCTAAATAAATATTTCAGGGAACCCGATTTTCCACCTACAGGGAGCGACGCTTTAAAATCCGGAAAAACATCATTTTGCTTTTTTAGAAAGGCGAGGTATGCGGTGAGGTGTCGAGCCGAAACCGCATTACGAGGGGACAGTCCACTGGCATCTTTGAGAAAGAGGCCCGCCGTAGGCAACCCACTATTATTTAGATATTCCACTATTACTTCCAATCCCCGGGACGGATGCGCATCTCCTTTTTCTTTTTTTCCGAGTAATCGAAGTAATGCTTCACAATATAAATTGACACTCTTCAGATTGGTCTCTTTGACAATTTTCTGCAAAGAAGGCGAAAAATAAGTATTGATCACTGTTGTTTTTCCAATCGTAATACCTTCTTGTTCTAATTGATACAAAGAAGCAGCACGCTGACTAGTCGCAATACCCGATTTTTCTAAATTTTGCATCAAATGGAAAGCTGCAAAAAATGGTGGATCGGGTACACTGCCCTTGATAGAAAAAGTCCCCGACCCAACGGGAATGGTACCACGAATAAAACGAGTATAACCATAGTTTGATCCAAAAATGTAAGCATTGTCGCCACTGCCCTTTTTTCCTTGGGTTAGTTCGTTGACCAGTCGTAAATTGGGAACCGTAGGACGTACGTTTACGACTGGTGGCGTAGCACCCAGTTTTCCATTTTGCTGGAGATCCAGATGATAAAGGTTTTCGTGAAAATTTAGTCCCCAGGCACCGGCGCCGTAGTAGTTGCCGAGGTCTTCCCATGACCAAGTGCGTCCGTCCACCTGCGTGGAAAAATAGGATGCATCTCCAATAATATATCCTTCAATTTTTTTGATGCCCGCTTTTCGGATGGCATCGGTCCATTTTTTTAAAACGATGTCATAGGTTTCTGCCTGCTCAAAATGGTGAGAGCCGAGGGTTGGATCACCATAGCCGCGGATGATCAAGTTACCTTGCAAAACACCATCGGCGGTGATGGTACCATCGTAAGTAAGTTCTGTTTTAAAACGATAATCTTTACCTAATTTTTTAAGTGCAATTCCGGTCACCAACACTTTGAGAGAAGAGGCGGGAATCATGGTTTTGTCAGCGCGGTGTCCTGCGATTAGCTGATTATTTTCTACATCCATTAGTGCGACGCTGAGTTGACCGTGTACCAGATCGGGATGGGCGGCGAGGGCGTCTATTTTTTTTTGGATGGGGGGTTGAGCAAAGGATGATTGGAGTGAAATTAAAAGGATAGATGAAAGTAGTAGAAGGCGCATGTTGACTTTTTTAGAATTTTTGATAATTCAAAGGTAATAAAATCGGAGGTGGTAGATTGTTTACGTGAACTATTAGAGTTTTAGGTTGTCCTATTTAAGTATGTAAATGTATACTTTTGTTATTCAATTAATTGCCAATTAGAAGATCTAAAAATTTATGACCCAACCCGGAATTTCCTGGCTCCTAAAAATGGCCTGGCGTGACAGCCGCCGCAATCAGGGACGCTTACTCCTTTTTATTTCTTCGATCATTCTAGGGATCGGTGCGTTGGTAGCAATCAACTCCTTTAGTGAAAATCTTCAGGCGGATATCAACCGGGAGGCAAAGACACTACTGGGAGCTGATTTAAAACTGGAAGCCAACCGACCGATGACTGATTCTTTGCGAACGGCATTGGAGCTCATCGAGGGTGAACGAGCGCAGACGGTTGATTTTGTTTCGATGGTTTTGTTTCCAAAAAATGGTGGAACGAGGCTTGCACAAATTTCCTCGTTAGAAGGTAATTATCCATTTTACGGAAACTTTAATACCGAGCCTCTCAACGCCGTGGAAGAGATCAGAAACGCACAAAAAGCGTTGGTAGACCGAACTTTGCTTTTACAATTTGATGTACAAACGGGCGATTCCATTCAGGTAGGAAATCTCACTTTTGAAATTGCGGGTGCGTTGAAGTCCGTGCCAGGTAGGTCAGGTATCGCTTCGTCCGTGGCGCCAGCTATTTTTATTGGACAAAAATATTTGGAGGGTACCGGACTGATTCAGCCGGGAAGTAGAATCGGCTATCAGTACTTTTTTAAGGTGGCGGAAAATCAAGATGTGGAAGTATTGGTGGACAGTTTAGAGACGACGATGCAGGCGAGTGGCGTACGGTGGACGACGGTGGAAAGACGAAAAGAAAGTATTGGTGCTGCGTTTTCTAATATGGCTACCTTCTTAAATTTGGTTGGATTTATTGCCTTGCTACTCGGGTGTATCGGCGTGGCGAGTGCCGTGCATATTTATGTAAAAGACAAACTGTCGGTCGTAGCCGTTTTGCGTTGTATGGGAACGAGTGGTCGGCAGGCATTTCTGATTTTTTTATTACAAATAGCCTTGTTGGGGTTTTTGGGTGCGGTCATGGGAGCGATCCTTGGTAGTGGATTACAAATATTGTTGCCAAAAGTGTTAAGTGATTTTTTACCAGTAGAAAACGTAAGTGCAAATATTTCCTGGAGCTCTATTTTTAGTGGAATGTTTACAGGATTGTCAATTTCTTTATTGTTTGCCGTATTGCCATTGTTGGCCATTCGCAAGACCTCACCGTTGCGGACCTTGAATGCATCTTTTGAGCAGGATGCCAACGAACGGGACTGGATACGGTGGCTGGTATATGTAGCGATTTTTTTATTCGTGGCGGGTTTTACTTTTTGGCAAACTGGAAATGGAATCGTGGCCATCGTCTTTCCGATAGCGATTGTTGTTGCATTTTTACTACTAACGGGTGTGGCCAAACTATTAATGATTTTGGTACGGAAATTTTTCCCCGTTGGCTGGAGTTATATCTGGCGACAGGGAATTGCGAATTTATACAGACCACAAAACCAAACCTTGATTTTAGTAGTCTCAATTGGTTTAGGATCGGCGCTAATTTCGACTTTGTTTTTTGTGCAGGGATTATTGCTCAATCAAGTAGAATTTACCGGATCGGGCGATCAGCCGAATATGATTTTATTCAATATACAGCCTGATCAGCAGCAACAAGTAGCGGACCTGACGAAGGAATTTACGATGCCTATTTTACAGGAAGTACCGATTGTGACGATTCGACTGGCAGAGATAGATGGGTTGACTAAAATGGAAATGAAAGCGGATTCGACCCGTACGCCGAGGGGCTGGGTTTTTAATCGGGAATATCGGGTAACCTACCGGGATACGCTAATTGAATCGGAAGAAGTGGTCGAAGGAACGTGGGCTGGGGAGAAAGCAGACGACGGGACTATTTATGTATCGGTCAGTGAAAATATGCTGGAAGATATGGACGTGGAGATTGGTTCTAAACTAACCTTCAACGTGCAGGGTGCGATGATCGAAACGGTGATCGGTAGTGCCCGAAAAATTGACTGGGGGCGTTTGCAAACCAATTTTTTCGTGGTCTTCCCGAAGGGCGTCTTGGAGCGGGCGCCACAGTTTAATGTGATCGTATCGCGGACAGCCAACATTGAGCAATCTGCGAAGTTTCAACAAAAACTGATTCAGAATTTTCCGAATGTATCGGTGGTGGATTTGTCAGCTGTATTAAAATCAGTAGAAGATGTGCTGGGAAAAATTTCTTTTGTTATACGGTTTATGGCCCTGTTTAGTATTTTGACGGGGTTGTTGGTACTAATCAGTTCGGTTGTGTTGAGTAAATATCAGCGAATAAAAGAAAGTGTACTGTTGAGGACGTTGGGTGCGCAGAGCCGACAAATTTTATTGATTAATTTACTGGAATATTTTATGCTGGGTGCCTTAGCGACACTGACGGGAATTGGATTGTCTTTTATAGGCAGTTGGTTGCTGGCAAAATATAGCTTTGATATTCCGTTCAAACCAGACTGGTTGCCGCCATTTATTGTGTTTTTTAGCATCACGGGACTAACGGTTTTGATTGGATTGTTGAATAGCCGGGAGGTATTGAATAAGCCGCCGCTGGAAGTTTTGCGGGGGAGGTGAGAAAAAATAAACGGTAAGAGATGGCTAATTTTAGGAATGTTAAATAAATATATTTTTGTTTTTTTATATTTTAAAATGAACTAATATGTTCAAAGTTAGTTATATCTAAAATATTAAAGCATAATTAAAAATCGTATCATGATTGAAAACGAAATAGAAAAAATAGATTATTTATTGGATCAGGAAATTCAGCGTGTTCAAACGCAATTACAAAATAAAAAGAGTTTAGATTATAGTTTAATCGATAATGATCTTGTAAGCATATATAATGAAATGCTGACATTCAGTTATATCATGAAAATATGGCTTTTGAATGGATTAACAGATGTCATGGAAAATCCCGCAGATCTGTTGACTACCGTCAAGATGCAATTTGAAAATATACTCCATCTATTGAATTATAGCGGACTAAAAGTAAATGACACGCTGGTTACCAGTCCTCAGATTCAGCATTTCTACAGACGGGATCAGGTAATATAAAGCTATTTCTTACTTTACTGGTTTGAAGATAAAGGTTTGTTCCGAATCCTTCATGAGTAACTTACCGTCTTTGGTTAGCGCGTGTTTCTGTGCCGGGTCGTTGAGTACTTTTACCATAGTGGCTTCTATCGTATTATCTTTACAAGTTTTTTTTGTCAGTCCAATATTTCCAAATTCAAGTCTTTCTTTTTTCATCTCTACGGCTCCAAAAAATGTGTTACAACCAGCAAATCCATTTACTTTGTTCTCCAGTAAATTTATATTTAGCGTAGGCGCTTTTTCTACGGGCAAGTCCGTGATATTTTTGCCATTAATACTTTCCAGTTCCCAGTTATTATTGACCAGGTATTCATTTAAGAATGCGCCACATCCTTTATAAAGGACGGTTTCTTTCGAACCGGCGTCTTTTATGACTATCTGTAATCCGTGAGAAGATTTTTTACCCGACATATTATCCTGACAGTTATTTTCCATCATCATGATCGTTATTTTTTTATCAGGTGTTGCCGCGGTCAAATTGAGGGCATTGGCATCATTTACCCTGGCGACTTTGGTAATGGGAACGTTTAATTCAAATTGATGATCATCAATAGATTTGAACATTAAGGTATGGTTTTTATCAATTTGTAAAGACCAAAAAGGTTCGTTGCCACTGCCTTTAAATATCGGGGTGCCGAAGCTGTAAGTTTTAGTTTTTTCTGGTACGGGTGTAGGGGTATTTTGTTGACCAGATGGAGAAGTACGGGTACAGGCTACGCTAAAAAGTAAAGCAAAGGTCAAAAGGATAAAAGGTACTTTCATAATATTTGTTTTTTGTAAAGATAAAGAAAAACACTTCAAGATGTGCTAACCGTAATTATTGTGCTTCATTCATAAAAGTAAACTTATGGAAGAATTTGTCATTTGTTAAAAAAAATAACTGTTTTTCTCACATACATTAAGTAAAGAAGTATTAATTTGCTGTTCCCTTAATTTTAAGAACTTTTATTAACAAATCATAAGTATCGAGTGCAATCTTAACCTGCATTCAGCTATTTATGTATTTAAAAAATATTCAATAATGAAGTGTTTATTTAATTTAATCCTATTGGTTACCGTGTCTACATTTAATCTGAGTGCTCAAACACTAGACGAGGTCACAAAATCTTATAATGAATTGGTAACCGGGGCAAACGAGCAACCAGCTGTAACCTTGACTAAGTTAATGGCCCTTCTTCCCAAGTCAGAAGCACTAGGCGAAGAGGCGGCTGAGATCACCGGAAAGATCACCGGAATGTTGCCTACTTTGCAATACAATACTGCTCGGATGGCACATGATAAAAAAGATATGGACGGTGCGATTACTGGTTTTGAAAAGACAGTAGAACTTTCTGAAAAATACAACAACCCTGAAATGGCCAAACAGGTAAACGATCAACTACCAATGCTCTACTACACCCAGGGAAGTGCCAAACTAAAAGCGAAGGATCGAACTGGTGCAATGACTGCTTTTAATAAAGCACTAGCGATGGACGGAAACTATTCCCGCGCATACTACGGAATCAGTAAGGCTTTCCGTGGACAGTCGATGGATAGTGTCCTGTATTATACCGATAAAGCGGTAGAACTTGCCGGAGCGGATTCAAAAGAAGCGACAGGTTATAAAAAAGGAGCAAGAATTACGACTTCGAAAGCAGCGGCAAAAGCAGCAAAAGGAGGGAAAAGTCAGGATGCACTTGCGTTGTACGAAAAGGCGTTGATGTATACTGCGGCTACTGATGAAGCAAATATTTCCAAGTACAATTACAAAATAGGCAAGATTTATCAGACGATGGGTAAAAACTCAAATGCTTGTGCTGCTTATGGTAAAGTGAAAGCTGCCAAGTACGCAAAATCGGCCAACTATGAGATGAAAGAAAAACTGAAGTGTCAGTAAAAAATTAATTGTATTTATAATGTGATAGTAAAGAATGTATAATGCCTCTTTTGTCATGTTAATACCTTGTATATTCTAAACAGGTACTCGAATCATTATAGTTTGAGTACCTGTTTTTATGAATGTGTAACAGACTGCGAGAACCAGGTTTTGGTGTGAGCGGCCAGAGATGCACTTAATTGAACAGTCTCTATTTCTCGCAGAAACAAAAAAAGGACAATCCGTATAACGAATCATCCCTTTTTGTATTTGTTTGATGTCTTTAAAACGAAGAAATTACTTCTTGGTTTTGGTTGCTTTCCTAGCACGTTTTGGCGCTGCTTTTTTAGTCAAGCCGAATGCTTTTTTGATTTCATCCACTTTATCTAGTTTTTCCCACGTAAAAGTTTCCACTTTCATTGTTTTGGTTCTACCAGCACCGTCGGTAAAAGAAACTTTTTTCTTTTCTGACTTACGACCCATGTGTCCGTAAGCAGCTGTTTCAGAATAAATCGGCGTACGCAACTTCAGGCGTTGCTCAATGGCATAAGGGCGCATGTCAAATACTTTGTCTACGTGCTTGGCGATTTGTCCGTCGGTCATATCTACTTTAGCCGTACCAAAAGTCTGTACATAAATATTCGTTGGTTTGGCTACACCGATTGCGTAAGAAACCTGCACCAATACTTCGTCACAAACACCAGCAGCAACCAAGTTCTTCGCAACGTGTCGCGTCGCATAAGCTGCGGAGCGATCTACTTTACTCGGATCTTTACCAGAGAAAGCACCACCACCGTGTGCTCCTTTTCCACCATAGGTATCTACGATAATTTTACGACCAGTCAATCCTGTATCACCGTGCGGTCCACCGATCACAAACTTTCCGGTAGGGTTAATGTGGTAGGTAATTTTATCATTAAATAAATTTTGAATACGCTTTGGCAATTTTTTCATGACGCGCGGAATCAAAATTTTGATCATATCATCCTTGATCTTCTTTAACATCTTGGCATCGGGAGCGAAATCATCATGCTGCGTAGAGATCACAATCGTATCAATACGTACTGGTTTGTTGTCGTCGCTGTATTCGATGGTTACCTGAGACTTAGAGTCAGGTCTTAGGTATTTCATCTGCTTACCTGCCTTACGGATCGCAGCTAATTCTTCTAAAATCTTATGAGAAAGATCCAGTGCCAGTGGCATGTAATTGGAGGTTTCGCTGGTTGCATAACCGAACATCATTCCCTGGTCACCTGCACCCTGGTTTTCTTTTTTCTTACGTTCTACTCCTTGATTAATCTCCGGAGACTGCTCGTGAATAGCGGAAAATACCCCACAGCTATTGGCTTCGAACATATACTCAGACTTGGTATAACCGATGCGACGAATTACATCCCGGGAGATCGTCTGCACATCCAGGTACGTATTGGATTTTACTTCTCCGGCGAGTACTACCTGACCGGTCGTTACGAGCGTTTCGCAAGCTACCTTCGATTCGGGATCGAAAGCAATAAAATGATCGACTAAAGCATCTGATATTTGATCAGCTACTTTATCTGGATGTCCTTCAGAAACAGATTCGGACGTGAAGAGGTAAGACATAAATAGGTGTTTAATGAATAAAGTGAATTATTTTTTTAGCGGAGCAAAAATAAGGATTGTTTTTATAAAAAACTAAAAACGAAGCTGACAGAAATTTAGCTCACTTGACCGCACAATTCAATAAGGTCTTATTCCCACCCGGCGTCACCAGCACCCCTTCTAGCTCGTCACCAATGGCCACCGGACCAACACCCGCAGGCGTTCCTGTATAGATATAGTCTCCTTTTTGTAATTTAAAAAACTGACTAACGTAAACGATCAGGTCTTCAAACGAAAAAATCAGGTCTTTGGTAAAACCATGTTGTACTTTTTCACCATTTTTATTCAAATAAAATTCGAGGTGGCCGTCGATGGTGGCCGTTTTTAGATTGACGAATTTGCCAATGACGGCAGAGTGATCAAAGGCTTTGGCGATTTCCCAGGGATGCCCTTTTTCTTTACATTGTTGTTGGAGGTCGCGGGCGGTAAAGTCGATACCGAGGCCAATTTCCTGATAATAATCTTTGGCGAATTCCGGCTGAATATGGCGACCATTTTTACTGATCTTTAAAACCAATTCTAATTCGTAATGTAAGTCTTTGGTAAACTCAGGATAATAAAATGGTTTACTATTGACGAGTAGGGCAGAGCCGGGTTTCATAAAAACCAGTGGCTTGGTAGGCACTTTATTTCCGAGTTCTTTGGCGTGGTCTGCGTAGTTACGACCGATACAGATAATTTTCATAGCGTTAGAATTTGACGTTTAACAATCCGCACATTTCCTTTACTTCTTTTACGGTCTCTTGCGCAATTTTTCTGATTTCCATCGATGCGTATTTAATCTGAGATTTAATTTGTTTTTTATCCTGATTCAGTTCCGCACGTCTTTCGACAAAATTTTTATTTAATAAAACAAGGCCATCGGCAACAGCTTCTTTCAGGTCCGCGTATTTCAAATTGTCATTATTATAATCTTCCAGTAAAGATTGATGTGCTGCCAGTTGATCACTGGCTTTGAGGAGACTAAATAAATTTTCTACGCCCGCACTCATGGTGCCTGCAGGTGTATCTCCCGCATCCGTTACCGCAGATTTGATCTGTTTACGAATTCTTTTTTCATCATCAAAAATATTAATAAAATGCTTTTCTCCCGCACTCTTGCTCATTTTTCTGAGCGGATCAGCGGTAGACTGTACTTTGGGAATTTCCGTTAATAATGGCTCGGGCATCACAAAGAAATCTTTGCCCATTTGGGTGTTAAATCGCTGTGCAATGTTACGGGTCAGCTCTAGATGTTGTACCTGATCTTTGCCGATTGGCACATAGTCGGCCCGGTAAATTAAAATATCGGCTGCCTGTAATACCGGATAATCCAGTAAGCCTGCCGAGATAAAATCATCATCTCCTTTTTTGGCACTCTTATCTTTAAACTGCGTCATCCGTGTCAACTGTCCGTAAGAAGTAAAGCAATTAAATATCCAGCACAACTCTGCATGTTCTGGTACCAGTGATTGAATAAACAAATTCCCGGGTTTGATACCTGTTGCCATCAAATTAAAAATCAACTCCCAGGTGGTCGTTCGTAATTTTTTGTGATTAAAAACGTGCGTCATCGCGTGGTAATCCACCACTCCGTAGATACACTTGTATTCTTCCTGAAGAGCGACCCAGTTTTTGATGGCGCCGAAGTAATTACCGAAATGGATATGACCGGTGGGTTGAATGCAGGAAAGTACGGTTTTCATTTTTAATTTTTTAATTGTTAAGGTGTTTAATTGTTTAATTGTTTAATCGTTTAATCGTTGATTTAATTTTTCACTAGTGCTTCTGGAACTAAATTTCTATGTATAAAAGTTAAGGGTGCTTGATAGATCTGATGGTGTGTTTATTTCATGGTATTTAATAAAGTAATTTAAAATTCATGAATAAATATACTATTTGTAAATAATTGTTAATCAGTTTATTGGTTAATCAGTAGTCGATCAAATATTAGGTAATCCTGATGTAAGAGCGCAACCAGGATGGTTACGTTCACATTGCGTACTATGTGACTGATCCACCGATTAACTAATCAACAACTTAGTGCCGAAGGCACTGGTGCCCTAAAGGGAGTTTTAACAATACTTGGTTTTCATTAAACGCTATTTTTTATCTCCAACTTTCATACTAATATCCGCCGTGACCACTTCTTCGTTATTTGCATCGCGTACGGAGATCTGACAGACTACCATTTCAGTCGTCTCCCAATCGATATGAGAAAGGTCGCAAATAGCAGTCAGGTCCGTCTTGGCTTTTTTGACGTAGGCGACGGTCATTCCGGCGGGAATCCAACGACGGTGTTTGGGAATCGAGGCTTCCATACAGATGCCTGCCGCAAATTCACAGAGGTTGCAGATCGCAATGGCGTGAACAGTTCCAAGATGGTTATGAACGGATTTTCTTTTGCGCATCGAGGCTTTGAGATAATTGGCGCGGAGTTCTTCAATTCGGGGATCAATCGTGGTAAAATACGGAGCCATTCGGGCAACAGCTTTGGAGAATAGTACTTTCCCGAATGGGTACTTGAGCATTTTTTGTTGGAGAGCGAGGACGCGATTCATGTTTTTTTTGGTAAAGATAGTTGAATTGTTGAATCGCTGTGCTTGTTCAATTGTTGAGGCTGTTCCTGAAGCGATGTTTCCTGAAGTGTGCCTGAACGCGGGGTTTTCACTACATAAAAAAAGGATTAATCAACATTTCTCACAAAAGAAAGGGTTTTCGTATCCATATTAAAAGCACACAATTGATTTTTTCCTTTGCTTTCGTAAACACAACCATTGTCCAGGTCAAGGTATTGTGCCTGTTCGTGGTCTTCGTCCAGCAGATTTTCCAGCTGCTCCTGAATATCCGCATAAATTAAAGGAGTATGCCCGTGCAGAATAATCCGACCAGCCAGCCAGGTTAAATTGATATCGGGATACCAATCCCGAATCCAGCGCATCGCATACTGATCCATTTTAGGTTCTGGAACCAAAAAATTCAATCCGGCATGCACCAAAACATAGTCTGGTAATTCAATAATATTGGGCAATGCTTCCATCCAGGCCAGGTACTTATTGTCAATATCGTTGATCTTTTCGACCCCAAAACTTTCCAGGGTTTCTTTTCCGCCCCAGGTTAGCCAGTTACGGGCCTGATTGATATCATGACGGGATAGCAGCATTTTTTCTTCGTGGTTTCCTTGCAGACAATGGACTTGGTACCCCGTCTCCTGCAACGTCATAATCTGATCCAGTACGCCTTTACTCTCGGGTCCTCGATCAATATAATCTCCCAAAAGATAGAGCTTGTCTTTTTTAGAAAAATTAAGTTCAGCCAACATTTTTTTAAAGGTCTTGGCACAACCGTGAATATCTGTTATTGCGTAGCGGGACATATATTTTAAAGTTGGTGAGCCTTGTATCAGCAGGCAAAAGAGTAAAGTTATTTTTGATCCGTTCCTGATACAAAACACCGGGAATTAGTTGAAAATTCCTATTATTAAGTATCAATATCATCCAGAATTAAAAACCGGAAAAATTCGCGCAAAAGGAGTCAAAATTGATCGTAACCAGACTTGGCAGGTCCAAAAAATCATTATTTTAAATTAAATTTGACATGAATCTGTTATTAAACATAAATTTAACATTCTTGTGTCTATAAAATGCACAAAGCTTAATATAAAAACATACGATAATTAACTATCTTTGCGGAGATTTCAGAATTAAATCAAAAATATTATTAACCTAAATTCCAATTTGATATGATTAAAATTTTACTATCTGTCAGCTTATTATGTTTTAGCATATTTGCTCATGGACAATGCGATGAACTCTTCTTTTCAGAATATGTCGAAGGTTATGCAAATAACAAGGCACTGGAAATTTATAATCCGACCGGGGAAGCCGTTAACCTTTCGGACTACTCTATTGCCCGCTTCTCGAATGGCTCTACCGTTGCGGGTAATAATAAAATAATCCAATTACCGAATGAGATGCTGGCCGCTAATGATGTATTTGTGGTGGTAGTTGATTTAACGGATGTAGAAGACTTTGATTCTCAATATGACAAACCAGCGTGGAATGGATTCAATGTGATCGATACGCTATTCGACCAGGTTACTGGAGAAGTTATCATCGACGAGGAAACTGGTGAACCGGTAATCGGACCTCAATATGTAGACGGTAACGCTATATTCGGCGATGAATATAATGAAGCATATGATTTACAATGCAAAGCAGACGCTTTTTTATGTCCCGATTATGATACGAATAACACCATGTACTTTAATGGTAACGATGCCATGGTATTACTCAGCGGAACGGAAGTTGCCAATGATGGATCCAATATTCTGGACGTGATCGGCGTGATCGGTGAAGATCCTACCGTTACCATCATGCAGGATGCCTGGGTGGATGCCGACGGCTCCTGGTTAACAAAAGATAAATCCCTTATGAGAAACGCCGATGTCACAACTGGTCGCAACGATTTTAGTGAAATTATCGCTTCCTCCGGAGGAAGTTTTACGGGTGAGAACTGGACGGTTTATCGCAAGAATGATTTTTCTCGATTAGGAATTCATAACTGTAATTGCCAGGACGAAAAATCTGAACTCTGGAGCTGCACTACCGGAGAAGGACCGTTGAGCACGACTAATCTTAATGTGATTGATTTTAAAGTTTTTCCAAATCCAAATTCAACTGGACTTCTACAAATAGAAGCGGACGAAAATATTGGTCAAGTTGAACTGATTAATATGATGGGACAGCAAGTCTTGACCGAAAGCTTTGATGCGGGACAAAATACGGCCAACGTAAATTTTCCTAATATTCAAAAAGGAATTTACATTATAAAAGTGCATTTTTCTGATGAAAATATTTCTACTCGAAAATTAATTGTACAATAAACTTCTCTGAATTGGTTCTTAGGAATTTAGGAATGTTGATAAAATAACTTACATTCTAAACTTCCTTAAGAACCAATTTTTTTCCTTTTCAATTTATGTAATATATCATGAACAAAATTTTTTTTTTGAGTCTTTGTCTATGCCTTTGTTCTTCCTTTCTTACTGGTCAGGCGACCATCTCGGGAGTGGCTACCGACAAACTTACCGGTGAAGGTTTAATCGGCGCAACTGTAAGTATTGGAACCAATGGAACGCTAACTGCATTTGACGGTTCGTATAGTATTTCAGTCGAACCGGGCAGTTATGATTTGGTCGTTTCTTACGTAGGTTATAAAACCAAAATTACTCCGATTGATGTTCGCGGCGATCAAACGGTCAACATTGTTTTATTGGAAAATTCTATTTTGGATGAAATTGTGGTGACCGCAGATATTGCCATCGAACGAGAAACGCCGGTGGCTTTTTCTAATATTCCTACTATTAAAATTGAAGAGGAACTCGCTGCGCAGGATATTCCAATGCTTCTAAATTCTACGCCAGGCGCCTATGCCACGGAAGCAGGTGGTGGTGATGGCGATGCGCGAATTTCGATTCGTGGATTTGACCAACGGAATGTGGCCGTCTTACTCGATGGTATTCCAGTCAATGATATGGAAAATGGTAATGTTTTTTGGTCCAACTGGTTTGGATTAGACCTGGTAACTCAAACCATGCAGGTACAACGGGGGCTGGGAGCTTCTAAAATCTCGATTCCTTCTGTAGGTGGAACGATCAATATTTTAACCAAAGGAATTGACGCAAAAAAAGGGCTGCGCATCAAACAGGAATTAGGTAATAATAACTATACCAGAACTACCCTTGGTCTGACGAGTGGTCGCATGAAAAACGACTGGGCCTTTTCTCTGGCCGGCTCTTACAAAAAAGGAGACGGTTGGGTCGATGGTAATTTTACGGAAGGCTACTTCTGGTACGGTCGTATAGACAAACAAATCAACAACCATTACATCAGCTTAGCCGCATTTGGGGCACCACAAAAACATGGTCAACGTCCTTTCTCCGCCGAAGCAGGACTGGTAGATACGGCCTACGCATTAAGCATCGGTGTTCCCCAATCTGCCATTGAAGAGTTGAGTGTTAAAAACAAAGGTCGCCGGTATAATGATGCCTGGGGACTTAACGATGGTGAATTATATAATACCAGACAAAATTTTTATCACAAGCCGCAAATAAGCCTGCGTCATAGCTGGGATCGCAATAAATTCTTTTGGTCCAATGTTGCCTATTTGTCTATTGGAAATGGTGGTGGAACGGCTACCGATGGACTTTCAATTCCTTTAAACGAAAACGATCAGCGAGATATTAATCAAACGATAAAGCTTAATCAGGAAATAAATTTTGCCAATCCCGACGGAAATTCCAGTACGATCCTTCGAGCCAACCGAAACAACCATTTTTGGTATGGAATATTATCTACCCTTCGCTATACCCTCAACGAAAATATAACCATTTCGGGAGGGTTTGATGGCCGGTCTTATGATGGTGATCACTTTAGAGAAGTATATGATTTATTAGGTGGAGCAGGCTGGAAAAACGGAAATAATGCTCCGGATAGCCCGACCTACCAAGTTGGTGATAAATACGAATATGACTATACCGGACTGGTTCGCTCCATCGGAGGTTTTGGTCTGTTTGAATATAAAAAAGACAAATGGGCTTCCTTCCTGAATGTATCTGCAGCCAATTCTGGTTACGGCTTTAGAAATAACTTTACAGATTTTGAAATTCCCTTCGTTAACGTACCAACCTATACCGTCAAATTAGGAGCTACTTATAATTTCAACAAACAAAATGGTGTATTTGTAAACACTGGAATATTAAGCAAGGCGCAACAGTATAGAAATGTGATCATCAGTAATTTTTGGGATACGGAATCCGAAGGAACAATTGCGAACACTTACGATAATGAAGAGATTAAGGCGGTTGAATTAGGGTATAATTATAAAAGCAGGATTTTCTCTGCCAATCTGAATCTTTATTATACCCATTGGGGAAATAAACCATTAGATCGACTACCAGTTATCGCCGAGGATCCAGATGATCCAGATTCGGATCAAATCCCGATAAATGTTCCCGGAATTGACGCTTTGCACAAAGGAATAGAAATTGATTTTGTATTTAAACCCATTCCGAATCTAGCGATTGAAGGTCTTGCTTCAATCGGTGACTGGACCTGGCAATCGGGTCAAACTGTCGAGGGAGTATTGCCAAACGGAGTGATGTATGAATATGAATTTGATGCCAAAGGCGTACACGTTGGCGACGCTGCCCAGCTACAAATTGGTGGGCAAATTCGGTACGAACCTTTCAAGGATTTTTATGTTAAAGCGAAGACTACTTTCTTTGATAATAATTACGCCAGTTTCCAGCCGGAAGACTTACAGGGGGAAAACGGTGGACGGGACGCGTGGAAGATGCCTTCTTATTTCTTGTCTTCTTTTCATACAGGTTACTATCGAAAATTTGAAAAATTTAACGCCAGTTTGCGTTTCAATATTTTGAATTTATTCGATGATACTTATTTAACGGATGCCCGGGATAATGACGATTTCAATTCGCCAAGCTTTACCGATTTTGATGCAAAATCTGCTTCTGTTTTTTATGGACAAGGGCGAAGATGGAGTATTTCGTTTCAAGTTGATTTTTAGAAAAAACAATATAACAACAATTTAAAATTTTACTATGTTTAAATATTTTAGTTTTCTCCTATTGATATTGGGGTTCCAATCTGCGATTGCCCAAATTGATATTGCTGATGCCAGGGCATTATCAGAAGGAACGGTTGTCACGGTTCGAGGAATTGTAACGAATGGTGCAGAACAAGGCATCATTCGATACCTTCAAGATGATACCGGTGCGATTCCAGCTTATCCAGGTGCTGGCTCTAATATGAATTTTCCTGATGACATAGAAAGAGGGATGCTGGTAGAAGTTACTGGTCCTTTGAAATTTTTTCGTGAACTTCTGGAAATTGATCCGATTACCAGTTATACCATCATTTCCGAAAACAATGCTCTTCCAACTCCTTTAGATATTACTCCCGGTGAATTGGGAGAAGCGACAGAAGGACTATTGGTTAAATTATCTGCTGTAACTTTTACAGAAGGTGGTAATTTATTCGGCGTTGGAAATTATGAAATTACGGCGAATGGGGAATCTTCTGAAATTTATATCCGATCGGGTCACGCCCTGATTGGTACTGAAATCCCGCAAGCAACGGTCAATATAACCGGGCTTTCTTCTCAATTCGATGCGACCTATCAATTACTTCCCAGAGATCAAAACGACCTTGAAATTGCGGATGATTTTTACATTACCGCCTCTCCTGTGCAGAGCAATATCAGTACAGAAGGATTTACCGTAGAGTGGGAAACAAATGTCGCTTCCAGCACCACGCTTAACTATGGCACAACACCTGCCTTAGGTCAAACGATGGAAGTTTCTGGCAACACAACTACGCACGAAGTTACTTTAACCGGACTGGAAGCAGCCGGTATTTACTACGTTGAAGCCGTTTCTGATAACGGAACGACCATTGTAACCACCACGCAAAAAGTCTTTAGCACGGCATCTAATTCTTCGGGCGATATGCGTTTGTATTTTAATAATGGTGTAGATGCCAATTTCTCAAACGGGTCTAACCCAACTGGTATTACTGGTGCATCTATGGAAGCACAGATTATTGAATTCATTGACAATGCACGTGAAACAATCGATTGCTCCATTTATAATATCAACCGTACTACCATTGTAGCTGCACTTTCGGCTGCTCACGAACGGGGCATCATCGTTCGTTATATTCACGACAATGAAACGAACAACACTGCTTTGCAAAATCCAAGTCCCCCTTTTCCTACTTTACCGGGAAATCCGGATGGTTTGATGCACAATAAATTTTTCGTTTTTGATGCAGAAGATGTCGATAATTGTTGGGTAATGTCTGGTTCTACCAATATGACATCGAACAATATTGGCGTCGATTACAACAACATGATTTTTATTCAGGATCAAGCATTGGCGCGAACTTATACGCTGGAATTTGAAGAAATGTGGGGAAGTGAGGGCCCCAATCCTGGTATTTTTAATGTTTCTTTTGGTCCTAACAAAGTAAATAATACACCACATAATTTTATTATAAACGGAACGCCAGTAGAGAGTTATTTTTCTCCCTCTGACAATACGACCAATGCCATCATCAAAGCAATCGAAACGGCGGATACTGATTTGGAAATGGCTTTATTGACCTTTACCAATAATGAATTGGGAACTGCTGTTTTGAATGCACATAACAGTGGTATTTCAGTACGCGGAATCATTAACAATCCCAATGATACAGGATCTGAATTTGATTTTTTAACGAACAACGGGGTCAATTTTACGGAAGACAATACTACCGTGAGTACCCACCATAAATACTGTATCGTCGATGCGACTGCTCCGGATTCTGATCCGCAAGTTGTATTGGGATCACATAACTGGTCCGCAGGAGCTGAAAATAGCAATGATGAAAATACTTTAATCATTCACGATGCGGATATTGCCAATGTCTTTTTGCAGGAATTTGAAGCCCGCTGGTGTGAAGCAATGGGTGGCGGCACAAGTTGTATTTTTACCTCCACTGATGCCCCATCCGCAATTGCTGGTGTTGAACTGAGTATTTTTCCTAATCCAGCTTCCGCTTACGCAAATATATCTCTAGAGATGGTTGAGGAGAATGACGTAACCATCAACTTATTAGCGATTAATGGTATGGTACTGCAAAGTCGAATTTTAAACAATGTACTTGGAAAACATACTGAAAGTGTTTCCTTAAAAGGATTACCTGCTGGACCGTATATTGTAGAACTAAAAATTGATGGGCAGCAAATTTCCAGGCTACTGCAGGTAAGGAAATAGTTTGCCGAAATATGAAGGAAAGTTAAAACAAGTGTACACAAGATGATAATCTATGATTATGTTATTTTAACTAAATTAGTATGCGTTTTGAATGGTTGATCGGTGAATTGGTTGATCGGTGAATTGGTTGATCGGTGAATTGGTTGATCGGTGAATCGGTTGATCGGTGAATTGGTTGATCGGTGAATCGGTTGATCAGTGAATTGGTTGATCAGTGAATCGGTTAATAGGTCCTTTTAACGTCTATGGATCAATAATACGATCGCTCTTGGGGGTCGTTCAATAGTCTGTGTCTTCTTTCTTACGATCGCATTGCGTAGCAAGAGACTAATCACTAATCACTGATCACTGATCACTAATCACTAATCACTAATCAACTGTTCTTACTGTCTAGAAAAAAATTAACCATCTGAAAAACATACCACTCCACCCTATGACCCAAACCTCCAAAATATCATCTATCCTAAAAGACTCACCGAGTGTGGAGCTCTTACGATTGAGGAATCGGGAATTGGTTTTTGAGTTTTTTTCAATAGCATTTAACAAAGATAGAAATAGTATCTCTTTTGAAAACATACTGTTATTATTGGCCGACTTTTTAGCGCATCACAATACTAGCCTGGAAGAAATGGAAGGCGACAGAACTGACAATTTTGAAACCAAAGCAAAAAATACCATCCGGGAATGGACCAACAGAGGATTTCTTACCAATTATAAAAATGAAAGTGGGGACATCTTCTACGAATTATCGCCGCATACCAACAAGACGATTAACTGGATTTATAGTCTGGAAAAAAAAGAATTTGTGGGGACCGAATCGAAATTCAGAGATATTTTTAACAAGCTGAAGGAACTGGTAGAATTTACAAATGAGGATACCGAAAAAAGACTGGAAATACTGGAAGAAAAAAAACGGGGTATCGAACAGGAAATTCAACAGCTTAAGAGGGGCGAAGATATAAAGGTATTCGAGGATCATGAAATCATTCCCAGGTTTCAACAGCTTACCTTTTCGGCCAAAGAACTCCTCTCTGATTTTAAAGAGGTGGAGGAAAATTTTAAAAATATTACCAAGGATATTTACCAAAAACATACGGATAACAGTTTGTCTAAAAAAGATGTACTTATTTTTACTTTTGATGCGATCGACGAACTAAAAGAGAGCCATCAGGGTAAAAGCTTTTACGCTTTCTGGCGGTTTTTGATGGACAGAAATTTGCAGGAAGAATGGAGTGTTTTAACCGATGAATTGTATCAAACACTAGCCGATAAAAATATTTCGGTGAACGATGATTTTTTGAAGGGGATGAAAAATTATCTGCACACCTCGGGTAAAAAAGTATACCAGGCGAATGATAAAATGGCGGAAAAATTAAGCCGGATTATTAGAGAGAATGATAATTCCGAAAAAAAACTGGCCAAAAATATTATTCAGGAAATCAAGACTTACCTGACGGAAATCAGCA
>ENA-ORXR01001538-ORXR01001538.1-marine-metagenome-genome-assembly--contig:-NODE-1538-length-24283-cov-3.982938_pt1 | contig 24283 bp, 16 predicted proteins | sample MGYA00237866_ERZ511479 | MGnify/ENA metagenome assembly ERZ511479 | reverse complement strand
CAAACAGAAGAGTTAAAAATTGAAAATATTTCATTTATAAAATTGTTTTGTATTCAATACACAAAAGAAACACAATTAATTGAAAAAAGGTCAAACTGCTTGGGCAATTTGACCTTTTTTCTTTGATTTTTCTTATCAGATAAATGCTTCTTCGATTTGAGGCGAGATGCAATCATGCCAGCACTAGGTTTAAATTTCTTTCGCTTTTTCTCTGGCGTTAATGCTTTGCTTATCAGCTCAAAAAACTTCTTCGTTACCAGCTGTCTGTTTTTTAGCTGACTACGAGACTTACTCACTTCTAGTTTGAGAATTCCATCTTGAGTAATTCTGTTGGCGAGCTTCTCTTCGATCATTTTTTTCTCTAAATTTTTAAGACCATCGGATGCAGGAACATCAAAGGCAAGCTCCGCTTTTGTAGCTACCTTATTGACGTGCTGACCTCCGCTACCCGAACTTCGAGAAAATGTAAATTTCAGTTCTTTTAGAATTATTTCTTTTTTCATCATAAAAAATTTATAAAGTATATGCGTTTGACAAACCTAATTCGCTGCTTTATGTTGTAAATTCGTATCAATATATATAATATTCCATATGAAAACCAAAAGAGTAATAGTTTGGTTCCGTCAGGATCTTAGACTACATGATAATGAAGCTCTCACAGAGGCCATTTTACACAGCGAGGAAATCCTTCCCGTTTATGTGTTTGATCCACGTGTATTTACCGCTTCTACTCCGAATGGTTTTCCTAAAACAGGTAAATATCGAGCTCAGTTCATAATAGAAAGTGTCCACGATCTAAGAGCTAGTCTCAAAAAATTAGGCTCCAATTTAATCGTACGAGTTGGAAAGCCTGAAAACGTACTTTATGACTTGGCAAATGAGGTGAAATCCTCATGGATATTCTGCAATCGCGAAAGAACTAAAGAAGAACTTCTAGTGCAAGATAGGCTGGAAGAAAAACTTTGGTCGATTGGCCAAGAAATACGTTACAATAGAGGTAAGTTGCTTTATCACACCCAAGATCTTCCTTTTCCAGTGACACACACGCCTGACACATTCACGCAATTTAGAAAAGAAGTAGAAAAAATGGTCGCAGTAAGGCAGCCCTTTCCTACTCCTAGTGAACAATTTGAAAAAATTACCATTGATATACCAGCAGGAGATATTCCGACTATCGCTAGCCTTGGACATGATCCTATAATAGTTGACGACCGAGCCGCGCATGTATTTATCGGTGGTGAGAGTACTGGTCTGTCAAGACTCAACTACTATCTATTTGAGTCTAAGCGTATCAAAACCTATAAGGAGACAAGGAATGAAATGATAGGGAGTAACTACTCCTCTAAGTTCTCCGCTTGGCTTGCTCAAGGCTGCTTATCGCCAAAAACAGTCTACCATTCCATCAAAGCTTTTGAAGCAGAACATGGAAGTAATAAATCTACTTACTGGTTGTACTTCGAACTGCTATGGAGAGACTTCTTCCGGCTGATGGCCAAGAAGCACAAAAATAACATTTTTAAAAAAGGTGGAACAAAGCAGGAACCTAATGACGCGCTGCTCAACGATAAACGGCTCTTGGATGTATGGGTCAGAGGCAAAACAGGTGTACCCCTGATAGATGCCAATATGCGCGAAATTAGTTTGACAGGTTTTATGTCTAATAGAGGCAGACAGCTAGTAGCTAGTTTTTTGGTTAACGACTTGCATCTCAATTGGAAGATGGGCGCAGAATATTTCGAGTCCATCCTTATTGATTACGATGTTGCTAGCAATTGGGGTAACTGGAACTATATTGCAGGAGTAGGATCGGATCCAAGAGAAAACAGATATTTTAATATTCTCGCTCAGGCTTCCAAATACGATTCTAAAGGTGAATATGTTAAATTATGGCTTCCTGAACTAGAGGCAATACCTTCGAATAAGATTCATAGACCCGACTCTCTATCCTCAGAGGAGCAGTCTGAGTTGTCATTCACTCTTGGCGCTGATTATCCCAAGGCCATGATTAATATGGAGAAATGGGCTTAGATGCAAATAATGTAAAAATTATTCCCTTTCCACACTATCATCATAAATACGGATAAAATCTACTTCGTCCACTTCATTAAAGGCCTTCAATATATAGCGTTTTTGCTTACCGTATTCGGCGTTTACCTCTGTATCAAATTTTGCTAGAATATTTGATTTATCAAATTCTATCTTATTAAAAAAGCCACGTCCGATAACTAGTCCTATTCTGGAGGCATCACCATCAAATATATCATTTAGTATGGGAACAATCTTACCATAAAATGCAAGCTCTAATTCTTGAAAGTTCTGTACATTAAGTAAATAAGCGTGCCCAATCCCATGTCCAGTGCCGAGCAACACGGTGATACGAGCGTTGACTACAATCAACAAATTAGCAAGATCAATTTGATAATCGCCACTTATGATAGTAGGTAAAACCATTGGCATCGGCTCCATCTTGATCATATGAAATCTACTGCGAAGGGCAAGATCTGTTTTAGCTAACTCCTGATCACTAATATTCATAGTTCCTATGATGTATAGATTTGGAGGAATACTAAAGTACGTTTTAGAGTAAGGCATAATTACCGCTTGCGCTTCTGGTGCGCCTTCTCTCTTTGAACTATTTAGAATACTTAACACCTCTCCAAAAATACTGATCACATCTCCTCTATCCATTTCGTCGATAATCAATACATGACGTTTAGCCTGGAAGTTAGCGATATTTTGCATCTGATTGAGCTCAAATTCTTTTACTTCTTCATCATCGACATCTAGGTTCTTTTGATCAGCTGTCATCTCTTCCAGATATCCGACTTCAAAACGTTTTAAAGCATTAAACACGGACCAGATCGCAATTGGATTTGTAGACCCGATAGTATCTATAACCTCCTGCTCTAAATCATTTGTTGTAACTCCCTTGGAGAAATGATCATACAACTTTTTTATCTTATGCTTAGACAGCGTGTAAGTCGAAAATGAATTCTGAGGTCGAGCTACAATATGACCAAACTGCGCTACTGTATGTAGTAATATTTTACGACCAGATGGCGTAACAAAAGACTCAAATTTATCCGACTTTATATGTCCTAAAAACGCTTTATATATTTGATTAAAGCTAATGTTATGATCCTTCTTTGGCATATTTTCTAGTAAGCTCTCTACGATACTACGCTTCGCCTCTAGACATATTTGCTTAAATACACCCTCTTCTATTTGATGACTTATTCCCTGCTTATTAGGCGAGATTTTCTGAAAACTTTCTATGAAATCTTGATACCTAAAATTTTCATGAAAAGTGACAAAGTGAATATACCCTTCTTCAGCATATTTGTTATATCTCGCCCTTACATCTCTACGATTCTCGTGCGCTATATCTACTAATGGCTTTTGCTCGATAATAGACAGTGCATAGTTGATTGTCCTAAAAGTTTTGCCCGTACCAGAGGGACCATATAGTATGATATTATGCGGAAATACAGGCACTGCATTCCCCACCAACTCTTCACTCATATCTTCAGCCAATTGGTTCTCCTGTATGATCTCCAATAGACAATTATAGTGGTCTTCTGTGGTTGGTAGTATTGGTTCCTCCAGCGGCTCGTATAAGTCTTTAAATTTGCACAACTGAGATCCTAATTGATCCTTACTGATTGGCTTATCCTGTAGATTATAATTGATAAAGAGTGTAACAAATAAGCGGTCATCATCTGATTTGAGAATTTCCGAAACAACCATCCCTAAACCCAAACAACCTATATCATTTCCAGTCTGCCAAATGATAACCTTATCATCCTTTTTTATTTCTTCTGCCTTGCTTTGTACTGGGACTGTAATAATATGACCCTTAGTAAGAAATTCCGAAATCTTAACCTCTTTATCATTATAGTTGAATAACCAATAATTCATATTTATTTATTTCATTTTCAAACGGTGGCTAATTTAGCGTATGTGTATAAATTTATCAGGTATATTTACTTTTAATTTTTAATTCTCTTCTATGCTCACATTTTCATCCACAGTCTTACCGATAGCAAGTCCACTAGACAATACGTATTATCTACTATTAATGGTTGCTATAGTGGGGCCAATAATAAGTTATTTGCTATTAACAAAGAGAATTTTTTCGACCTTACGAGTAGGTTCCGTTCTAGGTCTTCTAGTTGGCTTTATAAGTATGGTTTCAGTTGGAGCGGTCTTATTATCGATTTTCTATGCTAAACAAGTAACCCCAATAATATTTAGTGATAATAAGGTCTCTTTTGGAAGTAAGTCAATCCCATATAAGCAGATCAGAAAATACTATATAAAACCAGTGTATCAACAAAGTAGGTACTCCTCTCAGATTACCACGGACACATCTCTCCTATTCGTAATAGAAGAAAAAGATAAGAAAGCGCATGTTTTTTCCAATGAATACTATGATCTCATGGAACTCAAAGTGTTGTCCGATTTGCACCTCAAAAAGGACTAATTACTAGCTTAATATAAACAAAAAGAGGACATGCTTTTGCATATCCTCTTTTCAGAAATATAATCTAAGAATAAAAGTTTGTTATTTAGGTACCTTCTGAGGATTCAATAAATCGTAAAATTGATTAAGTTTTGGTAAGATAATTATTCTAGTTCTTCTATTAATTGATCTGCCCTCACTCGTACCATTATCGGCAAGTACATTGTATTCACCTCTACCTGCAGCTATCAATCGATCAGGATTGATACCATAGTTCTTTTGCAATATTCTGACAACAGACGTAGCTCTCTTAACAGACAAGTCCCAGTTATCAGAAACACATGAACTGCTGATAGGCACATTATCCGTATATCCTTCGACCATGACCTCGAAGTCTGGACGAGATTCTACGATCTTTGCTATTTTACCAAGCACCTCATATGCTCTAGGGGATACATCAGAAGAACCACTAGTAAATAACATTTTGTCAGAAAGATTTACAAATACTACTGTCTTATCTACCTTCACTTCTACATCTTCGTCAGCTATACCTTGGCTTAGTACACCTTTTAGGTTGATTGCCAACGCAAGGTTTATGGAATCCGCCTTGGTCTTTGCCGCTTGCAGCAGATTGATATACCTATCTTTATTTTCTAACTGCGATAATGTTTCTTTGATATTATCATTCGCAGATTGAGATAAAACAGTAAGGTCTCCCACCTGAGTCAATTGCTTGTCTCGCATAGTCCGCGCATCAGTTACCTGACCTTTCAAATCACCAATTTGTTCTTCACGTAAAGCAATATTGTCTCTCAATCCTTTAAGCTCCGCTTGTAAGACACGCTTCTCGTCAGCGCACGCATTGTACTTAGCCATAGATTTATTGAGATCTTCACCACACTTCCCTATTTCTTGATTTGCAGCGTCCATTTCTGATTGTAATAGTAAAAAAGATTTTTTACTTACACAGCTACTAAGCGTGCATAAACTAAAAAATAGAATAAAGAATTTTGATGTTGTTTTCATGATTTTTATTTTACAATAAATGGCACAAAGAAATTATATTCAATTGATTGTGCACCTATTTAATATTTAAAAATATATCGTTTAAAGTGTAATAATACTCAAAAATTATTAAGCTCTAAGTTACGTTTAGCTAATAAACCATCAAAACGAATGCCCTATAAAAATTGTTTTATTTTCGCTTAAATAGTTATTAAATGTATGGTGTAAAAGTATGACTAGTTTAGAGGTTGAAAAATGACATTAGATTTCATTTTATACATAGCTTTTTTTGGGCGTGACCCTCGCTAGACTTCAAAGGAGGCAGGCGCACGGGGTCGGGCTTCTCCAGGCTCCGTTTCACTCCGGTACTACTTATCGTTCCTCAAAGTCGCACATCCTCCTGACGTCGGATCCTTACATATCCCTCACGCAGCAGGAGAAAACCAGGAATTCATTTTTTATCTATCAGAAATTTATAGCAATTATTTAATAGAATATAGTGTGTAAGCAACATCTAACAATATTTAAGGATATTAAAAATATTACCTCCTAATAATTGGTGTAACCTCATTGCTAAATATGATTGCAAGACGTCAGGGTCATTCCCCCTGAATTGACCTTCCTAATCATAAAGTCATAGCCTATCTTGACAAGCTCATATATAAATAGTATCCTTGCAACCATTTTGGAAAAAGCACATATTCTTCTAATGATTAACACAATTAAACAGCCTGTTGATAGTATTGATTATCAATATTTTATGGGTATAATGAATCACTTCTTGGCTTAATCATTTCACTTAATTACATATTGAACAAAACAGTGTATCATCTAGCATGGTACTTGAATATATATACATATGGAAAAATATTTAAATCTATTCGACTTTAAGCAGCAAGTAAATTACGGAACCGAAATTCTATCAGGACTCACCGTAGCCCTAGCGCTTGTCCCTGAGGCAGTTGCGTTTGCGTTAATTGCAGGTTTATCACCACTTACAGGATTATATGCTGCATTCGTGATGGGTTTCGTGACTTCTATATTAGGAGGTAGACCAGGTATGATCTCTGGCGCAACAGGTGCTGTAGCAGTAGTAATAGCTTCACTTGCGCTTTCCCATGGACCAGAATACATTTTTGCTACTGTAGTGTTAGCAGGAATTATTCAGATAATAGCTGGTGTTTTTCGCTTAGGTAAACTTATGCGACTTGTACCACATCCAGTAATATTCGGTTTTGTCAATGGTCTTGCAATCATTATATTCATGTCTCAACTCGATCAATTCAAAGATTCTAGTGGCTTATGGATGCAAGGTCCAGAGTTATACATGATGCTTGGACTTGTATTGCTAACAATGGTTATCATCTGGGGTCTACCAAAGCTTACAAAAGTTATTCCTGCCTCCTTAGTAGCAATACTTACCATTTTTGGACTAGTAGTGGCACTAGGTTTGGACACACGTACGGTTGGAGATATTGCCTCTATAAAAGGTGGATTTCCTCCTTTCCATATTCCTCAGGTTCCATTTACATTAGCTACATTTCAGTTAATACTTCCCTATGCGGTAATCGTGGCTGGTGTAGGTCTTATCGAAAGTCTGCTTACCCTAAATATTATAGATGAAATAACAGAGACACGTGGTCGTGGTAATAAAGAAGCCGCTGCTCAAGGTATCGCCAACGTATTATCTGGTCTTTTCTCTGGCATGGGAGGATGTGCAATGATTGGTCAGAGCTTGATAAATATTTCATCTGGCGCAAGAGCAAGACTATCAGGTATTGTAGCTTCTGTTACTTTATTACTTTTTGTTATGTTCGGATCTAGTCTAATTGAGTTAGTACCGATGGCGGCTTTGACTGGCCTTATGATTATGGTTGCGATTGGAACTTTTGAATGGGCAAGCTTGAATACTATTAACAAAATGCCAAAGTCAGATATATTTGTCATGGTTACTGTGACTTTAGTAACCGCAATATTACATAACTTAGCACTAGCTGTGGTAGTCGGTGTCATTATTGCGGCTTTAGTATTTGCTTGGGACAATGCAAAGAGAATTAGAGCCAGAAAGCATATTGATAAAGATGGTATTAAACATTATGAAATATATGGTCCTCTATTCTTTGGCTCTGTTACCATATTCAACGAAAAATTTGATGTTCTTAATGATCCTGATGAGGTGATTATTGATTTCCAAGAGAGTAGAATAGTAGATATGTCTGCCATCGCAGCACTAGATAAAATCACCGAACGGTATCATAAAGTTGGTAAGAAAGTTCATCTTCGACATCTTAGTGAAGATTGCAGGTTACTTATGAAAAATGCTGATTCCATAATTGATGTAAATATCCAAGAAGACCCCAATTATAAAGTATTGGTCGATAGAGTATAATTTGTTTTGTAACTCATTTAATCAAAATTTGCAAAAGTAAAATTTTTGCCAAATTGGATCTCGGATACTTAATACCATGGGTTGCCTCCTATGGTAACCATTATTTAACCGCTCTGACTTTATCATATCCTACTCGTATATGCCTAAAAATATAAATCCCTCTTGGACAAAGGATCGTAACAGTGGCCGACAAAGGAGGTCAGTCGCGAGCCAGCCGATATAGATAGAAGCTGTAAAGCGAGCTCTCTATATCGGATGGTGAAGGGACCGCGCTGTGAAGAGCCTGGTGCTGACGTTTTTCAGTCAGTATGGCCCCAAAAACTTTATATACTATCATAATTACTTATTCTCCCCATGCTGGATAAGAGATACGGCTAACAAATAATGAAAAAATAATTTAATTGTAGAACTTGATTTTCCTATTTTCACACCTCAATGAAAATGTTTATGAAGGGAATCTACATCATTTGTTTTTTGTCGCTTATGACAACCACACTGATCGCACAAAAAACAATCACTGGAGAGGTTTATGGGGGACTGGAAAAGGAACCTATTATTGGTGCTACCGTAATCCATAAATACAAAAGCGGTATTGGTACTATTACAGATATCGATGGCAAATTCTCGCTAAATGTTCCCGATACTGCTACCATAGAAATTTCTTATTTAGGATACGTTTCAGAAATTGCCAAGATCCAAACTGATCAAGATAATTATATTATAAATCTGTTCGAGGACGCTGTGGAACTAGACAGAGTGGTTGTTACTGCTTTTGGTATAGAAAAGGATAAAAAGGCAGCTGGGTTTTCATTTACCGAAGTCGATGGGGAAGAATTAAATACAGCAAGAGAAGTGAATGTCGCCGCTCAGTTGGTAGGCAAAGTTGCTGGTTTGGATATCACTAAACCAAGCAATGGACCTGGCGGTGCGACAAGAATAGTCCTGCGTGGTCTTTCACAATTTACTGGCGAAAATAGGCCTTTGATTGTGATCGATGGAATCATCACGGATAACTCAAATTTAAATGCTGCAGGTAAGTTTGGTGGTCGTGATTCTGGCGATGGCTTGTCCGCCCTTAACCCTGATGATATAGAAAATATAACAGTGCTCAAAGGTTTATCCTCTACCGTACTGTACGGTTCTAGAGGAGCAAATGGTGCTTTAATAATCACTACGAAATCTGGACAAAAAAATAAAGGTATTGCGATCGAATATACTTCTAATTTTGTAACGGACAGAGTAGCTTTGTTGCCTAACTACCAACAAGAATATGGACAAGGTGCGTTAGGGATGAAGCCAGTTTCACAGCAAGACGCTTTTGATAATTGGGAGAGTTGGGGTGCTAAATTAGATGGCAGTGACACACCGATATTTAATGGCAGCACACTACCCTACTCCGCCGCAGGTCAAGATGATATCAGGTCATTTTACCAGACGGGAAATACTTTGTCAAACAATCTTTCCTTCACTGCGGGAAACAAAAAAATTACCACTAGAACTTCAATTTTTCATCTTTCTAATAACGGTATTGTAAAAAATGCGAAGTACCTAAAATACGGTCTTAACTACAATATGAGCTACAAGCCAATAGCTAAACTTACCTTAACTGGAAAATTAAATATGATCCAAGAGGAATCCCAAAACAGAACAAACTTAACAGACAATCCTAGCAACCCAGCAAAGTACTTTGTGATCGCTCCAGCCAACTTACCGCAGAGTGTCTTTGAGCAAACTAGGAATGAAAATGGACAGCCTATTTATTGGTCAAATAATCCGTTTACATTAAGTCCTTATTGGGGTATAAAGGAAAATCCGAACGAGGATGTAAAAAAGCGAATAATAGCATTAGGCTCTGCTAAATACGACATTTCTGACTGGCTAAGTGCGCAAATACGTGTATCAACTGATCAAAGTAAACATGATTTCTTCAACGTAGAAGTGGATGGTACACAACATAATATGCCCGGCTCTGTATTCCTAGATACTTTTAATGTAATAGAAACAAATTATGATTTTATTCTCTCTATGGACAAGCCTATCAATGACAATTTAGGTATTCAAGCTAATGCTGGTGCTACACGTAATGACAGAAGTAGACAACGGTCTAGTTTGCAAGGATCTTCTTTTATAGAAACGCAAATTGCAGAGATTAGCAACATGGATATAGTGCGCGAAGGCATTGAGGAGATCAGTAAATCTCGCATCAATGCACTATTTGCAAATGCGACATTAAGTGTAAATAATTACCTCTATCTGGAAGGATCTATTAGGCAAGATTTCTTCTCTGTATTGACGAATCCTAATGATCCAAGTAATTCAAAAAATTCAGTTCTGTATGGAGGAGGCTCTCTAAGTTTTATCTTATCTGATGCCATTAAGACTTATAGTTGGCTAAGCTTTGCTAAATTAAGATTAGGATATGGCGTAGCAGGATTTGGTCAAATCGAGCCATACTCTCAAGTAGCTACATATATAACATCTACTGATCCGAAAGATTATAATGGAACAGTGATTCCCGTAGCAAATATCAACGGAGATGCAGCTGTTAACCCATTCTTGCAGCCCTCGCGAACTACCGCTTTCGAAGTTGGTGCAGATTTACGTTTCTTAAATAATCGTCTTGGCCTAGATATAAGTTACTACGATCAAGTGACAGACAATCATATTCTACCTAACCCTCTACCCTCCTCCACTGGGTACAATAGTTTTACATTTAATGCGGGAGAAATACGAAATTATGGTGTCGAAGTATTACTCAATGCGACACCCATTCAGCAGAAGACTTTTTCTTGGAAAGCAAGTTTTAACTACGCTAAAAACATTAATATTGTTAATAAAATAAATGATGGTATTGATCAAATAGTTGGAGATGATGATAGATCCTCATCCGCTAATATTGTATCTCAAGTTGGCGGAAATATAGGAGATATATGGGGGACTGTTTATGATAGAAATAAACAAGGATTAATCATTCATGACGAAGCTGGCCTACCTCAAATAGCAGACGACAGGGAAATTTTGGGCAACTTTAATCCCGACTGGTATGGTGGTCTGACCAATACCCTAATATATAGAAATCTAACATTTTCATTCTTGATAGATACCAAACAAGGTGGTGAAATACTTTCTACCACCAGTAGTTTTGGATACTTCTACGGTAGACATGTCAATACCTTGCCTGGACGTGACAATCCAGATTTTACTATTATCGGAGAAGGCGTCAGTAATGATGGTGAAACACCAAATACGACAGCTGCTCAGCTAGATACCTATTACGAAAGGCTCTCTGTGGTGGCAGAGCAAAATATATATGATGCATCTTATGTAAAACTTCGCCAAGTAACTTTAGGCTATAATTTTACGGAAAGTCAATTAATAAAATTGAAATTTATAAAAGGAATAAATATATCCTTGGTGGGTAGAAATCTATTTTTCTTTCGAAACGGATTGGATGAACTTGGCATAGATCCAGAGTCTATATACGCCGCCACTGGTGCCGGTATCGGATTTGAATATGCAGCGCTACCCAGCACACGCTCTTTTGGATTTAACCTCAAAGTAAAATTTTAATCATGACCAAAGCACTTAAATTACCTATAATATTATTGATAAGTATAGCGCTATGTCTTGGTTGTAAGCAGGACTTTGATACAATCAATAAGAATCCAAATGCTAATCAGCCTATAACTATTGATCCTGAAATACAATTAACTTATGTACTCAATAGAGCCTCCAGTGAGCGATACGATCAGTGGAGAGGAAATCTTATCTATTGCTCAAGTTGGGCACAACAGCTATCGGGGGATTGGGATGCAGATAGATATAATACTACTAATGAGGATTGGCTGAGCGCTTGGTGGAATAATTCTTATCTACGAGTAGGTAAAGATATTACGGACCTCATAAATAAAACAGATCCGACAAGCAATATTCATCATATGGCTTCCATTTTCAAAGTATTTTTCTTTCAACGACTAACCGATATGTACGGAGATATACCTTATTCCCAAGCCAATCAAGGCGCTGATTTTCCTCGACCGCAGTTCGATAAACAGCAAGATATTTACTTGCAATTTATTCGAGAACTAGGCACCGCTATTGATGGATTGAATGAAAATGCGGCTAGTCCTACAGCAGGTGATATTCTCTATGGTGGTGATGTTAATAAATGGAAAAAGTTTGGGAATTCTTTGAGACTTAGAATAGCTATGCGAATCTCAAATGTAGACCCAGGGCTGGCTCAAGAGCTAGGCGAAGCAGCCCTTGCAAGTGGAGTCATTGATAATCATAACGATGTAGCATATATTTCTTTTTCTGGATCTGATGTGGATGGCAATAACGCAAATGGAGTATCAGAAGTATTTCAGGATTTTGGAATTACGGGGCATCAATTTAGATACAGCGATGAATTAGTAAACTTTATTTTGAACAATGATGATCCTCGAGAGAATATACTCATGGAGACATATACGAATGATGGAAATGTCGATAATTCTGTAGGAGAAGGATTTCACCTTGGTCGACCCAATGGTATCATGACTAATGCAGATGATTTTGTGTTTGCTCAGCCACGTAGAGATGTCATGGTTGCATATGATTCCCCTGCTATATATTTTGGCTTTGCTGAAACAGAATTTCTAAGAGCAGAAGCTATACTAAAAGGATGGGTAGCAGGTAGCGCTCAAGAGGCATATGAGAGTGGTGTAAGAGCAGCTATGAAACAGCTATCTCTATATCCAAATGCAGAACCCATAAGCAACGTTGATATCGATGACTATCTTACTGAAAACAATATCGAATACGATGAAGGCAGTGCTATAGAACAGATCAATACTCAAAAATGGGTCGCACTGCTTCTGGATGGCTTTGAAGCATATGCAAATTATCGCCGCTCTGGATATCCCACTCTATCTCCTGGGCTCACAGACGGTGAATCCAATGGTGAAATTCCCAGAAGACTTCGATATCCCTTGGATGAAAAAATTAATAACACTGACAACTACCTCGATGCAGTGAGCCGTTTACCATCAGGCGACGTTATTACGGAGCGTATGTGGTGGGATGTCAACTAAATATTGACATTTCTAGTTCATTTCACTCAGGTGATGCTTAAAGAATTCTTAATTTTTTATATCTTGTCTATACAATCTTATAAATTATGAAAAAAATAATCTTCACGTTATTCACCATGTGTTTTCTGCTCCATTTGCAAGCCCAAAATTTTGGGTTAGAATTTGATGGCATGGACGACGAGCTGGTACTATGCAATAGCGATGACTTTAATATTGGTGACGGTTTTACGATAGAAGCTTGGATATATGCGTCACAATGGCGAGCTGAAGCATGGCAGGGCACTATTGTAAGTAAAGATCTACCCGGTCCAGATTCTGGTTATGCTTTCAGAGCTGGTAAAAATGGAACCTTGAGTTTCGTGGTTAGTGCTGCTGGGAGTTGGCAGGAAATCCAGTCAGACCCCTTCATGAATTCTAACCAATGGTATCATGTAGCTGCAGTAAAAAATGATGATAAGATTCAGATTTACGTTAATGGAGGTCTAGTAGGTACCAATACCATCACAGCCGAACCATCATCCAATAATACCGCTATCAAGATCGGTACATCTACTGGATTTCCTGGTAGATACTGGGATGGGTTTATCGACGAAGTTAGAATTTGGAACATCGCTAGAACACCACAGCAATTAGCCGATAATCAGACTACTGACCTTATGGGTACGGAGGCTGGTCTTATTACCTATCTTCCAATGAACGAAGGGATTGGAACGAGCACAGCAAATCTGGCTCAGGCAAACTGTGATGGTTCTTTCAGTAACATGGATGAATCTGCATGGGCCGAAGGATATTCGATTCCTAGAAACGATATTGGTGCGGTCAGATTGTCCGCTCCTGATGTAATCAGTATATTTACCAAACCAGTAAAACTACAAGTGGTGGTGCAAAATTTTGGAAGTGATGCAGTGACCAATATACCAGTAAATATTGATATTAATGGTTTACCAGCACTATCACAAACTTTTCCAATCACTGTAGCTCCAGGTGAAAGTGCTATAGTCGTATTTGATCGAGTAGTAGATTTGACGGACAATAATACCAATTTAATAAGTGTTTATACCAGTCATCCTGAAGATGCAAATAGTCTAAATAATACTTCGTCTTATCGTTATAGAAAGCCCAGTAACAATTCTACAATCAATATATTGAAGGAAGAAAGATATAATTTCGGGGGCGAAGGTCAGACAAAATTTACAAATATCAATCTACCTGAAAATTCTGAGGATTTTGATAAATTGCTTTTACATATTTCTGTGGAGTGCCCGCCTACAGGTTGTGACCCTTGGGATCAACCTGCTCGTATTTCTGTTGAAACGGATCAAGGGACTTTTGAAATAGCCAGATTCATCACGCCATATGGTCAAGGCTGTGGTCCATGGACAGTAGATGTTACTGACTTCAAATCTGTCCTCAGAGGCGGTGTTACATTTAAGTCATTTGTTCAAGTATGGGGTCCTTCTGGCTGGCTAGTCAACCTTGACTTAGAGTATATAAAAGGAGATGCAGCTAACTATAGCAAGATCACCACTCTATGGGAGACTGATAATTGGGTCTATGGTGATCCTGACATATCTTATGATCTCCCAGAGCGTTCTATTCAGATCGATGACAACACGGAGTCAAATCATGTGCGCATGACTATCACTGGCCATGGACAAGGAAATACGGACAACGCTGCTGAGTTTTCTATAAAGAATCATACTATGTTGGCGAATGGAGAAATTATTAATATACAGAACCTATGGAAAGCAGACTGTGGGCAAAATGATTGTGCTAATCAAGCTGGTACATGGACGCTTAGTCGTGCGGGATGGTGTCCTGGTCAAGCGGTAGAGCCACATATAGTCAATACGACTTCCATTGCTTCTAATGGCGAAGATATAGTTTTAGATTATGAATTGGAGAAATACACCAACGCACTTAATACGGGTTACAATAACGCTGGACACACCGAGCCACACTACAAAATATTCTCCTACTTTATAGAGGCCTCAGACAACCGTTTTGAAACTTATACCAATATTCGTGCTGATAAAATTACAATTAATTCGAACGGTAATACTTCAAGTCCTGCTATTACAAGTCTGGACTTTGCAATTACCAATACAGGCACTGAGGATGTTATAAATCCTTCCGTTGCTTATTATGTCAATGACGAGTTGGTTTTCGAAGAGAATATCTCTAAGACGGTGCAGCCAAACGAAACTTATATACATACTTTCACCAAGAATGAGGGATTTGACTTGACGGATGATAATTTGGTTTATGCTGTAGTTACAACTAATGGCGATCAGAATATCAGTGATGATGCGACAAAGTCATCTATCAATGAAAGCTTAGTCGCAGTTTCAGATTTGGATGAAAATACATTTAGTGTTTCTCCTAATCCATCAAGTGGGATGCTTAACGTTACAGTAAGTGATCATTTTTTGCAAGGAAATCTGCAAGTTATAGACATCCTTGGAAGAGTTGTGCTTCAGCGAGACATCGATAATTTAGATGCCAATATTCAAATTAATGAGAATGGTGTTTACATGATGATTCTGAACTCACCATCTGGACTTACTAAAACGGAAAAAGTAGTAATCAAATAACACAATTGTTGTTGGGTTGAGGAGTAATAGTTTTTTTACTATACGGGGCCGTACCGATACTAACTTCGGCGAAAAGCCTACGTTAGCACGGTACCTGGCTCTCTGCTATATCATGATATTTGAAAAAAATATCATGATGCCGCTGCCGATCCATCGTCCTTCTATCGCTTAGGCTTACGCCACGCCTGTCTAATTGTGATCAGGTAAATACCTAATAATAAATATCACAGACAACAAAGATTGTATATTTAATAACGGTATATTCAGAAGAAGGTCATGCGAACCCTGAGAGACTATTTAGTTGATCAAATGAAGATGGCATAAAAGCGCTGGCCGATGAACCCTGACTGTATACTTCTGATCTATTTCTCTATACTTTATTTTTTATTCATATAAATCTTAACAAAGAAAGTCAAACCTATTATCAGCCAAATAAAGTTTACCAGTATGAAAGGATATGCTGAAGTATAGATGGCGTAAGCTAAAAGACAGATAGCTCCAGAAAGATTGATCAGCTGATATCCACTAGACTCAGGGTTAAGCTTCCGACTACTGACTAGTACATATGCAATAATTAAAAATCCAGAGCCTACCCATCCTATCACTTCAAATAATATATCTGGCATTCTATAACATTTAGAGTTTAAATGAACTAAGCAAACGCTACATTTGTCTTATTGATAAGATGGAAATGCTGCTCCTAAAAAGAGTATTTATTAAAGCTACTCTTACAATCAAAGTAAAAACACGTTACCACAATGATAGATAAATTAATTGAAGAGTTAAGTCAGAAAGAGGTGCAATTGGTCGCTGTATCGAAAACACGCTCCAATGAACAAATAATGCAATGCTATGAAAAGGGACAACGCGTTTTCGGTGAAAACAGAGTGAAAGAACTAGTGGACAAGCACAAGTCGCTTCCTAAAGATATTGAATGGCACATGATAGGGCATCTTCAAAGCAAGAAAGTAAAGCACTTAGCAGGATTTATTAATCTTATTCATTCAATTGATAGTATAAAGTTACTCCATGAAGTAAACAAGCAGGCAGCAAATCAAAATCGAAAAATAAATGTTCTACTTCAACTCTATATCGCAAAGGAAAAAGAGAAATATGGTTTAGATAGAGAGACTTTAGAAGAAATAATCACAGCTGCAAAGGAAAATCAATTTCCGCATATTATCATTACAGGTCTTATGGGAATGGCGACTTTTACCTCAGATAAAGATCAAGTAAAACTTGAATTCGCAGCACTTAAGCAAACTTTCGATGAACTGAAATCTAGGGATGCATTTGATCAAAATTTTAAAACGCTCTCGATGGGAATGTCTGGTGATTACAAGGAAGCCATTGAAATAGGATCAAACATGGTGAGGATAGGAAGTTTGCTCTTTGACTAGTTTCCCCTATACTACATTTAATGCTTCACAAACTTCACCGTATTCTGTACATTTCCCCTCTTCAGGTACACGAAGTATATGCCTGAAGTAAGGTCCGAAATATCTAGTGCATCAGCCGTAATAGTAGCTCCTACTAGCTGACCCAACACGCTGTATATAGTCATTTCTGCTGGTAGTTCATCTGCGAGCTGAATCCTATCTCTGACTAGATTCGAGCGTAACTTCAATGTACTATCTTTTTCTACTCCGCTAGTAGATACACTTTCTTTTCTAATATTAGTTTGAAAGCCACTTAATCCGCCACGTCTATTCCCTATCATAGCCTCGTAGATACCATCGCCGTTAATATCTGCAAATGCAGGCGCTGTTTGTATACCTATTCTTAAATTTCCCAATGATTCATTTAGCAGTGGGAACTTACTTTCTAGGTCACTATTCAGCCCATATACTTCCAGGTTACCAGTACCTGTGCCCGTAATAAGGATATCCCCGTCCTCAGTGGGTATAATTATTGGTTTGCTATAACCTACAATGAAAGGAGGTGTCCTTGTATCTATTTGACCAAAAATCTCTACGTTACCAATAGCTGAAATTTCTATATCGTAGTTTGGAGAATTTTTATTACCGATATTTTTATAGAAATTGATATTGCCATTTCTCTCACCGATGATTAAATCCAATAAACCATCTTTATCCGCATCATAAAATAGCGGAGCAGCTATTTTTCCTACATCTATATCTAGCCAATTAGGAATTATAGGACCAAACTCCATTGGCATTCCTGCACCCGCTATATTCTCGACAAAATAAATATGGCCGTTAGTCTCTCCTGCGTATAAATCTAGATCGCCATCATTATCAAGGTCAGCAAAAGTTGGCATAAAGTCATATGCATCACTATTAAAACGCCTAAAATCCAACCAGTTTTCATCCACTAAATTAAATACCGGCTCCGTTGCCGAACCTTCATTTAGGAACAGATTCAGCCTGCCATCTCTCTCCCCAAAAGCAACGAATGTGGTTTCGATCCCTACCACCAAATCTAACAAGCCATCAGCATTTACATCTACAAATGTCGGACTAGTGGTTGTGCCTAAATCAACCATATCTCTACCAAACAAATCTTTTGTTACCAAGGATAAATCTAACAAATCATTTGCTCCATCATTCACGTAGTACCAAACATTCTTAGTGTCCAGTGAATTATTAATATTATTTGGAGCAGCCACAAAATCCTTCACGTCATCGCCGTTTATATCCACATAGAATGCACCTGGAAAAATAGGGATATCTACTGGTTCTACCCCTCCATCTGGATAATTTACGATTTGTTTAGAAAACCAAGCCTCTTCTACTGTTCCACCATTTTCTAGCAGTGTGATATTATTAAATGATAAGTCCCCTAGCAGAAGCTCATAATCTCCATCCTGATCATAATCAATACTCAGTACTGTAGAACCTGCATGGCGAGTGGCTAGGTCACCATTCATAAGCGTATTAGCACATTCTCCTGGAGCGTCAGCCAATTCTACGAATTCACTTAGGCCTGATTCATAAATGCCACCGTAACAATCTTCTACCTTCAAAAAATAAAAACCATCTAAGCTTTCTCCTCGTTCTACAACTAGATTTTGATAATATTCGACGTAGCCTCCTAGAAAGTTAAATGTGATAATATCCAAATCTCCATCGCCGTCTATATCTTCAATCGATGGTATATCCGTATTTAATACAGCAATATTTGAAAATGACCCATTAGCTAATTCAAAATTTAAAACTTGAAATTCGTAGTCGGGATAAGTAAATAAATCAAAGTCAATTCTATCATTTGTATATTTACCTATGTACACGCTCACTCCAGGCACTCCAGGTTCTGTCGAATAGCAAAATATATCTGCAATACCATCTGCATTGTAATCTTTCATAAGCAGAAAATGCTCAATAACTGGAAAGTTCTCTACATAAATTGGATCAAACTCAAATCCATCTGTGGTACGAAGCATTGGAATGATTACACTTCCGATCCGGTCGAAAATCAGCACATCTTCTAAGCCATCATTATTAAAATCCACATTGCTTAACTGCGGTGCATTGAGCCCTCCGATAAATGGATCGTCTAACTGTTTACCATCTACAATAAAGTCTGCTACAATACTTGGTGTGAGTTCTTGTGCAGATAGCATACAATGCGTAAAAGTTGCGAAGAATGCTAAGAAGAAAATTGTTTGAATATTCATTGCCTTTATTTTAATTATGTCTTACCTCAGAAAGGCAAATTTTAGCACTTATGTAAGATATAAACTTTATATTTAATAATAAATGTGATTAGCCAAATAATAAAGTATTTCCTGATAAATCACCTCGCTAAAGACAGCTATTTGGCATATAATGTTTTAATCAAAAAAGTCTCCGATAAATTAAATTCTCATCGCTGCAATTTTACAGCCATTAAGGTTCCAGCATTGTAGGTGCATCATATTTTTTACAATTAAATATTCTTAATGTTTAATCGAAAAGCAAGAATCTCTACCTATGGATGTTACTGGTTGTCCGATGAGTGAATATTTTATTTAGAAATGTAGCAATAAAGGGTGTGCTCGATAGCGAGTAACCATAGATGCTTTCTAGGGGTTAACATTAATGCAAGTGATATAGTTCTATTAACTCTAGGCTACTTCACAGACTCAAACGACCCTATAAGATAATTCTGATCTATCTCCAATTCATCAAACTCAAAATCAACTTGCTGCCAGTCTCTAGTGGGCTTCAACCTAGTCATACCGCCTCCAGCTAAAATATCGACTGGCATCGAGAATCCTTCGACAGCATTAACCCACCGAAATCTTAATTTATCATCCTGAATGATATATTCGAGCATAGGTATATTTGCTGTTCTTAAATATTGATCGAAAAATCCTTCAAGTTCGATGTTTAGAAATTCAATAATATACTTCTCTAAATCAGAAGAATTAATCGTTTGATGATAAAATTTCTTATTCATTCCCCGCAATAATGTTCTCCATTTCTCATCATCTTTGACAACGCTCCTAAGCATATTCAAGATATTGGCTCCCTTATAATATACATCACCGGGGTAATCCTGGTAATTGACATCACGAGGACCTATGAGTGGTTTCTTGTGCTCAATATTTTTTCTCAATCCACGTACATATTCTCTACCTGCGCTCTTGCCAAAATGGTAGTCTAGAAATATAGATTCTGAATAGTTTGTAAATCCTTCGTGAATCCACATGTCTGCCATATCCCTATGGGTGATGTTATTGGCAAACCACTCATGACCAGATTCGTGGACTATAATAAAATCAAACTTTAAACCCCAGCCAGTACCACTCAGATCCGTGCCTAGATATCCGTTCATAAACTGATTGCCATAGGTAACAGAACTCTGGTGTTCCATACCCAAGTATGGTGCTTGCACGAGCTTATACCCATCCTCATAAAATGGATAGGGCCCAAACCAATGTTCAAAAGCTTCTAACATTCTTGGAACCTCCGTAAATTGCCTTCTTGCTTTTTCCTCGTCATGTTTCAGCGCCCAATAAAACAGATCCAGATCACCGTTTTCTCCTTCGTATGTTTCTTCCCAACTTATATAGTTTCCAATATTTAAGTTTACCCCGTAATTATTGATGGGATTGATAACCGCCCAATGAAAAGTTTTGGTTTTCTTCTTTTCATCGATCTCTATTCTACGAAGTCGCCCGTTGGAGACATCACTAAGATGCATTGGAATTTCTACACTTAGTAAAAGGCTATCTACTTCATCATACATATGATCCTTACATGGCCACCAGACACTAGCTCCTACGCCTTGACATGAAGTAGCCACAAAGTCATTTCCTAATATATCCTTCTTCCAACTAAAACCTCCATCCCAGGGTGCCCTGACTGCGGGCCTAGGATTGCCTTCATAATAGACAGTGATCGATTTTTGTGTTCCGATTGTTTGAACAGCCATCAACTGAATAAAGTATGCATTCTTGTTCTTCTTAAAGGCTAATATTTCATCGTCCTGAGTGACCTTTGTTATTTTTAAAGGTGACTGCAGATCTATCTGCATAGTTTGATGCTCGGACAAAACTTCGTAAGAAATTACATTTTTGCCTTTGATAAACTTGTCTTCTATTACAACCTCCAAGCTTAAATGATAGTGCTCAAGGTCCCACCAAATTCTCTCTGGGGTAATAGAACCTCGAAGGCTGTCTTGCTCGGAGAATGTCTGCGCTAAGGAGATGAGACTAAATGACAAAAGAATGATGCTAAAAATAATCTTCAAAATATTAGTAACCATAAACAGTATCTAAAGGTGTAAAATACAAACGAAAGGTAATATTAATTTATGACCTTAGAGTTAGTCTGAATTATCATTACTTCTGATGAATTATACAATAATAGCAAGTCGTGAAGAAATCTCTGACGAAAGGAATGGATTTTACTAAAACACTTAGCTTACGAGGTGTAAGTCCGAATTTGATCTTATAATTTGGATTGATAAAATACAAATCTTTCTTATCAAATGCATAACCACTTTCTGCAACGATCTTTTCGAATCGATTAATACTAATACCTGTATCTTTAATTTCTATCAGATCGCCAATAGTCTTATCTGGTTCACCAAAAGATTTTAGGACCCATTTGTACAGTGGCATGGGTAGCAAATGAAAGAAGGGTAACTTACTTAGCAGACCACTTCTGCAAATCTGCTGATGGCCGCCAAATGGCATACGCCAAGGTGGAAAGCCAAAAAATATCTTGCCATTTGGTTTAATAAAGTTTAACAGAAAAGGCATGAACTTCTCTTGATTGTGAATATGTTCAATGACATCTCTCATAAAAATCAAATCAAAAGCGCCAAGCTTGGTTGGATCAATATTGTAGATGTCATCGTATATTAATGTCGCCTTAGAGGCTGGAATAGTTTCTTTGATGTAGGCACGAGCACGATCAATCTGGGCTTCGTTGAGATCAATACCGACCACCTCACAGCCGCGCTCGATGAAAGGCATAAGGTTTCCTCCCTCTCCGCATCCTATCTCCAAAACTCTTACTGAATCATTTATAGGTAGGACTGATTCCACATAAGGAATAACATATTGCGAAGTGGTCAAACCTTGCTCCTCAAAATATATCTTTCTATTCTTGTGCCTTTCTTGCATTATTGAGATTAAGCGACGACAGGTAAATTTATAAGCTTATAATTGTTGAGTAATTATACTTAATTCACTAACATTTGTTAGTGATCTAGTAACTAAAAAGTTCAAATATAGCAATTTTGTAGATGTGCGGAAAGTGTCAGTTAGATCACCCAAGACAATCGCAAAACCGAAGAGGTGTAGCTAGACAAAGCTTGTCCCAAATAGTGTAAAACGGAACGCTGGGGCGGAGCGCTTAAAGACAAGCGACAGAAGTGACAATCAAATTCTACTTTTAGCAAAATTGGGAATTAACCTAAAGCGCACCACGCACCGTAGCAGGATTATTGCCAAATCAGAATGGTAATGGCTCCTAGAGGATATAATTTACTAAATCTTAAAATACTAGTTTCTGCTCCAATGTACGCACCGTTGAGCGCAACTCTAGAGTATACTCGCCCTCTAGATATGTGCTATAATCGAACTCGTAAATAGAGTTAACGGGTAGATCAAAGACATCCTCTTGATATATAATACGATCCGTATTTCTATCTCGCAGAACTATCTCAAAAATGTTGTAATTCAATGTCTCAAAGTCGATAAGGAACAGCTGGTTATCTACATCTTGATAATAAGACCAATCTTCACTTGTATCAACAGGATTATTACTTAATAAATCTGTAAAAATAGCCGCTATTTGAGTTGAAGAAGTCTGTGCTTGAAGAGAGAAAACTGTCATAAATAGACCTAGAATTAAGGTCATAATTGGACGCAACATGATTATAATTTGAGTGTGTTAAATATGTTCTAATAGTATTAGGACGCTATAATACACTTTGGTAACGTCGATGCGTAATATTTTATTCTCTTTCTACTTAATTTGTTGAAATGCTGATATTACGTCAAGTATGTTCCTATATATAGGGTACCCACCACGATCGAAGTGGGCATAGTTTATCCATAACGCGCGTTCAATATTTTCTTCAGCTTGTGCTACTAGCTTTTGATTGGGAGCGGTAGCAGCGAACCAGTATGTCTGTTTCAGATAACGCTTTTTCTTTATTTTATAGGTATGAAAGGTAGTCAACAAAGCGTGGCTAAGTATTACACCTTGCGCTCCCGTCTCCTCCTCTACTTCACGTATCGCAGCACTTCTGATAGATTCGCCTTTCTCTATTTTACCTTTTGGCAAGTCCCAATGATCTAGACGGTGGATCATGAGATATTGACCATTCTCATCAGTGACTAAGGCACCTGCGGCTGGCAGGACTTTGTATAAAGACATAAAATCACCAATGAGAACTTCGATATCTCGGTAAATCAGCACCACAGCCTTTTTCTTTGTGGACTTCTCTAGCAAGTCTATGTGATTAAGGAGATTTTTGATTTTGCCAGTATAGTTAGAAACTAAAACTCCCTTGGCCTCTAAGTCAATACTAAGCGAAGCTGGATCGCTACATAAATAAAGTGGCGTTTCTTGTATGTAAATTTTCATCAATTCTAAATATTTATGTTTCTTTGTAGCGAATAAGCTAATGAGTACTAGATACTCACTCAAGATAATAAAAACGCTCCTACATTAAATGGAAAAAACTATTGCTCAAGATGTTGCTTCTTATCTCTTGCAAATAAATGCAATAAAGCTAAGTCCACAAAATCCATTTACATGGGCTTCTGGTATAAAATCTCCAATATACTGTGATAATAGACTTATCCTTTCATTTCCTAAAGTGAGAACCAAAATAAAGCATGCGCTACAATCAGCATGTAGTCAACATGGAGATTATGACTTGGTCGCAGGTGTGGCTACTAGTGGTATTCCATTTGCGACGCTACTGAGTGATGCTACGGCGGAGCCTATGGTTTACGTGCGCAATAAGCCAAAAGGACATGGGACACAGAAAATGACGGAAGGAAAATTTGAGGCTGGACAAAAAGTTCTAGTTATCGAGGACCTTATATCTACGGGAGGTAGCTGCCTTCGTGCAGTAGCAAACCTGCGTGCCGATGGTCTAGAAGTTGTTGGCGTACTGGCGATCTTCAGCTATGGTTTTGACGAAGCGGCGTCTAATTTTGCGGAGCACAACTGCGCTTATGCTACCTTATCGAGCTTCCCTGTTTTGTTAGAAGAAGCTGTAAAATCTAACTACATAAAAGCAGCAGACCTTGAGACCATCAATAACTGGAGAGTTAATCCTAAACTTTGGC
>ENA-ORXR01001534-ORXR01001534.1-marine-metagenome-genome-assembly--contig:-NODE-1534-length-24312-cov-28.949536_pt1 | contig 24312 bp, 27 predicted proteins | sample MGYA00237866_ERZ511479 | MGnify/ENA metagenome assembly ERZ511479 | reverse complement strand
GTGCAATGCCCCTGCCACCTTTCAAAGGGCTATGGATATGATCCTGGCAGGGGTCAAGTGGCAGATATGCTTAGTATTTCTGGAGTGAGGTGGAAACCACAGCCTTCGATGTACTGCTGCAGTACATCGAAGGCAGATGCGGTACATCGAAGGCAAGATGCAGTACATCAAAGGCAGATGAACCAATCAGCTGTGTTGTTCCGGACAGCTCTCAGGTGTGTGTTTTCGTGGCTTTTAGCCCCCCCACTTTTCCAGGTGTGTGTTTCGTGCAGCTTCATCGCCGGTGCGACCCAGCATTGGTGCACTCAGCGTGCCAGGCGCGGGCTCCCTCTTCCCTTGGCGCTTGCTCCCGCCCCACCGGTGACTTGGCCGCGTTTTCGCATTGACCACCGGTGGCCCGAGCCACCGCCCCCCACCACGCGCCTGCTTGTGCCTGCCGATGCCGCCGCAAGAACGAGAGAGCTGCCCTACGCTCCCCCACGCTCCCATACCACCCCCCTCGCACGATGTTTTTCACTGATAACCTGCTGGCCATCGCGAAGTCGGTGAGGTACTCACTCAAACAGCTGGATGAGGTAAGCGCCGATCGCTATAGCTTTGTCTGCTGCGCGCGACGAGCAGACGGGAAGCATGCCCTGCTCTATGCCACCGGGTATTCTCAGAACCACTCGGTGAGCGGCATCGGTGCGCGCGGCATGAAGTTGCTTTTTGATGGCTTTGTCCAGCCGGAGCGCACGGGTCAGGCCGTGCCTCGTGGCTCCTCTGTTGTCGGGGATGTTGATGTTATGGATACCTCCGTGGGAAGCGCCAGTGGTGGTGGTGAACTGTCATCTGCGGCATCTGTGAGACGCAACTCGCCTCTCGCTCTATCTGATGCGCCTCACTCTCTGCAGGATCCTATGTCATCCACTACCCCCTCGTCATCCCCACCCGCCGGCGCACCCCCCCTCCCACCCGCCGGCGCACCCCCCCTCCCCCTCGCCGGTGCACCCACCCTTCCCCGCGCTGGCGCGCCCCCCCTCCCCCTCGCCGATGCACGCGCCCTTCCTCCTGCCGGCGCACCCCGCCTCCACCTCGCCGGTGCACATGCCCTTCCCCCCGCCAGCCGAACCCCCCCCCCCGGCCCCGGCTCATCCCCCCCTACGGCAGGCGCGGTGGCTCAACCCGCCGCTATTGCCGCCCCGGAGTCTCTTCCTCCTCTTCCGCGGGGCATCCGTGTGCCGGCGGTGGTGGGGTCAGGCCTTCAAATAGACAACGACGCTGATGGCCCGCAGACGACGGTCCAACGAGTTGCGCGTTCCAATGCACTTGCCTCTCATCGAGCGAGATTGTTGGAGATTTCCGCCGCGCAGAAGGAGGAAATACCCGTAGCAGCCGCGGTCGTGCGTGACGTCGGGCTGCAGCTGTGCGGCGGCGAGCCGAGGCGGGTGTTGTTGGCCGACGTGCAGGGCTTCTTCGATCTGATGGCGTACTACTGCAAGCAGGCGCTGGACATCTCACAGGTCGTGTACGAGCAGCTTGCCCCTGTTATTACGCTGGGCGTCACCGTACGCATTCCCACGACGACCCCTCGGGCCCGAAAGCCCTTCAACATGGTCGCGCTCAAGATGGCCAACCGGTCTCAGATGCGCGTCGGGTCGGGCCTTGCGTTGATCGTGTACATGGTTCACATCAAAGATGCCTTTTACAAGTTCGTGCTCAAGCTGTACGGCGACGGCAAGCGCGCGCCCCCGGCCCCCAAGAAATCCGGCGTGCCGCAGAGCCAGACGATCGGCGATGGCGCGGCCGGCGACGGCGCCGCCGACAACGACGATGGAAATGAGGGCCGCGACGGTGGCGGCGACGGTGGCGGTGACGGTGGCGGCCACGGTGGCGGCGACCGTGGCGGCGACGGTGGTGGTGGCGGCGACGGTGGCGGCGACGGTGGCGGCGACGGTGGCGGCGACGGTGGTGGCGACGGTGGTGGTGGTGGAAATGATAGCGGCGACCCCGGGGTCGACGGCGATGCCGGACCACAGGGAAACGGCGCTACTCGCAACGCCGCCGCTGAGGGGGGAGATGCCGGCGGGGTGGCTGGCGGTGGCTCGCGCGCAATGGCCACTGCCAACACTGCTCCTGGGGCGGGTCGCGGCGGCGCCCCGCCGCTCGTCGGCCAAGGTGGCGGCGGGGGTGGCCGCGGCGCGGCGGTTGGTGATGGGGAGAGTCGAAATAGTGCCCCGCCCCCCGCAGGCGAAGGCGGAGGTGGGGGTGGCCGCGGTGCAGCGGTTGAGGGCGCGGCGGGTGACAGAGATGCACGGCCGACCAGTGGCCAAGGCGGCGGCGGGGGCGCCCGCAGCGCGGCGGCTGGTGGTGGGGCGGGTCGCAGCGGTGCCCCGCCCCCCGCACACGAAGGCGGCGGAGGGGATGGCCGCGGCGCCTCGGTTGGTGGAGGGGCGGCTCGCAGCGCTTTCGCATCCCCAGTTTTCCAAGGCGGCGGCGGGGGTGGCCACGACGCGGCGGTGGGGGGTGGGGCGGATGGCACCGATGCCCTGCCCCCCATTGGCCAAGGCGAAGGAGGCATCGGCCGTGGCGGGGCGGTTGAAGGTGGGAGCGGTCGCGGCGGCGCCCAGCCGCCCGTCGGCCAAGGCGGCGGCGGGGGCGCTCGTGCCGCGGCGGTCGGCAGTGGGGCGGGTCGCAGCGGTGCCCCGCCGACCGTCGGCCAAGGCGGCGGCGGGGGCGCTCGTGCCGCGGCGGTCGGTGCGGTAGCGGGCCGCAGCGGTGCCCCGCCCCCCGCATACGAAGGTGGCGGCCGGGGTGGCCGCGAAGCGGCGGTGGCGGGTGGGGCGGGTGGCACCGATGCCCCGCCTCCCGTTGGACAAGGCGAAGGAAGGATTGGCTGTGGCGGGGATATGGATGGTGGGGGTGGTCATAGCGGCGCCCAGCCGCCCGTCAGCCAAGGTGGCGGCGGGAGTTGCCGCCGCGCTACCGTTGAGTGCGGCGCGGGTCGTGGCGGCGTCCCGCCCCCTGTTGGCCGCGGTTTCGGTGCAGAGGGTGCGTCCGGTGCGCGTGGAGATGTCACGCTGCCGGAACCCATGTTTGGGTTGGGCCACTCGAGCTGGACCGCCCCCCCTGCGCGCACTGAGTCTTCCGCCGCGGAGGGCAGCCCGTCCCGACTGCCAACCGATGCGTTCGGCGTGGCGCCGCTGGCTGCTCGGTCTCGGCGGCGGGATGGAGACCCTCATGCGACCACCCCTTTGGGACGCCGGCGGCGCCGGGCTGATGCAGAAAGCGGTCCCCTGGCCGCGCCTCACACGCGGCCACTTCGTACCGTATATGCCAACCTGTGCTACTCACATCTGGTGGGGCGGTCAGCGCTCGTGACCGAGGCGACCTTTGACTGCCGCGCTAGAGACTGGGCGCCGGGTGCTGGCGCTGTCCAGGCGTGCCCTGCCCTACAAGAGCTCTACCATGCTGATCGTGTTGCAGCTCGCGGAGTTGTCGATGTGGACTGCACTTTGGTGCCTACTGGGTCGCTGCCGTCACGTTATGTACCGGTACAGGTCCGGTCGCTAGGCGATGAAGCCGACACGGTTCCTTGTTGGTCTTGGGGCGATGGCGCGCTGACTGAAACAATGCTCAACGTCGTCTCCCTTCATACGCTGGTTTGGCAAGCGCGGCTGACCGGGTATGTGCTCGTTTCTTTGTGTGGCTAGCTTTCCGTCCTGCTTCACTTACGCTTTCCTTCCTGTCCTCGTCCCCCCAACGAATCGTTTCTAACTGGACTATGACGTCTTCTCTGCCCTGTACTCGTTTTCGTTTGCTGTCTATCTCAGTCCACGCGTGTGCTTGTGGGACCGCCCTCCGGGTCCCGGCGCCAGAAAGCTCGGTAGCGCTTCTTTGCACCAAGCAGCAGCACCGTCACCAGCCCTTGGCAACTTAGGCATGCTGGTCACCCGGCACATGCCGGCTCTGACTGTCTACGGCGTCGAGGTTGAGTCGTCGCACCTGGACGATGACTACCCCGCCATGGACCTCCTCTACTGCACGGACGCGTACGAGTACCTTCTTCAGGCTCACTTTGTTGCCAAAAACGTGTATTACCCCAAGAAGATGCGTCGCCTCCAAGAGGGAATGGACGGCGAGCATCTAAGACTGCTTGTGTTGTGGAATGCTCGCTTCGTATCTGCTTTGTAGCTTCAAAAAGACACGCAGGAGGTTTAACGGATGCCTGTCAATGGCTTAAGCGAGCAGAGGGGCACGCCCGACCGCAAGCGTGCAAACAGGCACATGACACACTGGTACTTTAGACTACAAGCAATAAACAGAAGCACAAAAGCAGCAGCTCTACGTGTTTACCTCAATCATTGGTACAGTGGGCGGCTCAATCGGCGGTCGCCCGTCCTCCTCCGGGTCAACGTTGTTCTCGACAAGCTGTCTGTTGTAATAGGCGGCCGAGCTACGGCTGACCTGGATGAGGTCCCGGCGCAAGCCCTTCACACGAAGACACGAGAAAGACCGAACCCGCGAGAGAGCGGTGTACACCAGGCCCGCCGTCGACCATGTGTCGAGTTGGAAGTCAATCTCCACTGCATCAAGCGTGAGGCCTTGTGCGCGGTGCACCGTTATTGCCCAGCCAAGCAGGAGTGGCAGCTGCTCGCAAAAAGCCAGCTCCGTCCCCGCCGAGTTGTACGCCGAAAAGCGCGAGCGGCCGACAACGACGAGCTGGCCGGCAAAGTCGCACTCCACCTCCGTCACAGTGTCCACGCCTTGGTCCCCGGCCTTAATGAAGCGGGTCACGACGCCGCGCGAGCCCGGCGCGACGTCGCCCAGCTTCCGCGTCAAAATGACGAACGCCTGCAGCTTCAAGACCATCGACAGGTCCACGCACGACCGCAGCGAGGAGATGGCCTCCTCAATCATGTTCTCGTCGTTGGTCAGAATCTCGTCCGTCGCGGTGAACACCACGGCGGGTGAATCGATTTGTGCGAGGCGCTCCTCATTGATGGAAAGCACGGAGGCCTTCCTGATGCGCAGCTGCGTGATGGGTCCGGTGATGACGGCCGTCCCGGTGGCGTTTATCTTGCTCACATCAGCTACACCGGCGCGGCCCCAACGCACCCGGTCCAACACCCTTTGAAAGTCCGCATCCCGCTGCCGGTGGCTGCCGGTGAGACAAACGACCTTGCCCGCCGCACCTTCAAAGCAACTCCGCCACGCCACGCAGTCAAAGACCATGCGGTCCACGGACGTCTCAGTCACTTTGACTGGCACGACCTGGAGTGGGTCGCCCGCACCTGAAGAGAAACGAAAGCGAAAAAAGCAGGCAAGCAAGACGAACAAGAGCAAGGGTCGCGCCAAAGCGATAGAGGAACTACAGCGTCAGTAATTGGCCATGGACTCACCGCGAACTGTCAATCTGAAAGCCACATGCGTAACACGAGGCGCACTACAACACATAGCCTGCAGAACAGGGCGAACGTACACACAAGCTGGCAACCAGCAAATGGCAGATGCTGCATATGCGGCGGTGCCACCCGGCGCATCACAAAGCCAAATCGAGAAAACAGCGACGACGACAAGGTGCACACCTCGTCGATAAACAGCACCCGGAGCCGGTTCAGTCGACGGCAAACCTCCGGGCGCTTCAGTGTCTCGCGCAACCGCGCATCGTGTCCCATCGGACGGGTGTTCATGCTGAACAGCGAGTGGAGCGTCTGGCCATTCATAATCAATGCCGCCGACCCCGACAGGGCCGTGACGGCGACCGCCTCCCTGCCGTGGGATGCAATGGCCATCGAGATCATGCGCCGCGTGACCTCGCTCTTGCCGCAGCCCGCCCGACCCAAGACGGCAACGTTGGAACCGGACTCAAAAAGAGACAGCGCCCGCTGCTGCGACGCGTCGAGCTCCAATGGTTGGTCAACCTGAGCTCCGGGGGATGGATCCATCATGCGCACAACTGCAAATGAATGAAGCTCGGTCATCCAAAAAGGGGTGGCAAGAGAAACCCCGTCCAGCACCGTTAGCGCCCCGAGCAGGTGGAAAGAGAAAAGGGACTACCAGGATGCGCTCGGAAAGATGTGCTCAACCGAGGACTGGAAAAGTCGCGTACAAACGCAGGAGGTCAATGGCACACATACCAGGCACACAACGGGCTTCCTAGCGTGGTCGACTTAGCAGAAACACAACGAAACCGCCAGCATGACGAAGGTCGCCGTCGGCGGGGCGGGCCTCAGACGCCGGCAAGCATGGCAGCTGGACGCCACCGCAGCGTGCTGGCAGCACGTCACCCATCGCAGATGGCGATGTCAGCCTCACGAGTCCAGCCTCCACGTTTCTCTTCTGACACCGGGCCCTCGCCCGAGCCGCCTCGCGGGGCCCACCTGGCTTCCACCAAGACGCTGCCCGACCAAGCAACCACAACATGCTGCGAGAAGCCATCACGTTGCGCCGCCTCAAGCCAGAACGTCGGTGGTGTACGCCTCTCTGACGTATACGCAAAGCACTCGCGGCCAGAAATAGAATCAACCACCCAGTGCTGACAATGGTGCTGACCGAACCGATATGAAAATACATGCATTAATTGATCCATTTCCAGTATGGTAATTTTGCAGTTCATTTGTAGTTGTTGGACTCAATCTCATGCGCTTCTCAATGCCACATGACGACTGAGCGTTGCTATGGCAGTGATGCGGGCCTCGAAGAGCACTGGGACGGTACAGAGAAGCGCACAAAGCATGCACAAGAAGAGAATCCACCGTCGGGCACTAATGCTGAGGCAGAGGTGGGCATACGTGGGCCGCCTCGCCTTCGCTGTGTGTATGCAGGGCACCCTATTGTCCCTGCGAGGCGTACCAGAGGGTCATGCAGGTATGAACATACATGTCCTCAGCTATGAAGTCATCGAAAGGTGTCAGAAGATCGTTCACGGGGATTCAAGGAGCCAAGAAGTGACGAGAACGACCCCTCTTGTATTGTGTTCAGCTAGTACGCGCCAGACGCTTGACGTAAGCATTTGTGCGTCCATCAGGGTCTCAAAGGTCTCGCTGCAATGCATTTATACCGTTGCATTGAAAAATTGTAGTCCTATAGCCCTGTGGGCCGCGTAGCAGGTCTGTCCGCAGACGTTGCGATTATATGCTTCATGCCTCTAATGTCGCCTTCAACACAGAGGAGCACATTGCGGATGACGAAGAGCCAGCAAAGCAACCTTCTTGAATGCAGCTAAGGCAAGTGGGCGTTCTTGCGCACATGGGAACGGCCAGCACGGCCCGGTTTTCCAACCGACAGATTGTCGGGGGTCGCTTGATAGGGAACGAGTGCTTTGCCAACCAATCTGATGATGTATTCAATCTCAGCGCACCATGTTTACTCAGAAGCCACCCTTTCTAGAAAAACTTGTTCGCGCTCGGTGATGTCTCTTTCATTCCTGCAGTGGCGACCAGGAGGCAGATAGCGCACATCGTTGTGCCGTCGAATACAAACGGGACCTGGATCATTTCTTCGGGATTCATTTCACGCAAAGACCCATCGCTGCGAACACCTGTGCTCTCAGAATGGACAGCAAGCGACGTCTTCCTCGTCAAAAGGGCCCGCATAATTGCCCTTCACACAGCGGTACGAGTCCGCGCTGATAGCGGAGGTGCGCGTAAGCGCAGGTGCTTGGAAAGCATTCAGCATGGGTACTGCACTATCTTCATGTGGTTTGTAAGCGCGACTGAGTCGTTTTCTGTTGCACAGGTGACCCAGCAAGGTCACGGTGCTGGGCTGGTAGTACAGATATCCAGCTGACTGTGGAGCCATGCATAGAGCGAAAGGCTCATTAGGCTTCTTAGAACCCTCGCCGATAGCGTCTCGCCCGCAGATGGACGTTGGTGGCCACCGCCGCGGGTCAAAAGCGCCAGCGTCGTAGCAGGTCAGTTCGGGTTCTTTCCGGCGTGCCAGTGATGCGAGAAAAGCGTCAAGACGCTGGCGATGTTCTCGCAGAGTTGTATACACTCATATACATCCAGCGAGCCGTTAAGCGCCCACGCTGGGCAGCTATGAGGCCAATGAGCGGCACTTGGCGACTCGTTCATGGCAAACGACAACACGCAACGTAGCGTGAGCTCGTATTTACTACTGCCAATACGATCTGGTCACCTTGAAAGCGACTTCATTGCGGTATTTGATTGAGAAAACAGGACTTCATGTCTGTTTTTCTTGAACTTGAAAAGTTAACTTGGTGTTTGAAGGTGAATGTATTCTGCCTCAGTTACATGTCGCGGTCGTTTCGAGTCTGACTGCGTTTCTCTCGACGCCTTCCTGAGAGTGCTTCTTCCCCCCCTTTCGCTCCTCTTGTCGCCCGCAATCCGTTTGCCACCGGTCGGGATGGCACCGCGCACCATCCCGTTGTACGAGGTGACTCCTTGGCCGTTGCGTCCATCGTAGCTGAGAAGCACGACCATGCCATTGTCCACGTGCCCCGGCTTTGCGACGGCAGGGAAACGTGCGGCCGGGGACGTCACACTCGCGGGCTCGTGGTCGGCGGACTCGGCCTACGCGTGCGTGGTGGGGTGCCCGGCGGTGGCGGCAGCGACGAGCTTTGACGTGGACAGCAAGGTCGAGCACGCGGTGGTCACGGCCGTGCCGTTGGTCGCGTGCCGTTGCTGTGCGGCGGCGGGGATTGGAGCGGCTGGGGCCGCCACGCTCGCGGGCGCGTTGTCGGCGGACTCGGCCAACGCGTGCGTGGTGGGGTGCACGGCTGTGGCGGCAGCGATGAGCTTTGCCGTGGAAAACAAGGTGGAGCACGCGGTGGTCACGGCCGTGCGGTTGGTCGCGTGACGTGGCTGTGCGGCGGCGGGCATTGGTGCCCCTGGGGACGGCATGCTGGCGAGCGCGTGGTCGGCGGATGTGGCGAATGCGGGAGTGGTGGGATGTACGGCGCTGGTAGTGCACATGAACCTGTCAGCGTTTTGCCACTGTCCATGTGTCGCCGTCCTGGGGAATCAACCGAAGGGGTCGTCGAAAGAAAGAAAAGAAGTGTGGTGCTCACTGCATCACTCGTCAAACAACATAAGTGCTCCCCCTACTCGCCCAAAGTGCTGCTGCCGCTCCCCGACCCGCCCTCAATCGAATCATTACTACTCGAGGATACAAACTCAGAGGCACGCTCTGACGAGGCTATCGACATCCCACCGCCGTCCGCATCCCTCACCGCGCGACGAGGGCGGTCAGCACTTGCAATCGGCTCGCAATCACTCCACACATCTCCACCTTCGTCGGAGCTACTCATCGTGGGCAGTCCTGGCGCAAAGGCGCTGGGGGGCTCGTCGCAGCACATGCAGTCAAACCGGCAAAAGTACTCGCCCGCCAGGTCTGCGTCCTCGGGCAAGCGGTTGACACCCAGGTTCCACTTGGTCTGGGCCTCATGGTTGAGGATGGCCGTCTGGTAGGCGAGCAGATTGGTGTAGGGCTCGACTCCCATGCCCTGCAGCGTCGTTTGGATCCGGCGGATGGGGGCATTTCGCTGCTCCGGGGCACCCGAGTCCGCCCCGTCCATCTCCGCGTACGACCGCGGGTCGAACGCGTCCGAGCACAAGTGGTTGAAGATGTGGAACCGGTCTGACACCACTGTGCAGTCCATTAACAACCACCCGACCTTACCGAGCGCGACCCGGAACGCGCCGCACGCAAAGTCGTAGATAAGGAACCGCGGGATGCGGGCAAACCGCGTCAGCAGCATGTTGAGGAGCACCTGCGGTGCCTCCTTCCTGTCGAGCACGGTGAAGGCGAAGATGAGTGGGTGCTTGCACCCGCAGCAAATCGTCATTGCGCCCGGGGAAAACTTGTGGGCCTTAGCGTAGTGCTTGGAGCACATGCCCGTGGACAGAACGTCCTGCCAGAGAAACGGCTCCGGCCGACACTGGGGCAGCGACGGCGCGCACGTCCCCGTCCGCTCGTGCCCGTGCGCGGCCAAAGGGTACTGCTCTCGGAAGTCCCCCTACATCTCCATCTGCGACCGGTCCCCGCTCCTCCACTTCTTCTCGTACTCGACCGTCTCCTCGGGCCCGTTGCGCCACTCGAGGATGAAGTTGTCAATGGCATCGGCGACGCACACGAGCGTGTTGGACAAAGCGGCGGCCAGGGCCGGCAGAGTGGAGAAGAGAGCGACGGAAGCGCGCAGTCCCAGCTGGAAGAACCGCAGCTCGCGTAGCATGTCCACAATGGGCTTGCATGCGTCGTCCTTATTCAGCTCTGTGGTCGTGGTGGAAGCAGCTAGCAGCTCCGCCAACACCTGCCGATGGTTGTGGCCCGCCAGCATTGCCGCCAGGCTCCGCACGGCGCCGACCTGGCTCGCTCGAAACGGCAGCACGACGCTGTCAATGGTGATAGCAGTGATAAAAGAGAGCAGCTCCCGCCGCGCGTCCTTGTCTAGGTCCGCAACAGCGCGAGCGAGGAAGGGTGAGTCGGCGTCCGCGTCCCCCTTTCCGGGCTTAAAAGGCTGCCGGCCACAGTCCGCCTTGCGCCGCTTGCCCTTTGCAGCGGTACCACCGTAGGAGTTTCGCCCGCGTCCCCCTGATTTTCCGTCCGCAGGGTCCGCACGGAGCACTCGTGAGAGGCCAGCGTCGGCTCTCTGCGTTGGTCCGTCGCGACCGGCACCTGTAGTCCCCGGCGGTGGCGGTGGTGCTGGCCGCGTCGCCCACGGTTCCTGCCCTGTAGCCATAGGTGGCCGCGGCGGTCTTGGCGCGGTCGACGCCCAACCGGTAGCCGTCGGCGGCGGCGGTGGTGGTGATCGCGTCGCCGTCGGTGGCCCGCCGGTGGCCGTTGTCGGCGGCGGCTGCGTTGGACCCGTCGCCGTTGGCCCCCGGCCAGTAGCCGTCGGCGGCGGCGGCCGTGTTGGCCGCGCCTCCGTCGGCGCCCCGCCCGTGGACATCGGCGGCGGCGGGGGTGTTGGTCGCGCCGCCGTCGGCGCCCCGCCCGTAGGCATCGGCGGCGGCGGGGGTGTTGGTCGCACCGCCGTCGGCGCCCCGCCCGTAGGCATCGGCGGCGGCGGGGGTGTTGGTCGCACCGCCGTCGGCGCCCCACCCGTAGGCATCGGCGGCGGCGGCGATGTTGGTCGCGCCGCCGTCGGCGCCTCGCCCGTAGCCATTGGCGGCGGCAGTGGTGTGGGCCGCGTCACCGTCGGCGGCCCGCCCGTGGTCGGCGGCCGCGGCGGTGCTGGCCGCGTCGTCGCCGGTGCCCCGCCGGTAGCCGTACCCCCTGTGCCCGCCGTGGTGGCTCTGCTGGCCTGCTGGGTGGCAATGTACTGCGCCAGGTGCTGAGCGGCTGCTGCCCGACGTTGCGCCTCGGCGCGGCTGCGAGTCTTGTAGGTGGCGAGCCCCGTCCGAACCGACGATAACAGCTTTCCTGCAGCAGCGCCAATGTCAAAGACCGTGCCAAGGAGGGCGCCAATCGCCTTTTCTCCCGGGGTGGCTTCTTTTTTCGCGTTCTTGGGAAGTGATCCAGGGAAGAGGACGCCGACGGCTTGCTCTGACGCGCGCAGCGTCCTGGACAACACCTTCACCTCCTTGCGCGGCTTAATCACGTCGCGGATGACGCGGCGGATGCTCTCCCCTCGAACGAGATAGGCCGCCTTGACCGCCCGCTCGTTCTCTGGTACGTGCTGCGTGATGTGCTCAAACCGCACATGGTCGGAGCCGCTGCCAAACCCCACCCATATTGAGTCCGCCGACACAAACTTGTACCGCCCATCGCAGTCCATGCAATGCACGCAAGTGAACAACGCGGGGGGCAGTTGCGTCACCATCAACTTGAGGCCCGTCAACACCAGGTTCCGCAACACGCGGCCGCTGCGAGTCCGGCCTCCCCGTTCCTGGACACCGGCAACCATCTCCCGACGGACGGCGCGCGCCCACCTCGTCGTGCATGTTGTCAATGCCGTCCCCTCAGATGTCTGGAGCGCCATGGCCCGAATCCAAGAGACGGTCGCCGCGGAAGTCAGCGTCAGCAACACGATGTGCTCCTCCCGACCATCGCGTGATACCCATTGCAGGCAGGATGAGCACTTGGCCAGGTGCACCTCCATATTGCAAAACCCGCGCGTGCACGCGATGACCCCCGCTCGCTTGGCGGAGCCCGAGAGGTCGTGCTTTCTGCCTCGGCCACTGCACAGAGAGCAGGATGACGGGGGTGGCAGGACGAAGAGGTCGCCGTTGATCGTCTTGGAGCACACATATGCGTTGGACCGAACGGCCGCGATACAGTCGAGCAGGGGGATAGGTAACTGCGACACGGAAGACACCTCAAGGCTGCGGACCATACTCTGCGCAGAGGATCGGTGGGATGTTTGCGGCGCCCCGCAATCTTGTGCAACGCCTAAGTGCGAGCACACCCTGGTGCGAGCTCCCGGACAGAAGCCACACGAAGAGCGGGTAGCCGTCAAGTACAGCGGCACCGGCACGATGCCAATCGGTGTTGGACAAACGGCAGCGTACAGGGCACCGACGACATTGAACGTCATGGAGTCATCCGCCGTGCTCTGCCCGTTCCCACCGCCCATGTGCTGCGCCCTTTTTCCGAGCTGTAGCTTGACGTCGTGCGGCGTCACGCCCAGCACCGCGGCGACTTCTTGCATTGCCGCATCCAATACTCCAGCGTGCTGGCACGTAGTTGGGCGCTCGTGAATGTGGTTGTCCTGATGCACGTTGGCCCCAACACAGGTGCACCTGCATCGCCCATCCAGAGCCAGCCACACGCATGCGCTTGCGCATTCCCCTTGGGCGTCTCGCCGCCACTCGCCCCATCTGGCGACGACACCAAAGATGCCAGGTACCATCCACACCTGCTCCGTGCCCTCCTCCTCCGACCACGACTGCAGCAGGTTGATCGCCGCCGCAGCGGCATCGTGGGAGACACCGCAGTCCGACGCGAGGGACTCGACGGGGGTCTCCGACAAATAGGCCCCCAAGACACGACGCAACCCCCGACCAAAGTTCTCCCTCGTGCGCCTGCCGGTGCCCTTCTTCCGCCCCCCCATGCCGTGACGCGGCCCTGGGCGAGCTTGCTGGAAGCGCTGCCTATTAGAAGCGTGAGGCGGGGATGCTGCTCCACCGAGCGGCACAGAGGAGGCGTCACCAATGCCACTGTCGCCGCTGTCGCCGCCGTCGCCGCCGTCGCCGCCATCGCCGCCGTCGCCGCCGTCGCCGCAGTCGCCGCCATCGCCGCAGTCGCCGCCGCCCTGATCGTTATCGTCGCCCAGCCCGCAGTCGTCACGGTCACCACGGCGTTCCTCTTGGCCACCCATGGCAGGGAACAAGTCAACTGGCCCCGTAGCACCGGGAATGGCAACAGCGGACCCGGCTGAGCTACCCCCAACCCAATTCTCAACGGAGGGAACACTCCCTGACGGCAGGGGACTATCCGAGAAGGGTGGCGTGGACGCCACAAGCAGCGGCTGGCCATCGTCCGAAGACCCCTGCTCGTCAAAAACCCTATCAGACATCACGATGGGCACCAACGGCTGACCACAGCACAGTTCCACCCCCCAGGTACGACGGTGATTCGCCGGCCTGGTATCCCGCCACCCGCCTTGCGGCGCACCCACAGCGGTGGCTGGCACTGCCGCACCACCAGCCTACCGCAGCCGGGGGGTCCTGGCCAAACCGCCTGACGCCCCCACACGTCACGGCCTCTTCTCCGTGGGCAGTGGTGGTAGGGCACGCGGATCGGCGGGAGGGAAGCGATGGCGGGGGGGAGGGCGCCCAGGGCGGCGGCGGGCAACGCCGCCGGCACCACGCCGGCAGGGCGGCGGGGAGGACGACGACGACGGCGGGAAGCCACACCAGGGGCGTCGGTGGGGGGCGGGAGGCCCGGATCGGCGGAAGGACGGCGGTGGGGGGGGGCGGGCGCCCAGCGTGGCGGTGGGCAGCGAGGCCGCCAGCGCGGCGGGCAGGGTGACCGGGAGGACGGCGAGGGTGGCGTGATGCGACGGCACGCTGGCAGGTCGGGGGCTCGGCTGCGACGCGGCAGCGGCACCGGGTGCGGGCGATACGTTGCGGTGCCTGCGCTCCCTTCTGTCTTCCTCGGCGGGCTACATTGCTAAGCTGACAGCACTGTCGACTGGTGCATAGCGTCGTATGATTGGTGCATATGCCTTCGATCTTGCGCGTTTGCCTTCGATCCTGCGTTGCGCAGGATCGAAGGCTGTGGTTTCCCTAGTTGGGCCTGCTGGAGGGCTTGCGCGCGGGCAAACGAGCAGGGAGCAGGCCGCGCGCGCGGTACACGATAAAACACTCCAAAACGCTGAAGCATTTCCACCATCTGTGGGCAGGTCTGAGGCACAGCCACACCCGCGCAGTTCTCCTTAAAACGTGGGCGCACGCAAGCCCGTTTTCGCAAGAAATTCTTGTCAGACGGCATGTTGCAGCCCAAGATCTTGTAGCATGAACACGTGCAGCAGCAACTTCTTGACTTTTGACGGTTGGTGGGTAGAGCCTGGATATGTATTAAATAAGCTGCCAATCAGTGCTTCAGACCCTTGACCCGAAGAGCATGGCGCGCCCTCATCGCAAGTTTCTTGCAGGGTTCGATACGTGCAGTTGTTGACGCACTCTGAAGCGCAGTTTTGCAGCGTGAAAACGTGTTCTCTCGCACTCACAGTCTGCACCGCCGCGAGACGCTTCCTGTGATATGAATTTTACAAGTACGATCCGTGCAAAACCTTGTTGCAAACCACTTGTACTGAAAATCGGGCCACAGGGTACTGTGAGGAGGGTGCCAACAAGTTCTTGAAGTCCAAAACGTGCCGGTTTGCTGCTTGCGTGCGCCCACGCTTTAAGGAGCACTGCGCCGGCTTCCAAGACGGGTAATCGCAGCCTTGACGGGTGGATATGATTGGTCCACGCACTTTGATGTGGGCAGGTGGTCTCGTATCTGAGGGGAGCTATCGGCCAGCCCCCCCTGCCGCAGTTGGGATGCTGACGACCCCCACAGGTCTGCGTCGCCCAACCTATTTACTCTATCCTATAGAACCAGGGTGGCCCGATCCGTCTGCCTGCGGGGGGCTCGCGGGGCATCGCTGCCGCCGGTGCAGCTGCCACTGATGGGGGCCGCCGTCCCGCTCACGCAGCCGCCCTCTCCCTCTGGATGGCTGCTACCACTCCCCTCTCTGACCGTCTGCCGCCCTTGGCGGCTCGCCCGTTGCGGCAGCCTGCCCCCCCTAGCGCTCCGCGTGCCGCCCCCCGGGGGGCACCGCTGCATGCCGCGCGACCTTCCGCTCGCCGCCCGCCCAGCGCGCCGCCACCGTCGCCGACGCCCGCGCGGTCAGCCAGGCTGCGGGGCGACTCACCCACTCGCACGGTCGCCGGCGTGTGCCCGGCGTGCATGGTAGCAGCCACGCCACGGCCGTGGCCGATCGCCGCCGTACCATTGCCGCGACACATCGGCGTGCCGCCGCCGAGGGGGGGACCTCTGGCGCGCGGCGGCGCCACGACGCCCACTGCAGTGGCGGCAGCGGCAGCGGCGCCGGTGCGGCCGCGCACAACGCTGTCGCCGCGCGCCCGCCCAGGGGGTGGGACCACAGCGCGCAGCGGCGCAACGCCGACGCAACGGCGACGCCGCGACGACCGCGCCTGCTCACGCACCGTCGCGGCACCGTGGGGCGCTACCGACGGCCGCCGCGTCCGCCACCGCCGCCGCACCCGCCACAGTCACCCGGTGCGCCACGGACGTGTGTTGCTACCGGACGTCGCCGGCGGCGGCGCCGCCCTCTCCATCGCAACCGCAGACGCGGCGACGGCGGTGGCGGTGCCCCCCCTTCCGCCCCTCCCGCAGCTGATGCCGCCGCCCCCGCGGCCGCCGGCGGTCCACCGCGGGCGGGCGCGGCGGCTGGCAGACGCACCCCCCGCCGCCCCCGCCGCCGGCCGCGGCGGTGCTGCACCGCCGGGCCCGGCGGCCGGCCGGTCGCACCCGACACGCCGGGACAGCCGACGCCCGACCGCCCGTCGCCCGACGCGTTTTTTTTCCGTGCCGCGCGCTGCTGCCGCCGCTCTGTGGCGTCGCCGGCGGCCGCCACAGTGGCGGTGACGGCGGCGGCGACGGCGGCAGCACCGCCACCGATGCAGCGCCACTCGCGGTGCGGGGGGGGCGGGGGAGATCGAGGGGCGGGGGGGTATAGAAAGCAGATGGCACCGCCGCCACAGACGGCGATGCGGCGCCCGATGGCGAGCGGCCGTCGCGCGCGGCTCCACCAGGCGAAGCGCACGGCGCCACCGCCGCGCACGTTGCTGCAGGTGCGGTGCGCGTTTCTTACCCCGCCCCTCCCCGTGGCGCGGCCGTGGCCGCTCAGCGACACACGAGGGGGACACGCTGCGCGCTGCAGCGTCGGCGGTGGCATCGGCGGCGGCACCCCCCGCCGCGCCGTCGCCGGCCAGTGGGGGGAGTGGCTGCGGGGGGGGGAGGGGCAGCGCACGATCGTGTGGGGCGCAATGGCCACGGAAACACTGGCTGCCATCGAAACTTCCGCCTCGCCGCCATCGCGCCGGCCGAAGCGGTCGCGGCGCGCGCCGCCGACCGCCGGCCGTCGGAAGTTTACGGCGGCCGCAGCGCACAACTGGGCGCCCGTCACCCCGTCACAGTGGTGCCACCCACCCCGCCGCGGTCACGGAGGCTGTCACGGCGGCGGCAGTGGCCGGTCGCACACGTGTCCGCGCCACCACAGGCTAGCCGGCCGCGTCAGGCGCGTCGGCGCTTCTCGCCCGCGCGCCCGCCTCCCCCGCCCCATTAGCGTCACGCCGTCGAACACGAGGGCCCCCAGGGGCGCAGCGCCCCCCCCCCCGCCCTTCCTGACCTCGGCTGCGACCAGCGCCGGCGGGAAGCGGCCCGCCAAGACACTCTCCCGCCCGACCCCCGCCGGGGACCCCGCCCAGCGCCCCCCTCCCCTCGACCCGGTGCGTGCCGACGGCCGTCCGGCGGGCGCGGCGCGCCCGCGCGTGTGGGGCGGGGGCAGCCGCCGCGGGCACGGCCGACGCGACGGTTACTAAAGTCTGTCTCACTCTATTAGTCCTCTGAGAACCGCACATTTTTTGGAGACCAGAACTCCGCCGCTACGACCGCAAATGACAAGCAGTCTTCACAAGAAGGATAGAGACCCCCCCAACCTTTTTGCTGCAAGAAATGGTACGCATTATTCAGTAGGAAGCCCTTCATTGGCACACCTATATCGGAAAGATACGGCTCAGATGCTTGGTTTTCAGGCCCTCAGGCACACTGGGCGAGCCGCACGAGGCCACAGCACCATTTCTCCCCTTGTTCCATGTTCACGTACCTCGTGCAATCGATTGCACTATTCTTCGCGGAGGTCCAATCCCACTGGCCGAAGGTAGACGTCCGTATTGAGCATGTGGAGAAGAAGTGCAACAGTTTCTTGCAGCGGTCGCGTGACAGTCGGAGGCTACTTCAAAACTCGCTCATCCAAAAGTGCAATCTCGTGCGCGCCTCTTGTGATCTGATCCCACGAGACCCGGCAGCCAATCGGCTTGCGCGCGAGCGCGCTTCGTCAGCAGCCAATGAGCGCCCGTGCACGAGAATTCCAATTTAATTCCGTGGCTGTCCTGAAGAGCCGCCCTGCGTCGCTCAAGTGCCGTCGCACACCTGCCCCCCACCCCCCCCCCACGGTCGCCGTCGTGCCTCCCGCCCACTCCCCGCGGTCGCCATCGTGGGGCAGCATGTAGGTGACACTGCCAAACTCCCCTGTACTCATCGGCGCGCACGGCGGGTCGCAATGTCTTCGACATCTACGGCCGCGCAATCGCCCCGTACAGTCGTGCGCGCGATGCGCCGCATTCCGGTGAAGGTGGTAGAGATTGCTGAGGGGGAGGGTGTTAATGGTCTCTAAAAAGATGAGGAGAAGGACGAGGAGTGAGTCTGGCCTGAGCGAAGGTGCGTGTAGCGAAGGAGTGTGGGATTTCCACCTTTGTCGAGGGATTCCTGTTTGTCATGGAGGTTTCGCAATTGGGCTGCGCATCAATCGTTGGCCGCTGACAGTTGTTGACTTGGCTTGCGCTTCTCAGATACTTATCCTCAGTGAAGTCTCTTTCTTCAGTCAGTCCCCACTCTTCATCTGTACGGCAGCACGAGATCTTGACATGGGGCTCACGAGGCTGCAAAAGTAGCCTCCATGTCCTTGCATTCCTCCCGATTTGGTCAGTGATAAATCGGGCGCTGTCGAGTCTCGGACGGCTCGGATGTCCCTGATCGATACGACTGCGGAAGAGGGCACCAACAAGAACGATCTGCTGTGTTTCGTGCTCCGTTTTTTCACCTGAGGACCCGAGGGCCACCTTTTGATACTTCTACAAAGTTTGGGGTTGATTGGTGTACATGCGCCGGAACCAGAGCCGTTTTTCCATAGGACTAATAAGATGAGATAGACATTCGGGGGGGGGGAGAGTTGCGTGACGCCGCCTTTCCCGCCGCCTCCGCCCTGCCCGACTACGTGCCACAGCGGTGGGTGCGGGCGCCGCTCCGCCGCCGACGCCTTGCGCCGCCGTCGGCTCATCCCGGCTTCACACACGTTCGAAACTACTGTGCTGCTTATCGCCTGTGCTGTGGCATTCTCGCTTCCGTGGTCGGCTATTTTCCGGCCGCGCTGCGCAGTTCATCGGCTCACGCTGCGCTATTTCTCGCCTGGCGCGAGCGAGATTCTCGCCTGTCGTCCGCTGTCCACATCCTTTGGAGCCGATGCGGTGCGCTTTTTTCTGGGATCCACAGCGCAGCTCCAGGCCTGAGACGCTCCGCCTGGATCATACGTTGGCTGCACCGCCACGCTATTTCTGGACTGACACAGCACGATCCAGGCCGCGAGTATCCTGTTCCGAGCCTGCAGCAGCCTCAGATTAAGATAATCCGGTGCACGGGCATGCCCGCACTGCGCTGGATGGCTCTGTGGGAGGCAAGGGCGATCACAGCAATTTTAAATTATGTGCTGTCATCTCCTGGGACTTGCTGCGAGCGTTTCGCCGATCCGATCATTCTCTTGCGACGCGACATACCTTAATTTAGGCGTGCGCTGGCGCCCTTTCGAACCCTACTGTCCATTCACCTTCCACACACCCGCGCACAGAGAGCGGCCCGGCGAGCAAGCGGCGCGGCCCACAACAAAATGACAAACAAAGCACAAAGACAGCTACACCAAAAGGTTTGTCCGTCACCGCCAGTGCGCTCTTAGCAAACGGCCTTGCCGCGGGGCACCAGCGCGGAGAGCGCCCCCCCCCCACCCTGGAACGCCCCCACCGACCGCCCCGTCGACCGGTACACGGCGCGCAGCGGCGTGAGAAGCTTGGACGCCCCCGCCGGCGCGACGGCCACGGTAAAGGTCGACGCGCGCACGCCGTCCACGATAACGTCCCCGTGGAGCGTCTGCCGATTGTACAGCCCCGCCGCGTCCACGCGCGACACGGAAGGCACGGTAACGGCGGTCCAGCCGCCGCCGGGCGCCACCACCTGCAGCGTGTCGCCAATGGCCACGGCGGCGGCCGCCACCAGCCGCTCGCCTGCGTACACATAGTGCCCCGCCGACGCGACGAGCGCGCCGCCGTCGGCCAGCCCCAACCGCACATACGCACACGGCTCTGTGGGGAGCCTGCGTGTAAACCAAAAGACGGGCGAAAACGCAGCCGGCACGTCCCCAGCGGCGACGCGCACCTTGTCGCCAAATTTCAGGTCGGCCATGGCCACCACCCGCCCGTCGGCGAACTCCACTGCCGCGTCGGCCGGGAAGCAGTCGGTGTTGCCCTCGGGCTCGGGCACGGTCGCCGGGTCACTCTCCCCACCGTCAGCGCCCCCGACCATCGACAAGGAGGCGGCCGGGGCTAGCGGCGCGCCCCCCCCTGCCGCCGACGAGGAGACGACCGACGCGGGCGCGCCACCCCCCCCCACCGCCGACGAGGACGCGGCCGCCGACGAAGACGCCACCGCCGACGAGGAAACCACCGACGGCGGCGGCGCGTTGGCCGCCGAGGACGACATGGGCGCAGGGGGCGACGCCTGCCGGTAGGACGCGTCGAGGGCGGCGAGCGCCGACGCGGTGAGGCGTGGGGCGGGGGCAACGGCGGGCACAGCCGACGCGGGCGCGGCCGAGATGGACGGCACGACGGTCAGGGCGACGAGACCCGTGACGACGGCGGTCGCCGCCGCCTTTTTGGTCGTCGGCGCCATTGCGGAGGGGGAGGGGGGAGGGGTAGAAACCAACATGAGAGGGAGTGAGCCGATGGAGTGGCGGCTGGTAGTGGATGAGCAAGAGACAGGGCGGTTGACGGGGATGCACGTGGCGCGGTGGGAGCAGGCGGTTGGCGCCACTGGTGCGGCGGTCTGTGTGCCTTTCGAGTCTCCCAGCGGGACGTCACGGGTGCGGCGCGGGCGCGCGGCGGGGCCACCCTCACGCTGCTGGGCGGCGCAGCGGTATGGCCAATCTCCCGCGTCCATGCCGCCGTTTCCCCCCCCCCCTTCCCCCCGCGCCCGTCACAGGCGGCGCCCGCCCCCCGCGCGGCGGACCACCACCACCGCCACCGCCCGACCGGCAGGCCGTCTCGGTGGGCGGGGTGTCGATTTCACCCGTGGTATCGGCTGTCATCAAACAGTGCCTCCTGCCGGGGATGGCCGCTGCTCCCGATGCCGGCTGCGTCGAGGAGCTCATGCACGCGCATTTGCGGCGGACCCGCCCAGAGAAGATCTGCACTGTCTTCTCTAACGGACGGACTCGAACCTACCAGAGGATTCCGACCTCCCTCAAGTCTGTCGTCGGGCCACGACACGCCCGGCGTCGCAGGGCGATGGCTGCGGAGGTGGTGTCTACGACTTGGTCGCCAGTGGGGAGTTTTTGGAGTGCCCGATTCAAGAGCCCGAGAGCCACACCGAGTGCGACGGCTCGGCTTGGGGCGCACCACCCTGGGGCACGGACTCCAGCGATTCCAGCGACTGGGACGTGTCCCTGGCCGATGAAGCGCCATCTCCTCAATCCGTGCGAGACACACCACTAGGACGGGGCGACGAGGGAGTGGCACATTGCGGCCCGTCCACGGCTGACTGGTCTGGTTTGGACGCTCTGGGGAGCGCTGCACTGCTGTCGGCGGTGCCAGCCGACCCGCTCAGCGCCACAGTCGAGGCCCCTCCATCAGCGGCTACGTCGACCGAGCTTCCGACGGGTGACCACCATGGTCACCCGGCTTGTCGTGACGACACGTTGACGGCGGATGACCCTGCTGGGGATGGTGGTGGGGCATCTGAGGCGCCTGATGGCTGTGGAGGCACAACAGCCGCCCCGTCACAGTGTGGCTCACCAGCCGAAGGCACTGCAGCGGCGGCTCCTGCTGTCGTGGATCCCACCAGGTCGCCTGTCTAGTGTGCTTCGGCATGGACAAGGGCGATCGAACCAGCACTGTGTAGGCCTTCCTTGGCATAGCCAACCAGCGCCACCTTGCCAACGTGGGCCACTCAATTGTGTTGGGCGTCTTCCCATGCAAGACAGACGACCACACAGCATTGACGGCAATCTGTGGTGTCTGGTTGGCCGATATTGAGGAGCTGCGGGCCAACGGTGTCCAAGTGCGAGGAGAGACTCGCGCCGTGCGAGTCATCCTGACGGGTGATTACCGATGGATGACGGCGTTTGCGGGCCACTCTGGTCCCAGCGCTTTCATGCCCTGCATGTGGTGTACAGCAGTGTCACGGCCAACCACCAAGAATGCGGCGATGGTCGAGCACTTTGGGTGCATCCAAAACGCCAGCCGTTGCAGGGGACGGCCACGAGACGCGACCCACGCGCTGCGCATGTGCGCTAGATACGCTACAGGTCCTAATGCGGCGTTGGCACGCCCTCGTGCCCTTCGACGTCATCTGCCTATTGAGCGGCGTCCTCTGATGGTGATTGACGCCAAGGACGTGGGGCCAATGCCTCTCCGTCTCACGCTGGGGGTTACAGTAGCGCTGCTGGTGCTGGCTGTGGAAGCCGTTTCGTTCTACATCGGGAAAGCCGCTGCGCTAACCTTCTGAACGTCCATGGGTGAAATATTGCGGCATGACGCGGGCGTATCTCCCGCCCCCTACTTTGGCGGGACATTCAAGGGACGGCAGTGTCATCGTATTGGCCGCAAGCTGGGGCTCGTCGCTGACCTGATGGACAGCACATCCCCGGGGCCTGGCGCGGTGGCGTGGCGGCGCGAAAGCTCCCTGTGGCAGGGGCTTCTTCCGACTCTCAATCGCGCTGACACCATCTGTGATGATGACATTGCCCAGTTCGCGACAGACTCGTCCGCCTTTGTTGATGGGTTGAAGGCCGGGCTTGCGCGGTTTAGCGTCTCGCCGAAGATGCACACCCTGTGTTGGCACGCGGCGGCCTTCCTCCTGCGGTTTCGGAGCCTCGGCCGTTACAGTGAGCAAGGTATGGAGGCTCTCCACGGCTGATTCAACCAAGATGCGGCACGCTACACGTCGGCAACGTTCCTCGGCTCATGCACGGAATCTGTGCAGTCGTCAGCTGTCGGGGGTGCACCCGGGTCTGCCGCTCACCGCAACTTGCCAACACGCAAGCGGGCGGCGGCTGGTGCACGTGTTGCCAAGGGGGCTGGCCACAAGCGCACAAGAGCTTACAAGGAGCAGGCGAGACTGTCAACCAAGTCAGCCGCCTGTTGAGAAAAGGCAACAACTGATATGACTGCATGGGTGACAGGCGTCATCAATGCCGCTGCCACTCAGATTAACGCTCACCGGACCCGCTTGGAGCGGGCCCAATCACGGGCGCTCATGAATCGGGGGAGGACGACCGCCGCCGACCTTGCCGCTGTGAGTGGGTGGGGGGACGATGGGATGTTGTCAGACAGCGAGTCCGCTGCTCTGATGCAGTTTCTTGGGTGGGGCTTCGAGACAGACGAGTGTGAGTGAAGGGGTTCGGCTCATGGTCATCTGTCGGGATGTGACAGCGAGCCTGCATCTGCCCCGAGTCAGCTTCCAGGCCGCCGCACGACTCGAAGACAATTGAAGTTTGACCGCCGCAAGGCGCGATACTGGCACAAAATCGTGGCGATTGCCGTCCAGCAATGCACCGATTGAGCCACAGAATCCGTCATCCAAGTGACACGTCCACTGCTTTCTGGACATCGTTTCCGGATCGCCTGCCACGCAGTGAAAGCCGGAGACACGTCCGTAGAAATACGATCTGGCCAATCAGAATCTCAGAAAGCCAGCAGTCCGCTTTAGGGTCCTATTAACTAGGCGTGATGCAGGGGGCGGGGGGGAGGAGGGGGCGGCCGCGCGCACGAATCTGCGGCGGGGGCGGGGCCCGCCGCCGCGCAGTGGGGCCAAACCCGGGTACCTTACAGAATCGTGTTTTCGTGCTAAATGCGTGCGCGCACGGGTGTCGCACGCATGTCGCACGGCCTGAAATCCGTGCGCGGTTGTCTGTTTTTCGGCCTATTCTGCAGGCAAGATGTACATCTCTAAGAGCACACCCAACAACGTCTTCCCCAAGTCCGAATGTGCTTACGTGTCAGAAACGTGTCTCCTGAATGCTCCACGTGGCTCAATTTAGGCTCTTGGGGTTGGGGACGGCTCCACAGCAACGTCGGGCACCCCATATCGAAGAGAGAAAACCCGAATCTAGTTGATCGGAATCACGTAAGTACACACAGATTCAGCGGGCAGAAAATGGGGGGTGAGGCCCTTGTCCCCCATTCTCTGCACGATTTGGGGAGTCGGAGCTCTCCTCCCCATCTTTTTCTGCTCTCTCATTGGCTGGCGCTGCTTTGGCCGCCGTTCGAAATGCTTGTGTCGTGGCATCCGGCCTTTTTGAAAACTTCAGTGACAAACAATGCACTTTGTGTCGCGGGAGAGCGTTCGAGCGATCACCGTTTGCATCGGTATCGCGACTGCTATGGACCGTCGCATCGAGCACGCGACCACAGGTGACCGTGCCTCCACCCCGGGATGCGACCGTTTCGGGCTCCAGCGGGGGGCATTGAAACGGTCTGCCGAGGGGGCGGGCGAAAGGAAAACTGCTCTATCCGTGCGGTGTGTTCTCAGTGGGGTGCTGGGGAGATCTGAGTGCAGGTGGCACCGTCAGCGCGGCCCCATCGTCGTCGACGACCGTCCGCCGCCACCGTCGTGGCGACCGTCTTCTTCGCGCGATGGATGATCCTTTAGACATGTCTGCGGACGCGATGCTGGAGGATACTGAGGACCTGCATATTGCTTCAGCGGTTGCGGCGCACCTGCAGGCGCTGCGTCATTGGCGAAAGCGCGCGCGTGGGTCTCGCGTGTCCCGGCGGCCGCGTTATGTTGGATCTGTACCGGGCCGCCGGC
>ENA-ORXR01001533-ORXR01001533.1-marine-metagenome-genome-assembly--contig:-NODE-1533-length-24316-cov-3.904905_pt1 | contig 24316 bp, 19 predicted proteins | sample MGYA00237866_ERZ511479 | MGnify/ENA metagenome assembly ERZ511479 | reverse complement strand
AAGGCGAAGATGAGGCCGACTATTTCCTGCTAGTTCCGTCGTTGCCCAATATCGAAAGCCTGCGCATTCAGGTTCGCTGTTCGACAGTTGAGCGATTCGGATCCGGCGGCATGACCTACAACACGGGAAGCGGCACAGTCAGTTGCTTTGGCGACGACACTGGCGGAACGTTCACGTACCCCCTCGACGGCGACGCGGTGCGGGTCGCTTTTGAGATAGTGCCAGATAACGACGACGTCTATGTCGCCTACGAATTGATCGTTACCCCTGTCAGAGCCAGCTACGACGTGGTGCCCGACGACGGCGACAGCCCCGGCAACCCGATCGACCTGGCGCAAGATGCTCGTACCTCGGGCACCGTTTCCGCCCCCGACGGCGATCAAGAGGACTGGTTTACCTTCAAACTCAAGGACGACGCCATCGCAACCGACGGCGAACGCCAGGTCTTCTTCCTGCAATGTTTCGAGGATTCGCGCTTCCCCGACAACAGCTCGCAGTTGGTAGCCACAGTCTTCGACGAGTCCTCGCAGACCATCGCCCAACTGACCTGCAACACTCGCTCCGAGACGGCCGATGAAACGATCAAGCTCGGAGCAGGAACGCCGTACCTCGTGAACGTGCTACTCGACGGCACCGGCAGCGCCCGCTACACATGGGCTGTGGGGATCGCTGGCCAATGACGGACCAGATCGTGCCGGTGTTCCGGGTGAAAGATGCCCACAAGGCAGCCGAGTTCTACCAACAGATCGGCTTCACACTTGAGGGCACCCACCAGTTCGAGCCGAATTTCCCGACGTACGCGTTCCTGCGCCGCGGCGATGTGCAACTGCACCTTTCGGAACACAAGGGTGATGCGCCCAAGAAGTCGCTGGCCTACTTCTGGGTCAACGACATCGACAGCATCGCTGAGTCTCTTGGGATCGAAGTCGAACAAGCACCATGGGCACGCGAGCTCGAAGTAGTGGATCCCGACGGCAACACGATCCGCTGCGGCCAACCAAATTCCGGAACGGCCTAGTGTCTCGACAGGTGCATCGGGCGGCCGTCAGAGAATCTTGGTCAGTTCGAATCGCGGAATTTGGCCCGACTCGAGCTTGGCCATGAGTGCGGCGCGTTCGTCGTCGGTGAGCTCATCGACGACTCGATCGTCGGCGTACAGATCGACGCCATCAGCCCCTTGCAGACCGACTGGGGCCAACGGGCCGCCACCCAGATGCCCGGTGTCGAGCGCCTCGGCTGCCGATGTCGCAAGCTGCGGCGAAACGGTTCCGGCAGTCACCCACTCGAAGACAGTTGCTGCAACCGCCGGGATGTTCGGCAGCTCACCATGCACGCCGTTGACGTATCGGTTTGCGGCCACGCCGTTGAGCGTCGCACTCGCCTGGGGCACTCGGCCGTCTCCCTCGCGGTGCGGGTCGCCCGAACTGCGTTCGCGCAACTTCTTGTCCTTGCGACCGAACCATGATCCGTCACGTTCGAGACGAAAGATGGTCTCGTGACCAACACCGATGATCATGAGCAAACGTTGTTGCTGGTCTGACGACAGGCCCGCCTGGTGAGCGGCGAGCCTGCGCCAATGATCGGCCACGCTGTCGAGTCGGGCTTGGAGCGCATCGCGACGGTCGGCATCGCCGCCGAAGTCGAGTTCGTACGCATCGGCGTCGTACAAGTCGAAGTTCGCGCACGGGTGCTCGCCCACCAGCTGGGGATTGTTTGGATAGATCCCCAACGGAGCAGGGAGCAAGCTGAGCGGCCCCATCAGCGTCTGGAACGTTGCCCGTGACAGGTACAGACCAAGGATGGCCATCGGCTCGGTGCCCCACAAGTGACCCTTGAGGTAGCTGGCGATCGCTGGCGACCCGTGGTGCGGCGTGCCGATAAAGGCAATGCGCCCAATCTTGTCCCACAGCACGGGCCGCTCCATCAACGCAGTCCGAATGATAAGGCCGCCCATACTGTGGCCGACGAGGTGGACCGGCTGCCCTCCGTTGCTGGCCCGAAGTTCGTCGACTCGCCCAACGATTCGATCAACGCTGTCGGTGAGCCGCCTGCGCCAGTCGTACCAGCCGCCTCGAACTGACACATGGTCGTGGGCCAAGCCATGGGCCATGAATTCGGAATAGCTGTAGTCGATTGCGGTTGGCTGCACATCGATCCCGGCCTCGGCGTCGTCGGACCCTTCGCGATTCAAGCCAAGTCGGTTCAGCTCTTTGCGAGCCCGAACGTCGAGCCACCACACACCGCCGAGCCCGGCGGGGCTGAGCACGCTGCCCATCACACCCGGGACAAACAGCGTGTTCGGAGCCGGTTTTGCGGCGAGTACGCCAGCGTCGGCACGAGGTAGCGCTCGCATGCTTGCCAAACCGTCAACGCCAAGCATCTCGGTCAGGGCAGCCTGGTGTGCCGGGTCGTCGACGAGTTCGAGCTGGCGATCAAACGATGCTTGTGCAAACTCGGTAAGGATGTCGCCCATGAAGGTCGCCTTCGATCAGCCGGGAGTCATCCGCAGGCCATAGTGGTGGATATAGCTGTAGAAAAGGCCGCCGATGTTTCGGTAATTGAGCCACAGGTAACGACGTGCGAGCGCGGCTGCTTCGCCCGTGAACAGGCCCGCGTCGTCGAGCGGTTCTTCGAGCAGCCGGAAGAACACGTGGGCGTACCGAGCTGCCAGGCCGACCGGGACCTTGACCTCGGTGCCCATAAAGGCCCGTGCGCCGCGGCGGAAGAACATCTGCTCGATCTCGTTGACCTCGTAGACATCAGCCGATGCCGAATCACAGGCATTTACGAACACGAACGGTTCGCCGCTGAAACGAGCGTTACCGAATGACATGCCGGCGATCTCAAAATCGGCCGGGTTTGCCGACGCAGTCGGACCGAAGACAAGCTTTGAATCACCTCCGCCCGGTGGATGCACACAATGGCAGTAGAAGTGCAGGATCGAGGCCGAGGTCGGCGTCGTGAACTCGGCCTTGGCCTGATCGATCTTTGCCGCCGTATCGGCCGTGAGCGGCACCACTCGGTGATTCTGCAACGCCCCGACTACTCGCCGCTGGTGTTCGGCTTCGTCGTGGATGGCATCGCCCGCCGCATCGTTCCAATACAGAACATGAAGCCGTTCGGTCGTGTCGAAGGGTCCGAGTTCGGTGCTTGCGGGGGCACGACGCCATTTCGACCACGAGACACGAAATCGCAGCCCCAGAAAGTTCTCGCCCTCGATGAAGGGTGCCAGGGTCGGGTCCTGCGTGTACATCAGGTGCCACGGCATAGACGCGTTGCCAGCGCGCAACGCCCAGTCAACGTTGATCAGGCTGCCGGGCGGAAGGTTGTCGACGATGCCCCTGAGCAACGTGCCATCGGGGAAGCAGGTTTGATAGAGCAGATAGCCGGCGTTTGCCAGTTCGAGGGCTTCGTTCGACGCCGCCACCCGATCCCAGGTGTCAGCGTCGTCGATGGCCACGGTGATCTGGCCATCGTCAGTTGTCGCTGCATCCGTGGCGTCAGCTTCGCCTGTCGCAACCACCGACACGTCACAGCCCCAGTTGGCGGTCTGCCCCAGGTAGTAGTTGGCGAGCTGGCGATCGAGTCGGCGCCCAAGCTCGTCGGCGCTGATGGCTTCGAAATACGCGCTGTGCGCGCGGCGGAACGCGTCGGCTCGCTGTCGAACCGCAGTGACACGCCTGGCGAGTTCGGTCGACTCGGGCCAGATCTCGACGTTCGGTTGGGGTTCGTGCTCGGCGTGGAAACGAACCGACGGGAGTCCGGTGTCGTCGTCGTAGACAGTGAGCTCGAGCGAGGCGGGTGGTGTCGTGAACTCGTGATGCGGCGGGTTGATCGAGTCCGCCGGTTCGGCAACGGCTTCGTTGGCCAGTTCGGTCGCATCTTGTGCATCGTCGGCTGGTAGCCGCACCGTCATATGGCGCAACAGCGGCGCATGGGCGCCCTGCGCATAGACCCGTATGTCGAGTTCCTGATCGCCAGCTCCGTCGCAATGCACCTGTCGGGTTTCACTGTTGTCGACCGCAGGGATGAAGAGCGTGAACTCGGCGAACCATCGCACCGGTTCACCATCGGTGTCCAGGTGTACATAGGTCGAGACATCGAGATCAGCCGTGCTGAGCGGTTGGTCCGACGACACGACCCATGTGGACGGCAAACCATCACCGATCTGGTCTGCACCGAGCATGGCGCCACCGTCGACTGCAAGATCAAATGCCGTCCGCCGATCGCTGTACTCAAGGTCGACGGCTCGACGGAGGCTCTCGTTACGCGCCGCCCGGAATCGACGGTTATCCGTCGCCGGTCGCTCAGAGTCGGGATCGGGATCGGGTTTCGCCTCAGGATCGGGCTCGGCTGCAGCCGTATGTCGAACTTCGATCGGACGAAACTGGTGGTCGACCATCACCGGTGGTGGAGCTATGTCGACAGAGCCGCCCGAACCCAACAGTGGTGGCGCAGTACCTTCGGCACGACCGGCATCGGCAAGGAACTGCAGCATCCGGGCGGCAACGTCGTCATGGCCGGTGCTGGCGGAAGCCTCGACGAGCGCAACGACTCGGGCCCGCCAATTCGAGCCGAAGCAGTTGCCGAGCAGCCACGCCATTTGCGACGACGGCAGATCATTGCGGTTGAGCCAAAGGTCGACTAATCCCTCGACTTCGTCATAGGTCGGGGTGTCTTGCGCCAGGCCAGCAAGCAAGTCATTCAGCCCGCCCATGCCCGGATACTCAGCGGTCAATATGGCTGCCTTGGTCGACGACCAATCCGGCCGTGGCGCCTTGGCACTCACCACGACCGGTCCTCGATGAGCCCACTCGCCAGAATGCGGGCACCGCTGACATGGTCGTCGATCGTGTCGCCGGCGTCGGCCCGAATCAACTCGGCGGTCACCATCTTGGCCATCTCCTGGGGCACCGGGCGGGCTGGGCGCAGCAGACCCGAGACATAGCTCGGGTCACCCCAGAACAACGAAGGCCCATTGCCTTGTTCGAGCGCTCGGTAGAGATGCCGCAACGGTCCGATTTGGCCGGCCTTACCAGCGGCGACGACGTAGAAGACATCGAAGTCCTCGCCAGACGCAGGCTCCGATCGGTCCCAGAGCGATGGGTCAGCGGTGCCAAGTGTCTCCGCTGGCAGTTCCATCAGCGCCTGCATCTGGTGCTGATCGGCAAGCAGCTCGGTTAGACGCGATCGCAGCGTTTCTTCGTCGCGCACGGCGATGAGGCCATGCAATGCCGCTTCAGCCGGCTCCGGGTCCTGGCTGGTCGAAAGGTCGCGCAGGAATGTGCGGACTTCTTCGATTGGGACATGCGCAGCTGCCTTGATCACCACAGGCGCTGGCCCAGACGTGAGCCGGTGCTCGACCGCTCCAAAGATCAGCTGCCATGCGCCCGGTTCAAGGCTCATCGTTGCAAGCGATTCCAGCGACCCGGCCGCAAGCTGATCGCTGCCGTTAGCAACCAGTTCTGCGAGCGGCGCTACTTGCTGTTCGGTTAGTGGTTGGCCTGAGATTCCGGTGCCCATCGCCCGCCTTCCGCCGATCACCCGCCTCGTTGCGAACCTAACGAACTTCGACCACCCGGTCAATCGCCCGCATTGCGTTGGCGCTCATCGCTAGGTGCAGTTCACCACGAACGTTGCGTTGCGGGGTTCGCTGTTCTCGATATCGGTACCCAAGCTGTGGACCATGACCGCGGTGCCGGTCACAACATCGCCGTTGCGGGTCCAGTTGAGCTCACCCCACGATTCGACACCAGCAGGCGTCTCTACGGTGCCTGCCGTCCATTCCTCGATGCCGTAGGTAACCCGAATGGTGTTGTCGTACTCGGTTGTGTCGTCGTCGCCGAGCATCGGCTGCTGGTAGTCAAGCCGAAACTCGGTGTCGGCAGGTGTGTCATCAAGGGGAAGACCTGCGACGCTCATGAAGTCAGGACCAAAGGCCGAGCAGGCAAAAAGGTCGAACGAGAGCTCTTGTTCCTCGTCACCAAAGGTGACCACAGCGACTCGTGGGGCGACGCCGCTGGTGTCGCCGGATGCCTCGGTGTCAGCATCTTCGGCGGGAGCAGGTTCGACAGAATCGGTCGATGCGGCGTCGGTTTGGGCGGAGTCGGTTTGTGCGGCGTCGGTCGATGCGGAGTCGGGTTGCGACTCGGCCGCAACAGGCTCGGCTGCTTGGACGGCACCGACCTCGGTCTCGCTGCTACAGGCACCAAGCACGAACGTGGCTGCGAGCACCAGGACTATCAACTTCATTCGCGGAAGAGTGATCATTGCGGGCTTCCTCACGGGTTGCTAACAACACCATCGTGATACTCAGCGCCGTGTGGAACTGTCTCGCAGCGCACTCATCATGCATGTCGATGGTCACACGGAGTGCTCGGCATCGTCACCTCACTCTGCGGGAATCACCTTGGCGAGTCCTTCGACCACCTGTGCCCGAGGATGTGCGGCCAGTGTTGCTGGTGGAACCAGGAGCTTGCGGTCGCGGCTGCCTCCGCCAATGATCAGGTTGTTACGCTCCATCACCCGTGAGTCGATCCAGAGCTCGAGTGGTTCGGTGGTGCCGAAGGGAGTGACGCCCCCGATCTGCATGCCGGTCATCTCGATCGTCTGCTCGGCCGAGGCAAACGAACACTTGCGGGTGCCCAGTCGCTTGCGCACAACCTTGTTTACATCCAGGCGGCTGTCGGCCAGCACCAAACACATGGCGAAGACCGGCGGATCGCTCTTGCCGACTACGACAATCGCGTTCGCTGAATCATCCATCGAGTAGCCGTAGGCCTCGCAAAATGCGGCGGTATCGGCCAGATCCGGGTCACACGGCATCAGCTCATAGGCAGCACCGAGTTCAGCCAATTGGTCCAAGACAAGATCGCTCATGAGAGGCGACGCTAGCTTAAGCGCGGAAGCGTCTAGGCAGCCGGGGCACTAGTTTGGCGGCATGGACTTCACGAGAGCATTGGTCACTGGGGCATCGAGCGGCATTGGCCGATCGATGGCGCTTCAACTCGCCGAAGCAGGCACGGCACTGGTTGTCGTGGCTCGCGACGAAGCACGGCTGAACGAGCTTGCGGCCGAGGTCGCTGTCGAGTGCGAGGTGCTCGTTGCTGACCTCGCTGACCCAGAGGCTGTCGAGCGCGTTGCAGAACGGATAGCGGCTGCTGCCGATCCAATCGACCTGCTGGTCAACAATGCTGGCTTTGGCCTGACCGGCAACGTCGTCGACCAAGAGGTCGGCTCCCAGCAGGGCATGATCGACGTCAACGTGTCGGCGCTTGTGCACCTCTCGCATGCGGCGGCGATTGCGATGGCCGACCGAGGCAATGGTCAGATCCTGAACGTGTCGTCGGTGGCTAGCTGGCTTGTTGCCCCGAGCAGTGCCATATATGCAGCAACGAAGGCATTCGTCACTTCGTTCAGTCAGACATTGCACGAAGAGATGCTCGGCAGCGGCGTGGGTGTGTCCTGCCTTTGCCCCGGGCTGACGCGCACCGAGTTTCAGGACCGGGCCGAGTTCGACACGTCGAAGCTTCCCGACATCATGTGGCAGTCCGCCGAAGCCGTTGCCGAGGCCGGGCTCAAGGCTGCCGCTCGCAACCGGGCGATCGAGATCCCCGGTGCGCTGAACAAGAGCACCATCGGCGCCACCCAATTGATGCCCCGCAGCCTGGTCCGAAAGCTCGGCTCGCTTATCACCGACTGACGATCTGAAAAGTCCATGCGCCGAAAAGTCCATGCGCCAGGCGGGTGGACTATTCGCAACGACTAGCGGCGAGACTTGGGCGCCAATTTGACGACGCGGTCGTCGTTCTTGCCGGTCACCTTGATCAGGTCGCGCGCTTCGGCGGACCGGACGAAGCTGCCGAAGTTGCGGAATCCCAGGTTGGCTTCGTTGAACGACTTGTCGGCCTTGAGCAGTGCTTGCTTGAGCCCCGTGTACGGCACGCTCTTGGCATCACCAACGACCTTGGTCAACAGCTGATCGATGGCCTCGAGTGCTCCACTGCCCGCGATTGACACGATTGGGTCTCCCGAGCCGTCAAGCGACACCAGGCCACGATCGACGAGCCCTCGCAACAGGCCGCCGAACCCACGGAAGCCCAGGTCGGCCTCGTTGAACGTCGGGTCCTTGCGCAGGATTGCCCGCTTCAGAGCGGATCCACGCACCGGACCAGATGTTGATTCTTCGAGACCGGCGAGCGTCGTGATGACAACCGACAAGTCACCGGGCGTTGAACGCTTGCGTTCGGTCGAAGCTGGCTCGCTGGTATCGACCAGGTTGTCGTAGAACAAGAACTCGTCGCACGCTGGCGGAAGCAGATTCGAGGTCGAACCCTTGACACCGACACCGATCACACGGCGGTCGAATTCGCGAAGCTTGTGCACCAACGGGCTCAAGTCGCTGTCACCGGTGCAGATCACAAAGGTCGAGATGTACTTCCGCTCAAGCGCCAACTCGACCGCGTCGATCGCCATCTTGATGTCGGCGGCATTCTTGCGGCTACCACCCATCTTCTGCGGAATGTCGATGAGCTCGACCTGGTGCCGGGTCAGCATGCGCCGGTCCTTGTCGAAGTACGACCAATCGGCATACGCCTTACGCACAATCACCCGGCCGCGCTCAGCGAGCGCGTCAGCGACATTGGCGAAGTCGAACGCCGCACCCAGGTTCTCGCGGGCGCCGATGGCCAAATTCTCGTAGTCGAGGTAGACGGCGATCCGCGGCTCGTGCTCTTGTTCCATACCCGAGCCTCTCACGGATCGCCAGCATGCAGCGGGCAATCACACTCGCTGGGCAATACTGACAGCGTGACCGAACCGCACGACGCCAACTTCGAAACGTACGTCGATCCCGTCGACGGGACGCGTTGGAACATCGACGTGGACTTCATCGATTCGAACTGGACGTGCATCTGGAACAACGGGTGCGAAGGAATTCTTGAGCAACCGTCGGCCGGCCTGAACCAAGGTTGCTGCTCGGTCGGCGCCCAAATGATCGACGAAGATGAGGCGCTTCGCATTGCTGCGCTGGGGCTGACGATCGACGAAAGCATTTTTCAGTACGCCGATGCTGCGCTCGAAGGTGGCGTGTTCCGCGATGAGACTCGCACGAACACCCGGGTGATCGACGGTGCCTGCATCTTTCACAACCGGGCTGGCTTCGCTGGCGGCGAAGGATGTGCGCTGCATCTGGCGGCCATGCAAGACGACGAGAACCCGCTCGAATACAAGCCGTCGATTTGTTGGCAAGCGCCGCTCAAGGTCGACACCAACGATGACGGAAGCAAGACACTCCGCCCGTGGAAGCGCCACGACTGGGACGGCGGCCTGGAGTCAATGGCGTGGTGCTGCACCAACAAGGGCGGCGACGACGAAGCACTGGCATCGGCGTTCGTCAGCGACGTTCCGGTCGCCGAATCCTTGCACGCCGAACTGCGCGGTCTCGTCGGCCCCGAGATCGCCGTCGAACTCCACAACCGCGGCTCCTGAAGCACTGGGCACATGTACGTAGTACGTGTGCCCACGTTGCAGTCGACCACCGCTGACGCAGTACGTTCGGTGCTGGTGAAGACGAACGATCGCATCCGACGCAGCTTCAGCGGCCGCATCGCCCCCGACGTGCAGATCGAAGCGGTCGTGCTGCTGAAGCGACTCAAAGGCCCAAACACCTCGAAGCGATCAAATGTGCTGGCGCGGTATATGGGCCGGTACGGACTCACGAACACCTTGGGATCTCACGCGATCTATCGAGACCAGTGGCTGGTGTTGACGGAGAACCGATTCTTGTTGTTCGCCAAGCGTGGCGGCGGAATCTTCACCGCCGTCGGCCCTCTCGAACACGCGCTACATCGCACCGAGGTCGAGTTGCAGTGGGCAGACTTCACCGAGGCAACGCTGCATAAACGGCTGCTTCATCTGACAACGACCGACCAACGCATGAACATTTCGCAAACGATCGTGAGTAACGACGAGGCAGACTTGTTGGTGCAGGCTGTCGGCGACCGCAGCCGCGAAATTGGCCTGCAAGAACTTTGAGACTGGAACCATGGACATCCTCGTCATCCGACACGCCCAACCGAACGACGAATCCAAGAGCGGGGGCGAGGGTGATCCGCCATTGAGCGACCTGGGTCTTGCACAGGCCCAAGCAATCGGCGACTTTCTGGCCCAAGAGCACATCGATCATGTTGTGGCCAGCCCCATGCTGCGGGCCCACCAAACCGCAATGCCACTGTGCGCGCATCTCGGGATCGAGGCCGAACTCGACGACGATCTGAAAGAAGCCGGTTGGCAAGCAGGGGCGTACATGCGAACCGAAGAGAACATGGACTTCTTCAAGGACAAGATCGGCGCCGACCCCGAGTATCTCTACCGACCCGAGGGCAAGCAGGTGTTCAACGACCGCGTCATGCGGGCCTTTACCAAGGTGCGCGACAATCACGCCGGCAAGACCGTGGCCGTGTTCTGCCACGGCATGGTCACCACAACCTTCGTGTCAACGGTCATCAATATCGAGCCAGGTCCGAGTCACTTCCACCCGCACTACACCGGTCTCACGCGAATACAGGCCTCGCAGTCGCTCGATATGTGGACGATGCGCAGCTTCAACGAGACGATGCACTTGGGTGACCTCAGGATCTGAGGCCGGGTTCAGTTGTGAGACTCACCGCGCTCGGGGCGAGCGTTACGACGCTGGCGTTTCGTTGTGCGCCGCAGCGAGAGTGATCCAAAGCCCGAGATCACGGCGATGTAGAAGCCGACGTCGTACCAAATGCCGGTGTTGTTCGTTTCATAGATACGAATGTCGCCGTCGAAAATATGACCGATCAACGCGAACGGAGCGATCCAGCCGTGCCAGATACCGCTGAAGAATCCTGCGGTGTCTTCGGGTGAATAGGTCCCGTTCCCGGCTGCGCACGCCGAGAGCAACACCGTGAAGGCAGCGAGCCACAGAAGAGTCGTTCGAGAGCGCCGCATGGAACGACCCTAGACCGGCCGTTCGATTCGTGCCGATATCGCGTCAACAATCGGGGGTGTACTCAATTACCCTTGCGGCCTATGAGTGAGCTTGCAAAAGCCTACGTCCCGGCTGATGCCGAGGCTGCGGTCACCGCCAAGTGGGACGCCGCGAACGCGTTCCACGCCGCCCCTGTCGAAGCCGGAATCGATACCTATTCCGTCGTGATCCCGCCGCCGAACGTGACCGCTGCGCTGCACCTGGGCCACGCACTCAACACCACGCTGCAAGACGTGCTGGTGCGCTTCAACCGCATGCGGGGCAGGTCCACCCTGTGGATGCCCGGCACCGATCATGCGGGTATCGCTACGCAGACCGTGGTCGAGAAGCGCTTGCTCGCCGATGGTGTCAAGCGACTCGAGATGGGTCGCGAGGCGTTCGTCGAAACGACCCAGCTGTGGAAAGACGAATACGAAGCGACGATCCTTGAGCAGCTCAAGGCCATGGGTGGCTCGTGTGACTGGGACCGCACCCGCTTCACCATGGACGACATGTGCGCCACTGCGGTGCGACACGCCTTCTTCAAGCTGTTCGACGACGGTCTGATCTACCGCGGGAAGCGACTGGTCAACTGGGATCCGGTGACCCGCACGGCGTTGGCCGACGACGAGGTCGAGATGGAAGATGTCGACGGGCATATGTGGTACCTGCGGTATCCGTTGGCCGACGGAAGCGGCCATGTCACGGTGGCCACCACCCGCCCCGAGACCATGCTCGGCGACACTGCGGTGGCCGTGAACCCCGACGACCCACAAGGCCAAGCAGTGATCGGCAAAGACGTGCTGCTTCCCATCGTTGGTCGCACCATTCCCATCGTGGCCGACGACTATGTCGTCATGGCAGATCCCGACAGCAGCGATGGCAAGGCCCAGATGGCCAGCGGGTTCCTGAAGGTCACCCCGGCCCATGACCAGAACGACTGGGACATCGGGTTGCGCCACGAGCTGCCGGTCATCAACATCATGGGCCCCGACGGCGCAATCAGCGATGAGTACGGCTGGACCGACGTGAGCGACGAAGCTCGCCAGTTCGTGGGTATGAGTCGAGAAGACGCACGCACCGCCATCGTCGAGTGGTTCGACAACAACGGCCTGCTGGCCGAGGTTCGTGACTACTCACACTCGGTCGGCCACAGCTACCGCAGCCATGTTCCGATCGAGCCCTGGCTGAGTGACCAGTGGTATGTGTCGGTCACCGACGACCGTCTGCGCGGCTCGGCCATGCGCGCCCAGACCCCTGACCAGGTCCCGGATCTGCCAGCCGATGTGACCGACCGCTCCCCCGAGGTAACCGGCGACGGCGAACTGCGCTTCTACCCCGATCGCTACGCCCGCACCTACGCTTCGTGGCACGAAAACATCCGTGACTGGTGCATCAGCCGTCAGCTGTGGTGGGGCCATCAGATCCCGGTCTGGATGCGACTGGTCAGCGAGTCAGATGCTCCCGTCGAAGTCGTCGAAGCACTCGAGCGTGTCGGCATCGACGAAGCTGTTCGTATCGAGTCCGAGTGGGTGACCATGGGCGCCTCGCACTATGCGCGTCGGGTCACCGCCACCGAGATCGAAGAAGCCATCGCCATTCCGCCCGACAGCACCCTGCGCCGGTCCGAAGCACCGAACGCAACCGGCGAAGTCGAGCTGGTCGCAGCCGCTGAGGCCGCTGGCTACACGCGTGACCCCGACGTGCTCGACACCTGGTTCTCGTCGGGACTGTGGCCCCTGTCGACCATGGGCTGGCCCTATCCCGAAGATTTTCCCGAAACCGTCGGCTTGCTCGAGAGCTACAACCCCACCTCGGTGCTGGCCACTGCCCGCGAGATCATCACCCTATGGGTGAGTCGTATGGTCATGTTCAACCGGTACTTCCTGGACGGTCAGCTGCCCTACGGCGACGTGTTCATCCACGCCATGATCCAGGATGGTCACGGACAGAAGATGTCCAAGAGCCTCGGCAACGGTGTCGACCCGCGCGACATCATCTTCAGCCATGGCGCTGATGCGTTGCGCTACACGCTGGTCCAGATGACCACCGACACCCAAGATGTTCGCATGCCTGTCGACATGGTCTGCCCCCATTCCGGCCAGGCATTCACCCCCGAGTACATCACCACGTCGGCTGGCCACACCGTGGCCGCACCGACCCAGGTCTCGCCGAGCGACCCGGCAAAGACGATGGTGTCGGCCTACGGCGTCGCCGCCGGCGTCACCACACCAACCGAGGACATGCCGGTTGCCCGCAACACCTCGGCCAAGTTCGACATCGGCCGCAACTTCTCGAACAAGGTCTGGAACGCGATCAGATTCGCACTCGGTCGACTCGAAGACCAGGACAACACCGGCCGAGTCGTGAACCTGGGCGAAGCCCGTTTCGCCGACCGCTGGATCATTGCCCGACTGCACGAGACCGTGGCGGCACTGGAGAAGGCGTTCGAGACCTATCACTTCAACGAGGTTGCCAACCTGCTCTACGACTTCATCTGGCGCGATGTCTGCGACCGGTACCTCGAAGCCGTCAAGGCAACGATCGACGACGATCCTGACCAACAGGTGGTGCTGGGCGCAGTGCTCGACGCCGTGCTGCGTATCTTGCACCCGGTCTGCCCGTTTGTTACCGAAACGTTGTGGCCGCATGTCGCCGAAGTTCGTACTGGCGAAGTTGCCGCCATCGCGCTTCCGCACTCAGATTTGCTCACCGTCGCCCGCTGGCCCGTGGTCGACGACAGTGCCGTCGATACCAGCATCATCGCCGAATTCGAACGCGCCGATGCTCTCGTCGCAGCCGTCCGAGTCGTGCGCGCTGATCAGAACGTCAAGCCGCGCCGCATGATCACCATGCACGTGCCATTGGCGCTCTCGCCACTGCTTGCCATCGCCGATGGCTACGTCGAAACCCTTGCTGGAATTGCGCTCGTCGAGATCGGCGACGCACCTGACGGAGCGAGCCCGCTCGTCTTCGAAGGCAAACAACTCGGCCTGTCTGACATGGTCGATGCCGCCGACGCTGGCGCCGAAAAGGAACGTCTGACCAAGAAAGCCGGCGAGCTCAAGGGTCAGGTCGGTGGGCTCGAAGGCCGCCTGTCCAACAAGGGCTACGTCGACAATGCCCCGGCGCATCTCGTCGACGAAACCCGCGCCCAACTCGCCGCCGTCCAAGCCGACCTCGAAGCCACCGAAGCAGCCCTGGCCGCCCTGGGCTAGCCGGCCCGACGGCTGGTCAATAATCGGGTTCGCGCACCCGGCGAAGCGCTGTACCTTTCGTGGGTTCGTGCGTTGTGGGAACCGGCGTCGAACCTCACCAAGCGAGGAACTCCTGATGGCCTTTGATGACGATTTTCAGCCGCCCCACGGACTGCGCACCGACGCGTTCTTGCTTCGCCAACTCGTGGCGGCCGACAATCCACTCGACTACCAGGCCGTCATGGAAACCAAGGAGTTCCTGCGCATCTGGGAAGATCCCAGCTTTCCTCCCGACGATTTCACCGTCGAGGACAACCTCAAAGACGTGGTGAAGATGGAAGGGCGGCATAACACCCGCCATTCCTTCGCCTACACCGTGATGAATCTGACCGAGACCGAAGTGCTTGGTTGCGTATACATCAGCCCCACCGATGTGAGTTGGCTAGCAGACGCCGAGGTCTCCCCGGTTGGAGATGCCCAATGGGCTGACTACGACACGTCGGTCTCCTTCTGGGTTCGCACGTCGCGCATTGCCGATGGTTTAGATCAACGACTGTTCGATGCGTTGCAGCAGTGGCTTAAAGACGAGTGGCCTACCCGCACGGCTCTCTTCTTCACCGCCGAGGCGCTTGATCAGCAGATCGCCATCTACGAGCAAGCTGGCCTTGAGCTCAAGTTTTCAGTCACCGAACCCGACGCAACCGACAGTTCCGTTGCGTTCGCCTGAGCCCCAGCCTCAGTCCACTCGCCAAACGTCAGGTTGTGCGAGTAGCGAGTAGGTTCTCACGGTGCTCGGCCCGACTAATCAGATCGATCTTGAAGCGGTACGTCAGTACCGCCAGCAACGGCTGCGGGCCGAGATGGGCGCGCGCTGCATCGACGCCGTGATCCTGACCGACGCGGTGAACATTCGGTACGCAACCGACACACGCAACATGCAGATCTTCACATCTCGCAATGCACCATCTCGCTACTGCTTCTTGCCAGCCGAGGGTGATGTCGTGATGTTCGAATTCACCGGCGCAAGCCATTTGTCCGAAGGCCTATCGACGGTGCAGGAAGTCCGACCCGCAACAACCGCAAGCTATGTGGCGGCGGCCGGCCGCATCAACGAAGTCGAGAAGCAATGGGCCACCGAGATCGCGGCACTCATCATCGAGCGATGTGGGACTGGCGCAAAGGTTGGCGTCGAGCGGATGAACGCTGGCTCAGCCATCGCATTGGCCACCCACGGGTTCGAGCTCGTCGACGCCCAAGAACCCGTTGAACGCGCCCGGGCCATCAAGTCAACTGACGAGATCGCTTGCATCAAGGAGTCGCTGCGAGCCACCGAGGCTGCCATGGCGGCGATGCAGCAGGCGATACGGCCCGGGCTGACCGAGAACGAGCTGTGGTCGGTGTTTCACCAGCATGTGATTGCCGCCGGTGCCGATTACATCGAGACCCGGCTAATGACCGCCGGCGACCACACCAATCCATGGTTCCAAGAGACCAGCGCCCATGTCATCGAGCCGAACGTGTTGATTGCGTTCGACACCGACGTCGTTGGCGTGCACGGCTACTACAGCGATTTCAGCCGCACCTTCCATGCCGGACCCGACTCCCCCACAGCCCGCCAGCGCGAGCTGTACCGTTTCGCCCATGAGCAGGTGCAGCACAACGTGAGCATCATCGAACCGGGCATGACGTTCGAGCAGTACTCGCTTCAGGCGTGGGACCTGCCCGAACAGTTCGAGGCTGGCCGCTACTACCTGAGTGCTCACGGCGTTGGCATGACTGGCGAGTACCCCTACCTGTATCACCACCGCGACTATGTGGAGTGGGGCTACGACGGTGTGATCGAGCCGGGTATGACACTTTGCGTCGAAAGCTTCATCGGCGCCGCTGGCGAATCCGAAGGCGTAAAGCTCGAAGAACAGATCCTTGTGACACAAACCGGCACCGAACTGTTGTCGAACTATCAATTTGAAGCCAGCCTGTTGGCATGAGAGTTCTGCGTGTAGGTGGCGTCAACGAGCCATTCAACCTTCCCTGGCTGAAAGCCTTCGAGGCGAATGCGTTCGCCCCGCTTGGCATCGAGGTCACATTCACCAACTACGCGGGTGGAACCGGCGCGCTCGTGGGGGCGCTCGAAAACCGCATGATCGACCTGGCCACGGTGCTGACCGAAGGAGGCGTCACGGCGATTGGGCGCGGCAGCAACATCCGGCTGCACAGCGCATTCGTGGCCAGCCCACTTCGCTGGGGCATCCACATCTCGGGCAAGGCCGCCCAGAAGAAAGTCGCCGATCTCAAGGGCAAGAAGTTTGCGATATCGCGCTTTGGATCGGGCAGCGAACTCATGGCCTATGAGCTAGCGAACCAGCAAGACTGGAAGCTGAAGGACAGCCAGTTCGTCGAGGTCGGCGGCATCGATGGCGCAGTCGAAGCTCTACCCAAGCGCAAGGCACACATCTTCTTGTGGGAGCGGTTCGTGACCGCACCGCTGGTCAAGCAGGGCGTCTTCAAGCGGGTGGGCGAGATTCCCACGCCATGGCCGAGCTTCTACACCGCAGCTCGCCCCGCACTGCTCGACGCCGATCGAGCATTGATCGACAGTGCAGTCGAAATCATGATGGGTCACGCCGCACAGCTTGTTGACGATCCCGAATCGACGATCACCGAGATCGTGGATCGATACGGCATGTCCAAGCGCGACGCTCGTACCTGGCTCGGCGGCGTCGAGTGGCCGTCATCGGTCTACGTCGACACCGATGTTCTAACCACCGTCATCGCTCGCATGCATGAACTGGGCCGCATCGACAAGCCACTCCCCGCAACCGCACTCTTCTAGTACCACGCAACCTGCGTGTTGTACCGGAGGTAGTACGCCGGTTCAGCCTGGCAACCTGCGTGTTGTACCGGAGGTAGTACGCAGGTTGGTTAGAGGACGACGGTGGCGGAGCCGACTTCGGTGCCGGCGCGGTTACGCAGTGGCGTGCTCATCGATACCCGTTCGGGCAATACGCCAAGCTGATGGAGCACTGCGGCCACGGCTTCGTCGACGCCGCGGCCGTTGCCGTCTTCGCATTTGAATGCAAAGCCCATTCTGCGCTCGGGTAGCGCTCCCATGGAGACACCCTCGGCACCGCCCTTGATGATCAGCGGTTCGGTCGCCGCTTCGGTCAAGACGAAGTCAGTTCGGTCACTTCCCGACACCAGGAAGCTGCGACTTGGCAATGCCGCCGTGACGCGAGCTGCTGCGTCGACGAACTCGGCGGGTATCGCAGCGGGCGTGACCAGTCGCGCCATGGCCTGAGCGAGCGACGACAGCGGAAACTGATACACGGGGATACCGCATCCGTCGATCACCGGCGTCTGCGTGCTCAGGTCGACACCGGTCATGGCTGCCTGCGCGTCGCGCACCCGAAGTTGCACCCCATGCCCCGGGTCGAGATAGCCCGGTAGGGCGAAGCTCGGGTCGTCAGCGTTGTGCTGGGCAATCGAGAGAAAGCCGCTGTGTTTGCCGGAGCAGCAGTTGTGCAGTGCCGTGGGTGTCTCGCCCGCGGTGTACATCGCCTTGGTCGTTGGGCCGCTGATCGGGTCGCTCGGTCCGCACTCGAGCGCATCGACACCCAGGCCGATGCGATCGAGCCATGCGTTGACTGCCGTCGTATGCGCAAGTTCGGCACTGTGGCTCGACGAGGCGAGAGCGACTTCGTCATCACTCACGTCGTATTCAGCAGCCGCACCACTGGCGATCATGGGCAACACCTGGATCGACTTGATCGCCGATCGAGGCATGGTCAATCGCTCTGGATCACCCCAGACGCTGATGATTTCATCGGCAGAAGCGACGACACCGTGCACTCGGTGCGACGACTCGACGAACGCGCCTCGGCGTATCTCGACAGTGATGGCTTCAGACCGGTGCTGCATGAACCGACTCTACGACAAGCAAGCGGTCTATCCGTTGGAAGGAAGCTGCACGAGTTCGACCTCGGCCACGGCCATCGGGATCCTCGATCACCCGGTAGGTGCCGTTGTCCGTCACAAGTTCAGCGCCAGCGCTGAAGGAGTTGTGACAACGTCGACGACCGCCAGTGATTCGGCCGGATCACCATCGCAGTTCGTGGGGTCGTTCCATGGGGACGACGTTGTGGATGGCCACGAGATCGTCGAGTACACGCTGCCAGCCAGCGCGAAGCAGGCCCGACCAGGAATCGGTCTCGCCGAGCAAACGAGCGCGTGTCGCGTGGGCCAACGCAACGGCAACCGCATCGCCCGCGCCCTCGGCGATCTCGACCGCACGGTCGAGACGCACTGCCGCGGCTTCGGCATCACCCGTGCCCATCTCGGCCATTGACGCAGCGACGTCGGCAACCACGCGGTCGAGGTACGTTGCCCCTGAGTCCGATGCCACCGAATCTGCATCGACGATAGATCCGCGTGCGTCGCCGATCAATGCCGAGGCCAGCGCTCGGACCGAGCGGGTATAGGGGTTGTCCGCGTTCGCATCGAACAACTGAGCCAATGCATCGTCGGCACGACCAGCTTGACAGAGTGCCAGGGCCAAGGCCGTGCGAACCTCGGAACCATCAGAGCCGGTCTCTTGGATACGTTCGAGCGCGAGCTCGCCGATAACCAGTGAGCGTTCACCAAGTCCCAGGTGCACTGCCGTTCCCGCCGCCACCATTGCCGGGAGTGCCATCGTTCCCGAAGTCTCGCTGAGCGCGAGTGCTTCTTCCATGCCGCGCTCTGCTTCGTCGAATCGGCCGAGCGCAACCAGAGAACGAACGTGCGGCGCCAACGACTGCACGGTGCCGAACCGGTCGCCAAGTTCTCGGAACGTGACCAGTGACCGGCTCGAGAGTGCCTCGGCTTCGGCGAACTGTCCCGTCCACAACCGAATGGATGCAATCAGGGTGTCCATCATGGCTGGAGCCCACCGCTCACCGAGCTTGCGTGCTTCGGTGCGGGCTTCGGCGGCGAGCGTTTCGGCATCGTCGAACTTGCGTTGGACATAGGCCAGGTATGCCTTGATCGCCTGGGCCCAGCTCAAGCCGCTGCGGTCACCGAGTTCTTCGAAGAGCGCAGTCGCTGCTTCGAGCCGCGTGGCCGCCAGCTCGGTGTCGCCGGACAGGAAGGCGACGAGGGCCTTATGTTGGCCGGCCCAGGCTGCAGCGCGCCGATCATCGAGCTTGGCCGCGAGCGCCTCGGATTCGTCGAGTAGCCGCTCGGCTTCGCTGAGCGATCCGCCGAAGATCTCGCAAAACCCGCGATCGGCAAGCGAGATTGCCAGGTTGGCGTCGTCTTCGCGGTCGCGAAAGATCTGGATCGATCGGTCGAGTTCACGTCGAGCTGTCCGCAGGTCGCCCACGCCGTGCGCCTGCACCCCAACTAGGCGGCGAGCGGTCCCTTCGTCGTGTAAGTCGCCGTATTCGACCGCAGATTCCAGCGCTGCATGAGCGTCGCTGCTCGCAGGCTCGAACTCGCGGAGTTCGGTTGCTGCCGTCGCTCGGGCCAGCAGCAGTTGGCGAAGTGTTGTGGGATCCTCGGGCGACAACGCCAAGGCCCGGTCGGCGTCGCGTCGAGCTTGGCGAAACGCTCCGATCTCGAGGGATCGCTCTGCAGCCTGGCGCAGCAAGCCGATGGCTCTCACGGAGATGTCCAATGGCATCGAAGCGATCGGACCGATCTCAAGGTTCAGCTCTGCAGCCCGCGCCGCGTGGTTGGCCAGCATGCCGATGGGCACGCCCGGCAAGGCGGTCATCACCTGCGCAACTCCTCGGTGGCGTTGCGCTCGATCAACCTTGGTCAATGTCTCGTATGCGACCTCGCGCACAACATCGCTGCGGAAGCGCCACGAATCTGGCGAGGTCATCTCGATCAGCCCGTCGAGTTCGTCGAGCGTGGCTCGCGAAAAGGTCTGGCCCATCTCGCGGGCGAAGGTCTCCAGCGAGTCGACCGCTCCCGATGCGCCGAGAACGGCAGCGTTGTCGATCACGGCGCGGGCGGGCGACGACAACCGGTCGAGCCGCGAGGCAATAAGCACCCGAAGCGAACTCGGAAGGTCTGGGCGATCTCCGGCCAAGGCCAAACCAGCGAGTTCGGTCAGGAACAGCGGGTTGCCGCCGCTTCGTTCATAGAGCTGGTCGACAAGCGGAGCGTCGCTCGAAGCCCCCGTGAGCGATGTGACGAGTTGGCGCGATTCGCCAGGGGTCAGAGGCCCCAGCTCGAGCAAGACCGCATTGGCGCCTAGCACGTCAGTAGGCCAGTCGAGATCTGCGTCGGGCCGTTGCGCCGTGACGAGAAGGAACGGTCGGTCGGTGAGCGACCGGCTGATGCGCTGCAAGATATCGATGAGCAAATTGTCGGCCCACTGCAGATCGTCGATGCACAAGATGAGGGGGCCCTTTGCGCTGCGGCGGCGCAAGGCCTCGACCATCAGTCGAAAGAGTGTGTCGCGAGCCCGTGCTCGTGGCACCTCGTCGAATGCCGATGGATGACCTGCAAGGTGCAGCGCCGCCTCGGCGAGCCAGCCGAGCAGTGGATCTTCGCCGTCGAACCCGAATTCGGCGATGGCTTTCTCGATGCTGAGTGTTCGCATCCGTTCGGCAGACGACGTTGTTGCAGGATCGATCTGTCCGAACATGGCCGTGGCGATCGGCGACCACGGGTTGGTCTCACCAAACGGCGCGCAGGTACCGGCGAGCACGACGGTTTCGGCGCTGACCGAATGGAGCATCTCGGCGATAAGACGGGTCTTGCCGCTACCCGCCTCGCCAACAACCGCCACGGTCGCGCTCGTTCCAGCGGCAGCATGAACGATTGCGTTGGCGAACTGCGCCCGCTGATCCACCCGCCCGACGAATGGCGTGTCACGCCGCACGCACAGTTCCGTTCCCCGCTGTGCGGTACCGAGCACCCGCCACACCTTCTCGCGCTGCTTGCGACCCCGCACATCAAAATCGTCAACGGCCTCAAGCAGAATGGCCGCGGTGGTGAGCCCGGCAGTCGAATCGCCGACGAAGATGCCGCTCGGCGGTGCCAGTGCCTGCAGGCGAGCGGCCACATTCACCACATCACCCATGACCGTGTAGTCGTCGGTGCCGCCGACGCGACCGAAGAGCACCTCGCCGCTGTTGATTCCGACGCGCAACTCGATCGGCCGAGTCAGCTCGGTGTGTTCCGCAACAAAGGCAGCCAGCGAGTCGTGCATTTGCAGTGCTGCTCGCACGGCTCGATCGGGATCGTCTTCATAGGCTACGGGTGCGCCGAACAGGGCCAGCACACCGTCGCCGAACACCTTGTCGATGGTTCCGCCGAACTCGACGATGTCGGCAATCAATCGCTCGAACGCGCCGTCGAGCAAGCGCTTTGCCCGTTCGGGGTCGAGGTATTCGACCAGACCGGTGTACCCAACGATGTCGGCGAACAAGACCGTGACCAACCGGCGCTCTTCGGTGATCGTGGCGGCGACCTGATGCCCACAGAACGGACAGAATCTCGCGCCGTCAGGAAGTGCCTGAGAACACGCTGAACACGCCATTGCTCAGCATCCTACGACGGCTACTGCGCCGTGTCTCTCCGCAGCGCACCCATCTCGACGTGGCGCGGCCCCCAAGCAAGCCGCCCCACAAGACGTTTCTGAACCGATTGAGCGAAATAGTCGTCGAATCGGTGCAGAAACGTCGGAGGTGCGGGGTCAGGTGCCGCGTACGGGCAACCCGGCAGCGAGATAGACGGCGTCGATCGCAGCCATGTTGTTGATCGAATCTTGTCCGCTGGTGGGGAACGGGTTACCCAACACCAGGTGATCGATGAAGGCCCGCACCATGTGGTCATAGCTGATGCCAGCATCTATCGGCCCGGAGGTCGAACCCTGCTCAGTCGTGATCGTCAGGCGGTTGCCGTTCTGGGGCGCCATGGGATTGTCGGCAACGATCGAGCCATGTGAACCGTGCACGGTGAGGCCGATTTCGGGTCCGCGTTCCATGGCTGTCGTGACCGATCCTGTGGCCCCGCCGGGGAACGCAAGCTCGCAGGTCAGAAAGGCATCGATGTTCTCGGGATCCTCGACCGCCTCGGCCGACATCACAGTGGGTTCCTCACCGGTCAGGTGACGTACCCAGCTCACGGGATAACAACCAAGGTCCATCAACGCACCACCAGATGCGCCATAGTCCCAACGGATATCCAGCGCGCCCGATGGGCTCTGGCGAGAGATCGGCACGTTGAACACACCCTCGACTCGATCGAGAGTGCCGATACGCCCACTGGCGACCTCGTCGAGTATCCGCAGAAACATGGGGTGGTACCGGTAATGAAATGCTTCGCCCAGAACGCGATCTTCGTCTTCGGCCACTCGCACCATCTCGGCTGCCTCGCCAGCATTCGATGCGAATGGCTTTTCACAGAAGACATGCTTGCCTGCTCGTAGCGCGGCGATTGTCCACTCGGCGTGCAGCGACATCGGGAGCGGGTTGTAGACCACGTCGACGTCGTCGGCTTCGATGAGTTGCTCATAGGAATCACTGACGTTGGCGATGCCGTGTTCGTCGGCGAATTCCTGGGCTCGCGTTCTGCTTCGCGCCGCAACTCGCACAATCTCCACGTTCGCCAGTTTTGCGGCCGGTTTGATGAGCGCTGCGGGTGTGATGCGCGCTGCGCCGAGCACACCGATACGAATGGGTTGGGCCATGACGGTTCTCACTGACTGTGGTTCGGGTTGTTGATCGGCCCGACATACGAGCCCCAGTTGTGGCCTGATTCGGGCCATTTCTCCAAAGAAATTACATTAATTGAATTACACCCTTGACATTTCACTCCCCGAGACGATTGAATGGTGACCCTGCCTAAATGACGTGGGTGTAATTACACACGTGGGGATGCTGGTCTGAAAAGATCGACTCCACTCGTAGGTGTACACCCATTTCACGACGGCGGGGCGGTTGCAACAGTCAGTCCTCGAGGAAGAAAACGGGATAACTCGAGAAACTGACTGGGTATATCGACAACAAGTACCGATCCAGGCACCGGCCACGACGCCAGCGCCACCCGATCTTCACGAAGTCGTCGAAATGCTCCAGCCACAGCGATGCACTGCCTCCACCAACACTACGGCGGATGGAAGCAGGTCTCACGCTCTGTCGTCGAGACACGCATCAGGGAATTATTCAGGGAATCAACACTCAGGGCTATCGAGCGTTCTGCACCATGCGCCGATCAATGCATGCATTGATCGCTGCACGTAGCGACTCGTCTAGTCGACAGGGCATCCAGATCAGGGAGAAACTGTGGCACTCACAGAAACCACCGCCGCCACCGCGAGCGAAGCAAACAACGGCGCCAGCCAAGGCGGGTCCGACGGCATCGCCATCATCGGCGAAGCAGCAACGCTGCCGACCCCAAAGATGCGGGTCCGCAAACGCGACGGCAGCTTCGAACCGGTCGATCCCATGAAGATCGTGACTCGCATCCAGCGGTGCGCCGAGGGTCTCGACGGCGTCGACCCCATGCGAGTGGCCACCCGCACGATCAGCGGTCTGCACGATGGTGCCACCACGATCGAGCTCGATGAACTGGCCATCCGCACGGCGGCGACCAACATCATCGAAGAACCCAACTACTCCAAGCTCGCTGGTCGCCTGCTTGCGACCTATATCCACGAAGAGCTGCGCAACGAGAACATCAAGAAGTTCACGCAGTCGATCTCGGCTGGTCGCCTGGTCGGCCTGATCCACGACAACACCGCAGACTTCGTCGAAGCCAACGCCCCGTTGTTCAACGAGGCAATCGATCATGACCGCGACCAGCTGTTCGAGTTCTTCGGCCTTCGCACCGTCTATGACCGTTACCTGCTGCGCCATCCCGAGACCCGCAAGGTGCTCGAGACCCCGCAGTACTTCTTCATGCGGGTGGCCTGCGGTCTGGCCACCACCGCCGACGAGGCCATCACCTTCTACAACCTGCTGTCTTCGCTCGAGTACCTGACCTCGACGCCGACGCTGTTCAACTCCGGCACGGCGCACCCGCAGATGTCGTCGTGTTACCTGCTCGACTCCCCCGAAGACAGCCTCGAGTCGATCTACAAGCGCTACACCGACGTCGCTCGCCTGAGCAAGCACGCCGGCGGCATCGG
>ENA-ORXR01001530-ORXR01001530.1-marine-metagenome-genome-assembly--contig:-NODE-1530-length-24337-cov-124.401360_pt1 | contig 24337 bp, 17 predicted proteins | sample MGYA00237866_ERZ511479 | MGnify/ENA metagenome assembly ERZ511479 | reverse complement strand
CCAACCGCGCCGGATTCCTCAGGAGCGTGCGGTCCGGGGTGCGCCTGGAGGCTTTGGATGCTGAAAAACGAAGCCCATAGAAGAGCGACAAGGCGGAGGCGCGACGAGATCAAGAGACGGGCAGTGAGTGGGAGTGTCATTTTCGATGTCATTGACGGATGCCCCTAAGACGCCACCGAACGGAAAACCATCCTAAATTTTACGGAAGGCGTTTTTTATCAAATAAATAAAACATAATTGTTATTTCATCGAGTTTAAAGCATTCGAAAAAGGGTTACATTTTTGATACTTCGACGGAAAAGTATTCACGGTTTTGTATCATTTCGGTGCGTCTGGTGGAAATTCTCTGGGCCGCGTGCCAAAAAAATCTCCAGAAAACCTCTGAAATTAAAGGCTAAGAGAGGAACAGGGCCAGTCAATCCGTCCGCTTGGCACGATTGTTGCTGACTGGGAAGTCACACTCAATTGCAACATTCGAACCTTGGAACCAACACTATGAGAATTAAAACCCTTACCCTTTTCGCGGCACTCGCCGTATCACTTTCCAGCCCGTCGATGGCGGAAGAAACGATTAAAGTCGGCGTCCTCCACTCGTTGAGCGGAACGATGGCGATTTCTGAAACCTCCCTACGCGATGTCGTGCTAATGGCCGTCGACGAACTAAACGCAGAAGGCGGTGTGCTCGGCAAAAAAATCGAGCCCGTCGTCGTTGACCCCGCCTCAAACTGGCCGTTGTTCGCCGAGAAAGCGAAGGAACTAATCGTCGACAAAAAAGTCGCCGTGACCTTCGGTTGCTGGACCTCGGTCAGCCGCAAATCCTGCTTGCCAGTCTTCGAGGAAAACAACGCCCTGTTGTTTTACCCCGTGCAGTACGAAGGCGAGGAGCAAAGCCTAAACGTGTTCTACACCGGCGCCTCCCCGAACCAACAATTGGTGCCGGCGGCAAAATACATGATCGACGAGTACGAATGCAAAAAATTCTATCTGCTCGGAACCGACTATGTGTTCCCGCGTACCGCCAACAAGGTACTCAAAGCGTATCTGAAATCGGTCGGTGTCCCAGATGCCAACATCATCGAGGAATACACTCCGTTCCACCACCAAGACTACCAATCGATCGTCGCCAAAGTGAAAAACTTCGCGGCCAGCGGTGATGCCTGCGTGCTCTCGACCATCAACGGTGACAGCAATGTCCCGTTCTACAAAGAGTTCGCCAACCAAGGCCTGACCGCCGATGACTGCCCGATCGTAGCCTTCTCCGTGGCCGAGGATGAGTTGCGCGCCATGGAAGTCCCGCCGCTCGTCGGCCACCTCGCTGCTTGGAACTACTTTGAGAGCATCCCCACTCCCGAGAACAAAGCGTTCGTCAAAGCCTTCAAAAAATACTGCGCAGCCAAAGGCTTGCCCGGTGGCGTTGACCGCGTGACCGACGACCCGATCGAAGCCGCTTATTTCGGCGTGAAAGTCTGGGCTCGCGCTGCTGAAATGGCTGGCACGACCGACGTCGATGCCGTGCGCAAAATGGTCTACGGACTTGAATTCAACGCCCCCGGCGGTGCGAAAAAGATGCACCCGACCAATCAGCACACGTACAAGCCGGTGTACATTGGCGAGATCAAAAAAGACGGCCAGTTCCGCATTGTCTACAAGTCTGACGGACTCGTGGAGCCGGACTCCTACAGCAAACTTCTGCACACAGATGGTGTGTTCCCCGCTCCCACCGGCGGCCCCAAGAAGTAAGTCTCTTTCGTGCCCTGCCACCGGGAAGCGCATCGCTTCCCGTGTGGTTCGGGGCTGTTTTGCCGACCCTGCGGCTTCCGAAATGCACCATGCATTCACTCGTTCTAAAACCCCTGATTTTCTCGTTGGTATGGCTCACCTGCGTGATTGCCCACGGCGCTGAAGACCCTGTTCTTCGCGACCTCATGACCACCCTCGCAACCGCTGAGGATGAGGATCATGCGACCATTCTCGACGAGATGGTTCAAACGGGCGACATCCGTCTCCTGCCCTTTTTCAACGCCTACCGAGAGGGTAGCGTCTACGCGTGGAGCAACCAAGCCGTGGTGGTGAACGACATCACCAGAAACGACGATCTCGATGAGTTCGCGGCCCTGCTCGACCCCTTGACTCAAGAAGCCCTCACGGATGATGCCGGCCAACCGCTGATCGTGCCGATCGAACGGGTTACCGAAGTCGAAACCGGTCGCAAAGAACGGAAAATGGCGCGCAGCGCCGCCTTTCTTCTCGGCTTGCGTTCGCCGGACCAAACCACTCGTCTCGCCGCCGTCCGCCGCTGTGGTGCGCCACCGCGCGACCCATCCAGCATCTCCGTCCTCGAAGAAATCCGCGACCAGGACCCGGTGAAGGGCATTCGTTACAGCGCCTCCGAAAGCCTTGGCTTGATCGCCCTCGCCGGGGGTGGCGCGGACGAGCCCCGAATCGCTGCCGCCACCGAACTCGGCCGCCTGCGCAGCGCCCGCGGCGGAGCACTCATCACCGACATGATGAAGTCGCCCAATGATTTGTCCGTCCCTCTACAGACTGAAATGCGTGCCGCCCAAGAGAAGATTGACGGCTACCAAGGCTGGGTGAAAAAGTTCGACGGGCTCAAGTTCGGACTCTCCACCGGCTCCATCTACATTCTCATGGCGCTTGGCCTAGCCATCATCTACGGCCTGATGGGCGTGATCAATATGGCCCACGGCGAACTCATGATGATCGGTGCTTACACCACCTTTGTCGTCCAGCAGATCTTCGGACACGGACCAGGCACGCCCGCCAACGAATTTTTTCTGGTCGCTCTGCCGGCATCTTTTATCGTCGCCGCGCTGGTCGGCGCTCTAATCGAATGGCTGGTGGTTCGACACCTCTACCACCGCCCGCTGGAGTCCTTGTTGGCGACCGTCGGGGTCAGTTTTATCCTCATCCAAATCGTCCGGCTCATTTTTGGTGACAACCAAACGAGCAACAGCCCGACCTGGCTGGTCGGCAGCTTCGACGTGCTTCAGGACATGTCATTGTCCTACAACCGGGTGTTCATTTTCATTCTGACCATCCTGACGCTGGTCGCGGTGCTGCTGCTGCTGCGCCGAACCACCCTCGGTCTGCAAATGCGCGCCACCATGCAAAACCGCGATATGGCCAACGCCCTCGGCGTGAATGCGCGGCGCATCTACATGGCGACATTTATGTTGGGTTCGGGCATCGCGGGACTCGCCGGCTGCGCGCTGACCACGGTCAGCGGTATTACCCCGGACATGGGTCAAAATTACATCGTCGAATCCTTCCTGATCGTCGTGGTCGGCGGTGTTGGCAACATCATGGGCGTTGTGGTCAGCGGCCTCGGACTAGGCACCCTGGTGCAATTTTTCGAGAACACCCTCTTCGGTCCGGTCTGGGCGAAGATCCTCATCCTCGTCTTTGTCGTCATCTTCATTCAATTTCGCCCCTCTGGCATTTTCCCGCCGAAAGGACGGCTCGCCGATGACTAAGCGCCCCGAACTATCCACCGGCATTCAGCTGCAAAAGCACCATCTGGTGTTCATCGTCGGCTGGCTGGTCGTCATGTGTATCCTGCTACCGCTCCTGTACGCGGTCGGTGTGGTCGGCGTTGAAACGCTGAACATGTTTGGCCGCTACTCCTGCTTCGCGATCGCCGCCATCGGCCTCGACTTAGTCTGGGGTTTTGCCGGCATCCTCAGCCTCTGCCAGGCCTTCTTCTTCACCCTCGGCGCTTACGGAATGGGCATGTATCTCGCGCACCAATTTCCCAGCGGCGACAACACGCTGATCCCGCAAAGCCTTTACGTCGTGTACCCCTACGACATCGGACAAGTGAAAGGCGACGAAGTGCTACCGTGGTTTTGGTGGCCGTTCCGTTCGTTCCCGGTGGCACTGATCCTCGCCATTGTAATCCCCGCCGTGGCGGCGGCCGTGATCGGCATGCTCGGGTTCATAAGCCGAGTGAAAGGCGTGTACTTCGCGATCCTGACGCAGGCAGTGACCGTCGCCGCCTTCCTGTTTTTCTGCGACAACGACATGTTCCTGTGCGGCACCAACGGCCTGTCGCAGTTTAGCACCTTCCTCGGCATCGACCTCGGCAGCCCCGGACTTAAAGTAGGCTTTTATCTCGCGACGGTCATCACCTTGCTACTGGTCTACATCGGCAGCGCGTTTTTGGTCGAGTCACGGTTCGGCCATGTGTTGGTGGCGGTGCGCGACGCGGAATCGACCCTTCGTTTCCAAGGGTACCGTCCGTGGCATTTCAAGTTTCTGGTGTTCGCGCTCGCGGGTGCGTTCGCAGGCATCGGCGGCCTGCTTTACGTGCCGCAGATGCAGATCATCACGCCGTCAAACATGGCGCCGATCGAATCGATTCTGATGGTGGTTTGGGTCGCAGTCGGCGGACGCGGCACGCTCTCGGGCGCGGTACTTGGCGCGTTGGTGGTGAACCTCGCCTACAACTTTCTCACCTCCCCGCACCGCCTCGCCGGCGTGGAAGTGTGGAACCCGGAATACTGGCCGCTGGTGCTTGGACTCATGTTCGTTCTCGTCGTCCTGTTCATCCCCAACGGCATCGTCAGTCTGGTCCGCGGTCGGAGGGCTACGGCATGACAAGCACCTCGGACACCACCCGCGCCACGCAACCCGGCGACAGTTCTGAGCAACCCAGGTCCTCAAAGGGCACCGGAAACCTGAGTCACTACGAAGAGAACCGCCCGAGCGCCTCACGCCTCTGGGACAACAACTACCTTCTCTTTCTCGAGGACATCACCGCGGTGTTCGACGATTTCACCGCCTTGGACCTGCCCGCGTTCGGCGTTCGTCATAACGAACTCCGGGTGATCATTGGTCCCAACGGCGCGGGAAAAACCACCTTCTGTGATGTGGTCAGCGGCAAAACTACGCCCGCCAGCGGCAAGGTGTTTTTCAATGGCAAAGACATCACCAAGGAGAACGAGGCCAACATCGCGCTGCAAGGCGTTCGGCGTAAATTTCAAACGCCGCGCGTGTACGACAGCCTCACCACCTACGAAAATTTAGAACTGGCACTGCCCGGCAAACAGGGACCACTGGCGTCGTTGCTGGCGCGACGCACCCAAGCCGAACACGATCAGATTTACACCATCCTCGAACGCGTGCGACTTGCGGACGACGCCGATCGCGCCGCCCGCTTCCTCAGCCACGGACAGCGTCAGTGGCTAGCCATCGCGGCCTTGATTCTCGCCGACCCCAAACTCCTGCTGGTCGACGAACCCGCCGCCGGTCTGACCGACGCCGAGACCGAACTCACCGCCCAACTGCTACTCGAACTGCGCGGCGAGCACACCGTCGTCGTGATCGAACACGACATGGATTTTGTTCGCTCGCTCGACGCAGCCGTCACCGTGTTCAACGAAGGCAAGATTCTCGCCGAAGGCCCGATGGCCGAGGTGCAAAAAAACGAGGCCGTGATGCAGGCCTACCTCGGGAGGTCGGCATGATCTCGGTCAACAATCTCACCTATGCCTACGGCGAAGTTGAGACGCTGCGCGGGGTCGATCTCGAACTGCCGCAAGGCGCCATTCTCGCTCTCATGGGTCGTAACGGCGTTGGCAAAACCACCTTTCTCAAATGCCTCATGGGCCTGCTGCGCGCGCAGGGCAGCATCCACTTCGACGGGCTGGAGATCAACGGCAAGCGCCCCAGTCGGCGCGCGTCCGGCGGCCTCGGTTACGTGCCGCAGGGCCGACAGATTTTCCCGCGGCTCACGGTTGAGGAAAATCTCAAACTCGCGCTCGCCGCGGCCGGAAAAAAGGACCGCGTTCAGGACTTCATCTACGAAGAGTTTCCGGTGCTGGCGGAGATGCGTTCGCGTCAGGGCGGCAATCTGTCCGGCGGCCAGCAACAGCAACTCGCCATCGGACGCGCCCTGGTCACCCGGCCCAACGTCTTGGTGCTCGACGAACCAACCGAGGGCATTCAGCCCAACATCATCGACCAGATCGGCGACCTGCTGCAACGCCTCGTCGCCGAACAAGACCTCACCGTTCTGGTGGTTGAACAGTACCTCGACTGGGTCCGCGCGATCGGCAGCCATTTCGCCATCATGAACCGCGGCCGGGTGGTCGCCAAAGGCGGGGTCGCCGAACTCAGCGACGACATCGTCCAAGAATTTCTCGGCGTTTAAAAACGAAGAACAAAACCAGATAGGAACACTACAATGAAACATCAGAAAAGAACACTCAAGACCCTCGTACTAGGTGCCTTCATCGCCTGCCTTCCGGCCCTCGGCCAAGCGCAGGAAGATTGGATCTCCGGCAGCCTCAACCTCAGCGCCAACACGCACTTCATCTCTTACGGTGCGGATGTGTGGGGAGCAGGAACCGACCTCGGTGACATCCTGTTCAACCCCAGCGCCGAACTCGCGTTCGACCTCGGCAACGGCGTCACGGCCACGCTCGGTAGCTGGTGGGATGTCAATGACAATGCCGAAACCAGCATTGGCGGCGACATCATCCAAGAAGTAGACGTCTGGACCGGCATCGGTTTCGCGGTCGGCGAAGTCGACGTCTCCCTCACCTATCAAGAGTGGATGTACGCCAACCAGTCCGAACGTATCATCGACGCAGGCTTCGGTTTCCCCGGCGCCCTCAGCCCGAGCCTGACCATCCACGGTCGGGTGGACGGTGAAGACCTGGAAACCGGCATCGTCGCCGTCGCTGGCATCACGCCGGAATACGACATCGGCGGACAGACCGTCTCCTTCCCGCTGAACATCGCTGGCAACACCGACGAGTTCCACGGCGGCGACTCTGGCTTCACCTACGCCAGCGCCGGTGCCGCCACCTCGTTCGACATGGGTAAAGACACCACCTTCGACGTCGGAGCAACCTACTACCTCACCGACGAAGACACCGTGCCGAACAATGAGGACGACAGCTTCCTCACACTCACTGCCGGCGTTGGATTTTCCTTCTAATCCGACCCCGTTTTACGCAATCTCTCCGCCGTTCGCGACACGCCTCCTCATTAGTCAGGGGGGGCTTGTTCGCGGCGGTTTTTTTGTCGTTCAAGGCATTGCATGATCCAAACTTCGAACCTTCAGCTTCGGTAAACTTATGAGACTAGCTCCACGCGAACTTGAAAAGCTGATGCTTCACCAGGCCGGTGTCGTCGCGCAAAAGCGATACGCCCGCGGCCTGCTCCTCAACTACCCCGAATCGATCGCGCTGATTTCCACCCAGCTGCTCGAGTTCGTGCGCGAGGGCGACAGCGTCGCCGAACTCATGGACAAAGGGAAACGGCTGCTTGGCTTCGCCGAGGTGATGCCCGGCGTGCCCGGCATGATCCACGAAGTGCAAGTCGAGGGCACCTTCCCCGATGGCACCAAACTGATCACCGTCCACCATCCAATCTGCCGCGAAACCGGCGAGCCCGAACTCGCCCTGCACGGTTCGGGCCTGCAACGCCAAGCGAACCCAGTGAAGAACCCCGACAACGCCTCCGGCGAACACCCCGGCCGAGTGCTCTGCGATGGTCCGCCCCGCGTTCTCAACCCCGACCGCGAGGCGATCGAAATCGCCGTCACCAACCACGGCGACCGCCCCGTCCAAGTCGGCAGCCATTACCCATTTTTCGAAACCAACGCTGGGCTCTCGTTCGACCGCGCCAGAGCCTTCGCACGCCGACTCGACATCCCCGCCGGCACCGCCGTCCGCTTCGAACCCGGCGAAACCAAACGGGTCAACCTGATCGAAATTGAAGGCGAAAGAATCATCATGGGCGGCAACGCCCTGATCAACGGACCCGCCACGGCCAAGACCGCTGCCGCCGCCCTCAAACGCGCCCAAGCCGCTGGCTTCAAGCACCAAGAGCAGACCGCCGCCGCAACGAAAGACACGACCAAAAAGGACAACGCATGAGCCATCCCATCGACCGCCAGTCCTACGCCGACATGTATGGCCCCAGCCTCGGCGACAAAGTCCGCCTCGGGGATACCAACCTCGTCATCGAACCCGAGAAAGATTTCACCACCTACGGCGAAGAATGCAAATTCGGCGGCGGCAAAGTCCTGCGCGACGGCATGGGTCAATGCCCCTCCACCTCGCAAGCCGACGCGCTCGACCTGCTGATCACCAACGCGCTCGTGGTCGACGCCACCGGCATCGTCAAAGCCGACGTCGGGATCAAAGACGGCCGCATCGTCGGCATCGGAAAAGCCGGCAACCCACACCTGATGCCCGACGTCGATCCGGCCATGATCGTCGGCGTCACCACCGAAGTGATCGCCGGCGAAAAGCATATTCTCACCGCCGGCGCGATCGACTGCCACATCCATTTTATCTGCCCGCAACAGATCGACGAAGCGCTCGCGTCCGGCATCACCACCATGCTTGGCGGCGGCACCGGACCCGCCACCGGCACCAACGCCACCACCTGCACGCCCGGCGCGCGTCACATCGAAATGATGCTGCGAGCCACCGACCACTACCCGCTCAATTTCGGCTTTCTGGGCAAAGGCAATGCGTCCCGCCCCGAGGGACTGCGCGAACAAATTCAGGGGGGCGCCTGCGGCCTCAAATTGCACGAAGACTGGGGCACCACCCCCGCCGCCATCGACTGCTGCCTCGGCGTCGCCGACGAACTCGACGTGCAAGTCTGCATCCACACCGATACGCTGAACGAGTCCGGATTTGTCGAAGCCAGCCGTGCCGCGTTCAAGGGCCGGACCATCCACACCTACCACACTGAAGGGGCCGGCGGCGGTCACGCGCCCGACATCATGCGCTTGTGCGGCGAAGCCAATGTGCTGCCCTCCTCCACCAATCCCACCCGGCCGTACACCATCAACACCATGGACGAACACCTCGACATGCTGATGGTCTGCCACCACCTCGACCGCAACATTCCCGAGGACGTCGCGTTCGCCGAAAGTCGCATCCGCGGCGAGACCATCGCCGCCGAAGACATCCTCCACGACCTCGGTGCGATTTCGATCATGGCCTCCGACAGCCAAGCCATGGGCCGAGTCGGCGAAGTGGTGTCGCGCACCTGGCAAACCGCCCACAAAATGCGCGAACAGCGCGGTCCCCTCCCCGGCGACGCCGAGTCAGGGAACGACAACGAACGGGTGAAACGCTACATCGCCAAGTACACCATCAACCCCGCCATCGCCCACGGCTTCTCCAATTATATCGGTTCGATCGAACCCGGCAAACTCGCGGATCTCGTGCTGTGGAAACCACAATTTTTCGGTGCCAAACCCGAGATGATCATCAAGGGCGGCATCATTGCCCAGGCGCAAATGGGCGACCCCAACGCCTCGATCCCGACGCCGCAGCCGTTCTTTTCACGGCCCATGTTCGGCGCGCTCGGTCAGGCACGGGCGATGCACTCGCTGGCGTTCGTGAGCGCCGCCTCGCTCGACCACGTTGGCAATGAATACGGCCTCGATAAAACCGCGGCCGCCGTTGCCAATTGCCGCAACATCGGCAAGGCCGACTTGGTGCACAACGACTACCTGCCCAACATCACCATCGACCCAGAGACCTATGAAGTTCGGGTCGACGGCGAGCTGCTGACCTGCGAACCGGCGAGCAAGCTACCGCTGGCGCAGCTGTACCACCTGTTTTAAATCATGAGCACTGCCGTCCGAGAAATCGTCGTACCACCTTCAAGTCGGTATCGTAACGCCAGCCTGCCAAGGCTGGCGAGTCAGCGGAGAGCCATTTGGAACAGTCTTCGTCCCCAACGGAATGCAATTCCGTTCCACGAACACGGATTTCAAATCCGTGCTACAGTTCCTCGAGGCTCCGCCTCGAATGTATGTAGCACGGAATTGCATTCCGTGTCCGTGGCGCGGATTTTCAATCCGCGGGTCGAAGTTTAACACCCACGAGAAACTCGCAGTCTGTGTCCACCTTCTTCCATCTTCTGCACCTCGCCGACTCGGCGCTGCCCACCGGCGGCTACGCGTTCTCGGCCGGACTGGAAGCCGCCGCCAAGCTGCAGTTGATCGAATCGCAGATGGAACTGCGTAGTTACTTGCGAGCGCAGATCGAGGACTGGGCCGGGTTCGAACTGCCGTGGTTGAACGGCTTCCTCGAACACAGCTCCGACGCCCAAATCGCGACCGCCGCCGCCGACTACCACGCCACCTTTCAAGTACCCAGCATGATGCGCGCCAGCCAGATCCAAGGCCGCGGCCTGCTCCGGTTCTTGCAGCGCATTCATCCCGGCCCCGTACTCGAAGCCGCCATCGCCCCACTGGAAAAACCTAGCCGGCCGCGCGACTGGTTGCACATCGTTCCCGTATTTGCCTGCGGCTTGCGCGCCCTCGGACACAGCCCCGCCGATCTGCGCCGCCTGTTCTTGTTCGTTCAGCTGCGCGACCACATCAGCGCCGCCGTCCGACTCGGCTTGCTTGGCCCGACGGACGGACACGCGCTCCAAGCCGAACTCTACCCGGAATGCGACACGCTCGCCGGCGCGGCGGCGACACTCGGCTCCGCCGACGCCTGGCGCGCCTGCCCGTACGCCGAACTCGCCCAAGCCAGCCATCACCGACTCTACTCCCGACTCTTCCAATCCTAATCCCTGAACCGACATGCACGACGACCACGATCACGACCACGCGCACAGCCAACCCCACGGCCACGCGCACGACCACGGCCACACGCACGAACACCTCGACCACCCCGGTCACTACGAAGAACGCGACCCGGTCATGCCCAGCCGCAACTACGCCTCGCGCGCGTTCACCGTCGGCATCGGCGGCCCTGTCGGCACGGGAAAAACCGCCCTCCTGCTCGCCCTCTGCCGCGCTTACCGCGACCGCGCCAACATCGCCGTGGTCACCAACGATATCTTCACCCGCGAGGACGCCGAGTTCCTGATCCGCAACGAGGCGCTCACCCCCGACCGTATTCTCGGCGTCGAAACCGGCGGCTGCCCGCACGCCGCCATCCGCGAGGATATTTCCATCAACATCGACGCCCTCGAAGAACTCATGCTGCGCTTCGACAACCAACTCGAACTCCTGTTCGTGGAAAGCGGCGGCGACAACCTCGCCGCCCACTACAGCCGCGAACTGGCCGACTTCACCATCTACGTTATCGATGTCTCCGGCGGCGACAAAATCCCCCGCAAAGGCGGCCCCGGCATCACCCAAGCCGACCTGCTCGTGGTCAACAAAATCGACCTCGCCGAACTCATCGGCGCCTCCCTCGAAGTGATGGCCCGCGACGGCAAAAAAATGCGCGGCGAAGGCCCGATCGTGTTCAGCAATTGCAAAACCGGAGAAGGACTCGAGGAGATTATTTCCGCGATCGACGCGGCGCGCGCCGCCGGTGGTGGCGAGTGATCAGGCATCCGTGGTCCGTCATCGGTCAGTCCGCGCGAACGCGCGGGTATCGTGTATCGTGAACCCCGAACGACGTCCGAGAATGGAGATGAACCGCCATCAGCTCGGGAGGCCCCTCGCCCTCCAGATTTTTTGAGATTTGAAATTCGAGATTTGAAATCATCGCCACCCGAACCACAAAGCCGAAACGACGGATCACTAAAAAACGCCCACAGGGCCCGAACCCACTGACCACTCATTTCTGATCCCTTACAACTTCCGGCTTTCAGCCTCCTCCGCGTCCGTAAGGTCCGCGGCGCAACCCGGAGCGTGCGCGTGCGCAACGTGCAGCCACTTAAATTTCTCGAACCTCAAGCCGGACGCGGCACCGCGCGCGTGGTGCTCACCTCTTACGGCGGCGGCCTCGTTCAAGGTGACCGCATCGCTTTGCAGATTCATGCCGAAGCCGACACCCGCTTGCACCTCGCCACCCAGGCCAATAGCCGGGTCTACCGCAACGCCGGCAAAGCCCCGGCCCGCCAAGAACTCACCGCCCGCCTCGACGCCGGCGCGCGGGTGCTCGTTCAAAACGATCCCCTCGTCCTCCACGCCAATAGCCGCTTCGAACAACACCAACACTGGGATCTCGATCCAACCGCCAACCTAATTTTGCTCGATTGGTTGCAAGGCGGCCGCAGCGACAGCGGCGAAGTGTGGGCCTTTGACAACTACCGGTCCCGGCTGCGCATCACCTGCGACGATCACCCTTGGTTGCTGGAGAGCCTCGACATCACCCCCGCCGAACGCAACCCCTGCGCCGCCGCCCGCTTCGGCCATCGGGCCAACGGCTTCCTCGCCATCTACTTCGTCGGCCACGAAAGCCAACGCCTCGCCCGCTTGCTCGACCCCATCGCCGCCCCGCAAGAAGTCCACCGGCTCGCCACCCTTGGAAAATATCCTCGCCGCTCCGTCCCCCGGATCCACCACAGCCTCACCCACTGCGACGACCGCCCCCTTTCGGTGTTCCGCTGTCTCGCCCAAACCCGCCACGACTACGACCCCGCTATCCACGCCCTGTTCGATATTCTGCTCCAAGAAGGCTGGCTCGAAACCAATCCTCTGTTGGAAACACGATAGGCACCCCGTGGAGCGATGATCCCATGCCAGTTGCGCCGGTGACTCTTTTGAGGGACGAGTTATGAATGATGAGTTTTGAGTTTTGAAGCTGGCACACCACTCAAAACTCATCATTTAACATTCGTCATTCGTCATTCGAACCAGCCGTGGACCATCGCAGAAACCAGCAGGTCCGATCATGGAGGGCGGCCATCCCCTGCCTGCAAGCGGATCAACGAATTTCGGCCGAAGTCAATACCATTCGGGGCAATCCCCATGTTGGGCGGTTGCTCCACGAGTCAATCCTGTCCAGAAATAAAAAAGGGCAATAGCTTGCTGACCAAGCAGTAAAAACCTCCGAACGCCGCACAATGAGGACCGACCCCGCTTTTTTATTGGAAACGCGGCACAATCGGGGCAACTCTGCGGGACGATGATTCGAGTCTCCCATTTAACGAAAAAATACGGGGCGTTCACAGCAGTGGACGACGTGAGTTTTCGTGTCGAACCGGGAGAAATCATCGGCTTTCTCGGACCCAACGGTGCCGGCAAGACGACCACCATGCGGATTCTCGCTGGCTTCATCCCGGCGACTGGCGGCGCGGTCGAGGTGGCGGGCTTTGATGTGTCGACCGACTCGCTGCAGGTGCGCAAGCGGATCGGCTACCTCCCCGAACGCAACCCACTCTATCAAGACATGCGGGTCAACGAGTACCTCGCGTATCGAGCGCGACTGAAAGGGGTCGGGCCGACCAAGATCCGCGAACGCATGCGAGTGGTCCGCGAACAGTGCGGACTCGAGTCGGTGCGGCGCAAAATTATCGGCACACTCTCTAAAGGATTCCAACAACGGGTCGGGTTGGCCGACGCGCTGATTCACAATCCCGAGCTGCTCATTCTCGACGAACCAACGCAGGGCCTCGACCCGAACCAGATCCGTCACGTGCGCCAGTTGATCCGCGAACTCGCAACGCGTCACACCATTCTTCTCTCCACCCACATCCTGTCCGAAGTCGAGATGACCTGCCAAAAGGTGATCATCATCAACCACGGCAAAATCATCGCCTCGGACACGCTCGGGCACTTGCGCGAAACGTGGTGCGGCCTACCCAACTTGGTGGCCGAGATCCAAGGGCCGAGCGCGGCCATTCTCGAACGCATGCTGTCACTCGACTGCGTGGCGAAAGTGCAGATCGAGTCCGAAGGCGACGACGCCTGGACGACCTTGCGGATTGCCGGCACGGCGAACGGAATCGGCGCGAACGGAGCCCAATCAAACGGCGGCCATTCGAGCAACGGGAGTCGTGGTCAACAAGGCGGTCGTGAACTCGCAGAAGCGGTGTTCGACGCGCTCCGTTCGGAGCCCTGGCGACTGCGCCGTCTCGAACTCGAACAACGCACGCTCGAAGACGTGTTCGTCGAAGTGACGCAACGCGATAGCCACCAAAAAGGCGAGAGCGAGCCAACGCGTTCAGGCAGCGGCACTCGCCCCGGCAGCGGCACTCGCCCCGGCGGCAGCACTCGCCCCGGCGGCAGCACTCGTCCCGGCGGCAGCACTCGTCCCGGCGGCAGCACTCGTCCCGGCGGCACCGACTCTGGCGGTTTGCCGGGTTCGAGCAACACCCCAACGGGCAGTCAAACGGGTTCGGCCGAACGATCCGCCGAACAGGCGACCACAAAGCAATGAGACGATGAGACGCCTGTTCACATTGTGGCGCCGCGAAGTGGAGGCGTATTTGTATTCCTCGATGGCCTACTTCGTTATGGCCTATTTTCTGCTGATTATGGGCGCGAGTTTTGGCTGGGTCCTGCGCATGCTGAGCAAAGGCGCGTCGGGAACCGACGTGATCCAAGAGCTGTTCGGCTCCGGATTTTTCTGGCTGGCGGTGTTAATGGTGGTGCCGATTATCACCATGCGACTGTTTGCCGAGGAGCGCAAAGCGGGCACGATTGAGACCTTGATGACCGCGCCAGTGCGTTCCCGTGATCTGGTGTTATCCAAGTTTCTCGGCGCCTTCACCTTTTACGTGCTGCTTTGGCTACCCACCCTCGCTTACGTGTTCATCATCGAACATCTCGCCGAGGGCAAAATCGCGGTGGACCTCGGTGCGATGGCCTGCGCCTACTTCGGCACCTTTGTGATTGGCGCCGCGTTCATCGCGGTCGGCGTGTTTCTGTCCTCGTTCGCGGAGAACCAGATTGTCGCGGCGATCTCAACCTACGCGGTCCTGCTGCTGTTTTTCTTTTGCAGCTTCCTGCCTTGGCTTACCGAGAGTCCGTTTCTCAAGCAGGCGTTCCGGCGCGTGTCCGGCGTGATTCATATGGAAGACTTTTCGCGCGGCGCCATGCAAAGTCAGCCGGTCGTGCTGTATCTGTCCGTGACCCTGCTCCTCCTTTACCTGACCTCGCGTCTGCTCGAAACGAGGGACTGGCGATGACCTCCGCGAACCCGGCACGGCGCGCCATACGCAAGCTCCGCAAACGCCAACGTAGCCAGCGTTTCGCGACCGTTTTTGTCATGCTGCTCGCCGTGGTTTTGTTCATCCTCGTGAATTTGGTCGGACTTCGGCACGATGTTCGCAAAGATATGAGCCACGCGCGCCTCAACGAACTTTCCGGCATCACCACCGATCTCCTCGAACGCGTGGAAGAACCGGTGAAGATCACCCTGCTGATGCCGGTGAACCATGTGCATTACAGCGAGGTCGACAACTTGCTGCGCGAGTATGTGGCCGCGAACGCGCTGCTGCAGTTCGACCGGGTGGACCCGGATTGGGAGAAAGGTCGGGCCGCCGATTTGCTGCAACGTCTCAACCTCAGCAACGAACCGCAAGTCGTGTTCGAGTCCGGCGAACGCCACGCGGTGGTGCCGATGGATGCCATCATCTCATCCGACCGCCGTACCACCCGTGCCGAAAACGAGAACCGAATGGAGGCGACCCGCCGAGCCGGCGGGCCAAGCCTTGGAACTGCGGGCGGCGACGACAGTGGCGATGCCGCCGACGCTGGCGTTGCGCGGTCGCCGGACCAAGTCATCAAGCACGAGATTCGTTCGCGCAGCATGAACGCGGTGTTCATGGGCGAGCAGGCCTTCTCCTCCGCCATCAACAAGGTCATCAGCAAAGAAGTCGCCCACGTCGTGTTTCTGCAAGGTCACGGCGAACACAGCCCGGACGACTTCACCGAACTCACGGGCTACTCAACCATCGCCGAACGTCTGGTCGCCGAGAACGCGCACCTGACGCTTCGCTTCGCGGGCGAAGGCAGCGAGCTCTCGCCCGAGACCTGCAAGTTACTCGTAGTTGCCGGCCCGCGCCGCCCGATCGCCCAGTCCGAACTCGACATGATCGACCGCTACCTGCAACGCAAGGGTCGCCTGCTCGCACTGGTCGACTCCGACACCAACACCGGAATCGGCACCCTCCTGCGCAAGTGGAAGATCCAACTCGGCAAGGACATCGTGGTCGAACCCGGCCTGCGCGATCCCAACCAAGTCCCGATCGCCAGCTACCACCGTCACGAGATCACCAAGGGCATGGACGATTTGACCACGGTCTTTTACCGACCGCGTTCGGTGCGGCCGCTGGAACACGGCACCGATTTCCGCATCGAAACCCTCGTCAGCGGTTCCAAGCGTGGCTGGGCCGAAACCGATCCCAAGACTGTGGAACGGGCGCTCGATCCCGAACGCGACATCGCGGGTCCGGTGTCGATCGCACTCGCGCTCGAACACGGACGCGCCGAAGGCACCGCCGTCGAACCGACCCGCATCGTGGTGGTCGGCGACAGCAAGTTCGCGGTGAATGCGCTCAACTCCGCTGGCTCCGAACAACTGGTAGCGCGTTCGGTGAACTGGCTGCTAAACCGCGACTACCAACTCGCCGCGCCGGGCAAACCCATTCAACTGATGCGCCTCGACCTCTCCGACGAGAAGCGCCAGCAACTCATGTTTCTCGTGGCCGGTGGCCTGCCGGCGATTGTCGGTTTGATCGGCGCGATGGTCTGGGTGAGGAGACGCGCCTGATGCGCGTAAGCACCATGGGCATTCTCGCGGGCATCGTCGCCTGCACTGGCTTGTTGCTGTTCGAACCGGGCGGCTTGCTGCGCGGCAGCCAAGCGCGTTCGGCGCCGGGCCTGCTATTCTCCGACTTGAGCCGCGCGAACAGCATCCAGTTTGACGGCCCCGCCAAGTGCGGCTTCGAACGCGAAGGCAACCACTGGGTATTTCTCTCGCCCGCCGGCGCCCCCGTTCGTTCGGGCGCGGTCGAACGACTGCTCGACCGGATCGGCACCTTGCGCGCCACCGCCGTCCTGACCAAGGAGGATCGCGAAGCGCGCGATATGACCTTGCCCGAACTCGGACTCGATCCGGCCGAAGGACGAATCAGAGTAAAGACAGGAGAGACCGTACAGACCCTGTTGATCGGGTCAAAAACCGCGTTTAAAAATTCGGTCTACGCCCACGAACTCGGCTCCGATGAAGTCATGACCGTCCCCGCCGCCATTCTCAGCGCCTTCCCCGCCGACCCATTCGAGCTACGCGACACCTCCATCGGCATTCCGGCCTCCGACACCATCGTGCGCGTCGAGATTGATCGACCGGACGGTTTTTTTCAAGCCACGCGACCGGACGGCGGCGTCTGGGGACTCAGCCAACCGTTCATTTCGCGCCTCGATCCGATCAAGATTCAAAACATGTTCAACTCGCTGGCCAGTGCCCGCATGGAACAGATCGTCACCGACGAACCCGGCGACCTCGGCCAGTACGGCCTCGTCGAAAACATGCACGAATTCCGCTGGTGGACCAAGAATGACGTACCGCCGCAACGCCTGCGCATCGGCAGCCCGGTGACCGAAATGCCCGGCTTCGTCTACGCCCAACTCGACCGCTTCCCGACCGTGTTCACGCTGTCGGTGGGCACCAAAGCCATTCTCGAACTGCCGATCGTCGACCTGCGCGATAAGCGCTTGCTGCCACTGGAGGCGGCCGACATCAACGGCGTGCGCATCCTCGACGAGGACAGCCAAACGGTGACACTCGGACGGGTAGAAACAGGCTGGCAAGTACTCGAACCGATCCAGTCGAAAGCCGACACCGCCCGTGTCGAGGTACTCGTTCGGGATTGGGCCGAAGCCATCGCCATCCAGTTCCCGACCGGCACCCTGGCGGAAATTCTCGACGCGGCTGAAGCCGCCGCCCGAGCGGCAGCGGCCACATCGACCAACCAGCTTCAGATAGCCGACACCAACGCAGTCGCGCCACGGATCGGTTTTCACAAGCCCGCACCGCCCGCCACTGACGAAAACAAGGACGAGGCCGCCGAACCGAAACCCGAATACCGGCTGGTGTTCCTACGCCATCCCGGGGATTTGCCCCCAGCCGCTGCCGTTCGGCAAATCGACGTCTACCAGAGCGGCAAGCGGTCGTTCGTACACCTCAAGGAGGAAGACGTGATCGCCGAGGTCGACAACAAACTCATCGCCACGCTATCGCTCGACTCGCTCCGCTACAGCGACCGAACCATCACCATGCTCGACCCGGCCAAAGTGACGGGGGTCGAACGCGTCGACGAAAACGGCACCCAAACGTTCACTCGCGGTCCCGAGCAATGGGATGTCGCCAAGGACGCCTGCATTCTCAACGAGAACTTGTTCGAGAAAATGCTCACGGCGATCTGCCAACTCGAAGCCGTCCGCCTGGTCACGCGCGACCCGCCGCGTCCGGCGCAGTACGGACTCGATAAACCGCAACTCACGATGACCGTCTCGATGCGCGAAGGCGCCTTGCTACGTCAAACCTTGTTGCTTGGTGGTCCCTTGCCGGCCGGTGACGGCAACTACGCCATGATCCGCGGCCAGGATGTGGTGTTCACCCTCGACGGCGACACCGCCGAACAGCTCTTGTCCCCCTTTTGCTTGGAACTCCCATGACCTTCCTGTGGCGCGTGTTTAAGGGCCTCTACTTGCTTGTCATTGCGCTACTGTTTGTGGCGATCGCCGGCTACATCTGGCAGTTGCACCGAGGCGTGCCCGCGCCGGTCTTGCAACTCGCCAGCCCCTTCCTCAACAAATACCATCTCGATCTGGACACCGAAGATACCCGCTTTAGTCCGTCCGGCGGATTGGTGATGCAGGGCATCGAACTGCGCAGCCAGCGCAACCTATCCAACCCCGCCTTCTTCAGCGGCGACATCGACGTCAGTTTCTACGGAAGCGAGCCGGTGCTCGATGGCTTGAACGGCGTAAAGAGCCTCGGCGGACTCAAAGGTCTGAGCGGTCTGAAGAGTGGCTTTAAGATGAAGCAGTTCCGGGTAAGCGACGGGCGACTCGCGTTTCAAACCTCCGACTGGGAAGCCGGCGCGACCAATCACGTACCGGTGGTGTTGGAGGATCTCAACGCCTTGATCGATATCGACGGCAGCGAACTGCACTTCCGTAAACTCAGTGCCGAACTGGCAGGCATCGAGGTGCGAATGTTCGGCGACATTACCCTCGGAGCACTCGATCAAGCCGGCAGGCCGACAGCCAAACGCGAAAGGCCGCGGCTCGAACCCATGGTCCAAAGTTTGATGCCGCTGATCAAGGCGCTATCCAATGCCCAATACGAAAAGGCGCCCGTGCTTGAAGTGGACGTCTCGCTCGACACCGGCAATCCCGCCGAACGCATGGTAAAGGTCAATCTCGATGTCGACGCGCCAGGCTGGATCGCCGGAAAACGCTTCGACCGGTTCGCCTTCGCCGCCGAACTCAACCGGATGAACATCGAAGTGAAGGAGGTCCACTGGGAACACGACGGCCTGCAACTCGACTTCACCGGCCAGGTCAAACCGGGTTCGAAAACGCTGACCAACGGCCGCTTCGTTTACTATTGCGACGACGAAACCTCCGGCTTTCATACCACCCAACCGGTGGTGCTCGAACGCGTGACTGCCGGCATCGACCTCAACGAAAACCATCTTCAGATTCACCAGTTCGATACCCACCTCGCCGGCATCGATCTGCGCATCAGCGGCGACGTGATGCTGCCCAAACGGAAAGGCCTGGCAACCGATCCCCCACCAGAAAAACCGAAGGCGGTACCCCTCTCGCGCGAAGCCCTCGAACCCCTACTCGCCTCCCTGCTACCGATCTGGGACGCCCTCGTGGCCGCCCGCCACGAACGCCCGCCGGTCCTGCGCATCGACCTTCAACTCGACCCGGCCAACGCGGCGAAAGACCGCGTCGGCATTCAGCTTGATGCGAAGTTCCCGGGCTGGGTGGCGGGACTGAAGTTCGACGAACTCAGCCTTCGCTCCGATATCGGTCGTGATCGGATTGACGTTCGCGAACTCCTCTGGAAAGAAGACGGCCATCACGCCGCCTTCATCGGGCACATGAATCCACGCCACGAAGCGGTGCACGGCTCGCTCGAACTCAATATTCCCGCGCCGCTGATCTTCCACCTGCTGCCGACCAGCCTGACCAAGGTCGTGCTGAAGGAGGACGTGTACATTCCTGGAAACGTCGTCGGCACTCTCGACATCGAACCCGACCCAGCCGGCAAACTCGGCCACAAAATCGCCGGCCATCTCAACGTCGACCGCCTGCGTTACAAAGGCATTTGGATCAACCAACTCGATCTCGACGGCACCCTCCGATGGCCGCAACTCGCCGTTTCCGATGCCACCTGCCAGATCGGCGATGGACCGGGTTCGGGACCGGCGCAGGTGCAGTCGACCATGAACCTCGAGACACAGGCATTCCGGACCCACGCGATCGTGCAAGCGGCCCCCACCCTGCTGATCCCGCTCGCCCCTGCGAACGAGGACCTGTACCGCTCGTTCGAATTTCTCGACGCCCCACCGAAGGTCGATATTCATGTCGGTGGCATCGTCGGCGACAAGGAGTCCGCCTGGGCCCGCGGCCGTGTCTCCGCCACCAAAGCGGTGTTCCGCAGCACCCTGATCGACACCGCCGAGGTCGACGTGCTGTTCACCAACCAGCTCACGACCCTCACCAATCTCAAGGTGCGACGACCGGAAGGAAACATCGAGGGCAGCATGACCATCGACGGTCCGAACAAGCAGATGTGGATGGATATCGTCAGCACCGCAGACCTTTCGGCACTGTCTAACTTTTCGGGTCCGCAGACCGCGAAAACGATGAAACACATCCGGCTCGAAGGTCCGCCCGAGATGCGCATTCGTGGACAGGTCGACATGATGCCGGGTCGCGGCAACCATGACATCACCGGCAGCGTGAAAGGCGCCCGGAGTGGCGGCTTCAACTGGATCGACATCAAAAACCCGAACTTCGATTGGTCGCTGAAAGGGAAAACGTTCCAACTGAAGAACCTCGATGCGCAACTGTTCGACGGACAACTCTCCGGCGGCGCGACTATCACCGGCCTCAACATTCCGAACGTCCCCCCTGCCCTCACGGTGAACATCGGCGTCAAACAAGCCCGCCTCGAACAAATCGACATCCCCAATCTGAACCTCGACAGCATGGAGTTCAACGGGCCCTTCGACAGTCAACTGACCATCACCGGCCTGCTCAGTGACAAGATCCCGTTCGAACAAACCATGGACCTCCGCGGCACGCTGGGCGCAAGCGCGGCGTCGGTTCGGGGGGTGATGCTCAACCGGTATGATTCGGATATCACCTACGCCGACCGCGTGACCACCTTCTCCAATATTGTGGCGCGTTCGGGAGACGGCACCGCGACAGGCGCGCTGTTTTTCGACACGCCCAACAAGCAACTGAACGTTCGCCTCGACACCACCGCCGAGGTGAAGCGCATCGCGCAGATCGCCGGCGAGTCGGTTGCCGCCAGCATCGCCAAGCTGGATATCAAGGGACCGCGTCATCTGATTTTGTCCGGTGTGGTCGACCAAAGCGGCGCCAACCGGCATCACATCGGCGGCTCGTTCGCGTTCGAGAATGGTGGCCTCAGTTGGATCGTGCTCGACCAATGCCAACTCAACTGGAGCCTCCACGAGAACGTGCTCAGCATGCTCGACATGAAGGGAACCTATCAGGGTGGTCCGTTCCAGGGCTTCGCCGCGATCACCAATCTGTTCCGCGAAACCGCCCCGCAATTATCCATGCGGTTCAATCTCACGGATGCACAACTCGCCCAGATCCAGTGGCCGAACCGCGCTCCCGACAACAAGATCTCAGGTCGGGTGAGTTCGGACTTCGTGCTGCGCGGCCCGATCGGCATCGGCGATTTTCAAGACACCATGTCCGGCGAGGGCACGGTGAAAATCCGCAATGGAGACATTTTCAGTGTTCGCCTGCTCGGCGGCCTGTCCGATATTCTCAGCAAACTCATCCCCGGGTTCGGTATCGTAAAGCAAAGCGACCTCGATGCCAAACTGACCATCAAAGACCAGCAAGCCCACCTCGAAGATCTCAAGCTTCTCGGCGACGTGCTCAGCGCCAAAGGGGCAGTCACCTACAACTTCGACCACCGGATCGACGGAAAAATCAAAATCGAACTGTTCAAAAAAGGGCTGCTCACCGACATCGTTCGGCTGATCACCTCACCCATCTCGTTCTTCCTCGAAGTGAAACTCAGCGGCACCACCGACAAGCCGGAGTGGCGCCTGCAGAAGATTCCAAAAGAGCTCCAAGGCATATTCTAAAAGGGAATTTCAACCCATTCATTTGGAGGGCGAGGGGCCTCCCGAGACGATTGCCCTGAGTTCGAGCTTCGCTCCATCAGATTTTATTAGCATGCTCAGTAACTTACCAGCCATGCTAATAAATCAAAAAAGCAGAGCGCCCAAGACAAGGAACTCAGCCAAGCATCGAGCACGCTGCGCCATCAAACAGCAACAGATCCGCATCGCTCCGGCCCCGTTCCTGCAGGGCTTTGGTAAAGCCGCTCTTGGAAAACAGTGCGTACTGAAAGGAAAAGCCCTCCAAGCGTTCCATTCGGGTGGCCCGTTCCTTCAAGTTGGCCAGTTCGGACTCGGCCATCTTGCGCGAACGCCATTTGCATTCGCCGACAATAGCGCAGCGCTCCCGCCAGTTCACCGCGAGCACATCGATCTCGACCTTCGTCGTCCAGGCGCGGCCGACTTCGTCCGGAATGAACGAGAGTTCTTCGGCATCGCCTAGGGCAATCAGCCTGTCCCGCGCCCAGCGCTCGTACACGTGCTTGCCGATATAGGCGTCCATCCGGGTCTCGATCTTTTTGCGGAACTGCCCCACCCGGCCCTGCTCCATCCATTCCGGATGTCGATAAACGAAAGCGAAGTGAAACCGCAGATAGGGATCGCGAATTTCGTAGCGCGAAGTCCGAACATTCACGCGCTCCTGGCGGTCCACCGAAATCAAGCGGCGCACGAAACGAAGTCGGACCAAGGTGTTCAAATATTTTCCGACATGGCTGCGCGGCACCCCCGAACTCGCGGCGATCTGGGTCGGCGTCATGCAGTTCGAACCCAGCGCCTCCAAGATCGCCAGATAGGTGCGCGGCTCGGGCAGCTCCTCCCGAATCAAAAACAAAGCCTCGTGCCGGAACAAGGTGCTCGGGGATAGAATGAGATCCTCGATGTTGCGCATCGGACTCTTCCGGTCATTCCACAAGGCTAGATAGGACGGCACGCCACCGATCACCGCCAGACTCTGTGCCAACTGCGACTCGCTGTAACGCGGAAGAAAAGGCGTCAGTTCCGAACGCGGAATTTCCTCCACCAACATCGACGCCGTGGCGCGTCCGAACAAGGGTTGGCGCGACGAGAAAAACTGGTCCTCCATCATGTGGTAATGCGATCCGCAAATCGCCAGAACCACCTGCGAATGCTGACCGTGATGATCCCACATCTTCTGCAACAAACTCGGAAACTCCGGACAGGAATCCACGATGTACGGAAACTCGTCGAGTACCAACAACAGACGCTCGGTCTCCGCCAAGCGAAACACCTGCAACAACGCCGCCTCCCAACTCGGGAACACCAGATCGCCAGCCGACTCGTTCAATAACGGCGCCACGGCCTGGCTAAATGATTCCAGCAAGCGCTCCGAACTCGTCTTGTGCGCGACCCAGTAGGCCCCCGACACCTTCTTGTTCCGTTTCAGCCAATGCAACAACAACGCCGTTTTGCCGATCCGCCGCCGTCCGTAAACGACAACAAGCTCCGCCTTCCCCGAACCAGCCAGCTTCTTCAGTGTTCGCAATTCCGCAGTCCGATTCAGAAATCCCATGGCCTCCACATAGCACGCCAAACCACCGCTCGTCAAATCATTAGCATACCCAGTAACTTACCATACATGCTAATAATTTATCCCGACCGGAATCCCCGCGCCTGTGGAAAACCTGTGAATAACTCCCGTGCCGCTTGACCATACCCACCCACTCGACTACGCTCCACCCATGGCCGCAAAGAAGAAACCGACAGGCGCGAAATCAGGCGCAACACCGAAGAAAAAAGCCGCTTCCAGCAAAAAGAAGGGAGCGTTGAGGCAAGGCACGCCAGCCCACAACTATGACGACGATTCCGTCCAATCGCTGTCCTCGCTCGAGCATATTCGCCTGCGCACCGGCATGTACATCGGCCGGGTCGGCGACGGCGCGTACTACGACGACGGCATCTACGTGCTGCTCAAAGAGGTGATCGACAACGGCATCGACGAACACATCATGGGCTTCGGCAAACTGATCGAGATCACCCTCGATGGCGAAGACGTGAAGATCCGCGACTTCGGACGCGGCATCCCCCACGGCAAGTTGGTCGACTGCGTCTCGCGCATCAACACCGGCGCGAAATACAACGACGACGTCTTTCAGTTTTCCGTCGGCCTCAACGGTGTCGGCACCAAAGCCGTGAACGCGCTGGCCACCCACTTCACAGTCGTCAGCTACCGCGACGGCACCTACGCCGAAGCCACCTTCGAACGCGGCAA
>ENA-ORXR01001526-ORXR01001526.1-marine-metagenome-genome-assembly--contig:-NODE-1526-length-24379-cov-20.791334_pt1 | contig 24379 bp, 14 predicted proteins | sample MGYA00237866_ERZ511479 | MGnify/ENA metagenome assembly ERZ511479 | reverse complement strand
ATGTGTTCGCCAATTTTGAATTTTGAATGAAAAATTTTGAATGATGAAAAATGTATAATTTGTTAATTATTAATTATTAATTATCAGTAAAAAATAAAATAAGATTTAAATTCATTTGTCATTCAAAATTCATAATTCATAATTCATAATTTGGCGAAGACATTGTTACAGGTAATTATAAAATATTTTATTTTATAATTTTACCAAAAGAATACCATCTATATATTAATATTAAGTTGGAATTTGGTACTTAGAATTTGGAATTTTCTACTTTTTAAGAATTATTTAACGTATATGAAACGCATAGTATTGTTAAACGCCCTGATGATTTTAATGTTTTCTGCTGCTTTCGCCCAAAATTATGAGGGCTTCAAGGAGTGGGAACGCGGCGATATAATGTCCGCCAAAAACGCTTTTGAATCATTATACGACAGTAAAAAAACGCGTGTGGTCGGTGCTTACGGCTTGGCATTGATTTATTCGGACGAACGCTACCCGGAGCGCGATATGAAGCGCGCCTTCGACTATGTAAGCGAAGCCCGCGATATGCACAAGGAGTTGAAAGACTCACAAAAAGCCGATTTGACAAAGAATAAATTCAAGTATTCGCTCATGAAAAATCTGCGCGACCAAATCTTGAATACTGTCATTGCGGAAGCAAAAGAAAAAAATACAGAAGAGGATTTGAATTATGTGATTCAAAATTTCAAATTATCTTCCGAATTGAGAAAGGAAATATACCTGCTCCGAAATACTGCCGCACTCGAAACCGCCAAATTGCTCAATACCTACGCGGATTACGCCAAAATCTACGAAAATTATGAGCGTAGAGACTTCACCCGCTACTCGCCAGAAGTTTCCGATGAAGTAGATTTGGGATTATTTGAGGCTTATGTGGCAGAAAATGGTTATAAATTGGACAAATTCAAAAAGACACATCCCCAAAGCCCCTTCTCATCGGGCAGTACAGCCGACAAATTCATAGTAGCTTACAAAACAGGCAAAGCCGAGACACTCGAAGCATTTGCCAAAACATATTCCGGCAATACACTCGCTGATATTGCCACTATAAAAGTCCAAATGATACGCGGCACCAGACCCAATAAACCTGCTGCACCCAATACATCCGGCAAACCCGACAAGTCTAACGATATTGCAAAACCCAAACCCAAGAAAAAATCATGGGACGAACTCCTCACATGGATAAAACCCCAACTCAACGCCGGAAAATGGGACGAAGCAGCACGAAAAATGGAAAAATACAAGCAGGATTTTACCAATTATCCTGCCTACCTGGATCTGTACGAATTGTTGACACGACCTTCGGATATGGTTAATCGCCGCCCTATTACAGCCGCCAATTCTTCGGCTGATGAGCATATGTTGTGCCTCACAGCAGACGATAAAACGATGTACTTTGCAGGCGATTCGCGCGATGACGGCATAGGAAGTGATGATATTTTTGTATCAAAATATTCAAACGGTAAATGGTCTAAACCGAAGGTACTCAAAGATATTTGTACCCCTTACGGCGAAGTACCGCTCTCCATCAGTGCAGATGGCAAACGCCTGATTCTGTACCAACCTGTATATGATGAAAGAACCGACGAAACCAAAGGTGGAATTACTTATTCAGACAAAACTTCGAGAGGTTGGAGCAAAACGCAGCCCTTCCCGCCCCCGCTAAATACAAGCTACTGGCAAGCCGACGCCCAAATGACCGCCGATGGTCAGGGAATGATTTTGACCGTCATGCGAAAGGCAAACGATAAGCAAACCGATATTTATTATGTGCCAAAAAATGGTAATAGATGGGGTTCGCTCGTCAATCTCGGCAGCAATGTCAATACACCCGGAAACGAACGCACGCCTTATCTCCACCCCGATATGCGGACACTATATTTTAGCTCCGACGGACGTGGCGGACTTGGTGGTATGGATGTCTTTATGACCACCCGCGAAGGCGATTCGTGGACATCGTGGAGCAGACCCATCAATCTTGGCAGAGACATCAATACCGTCGGTACAGACTGGGGTTACAAAATCACAACAGATGGCAAACGTGCCTTATTTGCATCGGGCAATCCCAAGCAAGATTTGTACGAAATCGACTTGCCGGAACGCTACCGTCCGGGTACGATTGACCCCGTTGCAGCGATAGATTCGGGTGATAAAGGTAAAATCGACACCAAGACGAATGATATAGAAAAAGCAGCCAAAGAGAAAGAAGATGCCGATAAATTAGCCGCAGAAAAAGCAGCCAAAGAGAAGGAAGATGCTGATAAATTGGCAGCGGAAAAAGCAGCTAAAGAGAAAGAAGAAACCGATAAATTGGCAGCGGAAAAAGCAGCTAAAGAGAAAGAAGAAACCGATAAATTGGCAGAAGAAAAAGCAGCTAAAGAGAAAGAAGATGCGGACAAATTAGCAGCAGAAAAAGCGGCTAAAGAGAAAGAAGATGCCGATAAATTGGCAGCTGAAAAAACAGCTAAAGAAAAAGAAGATGCCGATAAATTAGCAGCAGAAAAAGCAGCTAAAGAAAAAGAAGATGCCGATAAATTGGCAGCAGAAAAAGCAGCTAAAGAAAAAGAAGATGCCGATAAATTAGCAGCAGAAAAAGCAGCTAAAGAAAAAGAAGATGCCGATAAATTAGCAGCAGAAAAAGCAGCAGAGGAAACCGTAGAAGTTGCCACTGCGTCCTTGGATGTTGCCGATGTGGAAGTAGCGATTGAAAAAGGACAGACCTACTCCTTCGCCGACCTGCTTTTCGGCTATAATTCTGACGAAATTAATGCTGATTTTTATTATAACCTCAACCAAATCGCTACGGCACTCAACGAGTCCGGCACCTCCATCACCGTAGCCGGACACACAGACGATGTCGGTTCTCGCGGTTACAATCAAGCCCTCTCACAGCGCAGAGCCGAATCCGTAAAAACTTACCTCGTCGGTAAAGGTATCGACCCGGCGAAGGTACAAGCTATCGGCTACGGCAAGGCACGACCCATCGCCAGCAATGACACAGATGAAGGACGAGCAAAGAACCGTCGTGTAGAGATTGTTTTTGAACAGCGTTAAAATAACGAATGTGTGGGGGCAAGGATGCCTTGCCCCCACACACTCGTTGCTTTTTATTTCTTTTTTACTTATTTTAAAACAAACTTTCAGATATGCCAATCAGTTTAGAAAGACGTAAATTCAATATTATTGAGCAACTTGTAGGTATGCAGAATGAAGCGATTATTTTGCAAATTGAAAACTTGGTGCAGGATGAATCCACCGAAGTTGAATTATTACAAGCACTCAATACCTGCGTATTTCCAGACAGCGAACTTTGTCAATTATTGGATTTGAGAGAAAAAAGAGAAAAACAGGAACTACCAAAACAAGAACTTGATTTACTTTTTGATTTAATTAGAAAAGAAGAACAATTGCGATTGGAGCGTATTAATATCTTGGGAAAATTAGCCCAATTGAGAGGTATTTCACTGCCTGAACTTGCAGAAAAACTTGGTATCCAATCTTAAACTTCTCTTGTCTCTCGTCTAATATCTCTCATCTCACACCTATATTAACCCAAAATTAAATTCTCCCGCTGGTCCTCTCTGCGACCATACATTTTCCCGTTTTTATTGTACTTTTGCATTGAATTTAATTGAAATTCAGACAGAAAGCAAAGAGAAAATTCAGTATGAACTATCTCTCATCTCACGTCTGAATTCATTCATAATTCATAATTCATTCATTCAAAATTATTATCAATATGAAAAAACTTCTATTCACATGTTTTTCAATGTTCGTTGCAGCCGGTTTGATGGCTCAATGCAGCGACCTCTTCATCTCCGAATACATCGAAGGCTCTAACAACAACAAAGCCCTCGAAATCTACAACCCAACAGCCAATGCCATCAATTTGAGTGGCTACGCTATCGGGCGTTTTAGCAATGGCTCTACCAATCCTTCATCAGACCCCGTAGTACTACCCAATGTCATGCTTCAGCCTTACGATGTTTACGTAATCGTACTCGACAGACGGCAGGAAGACGGCACGGGTTTCGACCTGCCCTCATGGAACGGCTACAACGTATTTGACATTCTAACAGACGAAATTACCAACGACACCATCATAGATTTTTGCAGAGACGAGCCGCGTCTTTTTGTACAATACATCGATGACGACAGCAATAATTCTTACGAATACACCACCACTTACGACCCCACTTACGACCTCCAAGGCAAAGCTGATACCTTTGCCTGCCCTGATTATAATACCAATAATGGCATGAGTTATAATGGCAATGATGCAGTATTCCTCATCACAGGCAACTCAATAGCCAGCGATGGTAGTAATATTGTAGATGTTGTAGGTGTTATCGGTGAAAATCCCGAAAATACTATCGGACAACCCGCATGGACGGATGCTTTTGGCAAATGGGTTACGCGAGACATCACCATTACCCGTCGTGCCAATGTGCAACAGGGGTCAGGCGTTGTAGCGGCTGTACTTAGCGATACACTCGCATACAATGAGTGGGATTATCACTGCAATAACGACTTTACGAATCTTGGTTCACACGGATGTAATTGCGACCCAAATTTTGTTGGTATCAATGAAGTCGTCAACGAAATTCCCGTCAATGTACAACCTAATCCTGCAAGTAATTGGTTATTGGTCAATGCACCACAAGCCATCCAACAAGTCGAAGTTTACGATTTAACAGGAAAGAAAGTTTTCCAACAAAATTATGACAACTTCAGTACCGAAATTCGCCTGAATGTCCATGATTATCAAAGTGGTATGTACGTAGTCAATGTTATTTTTGATGACAACCAACGTACTGTTAAGAAATTTGTAGTTAAGTAATGATTAATGGTTAATGGTTAATGTATAATGGTTAATAAAATATTTTCGCGAAGCGAAAATTAATCGTCATACATTAACCATTAACCGTTAAACATTAACCATTAGACAAACACATGTTCAAACATATACTTCTCTTTATACTCACCCTGTCTGCCCTAAATGTACAATCTCAAACCCATACCCTAAGCGGGAAAATAACCGATGGCGACTTGCTTGAGCCACTGATTGGTGTCACGGTTTTTGCCGGAGAAAAGGGGGCAGTGACTGATTTCAACGGCGATTACAGCCTTGAACTGCCGAATGGTACGCACCAAGTCACCTACTCCTACGTGGGCTTTGAAGACCGTGCAGAAACCGTCATTATCAACGGTGCGTCGGTAAAAAAAGACATCGTAATGGGCGAATCGTCCGAAGTCTTACAAACCGTCACCATTACAGCAGATATTGCGATTGCACGCCGTACGCCTGTTGCGTTTTCCAATATTCCGACAGTCAGAATACAAGAAGAACTCGCTGCGCGCGACATCCCGATGTTGCTCAACTCTACGCCCGGCGTCTATGCGACCGAAACGGGTGGTGGTGATGGCGATGCGCGAGTCACTATTCGCGGATTTAATCAGCGCAATGTAGCCGTGATGCTCGATGGTATTCCGGTGAATGACATGGAAAACGGTTGGGTCTATTGGTCCAATTGGTTTGGCTTGGATATGGTCACAAAAACCATGCAGGTACAGCGTGGATTGGGTGCATCCAAACTCGCCATTCCATCCGTAGGTGGTACGATTAACATTCTCACGAAAGGTATCGAATCGCGTCGCGGTGGGCGTTTGCGACAAACCGTAGGCAACAACGGCTTTCTCCAAACCAACTTCGGCTATACCACCGGACGCCTCGAAAATGGTTGGGGTATCTCCGCTGCTGCCTCCTACAAACAAGGTGACGGCTGGGTAGATGGCAATTTTACGCAAGGCTATTTTTATTATTTGAGAATAGATAAAGAAATAGGAAATCACCTTTTTAGCTTGTCCGGTTTTGGTGCGCCACAGCAGCACGGGCAGCGTTCTTTTCGCTCTCGAATGCAAGATTTTGATGCCGAATATGCCGAAGAAGCAGGCGTTCCTGCTGATATTGCCGCAACGGGCGCAGATATGGGTTTGAGGTGGAATCAACACATCAGCAACTTGGAGCGTTGGACTTCCGGTAGCGATGGCGATACCATTCGCGCCAATGTAGAAGCCCTCAATACACGCAAAAATTATTATCACAAACCGCAGTTTAGTTTCCGCCATTCTTGGCAACCGACTGAGCGCACATCCATATCCAATGTTGCTTATGTTTCCATTGGCAACGGCGGCGGTGTTGGTGTTACCGGAATTGGCGCGTCGGGTATTGGTACACCCGATTTGCAGACGGCTTATAATAATAATTCGACGGTCAGCATCTTCACAGGCGGCGACAAAATATCGTCCGGCATCCTACGTGCGAGCATCAATAACCACTTTTGGGTAGGCGCACTTTCGACCTTCAATCACGACCTTTCCGAAACGCTCAAACTCTCCGGCGGATTCGATATCCGCTATTATAAAGGCGAACATTCCCGGATCGTTTACGACCTTTTAGGCGGCGATTATTTCCGCAGTCAACGCAATGCCCGTATCAATCAAGGAACATCCCAATTGAAAGAAAATGACCGTTATTTTTATGATTATAATGGTTATGTGGGTTGGGCAGGATTATTTGGTTTGTTGGAATATACAAAAGATAATTTATCGACATTCGCCAATCTTTCTTTCGCGGAAACGGGCTATAGTTTGAATGATTATATGTTTCACAAACAATTAAATATTGATGGTGAAAATTATTATATATCCTATGCCGACCCCATAACACACAACGGCACATTATACACCGTAAATGCACCCAATCCAAGTGATGTGACCGCAGCCGCAGCGCAAAATTTGGCAATAGACTCTACCTCCGCCGGCAATCAACGTATCGACTGGCAGTGGAAACCAAGTTACACGTTCAAAGCTGGCGCAGGCTATAATATCAACAAATCGCATCGCGTATTTATGAATACGGGCTACCTTTCGCGCGCACCGCGTTTCAGCAATGTCATCAATAGCAGCTATGGGCAGGATGTAGTCAATTCAGCGACAGGCTTTAATGCTACTTTAGGTAGATATTTTTTGGCAGAAAGTACTAAAAATGAGATAATTATAGCTGTCGAAGGCGGTTATGGTTTTAAAAGCCAAAAATTCTCCGCTAATCTAAACGGCTACCTCACCAATTGGAATAATAAACCACTTGACCGTTTGCCCGTTGTACTTACTGACCCTTCCGACCCTGATTCCGAGCGAATTACGGTCAATGTCAACGGTATTTCAGCGCGACATATGGGTATAGAATTAGATTTTGCTATCAAACCAATGGACAATTTGACGGTAGAAGGACTGGCTTCATTTGGCGATTGGATATGGAACTCCGCCGCCGAAACTATCCTTCCGAATGGCGAAACTTACGCTTTCGATGCCAAAGGCGTACACGTAGGCGATGCCGCACAAACGCAATTGGGCGCGATGGTACGCTACGAACCCTTGAAGGGTTTATACTTTAAATTGAGAGGAACATATTTTGGTAAAAACTTCGCCAACTTCAATCCCGAAGACCTGCAAGGCGCGAACGGCGGCAGAGAATCATGGCAAATGCCCGATTATTTTCTGACCGATTTCCATTCAGGTTATAATTTCAAATTCAATAAAATACGAATGGGCTTACGTTTTAATGTAATCAACCTGTTCGACACCAAATTCATTGGAGATGCCACCAATAACGATGGCTTCCTCACCCCAAGTTACTCGGATTTCGATGCCAAATCTGCCTCCGTATTCTTCGGACAAGGCAGACGTTTTAATACATCTTTACAAATATCTTTTTAATTAACAATGAGTGAATTTTGAATGAGTGAATGAGTGAATGTAATGCTACAATGCGATAATGCGTCAATGCTACAATGAAAAATATTATCGCATTGTAGCATTTCAGCATTATCGCATTAAAATATTCACTCATTCAAAATTCACTCATTCACTCATTAATTAACAATATGAAAAATATTTTACTACTTTTTATAGCATTATTTATCTCCAATACCATTTTCGCACAAGCGGATATTGCCGAAGCGCGGACTTATGCACAAGGCGCAAATTTGACGATTACAGGTATTGTTACAAATGGCGAATCGCTGGGTCCGATACGTTATTTGCAGGATGCTACGGCGGGTTTGCCTGTGTATTTTCCTGACGTGACCGAGACATGGAATCAAGGCGATGAAGTGACGGTGACGGGCGAAATGGGTATATTCAACGGCTTGATTCAAGTGACGAATGTGACCGCAAATACCGTCAATTCTACGGGCAATACACTCCCCACTCCGCATGTGGTTACGCCTAATGGACTTAATGACGATATTGAGTCCGAACTCGCTACTGTTCAGGATGTTACCTTTGCTGATGCGGGTAATATTTTTGGTGTCGGTACACATGAATTTACGGACACCAATGGCGAATCAAGCGTCATTTATGTACGTAGCGGTCATCCTTTGGTGGGTACGATTATTCCGCTTGGTGCGGTCAATATGACGGGTATTGTTTCTGTTTTTCAAAGCAATTATCAATTACTGCCGCGTGATTTGGACGATATTGAAAATGCGGTGGGCTTTACTATCACCACATTGCCCGAACAAAGCGATATTACGCAAACGGGCTTTACACTTACATGGGAAACCGATGCGGCTGCCAACCACAGCGTTCGCTACGGATTGACGCCGGACTTGGAACTCGGTGAGGTCGCTGCGAATAGTGGTGCTACCGTTGGAACATACACATTTACGGGATTGGATGCGGCTACATTTTACTATGCTCAAATCATCGCCGAATCAGGTGGTACGGCACTCGAATCGCCTGTGAGATTGTACAGTACGGCATCTACGTCATCGGGTCAGATTGATGTATATTTTAATAATATTGCTGACAATTCAGTATCATCCGGTACAAATGCGAATATAAAATACGGTCCGCAGATGCTGCAATTTTTCAAAGACCAAATTGATGCTGCACAAACTTCCATTGATGTAGCTGTCTATAATAATAACCGCACCGACCTGACCGCTACACTGACGGCTGCTCACGAGCGTGGCGTAGTCGTGCGTTATATCACGGATGTCGATGAGTTTAATTCAGGTATCAGTAATCCTACACCGCCGTTTCCGATATTTCAGGTACAGTCTGACCCGCCAATGCAAAGTGCTTTGATGCACAATAAATTTATGACCATTGATGTCGATTCTCCCGAAGATGCAACCGTCATCACAGGCTCAATGAATTGGACAGATAATAATATCGCAGGCGATTTTAATAATGTCGTGGTCATTCAAGACCAGGCACTTGCAAAGGCATATACGCTTGAATTTGAGGAAATGTGGGGTAGCGAAAACCCAACTCCGGGTATTTTCAATTCATTTGCCGGCGAAAGTAAAACCGATAACACACCGCACCTTTTTAATATCGGCGGCGACCTCGTAGAGTTATATTTTTCTCCTTCGGATAATGTGGCTTTCAACATAGAAAATGCAGTACGCACGGCAGATTCGCAGGTGGATTTTGCTGTACTGTCGTTCACATTTAATGACTTGGGTACAGCGATGTTGGATCTGCATAATGCGGGTATTGACGTGCGCGGTATGATTGAAAATACAGGCGACCAGGGAACAGAATTTGATTTTTTGGTGGATAACGGTGTCAACGTCATCGACCATCCTGCAAGCGGTACAATTCATCACAAATATTGCATAGTAGATGCCAATGCACCAAATAGTGACCCACTCGTGATTACAGGTTCGCACAACTGGTCAACAAACGCAGAAGTTCGTAATGACGAAAATACACTTATCATTCACAGTGAGACAATTGCGAATCAGTTTTGGCAAGAATTTGAGGCACGATTTGCAGGTTTGGTTGGGATTGAAGCTGTGACAGTGATTGAGGGTTTTGAAGTGACCACTTTCCCGAATCCGGCTGTGGAGTATGTTAATTTTGATTTTTCTTTAGTCGAAACAAAAAATATTCTAATAGAGATTTATGATGTGAATGGAAAATTAATTGAGATAAATACTTTGCAAAATATTTCCGGTACATACATCCACCAAATGAATGTAAAACACTTGGCATCAGGTAGTTATTTTGCTGCATTTACAATTGATGGGTTGACGGTTGCTCGTCAATTTGCTAAGTAATGCTGTCAACCTGACGGCGGGAAAAAGAAATGGCAGATGTTTTTGAAAACGTCTGCCATTTTTTATTTTCTATTACACAAAAAACAAACGGACACCCTCAAATGAAGATGTCCGTTTTATTCGTATAGGCGATTTCAATCGCCATGTTTTCTTATCTACTTGGCGACTAAAGGTCGCCAGTACGTTAATCTATCGCTTCAATTTCTTCCTCTCTCTCGCGTTTGGCAGCTTGGCGTTTCTGATAATCTTCCTCGCTGAATACGACCAAATCGTTATACTTTCTCATACCTGTACCGGCAGGAATTTTCTTACCGACAATGACATTCTCTTTCAATCCGAGCAAGTAATCACGACGCGCTCCGATAGATGCCGAACTCAATACTTTTGTCGTTTCTTGGAAGGAAGCGGCTGAAATCCAGCTACTTGTACCCAATGACGCTCTCGTAATACCTTGTAGCAGCGTACTTGAAGTAGCAGCTACCGCATCACGATGTTGTACGAGTTTTTTATCTGAACGACGCATGAGCGAGTTTTCTTCGCGCAATTGACGTAGTGTTACGATTTGTCCCGGTTTTAGATTCGTGGAATCTCCCGGCTCGGTAACGACTTTCTTGTCGTAAATCCAATCGTTTTGCTCCAAGAAGTCGAATTTATCGACCGCTTCTTTCTCAAGGAAGGTCGTATCACCCGCATCGTCGATTTGTACGCGCTTCATCATCTGACGCACGATAACCTCGATGTGTTTGTCGTTGATATTCACACCTTGCATACGGTAAACTTCCTGTACACCGTTCACAAGATAAGATTGTACGGCGAAAGGTCCTTTGATATTCAGGATGTCACGCGGTGCAGTTGCTCCGTCGGAGAGTTGGAAACCAGCGCGTACAAAGTCACCTTCTTGTACGAGAATGTGTTTCGACAATCCGATAAGGTACTTGCGGCGTTGTCCGGTTTTCTCGTCGGTGACGATACATTCGCGATTACCACGTTTGATTTTTCCGAAAGAAACAATACCATCAATTTCGGAAACTACCGCCGGATTAGATGGATTACGCGCCTCGAAAAGCTCCGTTACACGCGGCAGACCACCCGTAATATCTTGGATTTTACCGAGCGCACGCGGTATTTTCGCTATCGTTTTACCCTGAATTACAGAGTCATTTTCATCTACATTCAAATAAGAACCTACCGGTAAGTTGTACGATTTGAGGACTTCGCCACTCTTATCGGTAATCATTACCGTTGGTATCTTCTTCTTATCTTTTGTTTCGATAATTACTTTCTCACGATAACCTGTTTGCTCATCTACCTCTTCACGGAATGTGACCCCTTCTTCGATAGATTCAAATTTGATGATACCACCAAACTCCGAAAGGATAACCGAGTTGTACGGATCCCATTCACAGATAATATCGCCTTTTTTGATTTTATCGCCTTCTTTGACATTCAAACTTGAACCATACGGAATGTGTTTTGAACTCAACTCACGTTTCGTTTTCGGTTCAATAATTTTGACCTCCGCAGAACGCGCTAATACAACTTCTTGCTCACCATTGTCGCCACTATAAGTCAAGGTACGCAGACTGTCAAATTCAACGATACCATCAAATTTGGCATCCATTTGAGATTCCGTTGTGGCAGAACTTGCGATACCACCAACGTGGAAGGTACGAAGTGTCAACTGTGTACCCGGCTCACCAATAGATTGAGCGGCGATGATACCGACTGCATCTCCCATTTCGGCAGTACGTCCGGTAGCGAGGTTTTTACCATAACAAAGACGGCAAACACCGCGTCGCGTTTCACAAGTAAGTACCGAACGAATTTCAATAGATTCGATACCGGCTTCGTCGATTCGCAGGGCATCTTTTTCATTGATAATCGTACCCGCAGGAACGATAAGCTCTCCACTTACAATGTCATATACATCATGCAAATTGGAACGACCTTCGATACGTTCGCTCAATGCTTGTATGACTTTTTCATTATCTTTTAATGGCTCAATCGTAATTCCGCGCAGCGTATGACAATCATGTTCGCGAATAACAACATCCTGTGCCACATCCACCAAACGACGGGTCAAGTAACCCGCATCGGCAGTTTTGAGGGCGGTATCGGCAAGACCTTTACGCGCACCGTGTGTAGAGATAAAGTATTCGAGTACTGAAAGTCCGTCAAGGAAGTTCGCAAGAATCGGGTTTTCGATAATCGCACCTCCCGTATCACCGGATTTTCTCGGTTTTGCCATCAATCCACGCAAACCACATAGCTGCTTAATCTGCGCTTTGGAACCACGCGCACCTGAATCCAACATCATATATACCGAGTTGAATCCTTGCTTGTGTTCTGCCAATTCTTCCATCAAATTTTCCGTAATACGATTATCCGCATAGGTCCATTTGTCGATGATTTGGTTGTACCGCTCGTTGTTGGTGATGAGTCCCATGTTGTAGTTTTCCCACACTTCATCGACTTCTTCACCTGCTGTTTTGAGCGTTTCTTCCTTCAAGGTCGGCGTAATCAAATCCGGTAAGTTGAACGACAAACCGCCTTTGTAAGCCCACATAAACCCGAGTTCCTTAATAGAATCAAGGAGGTCAGCAGTAGTCTTAAAGTCGGTACGTTTGAGGATTCTGCCAATAACTCTACGAAGGTTTTTCTTACCTAATTGTTCATTAACGAAAGGTATATTCGGCGGTACGCTTTGATTGAAAATCACCCGACCTACGGTGGTTTCGGTGAGTTTCATTTGTATTTCACCTTCTTCATTCTCAATCGGCACACGCACATGTATCCATGCGTGCAGGTCAACCACACCTTCATTATATGCAATCACCACCTCTTCAGGCGAATAGAATTTGTGTCCTTCACCGCGTACAGTTAATTGTTTGGTCGAACGTTTACCCTTGGTGATGTAGTACAGACCGAGTACCATATCCTGCGAAGGCAACGTAATTGGCGAGCCATCCTGCGGATTAAGCATATTGTGTGCCGCCAACATCAAGACCTGTGCTTCCAAAATCGCCGCATTACCAAGTGGTACGTGCACTGCCATTTGGTCACCGTCAAAATCGGCGTTGAATGCAGAACATGCCAATGGGTGCAATTGAATCGCTTTACCTTCAATCAATTTCGGCTGAAATGCCTGAATTGAGAGTCTGTGCAGCGTTGGCGCACGGTTGAGGAGTACGGGGTGTCCTTTGAGCGTGTTTTCCAAAATATCCCAAATCACCGGGTCTTTTCTATCGACCAATTTCTTGGCTGATTTGACCGTTTTTACAACACCACGCTCTATTAATTTTCTGATGACGAATGGTTTGAACAGCTCTGCTGCCATGCCTTTCGGCAATCCACATTCGTGCAGTTTTAAGGTAGGACCAACAACGATAACCGAACGTCCGGAGTAATCTACACGTTTACCCAAGAGATTCTGACGGAAACGCCCTTGCTTACCTTTTAATATATCACTCAATGATTTGAGCGCACGTCCACCCTCTGCTTTTACGGCATTGGATTTACGCGAATTGTCAAATAATGAATCTACCGCCTCTTGCAACATCCGCTTCTCATTTCGCAAAATCACCTCCGGTGCCTTGATTTCCAAGAGACGCTTGAGACGATTGTTACGAATAATCACACGACGATATAGGTCATTCAAATCTGAACTTGCAAAACGACCACCATCTAAGGGTACCAAAGGACGCAATTCCGGCGGTACAACAGGCAAGTATTGAATAACAACCCATTCCGGGCGGTTTTCGATACGTGTCTGACCATCACGAAGGGCTTCTACAACGCGAAGGCGTTTGAGTGCCTCAGATTTACGTTGCTGCGAAGTCTCGGTAGCTGCTTGATTGCGAAGCGCGTAAGACAACTCATCGAGTTGCAATCTCGCCAGCAAATCTTTGACAGCTTCCGCGCCCATTTTGGCAAGGAATTTTTGTGGATCATCATCAGGGAGCAATTGATTTTCTTTCGGCAATCCTTCGAGGATTTCGAGGTATTCCTCTTCCGTCAGCAAATCCATTTTCTGTACGGTATCTCCCAACATTCCTGCTTGGATGACCACGTACCGCTCGTAATAGATGATAGTTTCGAGTTTTTTAGAGGACAAACCGAGTAAGTAACCAATTTTGTTCGGAAGCGATTTGAAGTACCAAATATGCACGACAGGCACCACCAATTTGATGTGTCCCATACGCTCACGACGTACTTTTTTCTCCGTCACTTCGACCCCACAACGGTCACATACGATGCCTTTGTAGCGAATACGTTTGTATTTACCGCAATAACATTCATAGTCCTTTACAGGTCCGAAGATGCGCTCGCAGAACAGACCATCACGCTCCGGCTTATAGGAACGATAGTTGATGGTTTCCGGCTTCAACACTTCACCATACGAGCGTTCCAGAATATCATCCGGTGACGACAAGGCAATAGTGATGCTGCTGAAATCGCTGTTTACTCTGTTGCTGGTATTTTTTTTAAAAGACATATATATATCGTGATTGGTTTGTTGGTGATTAGTGATTAGTGATTGATAATGTTTTGCTTCGCAAAATTTAAATCCATTTATCAATTACTAATCACAATTCACCAATCACTAATAAAATTAATTTAATCAAATTTCAATATCGTACAGGCGATTTTAATCGCCATGTGTAGTATATTTATTGTAAATAAATTTTACAACTTATAATATACGGTACGATTTAATCAAATTTCACATCCAATGCCAATCCACGCAATTCGTGAACGAGTACATTAAATGACTCAGGAATACCTGCTGTCGGTAGATTGTCTCCTTTAACGATGGCTTCGTAGGCTTTTGCACGACCTACGATGTCATCCGATTTAATCGTGAGTAACTCTTGCAGGATATTGGATGCGCCAAAGGCTTCCAATGCCCATACCTCCATCTCACCAAAACGCTGACCACCAAATTGTGCTTTACCACCAAGCGGCTGTTGTGTAATGAGTGAGTAAGGTCCGATAGAACGTGCGTGCATCTTATCATCGACCATGTGCGAGAGTTTGAGCATGTAAATAACTCCAACTGTTGCTTCTTGGTGGAAACGGTCGCCCGTTTCGCCATCGTAGAGGTGGGTAAGACCGTAAGCTGGTAATTCAGCTTGGTCGATATAGCCTTGTACGTCTGCGTCTTTCGCACCATCGAAAATCGGTGTAGCGAATTTTTTGCCCAATTTCAAGCCTGCCCAACCAAGTACAGTCTCGAATATCTGTCCGAGATTCATACGTGAAGGTACACCCAGTGGGTTCAGACAAATATCAACCGGCGTACCATCTTCTAAGAATGGCATATCTTCCAAACGCACAATACGCGATACGATACCTTTGTTACCGTGACGTCCGGCGAGTTTGTCACCTACTTTGAGTTTGCGTTTTTTCGCCATATATACCTTCGCCAACTTCAATACGCCTGCCGGAAGGTCGTCACCAATGCTGATGTTGAACTTCTCGCGTTTGTATTTACTAATCTCCTCATTCACCTTAATGGTATAATTGTGAAGTAGGCGTTTTACAAGGCTGTTGGTGTGGTCGTCTTCTGTCCAGTTAGAGTAATCAATTGAGGTGTAATCCAAGTCTTTCAAGTTTCTTTGACCAAACTTGATTCCCTTCGGCAATTTTTCCTCATTATAAATACTACGCAATCCGGCAGATGTCTTGCCTTTGAGCAACGTCAATAGCTTATCTACCAAAATCGTTTTGAGTTCATCCAACGCACGAGTGTGTTGGTCTTCCAATTTTGCTAAATCCTCTTTTTCCTGCTGCTTCTTCGCTTTATCTTTCTTTGCTCTCGCAAATAATTGTTTGTCAATGATGATGCCTTTGGCAGAAGGTGGTGCTTTCATCGAAGCATCTTTGACATCGCCTGCTTTATCACCGAATATCGCACGGAGGAGTTTTTCTTCCGGCGTAGGGTCAGATTCTCCTTTCGGCGTAATCTTACCGATGATAATATCGCCTTCTTTTACCCATGCACCTACGCGAATGATACCATTTTCATCCAAATCCTTCGTTGCTTCCTCGCTGACGTTTGGTATATCATTCGTCAGTTCTTCTTCGCCTAATTTGGTATCACGCACTTCCATTTCGAATTCTTCGATATGAAGTGAAGTGAAAATATCTTCGCGTACTACACGCTCCGAAATCACGATGGCATCCTCGAAGTTGTAACCTTTCCAGGGCATAAATGCCACTTGCAGGTTTTGACCGAGTGCCAGCTCACCGCCTTGTGTCGCAAAACCTTCACAGAGAATCATGCCTTTATCTACTTTATCGCCTTTGCGGACGATAGGTTTTAGATTGATACAAGTTCCTTGATTGGTACGCTTAAATTTGGTGAGTTTGTATGTTTTCAGATTGTCATCAAAACTTACTAACTGGTCTTCATCAGTGCGGTCGTAGCGAATGACGATTTCCGTAGCATCTACATATTCTACTTCTCCTGTACCTTCAGCATTGATGAGCATACGTGAATCTCGTGCAACTTTGCCCTCTAAACCGGTACCGATAATCGGCGAAACAGGTTTAATCAATGGCACTGCCTGACGCTGCATGTTCGAGCCCATGAGTGCGCGGTTGGCATCATTGTGCGACAAAAACGGAATCAAGGACGCTGATACTCCTACAATTTGGTTAGGTGCTACGTCGATAAATTCGATTTGGTCTTCCGACGGGTCGTGTACGGGGAAATCACCGTGGTTACGACACTTCACGCGTTCATTAATAAATTCTCCCTTTTGTGTAACGAATTTTGTGGATTGGGCAATGGTTTTCATATCTTCTTCCTCTGCGGAGAGATATTGCCAGCCTTTCATATCCACTTTACCTTTTTTGACAGGACGGTATGGCGTTTCGAGGAAACCCATTTTATTGACCTTCGCGTGAACACATAAGGTCGAAATCAAACCAATGTTCGGACCCTCCGGCGTTTCAATCGTACATAGGCGACCGTAGTGGGAGTAGTGAACATCACGTACCTCAAAACCCGCACGCTCCCGCGAGAGACCACCGGGTCCGAGTGCAGAGATACGACGTTTGTGCGTAATTTCTGAAAGCGGATTGGTTTGGTCAAGGAATTGTGATAATTGGCTTGTTCCGAAAAATGAATTGATAACGGAAGAAAGGGTACGCGCATTAATCAAGTCAACGGGCGTAAAGACCTCATTATCACGTACATTCATACGCTCACGAATGGTACGTGCCATACGTGCCAAGCCTACGCCAAATTGTGCGTAAAGCTGCTCACCAACGGTACGTACACGACGATTGCTCAAGTGATCAATATCATCAATTTCTGCTTTTTGGTTCATCAAGCGTACCAAGTATTTGACGATGGCAATGATGTCCTCTTTGGTGAGGGTCTTCGTGCCTCTGTCAATGTCTTGCTTGAGTTTGCGGTTGATTTTGTAACGTCCTACATCCCCCAAATCATAACGCTTATCGGAGAAAAACAACTTGTCGATAATACCACGAGCTGTTTCTTCATCCGGTGGGTCTGTACCTCTCAATTGACGGTAGATGTGCTGTACCGCTTCCAATTCTGAGTTGGAGGTGTCTTTTTGAAGGGTGTTATATATGATAGAATAATCTTCTTCGATGTCTTCGCGCTGGAGGATGATGCTTTCGACATCCGTTTCGAGGATGCGGTCGATATTTTCTTCATCCAGAATCACATCTCTTTCGAGAATGACCTCATTACGCTCAATGGTAACCACTTCGCCTGTATCTTCATCCACGAAATCCTCTGTCCAACTACGTAAGATACGTGCAGCAAGTTTGCGTCCAAGGTGTTTTTTGAGTGCTTTTTGTGTCACTTTTATCTCGTCTGCCAACTCGAAGATATCCAAAATGGTCTTATCTGAATCGAAGCCGATGGCGCGAAGAAGTGTCGTAACAGGGAATTTTTTCTTACGGTCAATGTAGGCGTACATAACCGTATTAATATCGGTGGCAAATTCCATCCAAGCTCCCTTGAAGGGGATGACTCTCGCGGAATAGATTTTCGTACCGTTCGGGTGCAAACTCTGTCCGAAGAATACGCCCGGTGAACGGTGCAGTTGCGTCACGATGATGCGCTCTGAACCGTTGACAACAAACGTTCCCTTCGGTGTCATGTAAGGAATGTTACCGAGAAAAACATCTTGTACCACTTGCTCAAAATCAACGTGTTCTTCGTCGTTGCAGGAAAGTTTGAGTTTGGCTTTTAGTGGTACATTGTAGGTAAGTCCGCGTTGAGAACATTCTTCGATAGAATATCTTGGCGGGTCAATGAAGTAATCCAAGAACTCCAATTCAAAGATGTTTCGCGCATCCGAGATAGGGAAGTTCTCTTGAAACACTTTGTACAAGCCCTCATTACTTCTGTTCTCGGGGGTAGTTTCGAGTTGGAAGAATTCTTGGAATGATTTAACTTGAATTTCGAGAAAATCAGGATACTTATCTGCATGATTGATTTTACCGAAACTAATGCGTTCTGCTACCTTAGTCATGTAATGATGTTTAGCCAAAAATGGATGAGATTGTTTTGATTGTAAGGGATTGCACGATTGTTTGATTGTATCTTTTCGCTTTATGAAAAACTTCATATAGGCAAAATTTTACAGTTTCACATTCATACAATTTCAATAATCATTAAAACCGAACTTTTCCGGTGAATTTTGAGGATTTAATTAGTTGCTTTAATATATGGGAATAGGCTTAACCGATTTTTCGATTAAGCCCATACCCCTTTCAAGTAATTTTGAATGAACGAATTGTAGATGTTGAATTGTTCTATTTCATTTATTCAAATTTACTTGCACTATCTTGCTTACTTGATTTCTACCTCTGCACCGACTGCTTCGAGTGCTGCTTTGATAGATTCTGCTTCGTCTTTCGGTACACCTTCTTTTACATTACCGGGTGCTGCGTCAACGATTCCTTTAGCTTCTTTCAAGCCCAAGCCAAGTAAGTTTTTAACTTCTTTGACAACTTTGAGTTTTGCTGCACCTGCTGATTTCAATACGACATCGAATTCAGTTTGTTCAGCAGCACCACCAGCGTCGCCTCCGCCACCGGGAGCAGCCATAGCTACTGCTGCTGCAGCCGGCTCAATGCCGTAAGTGTCTTTTAATACATCTGCCAAATCCTTCACCTCTTTAACGGTAAGGTTGACCAATTGTTCAGCTAATGCGCTTACATCTGCCATGATGATAATTTTTTGAAAACGAATCTCTTAACTATTGCTAATCAACTAATTATTCGTTTGTATTTTTTTTATTTAATAATTTTAGAAATGCCTGATTTAGTGATAAATGAAGTCCGTAACTACCTCAAGTCTCTCCAAACATGCTTTCTATATTATAATGTCGCTACCTGTGTAGCGTGGAAGCCGAATTAAGTTGAAGTTTAAGAATAAGTCTAAGTTTAATTGTGTTTTAAACTTAAACTTGTACTTAAACTTAATCTTTTTACGCCTGTTCTCCTCTCTCTTCGAGTGCTTTGAGCAAGCCTGAAATGGTATTGCCACCTGATTGAAGCGAACCAAGAACATTTTTGATAGGTGATTGTAATAAGAGAATAACGTCACCAATCAATTCGTTCTTAGACTTGAGATTGCTCAATGATTCAATCTGGTCGTCACCTAAGAAGATGTCAGTATCAATATATGCTGCTTTGAGAGTTGGTTTTTCGTTTTCTTTGCGAAACTCTTTGATGATTTTCGCCGGTGCATTGGAGACTTCTGAGAACATTATAGCAGTAGGACCCTTAAGGGCATCATACAAATCGACATAAGCCGTATCGTTGACCTGCTCTAGTGCTTTACGCACGAGGGTATTTTTCAACACCTTGACCTCAATATTTTTCTCAAAGCACTTTCTACGCAAATTGTTGATTTGCTCGACAGTCAATGCAGAGTAATCTGTTACGTAAAAATATTGTGCGTTACTGAATTTATCTTTAAGTGCCTCTACCGTAGCGATTTTTTCCTGTGTCATCTTAATTGATTTTTGATTTTTGATTTAGTGATTTTTGATTGTATCAATCTAAAATCTGAAATCTAAAATCATTTAATTACTTGATAGATTTTATGTCAATCGGAATACCCGGACTCATGGTAGAAGCTACAACGAGCGACCTTACATAAGTACCTTTGGCGGTAGAGGGCTTCATTCTCATGAGCGTAGTGATTAACTCCCCTGCGTTTTCAGCAAGTTTGTTTGGCTCGAATGAAACTCGTCCGATAGAATTGTGAATGATACCGAATTTATCGACACGGAAGGCGATTTTACCACCTTTTACATCGGTGACTGCTGCACCAACATTGGGTGTGACTGTTCCGGTTTTCGGGTTAGGCATGAGTCCTCGTGGTCCGAGAACACGCCCCAATCGTCCGATTTTTGCCATGACATTAGGTGAGGCAACGACTACGTCGAAATCTGTCCAACCGCCCTGTACCTTAGCAATAAGGTCATCCAATCCGACGAAGTCCGCGCCTGCGGCTGTGGCTTCGTCTTCTTTGTCAGGTGTACAGAATACCAAAACGCGTTTGGTTTTACCCGTACCATGTGGTAAGGATACTGTACCTCTGAGGGCTTGGTCAGCTTTACGCGGGTCGATTCCCAAATGCATGTGGACATCGACTGACGCATCAAATTTCGCAGTATTCACTTTTTTGACAAGTGCCATTGCTTCCTCTAATGTGTATAGCTTACCGGCTTCGATTTTCTCATTTGCAGCTTTACGCTTTTTAGAAACTTTTGCCATAATTATTACACGGTTGACGGGTGAACGGCTGACGGTGAACGGCAGACGATATTCCGTCTTTTTTATTAGTAAAAACAACATCGAAAGAGGTAATTCGATATTGAAAAATTATTTACACGGTGGACGGCTGACGGTGGACGATAAACGGTCACTCACAGCCGTAAATTTACTCGGCAGCATCTGCGGTTGCCCACGGCGCATCACCCGAAACGGTCAAACCCATACTGCGGGCTGTACCTGCGACCATCTTCATGCCGGACTCTACGGTGAAGGCATTGAGGTCGGGCATTTTGTCTTCAGCGATAACTTTGATTTGATCCCAAGTTACGCTGCCTACTTTATCACGATTGGGTACTGCCGAACCACTTTTGAGTTTGGCTGCCTCCAATAATTGGACTGCCGCAGGTGGGGTCTTGATGATATAGGTGAAGGATTTATCCTTAAATACTGTAATCGTAACAGGTAATACTTTGCCCATACGGTCTTGGGTGTCAGCATTGAATCTTTTGCAAAATTCCATGATGTTCACCCCTTTCGCACCAAGTGCGGGACCTACCGGTGGTGCAGGATTTGCCTGCCCGCCTCTAACCTGTAATTTGATAAATCCTGATACTTCTTTTGCCATCTTTATAATTTTGAATGAGTGAATGAGTGAATTTTGAATGAGTGAATTATTAATGTGATAATGCTGAAATGCGTTAATGCGACAATAGTAAATCTTTATTCATTCTAAATTTTATCATTCATTCATAAAAATCTTTTTTAATATAAAAACGAATGCGAATACATACAATTATTTAGAAAAAACAAATGAGCATTTTAATTCATTCAAAATTCACTCATTCACTCATTCAAAATTAATACTACGTTTGTTTTTCAACTTGCATGAAGTTCAATTCGACTTCTGTACCGCGTCCGAATATTTTTACAATTACTTTTAATTTTTTCTTTTCTTCGTTGATTTCCTGGATAGTTCCGATAAAGTCATTGAATGCACCATCAATAATTTTGACAGATTCGCCTACAATGAATGGTTCGCTCAATGATTCGCCTTCTTCTTGCGATTCGTCCACCTTACCTAATATACGGTTAGCCTCGGAAGGCTGCATAGGAATTGGGTTGGATTTGCCCAAAAAATGAATCACATTGGTAATACCCGATATGGCTTGTACCATTTCGCCACTAAACTTGCCTTCAACAGCCTCAACTAAAATGTAACCGGGTAGTATATTTCGCGCCTGAATCACTTTTTTTCCGTTGCGAATTTTATAGACTTTTTCGGTGGGAATGAGTACCTGAGTAACAACATCTTCCCAGTTGGAACGTGAAATTTCCAAGTCAATGCGTTCTTTGAGTTTATTTTCTTTGCCACTAATAACTCTAAGACAGTACCACCTTTTATCTCCGTATGCCATAATTGATTATGTACCGTAAATGAGTGTTTTGAGGATAACACTTGAAATGTTATCCATAACAAAAATGATGAGTGCTATGATGACAGATGCTACAAGTACGAGTACAGTGTTGCTCTGTAAGTCGGACCAAGTGGACCACGTTACTTTATTCGCCAACTCGTTGTAACTGTCTTTAATGTATGAAATTACACTTTCCATGTGTTGTAGTTTATTTGGTTTATTTGGTTTATTAGTTTATTGAGTTTACTGAGTTTACTGAGTTTGTTGAGTTCGCAAGTGTTCGACACTTTTGAACTTTATAAAACTAATAAACTAAATGAACTAAATGAACTAATAAACTAAATAAACTAACTTGCACGGGCAGTAGGACTTGAACCCACAGCCTACGGTTTTGGAGACCGTCGCTCTACCAGTTGAGCTATGCCCGTAATTAATGAGTAAGTTTTGAACTTTCAAATAAGATAACGAATTTACTGCGTAAATCGCTTCTTTGAATTATTTTCAAAATCCTTTTTCATTAAGATGCTTGAAGCCCACGACACATTTGCCGCGAGCTACAAGTTTTTATTTCAAAATAAATTCATTTGTAGGAACAGGGCATGCCCTATCCCTACAAATTTGAACCTATTATTCTTATTCAATAATTTCAGTCACCTGACCTGCGCCTACAGTACGTCCACCTTCGCGAATCGCGAAACGAAGACCTTTTTCCATAGCGATTTTTGTAATCAAGTGTACTTCCAAAGATACGTTGTCACCGGGCATTACCATCTCAACGCCATCCGGCAATTTGATGTCACCTGTAACGTCAGTGGTACGGAAGTAGAATTGTGGACGGTATCCGTTGAAGAATGGTTTGTGACGACCACCTTCATCTTTACCAAGTACATATACCTCACACTTAAATTTGGTGTGTGGCGTAACTGAACCCGGCTTGCAGATAACCATACCACGCTTGATAGCAGTTTTCTCAATACCACGAAGGAGCAAACCTGCGTTGTCACCAGCTTCACCTCTATCGAGGATTTTGCGGAACATCTCTACACCTGTGATAACTGATTTGAGTGGCTCGTCCATGAAGCCGATAATCTCAACGGGATCACCAGAGTTGATGATACCACGCTCGATACGACCTGTAGCTACTGTACCACGACCTGTGATAGAGAATACATCCTCAATCGGCATCAAGAAGTCTTTGTCAACGTCACGCGGAGGAAGTGGAATGTCATTATCCACTGCATCCATCAATGCTTTGACTTGCTCTACTGCCGCTGCATCACCTTCGAGTGCTTTGAGTGCTGAACCTGCAATGACACTAATGTTGTCACCATCAAATTGATAGCTACTCAATAGTTCACGCACCTCCATTTCCACGAGTTCAAGCATTTCCTCGTCATCTACGAGGTCAACTTTGTTCATGAAAACAACAATCTGTGGTACACCTACCTGACGTGCAAGTAAGATGTGCTCACGAGTTTGTGGCATAGGACCGTCGGTAGCCGCACATACGAGAATAGCACCGTCCATTTGAGCAGCACCCGTTACCATGTTTTTAACATAATCGGCGTGACCCGGACAGTCAACGTGTGCATAGTGACGAGCAGCAGTTTCATATTCTACGTGTGCCGTATTAATAGTGATACCACGCTCTTTTTCTTCAGGAGCAGAGTCAATGCTGTCGTAATCCATTTTTGCACTACCTGTCATTTCAGCTAATACTGAAGTAATCGCAGCAGTCAAAGTGGTTTTACCATGGTCAACGTGACCGATAGTACCGATATTTACGTGGGGCTTATCCCTGTTAAAAGTTTCCTTAGCCATCGGTTTGTGAAATTTTTATTGATGTGAAAATTTTATTAAAAAATGATTGTTTTATTGCTGTATTGCTATATTGTTTTATTGCTAAAAAATGCTATTAAACCATATAGCAATGTAACAGTTAAAACAATAAAAAAACTTCGAGCCAATGGGGGGAATTGAACCCCCGACCCCTTCCTTACCATGGAAGTGCTCTACCCCTGAGCTACATTGGCAGAG
>ENA-ORXR01001524-ORXR01001524.1-marine-metagenome-genome-assembly--contig:-NODE-1524-length-24388-cov-100.631730_pt1 | contig 24388 bp, 16 predicted proteins | sample MGYA00237866_ERZ511479 | MGnify/ENA metagenome assembly ERZ511479 | reverse complement strand
ACCAGCAACTCTCAGCGTTCTTTTCCCATATTGAGGAAGACTAACTCTGTTAGTTGAAGCGAACAAACGTGATTCTATAGAAGAGTGATCAGCTTCTGCCATGCTGTTGATTTGGTCATTGGTTAGGAAATAATCCCCAACTTTTATACCACTCATTGTTTTACCGAATACCTCCAGAGTAATTGTTTCCAAATCTTCAGTTATTGGACTGATGCCATTGGCAAGCAGAGCTTTCGATTGTTTTTTGGTCAAAATTACAGAAGTGTTAGCCTCAGTATTTATTTGGTCGTTCATGCTTTCTTGTTCACATGCTACAAAAAAAAGCACGCAACTCAGAAATAACAGGATATTAAAAGACTTTTTCATAATAATTAAAATGTTGATTTAAAATAATTGACTGATGATTAAAGAAAAAGTATAAACTTATTTACCTTATAGTTGTAAGGTACTTCTTACGAATAATCAATAGCCATGTAAAATAAATCGTTTTGTTAAAAAATGATAAGGAAGGATACTTGCTCTTCCACAAATACAAAAGTACGATTTATTCTTCGGTTTCCTTTATAATTCTAAAACACTTTATTACGTTTCTAATCTCCGATAATTCAAAACTTAATTTTGTAAATCGTATATGCAACCAATACTTTACTTTTGAAGATGATTTTTTATTCCTATTTGTTTGCTTTATATTGAAATTAATATTTTGACATAGCATTTTTTTCCATTATTTTATATGGATTTAGACCTTGAATGGAGTTTAATAAATCTAATAATAAAACAACATATAAGCTCTTGTAAGATGCTATTACCAATTGAGTATAAATAATAAAATAGTTTGAACCGTATTAATCTTACCTGTTTAATGACAATTCTCAATAGTTTATTTAGCTCATATAGGAATTTAGTGGAACGCCAATTATTTTTGTAAATCGTTCTGCATTGTCTTTTTAAAAACAATAAACACTACATCTTGACTTGTTCTTTTTTCAGCTACCCGTCTAACATCGGACACTTTGATAATCAGTGAGTTATAAAGGTATTGAAATTCAAGCGATTGTAATAATTGCGGACTGTCCAACTGCGGACTGATAGCCCTTTTTCCTTTTAAAAAACACAAAAAATAGTTCCGTAGCGATGCTATGGAACAATTTATTTGATTACTTTCACTTACGCAAAACATGGATCTGGAAACGTCAGGCAAGGTACTTGAGCGTTGGACCGCGCAAGGGATAGGAGGTGTTGTCTGAACGAAGTGGAGCGATAGCGGAACGGAGAGAGTGCCGGATAGCCCGACCCGTAGGGATGCGCCCTTAATAGTGATTGGTGGAACTAAAACTGTTGTAAATTTTCTCGGAGTGTTTTGGTGTCTAAGAGGCGTTCAAAGTCGTGGGCGAGGTGTTTGCCTAAGTCTTGGGCTTTGCGCCATGTTTTGATGCGTAGGTCGGGGTCGGTGGCGTAGGTGTAGAAGTCTTTGGTTTCGGTGAGTTTTTGGTTGGGGAGTGTCTGGACAAATTCGTTGGAGGGGTAGAGTAAGAGGGTGTTTTGGTGGTGTTTGGAGTGGCGAAATGAGTTGTATTTGTCGAACCAACCGGGCTTGATGTAGCTGAAAAAGTGTGGCTGGAAGACGACTCCATCGGTCTTGTATTTGAGGTCGAGGTGGTAGTCAACGATGCCGCCGTCCCAGCAGTCTGTGTCGTTGATGCGTACTGGATTCATGATGAGTGGAATGGCGCCACTGGCTTGTAGGGCGGGGAGTAGGTTTTGGGCATTTAAAGGGTGATGTATTGCCATGATTCCGTCGGGTTTTATGATGGATTTTGTGTTGGAATAGGTGATGCGTTGGAGGTGAGGATTGGTGCTTTTTCTGCGGAGTATTTGCCGAATGGCGACGTTGAGAAATTTGCGTTTGAGTTGTTTTTCTGACATGTTTGCTATGTTAAATGATGCACCCGTCACGCCAATATGCAGTTTTCGTTTGGTGGGATTGAGTATGGCTTGATGTTGGTCGGCAAGTGTGTCGGCTACGATTTTGTGACAACCTGCCGAGACTTCCGCCCATGAGGGTTCGACGGAATATCGCTGGTTGATATAAACTTTTGCAAGGCGATTTAGTGCTGCTACGGGGTCGGGCAGTGTGTAGGCAAGTGACCGCCACGCGCCTATTGAGGTGCCGTAAAAATCAATTGTCTGCTCATGGTTTTTCAGAAAGTGCTGCATCAAATACTTATCGAGATGATACAAAGGAATCCACTTTGGGCCGCCCGCAGCTCCTGCAAATATTTGTATGTCTTCTACTTGTAAGCCTTTGTCCATGAGGCGTTCATAAATTTTTTTTCCGGCTTTGATGTGTAGGTGTTTGGTTTTCATAATGTAATTAGACGGTGGACGACGGACGGTAAACGATGGACGACAGGCGGGATAATTAATTGATTTTTCGACCTTTGGCTCTGCGTGAACGGACGCTTGTGTTTTGGGCTTTTTTCAAATCTACGAGTAAGGAAGCATAGCCACTTCCGGGAATGACGGTAAATTCTTCGTCGCCGTAGCTGATGACTCCTCTGCCACCTTTTTTCCATTCTTTGGCGCGGAGTGCGTATTTGCCGTTCATTTTTGGGTTGGGTCCAAACATGAGGTATCGCCCATCAATATCAAAGCTGACGGCAAAGGTCTGTGTGCTGTCTTTTTTGAATTCAAATACGCCTGGTGTGCGTTTTTTGATGATGATTTCTTCGACCTGCCGTCCGTCTTTTGACAAGATTTTACCGGAACTGATGCGGGTGTCGGAGTTTTTGAGTTGGCGATAAATAACGATTTCTTTGGATAGGTAAAATTGAATTTGCTTGAGGTCTTCTTCCGACCAAGCATTTTCTTTGTACAAAGATTCGGTGAAAGGGCTGAGTTTGGCGCAGCCAGTCATGAGGGTAGTCGCTGCGATGAGGACAAATAATAGTTTTACATTTTTCATATTCAAGGTTTATCCTGTGTTGATAGATGAAAAATGTTTATCAATTAAAATGCCAAAAATGTAAGTAGAAAAAGGTGTTACAGGGCAAGCTGCCTCGACTGAGAGACCGAAGTCTCCCAGCCGTTTGGGGGCAACATAGTGCGTCTCCATAGGATTAATAGTGTGTTTATAGAGCCTTAATGGGGTTAAGGAACTTCTGAGGTTATTGGTTTTCAAGGAGTTAATCGGTTTTTTTGTGCTAATGGTTGATTAGGGGTTAATAGTGTTTTTTCAGTTGCCTTTCTGCGGTTAATTTGTTTTTCTGTGCTATGTTTTCTTGTGCTAATGGTTTTTCAAGGGTCAAATTGTCTTTTTAGTTTTACATCATTTTTTCGGTTGCCTCTCTGCGGTTAATGCGTTTTTCTGTGTTATGTTTCCTTGTGCTAATGGTTTTTCAAGGGTCAAATTGTCTTTTTAGTTTTACATCATTTTTTCGGTTGCCTTTCTGTTGTTAATGCGCTTTTTTGTGCTAATGGTTTTTAAAAGGTTAATTTGTTTTTCTGAATGTCCTTTTGTTGTTAGATGCGTTTTTTTATGATTTTGGTGTTTAATTAGTGTTAATAATGTGGGTGCTTGTCATAACAACGTTTTTTTGTGTTAAATAATTCCCGAAGTTAAAGTTTTAACATTTCTTTACCGGTAATTTGCATATTAGGGATGAAAAGATAATAAACGCTACATCTTCTCCCGATAGCTATCGGGATTGAGAATTTGGTGAAGTATAAAGGAAAAAGAACAAGTCAAGATGTAATGTTTATTGTTTTTTCATCCCTTACTGACAATCTGTGGTTTGAGTATGTTAAATTATTAAATAGGTTGTCAAGCAATTCATTCTAAATCAAAAATTGATGTTGTTCTTCAGAGTGCTAAACATACTTTTATGTTTTGTTTCTTTGTTTTGATATTACAAAGGTACGCCTGATTTTGATGTCTTGTGGAGTGTTTTTCGGACACTTTTTTTGAAATGTAGAAAGCCGATTGTGAAATTCAGGTTTAAATTAATACGTCACAGTCAAAATCATCTGCGTAAAAGTCCTTTTGTTCTTTTATAATATCGGATTTAAATTTCAATGTTGTTAGTTTATTTTTGTCCAACTACTTAGTACACTGTTTTATAAATTTATTTACATTTTTTGACGTTTATTTTGAAATGAATCGAATCAAAAATGACGCGAATACTCACTGTATTTAAGGATTTTTTGGTGAAGAGTCATTTTAAAAGAAATACTCAAAAAAGTAAATAAATTTGTGAAACAGTGTACTTAGCTTACGATTTCATATACAAAAGTACGGGCTTATCTGATTTGATGCTGACACTTTTTCTTTAATAAATTATAATATTTTACAAAAAATAAATTTCATTAAAAATTGATAATCAAGTGTTTGAAATTAAAAAAAGTATTTTATAATAATCAAATCAGTGGTTTTTATCTCAAAGAACTTATAAAAAGTATTGCCTTTTTGGTATAATCATGAAGAAATCATCTTTTCTTCACATCTTCTATTACAAAGGTAAGGGCAAATCGAATGTCGCGCAGTGCATTTTTCAGACACTTTTTGCTAAATGTAAAAAGCCACTATATCAACTACGCTACATATATATACCTCAAAAGTGATTTTTGTAATCGCATTTTTTGATTTTTTTTCAAAATCGACTATTTTTTTATTATCATTGGGCTTGGACGGGCGACTTGTTATGACTTTTTAAATTAAAATCATCAACAAAATGAAGCACCGTTTAACCCTCATAGCCGTCCAACAATAAAACAAATCCACAATCTTATATTTTTATGCTCGAAATTGCCAGTATTGTTATTCTTGGAATCGTTTCACAGTGGGTCGCTTGGAAAACCCGTGTGCCTGCTATATTGCCCCTTATTATTATAGGTCTATTAGTCGGACCGATTTCCAGTATGTGGTTGGAAGGCGGACTGAAATGGATAGAACCTATCCATGATCCCGATGTCATCAAGCATGGTCATGACAGTCACGGACATGAAACTACGACTAGAGGACATGGCTTGTTTCCGGGAAGCAGTTTATTTTATTTTGTGTCCCTTGCCATTGGTATTATTCTGTTTGAAGGTGGTCTGACACTCAAAGCTAAGGAAATCAAGGACGGTATTGCCCCTACTATCGGCAAATTGATTTCTATTGGTTCTTTGGTGTCATTTATTGGTGGTGGTTTGGCGGCTTACTATATTTTACAACCTAATTTGAGTTGGTCTTTGGCGTTTTTATTCGGTGGACTCATTATCGTAACCGGTCCAACGGTAATTGCGCCGATACTGCGTAATGTGCCTCTGAGCAAAAATGTAGCGAATATACTCAAATGGGAAGGTATCCTGATTGATCCGATTGGTGCTTTGGTAGCAGTTTTGGTTTACAACTTTATATCGGCGGGAGAGAGTGGCGAAGAATTTACGTTTACGGCACTGCGGACTTTCGGACAAGTGCTTGCCGTCGGTTTTTCCGTAGGTATGGGTGCGGCATTCGGTTTCGGACAATTGATTAAACATCACCTAATTCCACATTATTTGCTCAATGTATTTACATTGGCTTTAGTGATGGCTGCCTTCGTATTTTCGGATTTGTTGGCGCACGAATCGGGGCTACTTACAGTGGTCGTCATGGGTATGATGCTCGGCAATATGGATGTAAAAAACCTCAAAGGACTCCTTGATTTCAAGGAGTCCTTGACCGTCCTGCTGATTTCGATATTATTTATATTGCTATCTGCAAATATGGACGTAGAACAACTCAAATTCTTGCTCGACCCGCGTGCATTATTGGTGTTTGCTGTAGTCGTTTTTGTCTTGCGTCCGCTCGGTGTTTTTCTGAGTACAATGGGATCTAACCTGACTTTTCGCGAAAAATTATTTGTCTCATGGATAGGTCCGCGCGGTATCGTCGCGGCGGGTATTGCTTCGGTTTTTGGCATTCGATTAATGGAAAATGATGTAGCCGGAGCAGAATATATCACCCCTTTGGTCTTTTTGATCGTACTCGGCACAGTACTTCTCAATGCTACCACAGCTCGCTTTGTAGCGCGTATATTGGGCGTTACTTTGGACGACCCAAATGGCATTATGATAGTCGGTGCAGGTAAAGGTTCCCGCTTGATTGCCAAGTACTTACAAGATGCCGGCAGACGCGTGGTCATCGTAGATAACAACGCAAGAGAAATCAGCAAAGCCATCGATATGGGACTCGAAGGCATGGTCGAAAATGTCTTTTCAGATGACCTCGAAAATCGTTACGAATTACTTGATATGGCATACCTCATTGCACTGACAAGCAGCAATGAAGTCAATAGCGTAGCTTGTCAAAAATATGAAGAAAATTTTGGTAAAAAAGGTGCGTATCGCTTCGTTACGAATTTGGAAATGAAAGAAAATGAGATAGGAATCCCACAGAATGCTTTATTCGATAAAAATTGTGACTTTATAAAATTCAATAGAATTGTTGTTGATAGCAATACAATCAAAGAACATTTTATTGAAGATGAAAATACAAATGCACCTGCTTTATTAAAGCGATTTGCTACCGATGGAATTCCCTTATTCATTCGTTCTGCAAAAAAGGGTGAGATTCGAATAATATCCGCGTATCATGAAGGATTAGAAGTTGAAAAAGGAGATATTATTGCTTATCTTGGTAAAATGATTTAGTAGGTTGACCGGAATGCTGTACAGGCGATTTTAATCGCCATCTAAAAATAAAATTAATCTGTAGAGTATTTATTTTAAAGGGTGCAGGACAAATTTTTAATCTGCCTCGTACCGACGACTTTAGCCGTCGCGGGAAAGTACCGAGCCACTTGACGGCTAAAGTCGTCAGTACAGTGGCATTTCAAAATAAAATTAAAAATTTGTCCTGCACCCTATTTTAAATGACTTATAAATAAAAGAGCTTTCCACACAGCGATTAAAACCAACCTGTACGAGAAAAGATAAAAAAATGACTACATTCGTATTAAATGATAAAATAATACAAACATATCAGCCACAAGGAATGACCCTCTTGGATTTTGTGCGTTATCACAAACATCTAATTGGCACAAAAATAGGCTGTCGAGAAGGCGATTGCGGAGCTTGCAATTTGCTTATGGGAGAATTGATTGATGGTAAAATGTACTACAAATCACTCACTTCCTGCATCACGCCACTTGGCAATGCACAAGGTAAGCACATTGTCAGCATTGAAGGTTTGAATATGGACGAACTTACGCCATACCAGCAAGCGATGGTCGATGAATCCGGTTCACAATGTGGCATTTGTACGGTAGGATTTATTGTATCTTTTGCGGGAGAATGTCTGGCATATCGTCCAAATTCTTATGAGTCGGTCATTGGTGCGATTGATGGAAATATTTGCAGATGTACAGGTTACAAATCAATCGAAAGGGCAGCAAAAATTGTGTATAATAAGCTGAAAAACAAGGATATAGAAAGTCCAGTCACTTGGTTGGTCAAACATAAATTTATACCTGAATACTTTTTAAATATTCCGAAAAAAATTAGTCAGATAGCCGTGCCTATACCTGTGAATGGTCATGTCATCGTTGGTGGCGGTACAGATCTTTTTGTACAAAAGCATGATGAAATATACGAATCAAGTGTCAATCTAATTTCGGATAACAAACACCTTACAGGCATACGCATAGAATCTGGAAAATGTATCATTGGAGCAGCAACAAACGCCACTCAAATGCTCGAATCGAAGGTGCTAAATGACATTTTCCCGAATTTATATACTCATTTAAAACTCGTCTCTTCCACTCCAATCAGAAACATCGGCACTGTCGCGGGCAACTTCATTAATGCTTCTCCGATAGGAGATTTGACGGCTTTTTTTATTGCCCTAAATTCGACTATTTATTTAAAAAATAAATCAGGAAATACGCGTTTTTTATTATTAAAAGACCTTTATAAAGGCTACAAAATACTTGACAAAACGGAAGACGAATACATCACGCACTTTATTTTTGAGATACCCGATTCCGATACTTATTTTAATTTTGAAAAAGTCAGCAAACGTACCTACCTCGACATTGCCAGTGTAAATACGGCGATACAAATTACCGTACAAAATGACTACATCAAAGCAGTACATATTTCCGCCGGAGGAGTTGCTCCGATTCCGAAATATCTACAACAGACTTGTGAATATTTAACAGGAAAACACCTTACAGAAAATACGATTTTAGAAGCCCTTGAAGTGATGCAAAACGAGGTCGCCCCGATTAGTGATGCAAGAGGTACAAAAGAATATAAACGACTACTATTGAGGCAGTTAGTGTTTGCTCATTTTATGGAATTATTCCCTGAAAAATTTGAACTTGCTATGGTCGGATAGATAGATTTTTTGTCCTGATACCTACTACATTTAGAATTATCCACCCAAACAACTCAGTGGTAAAAAATTGCCATGAAATTATCCATTATCATCGTTAATTACAACGTCAAGTATTTTCTTGAACAGGCTTTGCTATCAGTGCGTAAGGCTACGGAAAATATTGAGACAGAGGTGTTTGTAGTTGATAATAATTCGGTAGATGATTCGGTGGCGATGGTGCGTGAACAATTTCCTGAAGTGCGTCTCACTGCGAATACCGACAATCCGGGTTTTTCGGTAGCCAATAATCAGGCGATACGAGAGTCGCGTGGCGAGTACATTTTACTACTCAATCCCGACACCGTAGTCGAGGAAGATACTTTTGAAAAAACGGTGGCGTTCATGGATGCTACGCCGGACGCGGGTGGTTTGGGTGTGAAAATGATTGACGGAAAAGGCAATTTTTTGCCCGAATCCAAACGTGGTTTTCCTTCGCCTTCGGTGGCGTTTTATAAGATGTTCGGGCTGTCGCGTTTGTTCCCAAAATCGAGGACTTTTGGGCGGTATCATCTTGGTTTTTTGGATAAAGACGAGGTGCATGAAGTTGATGTTTTAGCGGGTGCGTACATGTTGCTGCGTAGGTCAGTCTTAGATAAAATCGGCTTATTAGATGAAACCTTTTTTATGTATGGCGAAGACATCGACCTGTCGTATCGTATTGTAAAAGCGGGTTTTAAAAATTATTATTACGGCGATACAACAATCATTCATTATAAAGGAGAAAGTACGAAAAAAGGTAGTCTCAATTATGTTCGCGTCTTTTATAACGCGATGATTATTTTTGCAAAAAAGCATTTTAAAGGCGACCAAGCGCGTGCCTTTGTATTACTACTTCAATTTGCGATTTACTTTCGTGCCTTCCTTACGCTCATTACTAATTTTGCAAAAAAAATATACCTGCCTCTGCTTGATGCCCTGTTGATTTTTGCGGGTATGTATTTTCTCAAAGACTTTTGGGCAAATTATGCCTACGACAATCCCAATTATTTCCGTCCGGTTTATCTTCAATTCAATGTCCCTTTGTATATTACAATTTGGTTGACTGCTGTATATTTTAGTGGTGGCTACGACAATCCGCGTAGTGCGCGACGACTCGTGCGCGGACTTGCGGTGGGGACGGTTTTGCTGGCAGCGGTCTATGGTTTTCTGCCAATGGAATATCGGACTTCTCGCGCCTTGATTGTGTTGGGTGCAGTTTGGGGAATGTTCTCCTTGTGGGGACTGCGAGTCTTGTTGCATTTTATGCGACATAAAAACCTGAAAATCAGCGAAAAGCCACGTAATAACATGGTCATCGTAGGTAGTAAAGAGGAAAGTGAGCGCGTGGTGAATTTGCTACATCAGGCACAGGTAGAGCAGAATATTATCGGTACAATTTCGCCGGATACGGACTATGATAATGCCCGTTTTTTGGGTAATATTCGCCAATTAGATGAAGTGGTACATATTTATAAAATTAATGAAATTATTTTTTGTGCAAAGGATATATCGTCACAAGACATCATGCAATGGATGACTCGACTCGGCACCGAACCAGATTACAAAATTGTACCGGAAAAAAGCCTGAGCATCATTGGCAGTAATTCGAAAGATACGGCTGGCGACCTTTATACGATTGATATTCAATTTCGAATTGCTACGCCCATGAGTCAGCGTAATAAACGGGTGATTGACCTGCTTTTGTCTGCTGTATTTATCGTGCTTTTTCCTTTTTTAATTTTTATAATAAAAAATAAAGCGGGTTTTGTGCGGAATATTTTTTCGGTATTATTTGGACGAAAAACATGGGTCGGATATGCCCCCGTACCCGTAGAGACGCGATTAATGGCATCTCTACCCGACATACGGAAAGGCGTATTATCAACATTGGACGCATTGAAAATCAAGACATTAAACGAACCGACTATCCGTCGTTTGAATTTTATTTATGCAAAAGATTATACAGTGGATAGTGATTTGGAGATTGTATGGAAGGGGATGCGTGAATTAGGGAATTCTTGAAACTCCAATTAAGATATTTTTAAGCTATCGTGGCATTATAATTGAAATAATTTACTCAAATTGCCCCACGAAAATTTAAACCTTCATTTTAAACAGATTTTGATATGAAAAAATTATTACTTTTTAATCTATTTATAGCTTTGTGTTTCAGTATGCAAGCCCAGATTAGCTTGGCTACGGGGCATATTCCTCAAATGGGAGACAAATTGTACATCGGCATTGACTCTTCCGAATATTTGTACGACAATCCTGACTATGACCTCAGTACAGGCGAAGACAAAGCATGGAGTTTTGACCTTATGGAAATCGAAGATACGCAAGTCAGGGCGTACAAATCGGCAAGTGAAGGCAGCGCATCGACAGATTTTCCTGATGCCGAGATGATAGGACCTTTTTTGGGAGGCGAGGGCTACTACAAACAAGATGCTGACGGACTACATCTGCTTGGATACTATGGTTCACCCACCGAATTGCTTGATTTGGATTTGACAGTGGAATTTGACCCGACTTATAATTTACTACCCACCGATATGTCCTACGGTGACTCAGTGAATACCGAATATGCTTTTTATGTAGAACACAATGAAGCAATAAACGTCGAGGTTAGCGGAACGGAACTCACTATCAATGGTGCCAAATTACAGGTTACTTCTACGTTACAATACGTTGCCGATGGTTGGGGAACATTCACTACGCCTTACGGTACTTGGGATGTTTTGCGAGTCGTACAAACCGAATATCGCCATACGCAAGGCGAGGCAAATGTACCTTTTTTGGGCTGGCAAGACTTGGAGGCATTTGGCTTGGATGGCTTCGGATATGATACTTTGCGGACGATTATGTTTATCAATGATCAGATAAAAGAGTCCGTTATTGAATTTGAAATTGACAATGATGGATCGAATGCTGCCGACAGTCCGACGAGAGCCATTCGATTCAAAATTCCCGAAAACCTCGTCGTTGATGTTGAGACACCCGAAACCAAACAAGACATCAATGTGGTCGCTTATCCCAATCCGGCTATCAACGATTTAAGCCTTTCAATGACAGGTTTTACACCCGGCATGTATTATATCAATGTATTTAATATGATAGGTAGAACCGTGATGCCGACGCAGCCCGTCGAAATCACCGGAGACAGTAGCATCCGCATGAATATATCTGACCTTAATAAAGGAATCTATTTGTATAATATAACCGATGCTTTTGGCAATATATTGACTACCAAACGACTCGTAGTAGTCAAGCCCTGATAAAGTTCAAGAATCAAATGCAAGTTCAGATATATCAAAATTTGAACTTGCATTTGATTTTTGGACTTGAGTTTCAAAACAACTCCAAAACATCATCCTTCAAATAATCATTCAAAATTCGCGGGAAAGCATACTTATCTAATTCATCTCTACGTACCTGTACGAAGCTATATTTCGTTCCTTCAAAATCCGCTTCAACATTCATTTCTACAAAAACAGCAACTATCTTTCTGTGGGTTAATATTTGGACAAACGGACGTGATATTTTTTTGATAAAAATATTTTTATTATTAAAAAAGGTCTGCCATTCGTCAGTCTCTTCTAATTCGGAAAGCACCAGCGTTTTTTCTTTTTCAATGAGTGGAAAGTCGTACAAATTTTGCCAAATATCGCCTGCTCCGCGCTTTTTTAGCCACACATTTTTCCCTTCATTTAAAATTAAATAATGAAAATAGCGGGTTGTTTTTTTGAGTTTTTTAGATTTGACGGGTAGTGAATTGACCTTATTTTCGGCGATAGCCGTACAATCATTTTTCAACAAACAAGTCGTGCATAAAGGTTGTTTGGGCTTACAATGTGTTGCCCCAAAATCCATAATTGCCTGATTGTACTGCGCTGGGTTTTGAGTATCTAAAAGTTCGTCGGCGAGTGCGCGAAAGGTTTTTTTTCCGGCAGTTGTATCTATCGGGGTTGCTTCTCCAAAATAGCGCGACAAGACACGATATACATTGCCATCAACCACCGCATGAGGCAAATCGTAAGCAAAAGAAGCGATAGCTGCGGCGGTATAATCTCCTACGCCTTTGAGTGCGCGGATGCCTTCATAAGTATCTGGAAATGTGCCTTCTAAGTCGTAAGTAATGTGTTTGGCGGTAGCATGTAGGTTGCGCGCACGCGAGTAATAACCCAAGCCTTCCCACATTCGCATGACCTCATCTTCGGGCGCATCTGCCAAGTCTTTTACCGTAGGGTAAGTAGCCCGAAAACGCTCAAAATAAGGCAGCCCTTGTTCTACACGCGTTTGTTGGAGGATAATTTCAGAAAGCCATATCAAGTAAGCATCTTTAATGTTTTTCCACGGCAAAGGGCGATGACTCTCCGCAAACCATTCTAATAAATGCTTTCTAAAATTTTCCTTTTTCATCCAATATCGTTACTTACTACCTGATGTTACACAAAATGCTTGATTTAGATATTCAACAACGTTTTTCTCCAGAATAGTCCGCAGTTGGTCAGACCGCAGTCATGCGTGAAACAAGCTCGCGCTCAACTGCCGACCGCAGACCGAAAGACTGCGTAACGTCAGTTACTACTAATTCACTTTGCGAAAGCGATAATCACTAAATTCGAGGATATTGACATGGTTATTTTCAAAACGTTTGATGACGGGTTTGCCTTCAGGTCCGGCTCTTCCTACGCCATAAACAGGTTGGAAATTGAAATTTGTGTGTAGTGCATTTGCCGTATTTTTAGGTAAAAATGATGGGAAATAAATACCGAACTCTGCAAGCATTTCGCCAAAGTACAGCATGGTGTCATAACCTTTAAATACATGCTCCGTCGGTGATGTTCCGTATTCACCCGCATAGCGACTAATGAAATTTCTAATTTGTGGGTCGTCTTGATTAATATAGACTTCACTGCCGATGAGCAAGTCCATATTTTCATAATAATTGTAATCCATTTTCTCAAATTTTTGGTCTTCCCATTGTGGCAAACCAATAACCTGAAGACGGTGCGAACTGCGATAAGGCGAAAGTTCGCGCATGACGTACGCCACAAAAGCAGGGTCGCGTGAAGGGACAATAACGACATTGTCTTGCCCTGCTACCATAAACTCATTGGCACGAATCGAAGAAGCTGTCGTGGTAGCCGCCATAGTCATATCAAAGGGATATTCTCGTAGGTTATACGCACCGGATTGATTGACGATATTACTCGCAAATTGTATCTCTTGTACACGATTTTTCATCGCTGTTCTTCCTTGCGGATAAATAATGGTAGCGACGCTCGTAGTACCGTATTTTCCCTTCACATATTCAAGCAGTCGTACAAATTTCATTTGAGTAGAAGGGTTGGCTTGTACATAAAAAGGATTTTGTTCGGTGATGGTAGAAAGGTAATTGTAGGGCGATACCATGACCTTATTATTTTTGCGCGAAAACTCGGCAACTAATTGACAATTTTTCTTGTTGACCGGTCCGATAATGAGGTCGGCACTATACAATGATGAACTGTTCAATAAGCCTTTTACGACATTTTCATCGTATTGAGTATCAAAGACATATATGCTCATGGGTACGCCTTTGGATTGCAAATCGGTAATTGCCATTTTTACACCTTCATAAAATTCCAGTGCCAGTTTTGATCTTTGCGGTATTGGTCCGAATGATGTGAATTGATTGCCCAAAAACGGCATCATTATAACTACGGTGTAGTAATTTTTAAGCATTTTTTCTTCCTCAATTACCGCTACTTCAGCCACGCCTGTGGTGTCAATCCTGCTTAGTGTTAGTTCTTCTTTTGCTTCTTCTTTTTCATTTTCTTCTTCTGAATTTTCACTTTCAGTAATGTCATCTTCGCCCATGACATTCCATTTAACGGTATCGACTTTTTCTGTAGTGCCTTCCGGTACGGGTTTATCCCATTTAGGAATTTTATTTGTCTCTTCGCCATCGCCATAATCGGGCTTTTCAATGGGTTTGAAAATACCACAGGCAGAAGAGAGGAAAATGAGAAGTAGTAAAGTGATAGATAATTTTATATAATTTAACATTGTTAAAATGTTTTGTCATTGTACTGATGGCTTTAGCCGTCAAGTATTTTTTATGTTAATTTTTAAAACAATAACTTAAGTAGTGAGACAAAAATATCCTTACTTTTTGACGGTTTCTTTTTCCGCTATTTTCCCTTACAAAAATCCTTACGTAGCGTAGGCTATGTGCGGTTTTTGTAAGAAAAACTATCGAAAAAATAACCACGTCAAAATTGTAAGCCTATTTTTGTCTCACTACTTACTAATATTTTTTAAACCACTTGACGAAAAAGTCGTCAGTACGTTTTTACTCCCATTCAATGGTCGCAGGTGGTTTTGTGCTAATGTCATAAACGACACGATTGATGCCACGTACATTATTGATGATTTCATTGGAGACTTTTCCGAGAAAATCGTAAGGCAAGTGACTCCATTCGGCGGTCATACCATCAAGCGAAGTAACGGCACGTAGAGCAACCGCTTGTTCATAAGTGCGTTCATCGCCCATGACACCTACGGATTGTACAGGCAGGAGAATAACGCCCGCTTGCCAGACTTCATTGTATAGGTCGTATTTTTTTAAATGATCAATAAAAATCGCGTCTGCTTCTTGTAGCATCGCGATTTTGGGGGGGGTGATGTCTCCGAGTATGCGTATCGCCAAGCCCGGTCCGGGGAAGGGGTGACGATTGAGAATGTGGGGAGGTAATTCGAGTGATTTTCCGACTCGACGCACCTCGTCTTTGAACAACATTCGGAGAGGTTCGACGATTTTTAAATTGAGTTTTTCGGGCAAACCACCTACGTTGTGATGTGATTTAATCGTAACTGAAGGACCATGCACAGAAATAGACTCTATGACATCAGGATAGATTGTGCCTTGTGCCAACCATTGAATGTCATCAAGTTTATTTGCCTCATTTTCAAATACTTCTATGAAAACACGTCCTATCGTTTTGCGCTTTTTTTCTGGGTCGCTAATGTCTTTTAATTCATCAAGAAAAGCTGCCTTTGCGTCAATTCCTTTGATATTCAAACCGAGTCCTTGATACGATTCCAAGACTTGTTCGTATTCATTTTTGCGAAGCAAACCATTATCAATAAAAAAACAAAATAAGTGTTCACCAATTGCTTGGTGTAGCAATATCGCGGCGACAGAAGAGTCCACACCGCCGGACAAACCGAGCAATACTTTTTGATTGCCAATCTTTTGACGCAATTCTTGTACGGTGGTTTCTACATAAGATTCGGGTGTCCATGAATCGGTACAGCCTGCGATGTCAATGACGAAGTTTTTGATAAGGGTTTTTCCATTAAGACTGTGGGTGACTTCGGGATGAAATTGGAGGCAATAGACTGGTTGTGCAAATTTTTGGAGGTTAGAACGATAAGCCGCTACACCGATGTTTTCCGTGCCTGCGAGGAGGTGGAATCCATCAGGAATTTGAGCGATGGTATCGCCATGCGACATCCAGACTTGTGCTTCATTTACATTGGTAAAAAGCGGGTCGGATTGGATATTGGTGAGAAGGGCTTTGCCGTATTCGCGCTTGTCGGAGCGCATGACTTTTCCTCCAAAATGTTGCGCGACATATTGTGCGCCATAACAGATGGCAAGGAGGGGTTTTTCGCCGATAAGTTTTTCTATTTCAGGGTGTAAGGCATGTTTGTCAGTTACAGAAAAAGGACTACCAGAGAAGATAATGCCTGCGATGGAGTTGTCGATTTCGGGGATTTTATTGTAAGGAACAATTTCGCTATATACATTAAGTTCGCGTACCCGACGGGCAATGAGTTGGGTGTATTGAGACCCGAAATCAAGGATAAGGATTTTTTGCTGCATATCGGGGCAAAGATAGTAATTAAAGTACAAGTTGAGGTATGAAGTTCCTCAAAGACTATTTAAAACTAAAAATTTAGTTAAAGTTTTAGTTTTAACTAAAAAATTAGTTTAAAAGCTGTATATTTGCCGTGTGATTGCGTAAAAAGTACTTATAAACTTTGATATATTACAAAAAAGGGCTACTTTTGCGCTCGATTTTTTAAAATTTTTAAAAATTAAAAAAAGACATGAAAAACGTCGTATTACTTTGTCTATTAGCACTTGCAGTAGGTTTCACTGCCTGCAAGAGCGATACTGCAGCTAATAAAGCGGAAGATACCGTGAATGCCTTGAATGACAAAAAAACACTTCCAAACGCTAACAATAACACTGTAAAGCCAGTTAATCAAGTACCGGATGATACAGTAAATGTAGCTAAAATTGTTTTTGAAACACCAGAGCATGACTTCGGTTCTATTAAAGAAGGTGAGCAGGTAGAGCATACATTCAAATTCAAAAACACAGGTGTTGCACCACTCATCATTGAGAGTGCTAAATCAACTTGTGGATGTACTGTACCTCAGTGGCCAAAAGAGCCTGTTGCTCCGGGTGAAAGCGGTGAAGTTACAGTCAAATACAATAGTAAGAATAAGTCTGGATTGCAGACCAAGCCTATCAACATTATTGCCAATACATGGCCAAAGTTGACCAGTGCTAAAATCAAAGTTACTGTAGAAAAATCAGAAGAATCAACTACTGCTAAACAATAGTAATTAGTTGAAATGTTAAGAGCATGTTTAAATTGGTTAATTCGTTTTGATTAACCATGTACAGACAAACAAAATATTATGCAAACCTTGCTTTTACAAGCCGGAAATGAGGGAATGATTAACCTCGTTTTTATGGCTGCAATCATGTTGGTGGCTTATTTTTTCTTGATTCGTCCGCAAGCCAAGCGTGCGCGTGAGCAGCGTGGCTTCGCAGAAGAACTTGAAAAGGGTATGGACATCGTTACCGCTGGTGGTATTCATGGCAAAATTTCCAAAATTGATGGCGATGAAGTCACCATCGAAGTATATAACAAAACATACTTGAAGGTAGAAAAAAATACCATTAATATGGAAATGACCAAAGCCGCTGCCGATAGAGAAACAGCCAATAGTGCAAGTTGATATCGACAAAATAAAAGCATTTTTGCAAACAGATAGGGCAATACTGATGGGCTGCATCGGTATTGCCCTTATTGTTTGGCTGTTTATGAAAATGTCGCAAACCCACGAAACGGAAATTCCACTAATCGTCAACTTCACCGCACCCGATGACAAAATATTTGCCACTCGCCCCGACAGTATCATCAAACCCAAAATAAGTGGTACAGGCTGGGCATTGTTCCGTAGATATATTACTGCCCAACGTCCGGTTATCAATGTAGATGACCTTAGCAGCCTACCTACCCAAACCGTCAGTGCATCCGAATTAGAAACACTCATCCAACGACAACTTCCCACACAACTCAGGGCTGGACTTCGGTCTTATCAATTTATCAATATCCAACTCGACGATAAAGCGCAAAAGCGTATTCCGCTCGTCATACGACGGAAGATTCGACCTGCACCACAATATCAATTTGTCGTACCGCCCCGCCTCGAACCGGATAGTGTCACGATTTACGGACCAAAAACACTGATTGATACGACGAAAAGCTGGACAACCGAACTTCTCGAAATTAGCGACATAAAAGAAGATATCAAGCCTCGTGTCACACTGAATCCTCATCCCAACTCAGAAGTCAGTTTTGACACCACTCAAATCGTATGTGATATAAAAGTCGAACAATTTACCGAAAAAACACTCGAAGTTGACATCCAAATCATCAATGCGCCCGATACCTTATTGCTCACCATTCATCCCTCCAAAATAAAAATTACCTGCCGTGTCGGACTCAGCAATTACGACAAAGTCGATAAAACCCAATTTGCTGCCGTTGCCGATTTCAGAAAAGTTGATGTCAATAATTCCAATTACGCACCTGTAAAAATCACGCGCGTTCCAGACTTTGTCAAAAACACCGACGTACAACCCAAAGATGTCGAATTCATCATCAGCCGATAAAACCTGACATATCGTCATGTTTTTAAAGTCTTTGATGTAAATTTGCCCTCCCCTCACCACAAAATAATTCGCAATATGATAAGCGTTAATGAAGCCACTCAAATCGTACTTGACAACCTGATGTCAACCCACACAGAGCATATTCCTATTGCCAAAGCAACAGGACGTATCTTACAAGAAAATCTGATTAATAACCGCGACCTCCCACCCTTCAATCGCGCAACAATGGATGGTATTGCGATTGATTTTTTATCATTTAAAAATGGACAACGCGATTTTAAAATAGAAAATATTGCCGCAGCCGGTTCACCTCAAATTACGCTCCAAAACCCCACGAATTGTATCGAAATTATGACCGGAGCGATGTTGTCCATTCATACAGATACCGTTATTCGATATGAAGATGTCACTATTTCAAATGGCATTGCTACCATTCAAAATGAAACGATAAAACAAGGACAAAATGTTCATTATCAAGGCTCTGATAGAAAAAAAAACACCATAGCCGCAGAGTCAGGCACACGCATTGGTCCTGCTGAAATCGGCGTAGCCGCTTCCGTCGGAAAGCCTGAATTGCTCGTTTCGAGCTTACCCAAAATACAAATTATTTCTACGGGCAACGAACTCGTTGAAGTCCACCAAACACCCCTTCCTCACCAAATTCGCGCCTCCAATGTTCACACGATACAATCAACACTTGACATCTGGGGTGTCGAAGCCAACCGCCTTCATTTACCCGACGACAAAGCCGACATCAAAGCCCAACTGAACGAAAGCATCCGTCAGTACGATGTGCTGATATTAAGCGGAGGCGTGTCCAAAGGCAAATTCGACTTTATACCCGATGTTCTCAATGAACTCAACGTACAAAAACTATTTCATCGCGTCAAACAACGCCCCGGAAAACCCTTCTGGTTTGGGCGAACAACAGATACTTTTGTCTTTGCCCTTCCCGGCAATCCTGTTTCCTCATTTATGTGTCTCAATCGTTATTTTAAAATGTGGTTATACCACAGTCTGCGCCTCACACCCCAACCCATTCCTCATATTTCGCTCGCGGCACAGGTACATTTCAAACCTGATTTGACTTATTTTTTACCCATTAAATTACAATATTCCACCAAAGGCGATGTCACGGCTATTCCCATGAAAGGTAATGGTTCAGGCGATTTTGCGAATATGGTTGACATTGATGGATTCTTAGAATTAAAATGTGGAAAAAATATTTATGAGGCAGGAGAGGCATATCACTTGATTAGTTGGAAATAAACATGCAACTTTATAAGACCTTTTCTCGTTTAAATAAACGTAAAAGTGACACGACAAAAATTTATCAAACAACAATCGTGATAAAAAACTTAGTTAAAATTCCTTAAAAGTTTTTTTACAACCAAATACTCCCTAAATTCGTTTTTATTAAACATTCTTTATATGACATGATTTGAATACTGCAAAAATGTCATGTTGACAAATAGTGGCACGATCTTGTTTAGGTTTAAATGAATAGGGGATGAGGCATAAATAAATTAAGTTTTTTGACACAGTTATTTTTTCTTTAGACGAACCAAATTTTACGCGAATAGCGGTCCCGATAGCTATTGGGATTAAGGAAAATTTGGTGAAGTATAAAGGAAAAAGAACAAGTCAAAATCTGAATTTATTTTTGCCTCATCCCTCAGTAGTAAGTCAATCTAATTATGATATGTTGCTTTGAGTGAAATTTTTTCGAGTACGAGGCGGAGGTTATTCAGCATAGCCGTAGCTACGCTGGATGTTCTCCAACAAAGTAATCGGACAAATTTCGCCAAATGAACTTATCATAATTAGTTTGACTTACTACTAAGTGTGAATTTTGCCTCGTTCCAAAGCAAAAATATTAGTATAATTTTTCATAAAAAAACAAAAATACGTATAAAGTAAGTGAGTCAGATAAAAAGCTAACTTCTGACTACTCCATTCTCCACTTACTCATTCTACCGAAGCACAAATACGTCCGTGTTTTTTTTTGACCAATAATGACTAATCACCAAATACAAGGGTTCAAAAATACATTACAATGAAAAAGAAGGTTTCTCCCAAGGTAAAAGAGATTATTTCCCAGAGTAGAAAAGAGGCATTGCGACTGGGACACGACTATATAGGCACAGAACATCTATTGCTCGGTATCGTCGGTAAGCCTACTAACAGTCTCGCGGTGAAAGTACTCGTCTCACTCGGCATTGACTTAGAAGAACTCAAGGAAGTGATTGATGACAATGCCAGTCCAAGAGGTAGAATGGCAAATCCGGGCATCGAACTCGGCGAATTGCCACTCAACCGTCATGCCGAAAGAGCGTTGAAGACCATGACACTCGAAGCACATGTACAAAAAAACGAGGAAGTCTGCCCCGAACACCTCCTAATGGCTATACTTAAATATCCCGAAACTGTCGGTGCTCAAGTTCTCAACGACCTTGACGTAGATTACGAACATTACAAAACAGAAATGGAATACGTACGACACGAAATACAAGGCGAAGCTCATGAGCCGGACGAATTTGACGATGATGATGATATGGGAGGACGTGGATTTCAGCAAAGCAGTAGCGGACAACGCAAAGGCAATTCAAAATCACGCACGCCTGTACTCGACAATTTCGGACGCGACATCACCAAACTATCTGAAGAAGGTCGCCTCGACCCCATCATCGGGCGTGAGACTGAAATAGAGCGCGTTTCACAAATATTGAGTCGCCGTAAAAAGAACAACCCAATACTCATCGGTGAGCCGGGAGTCGGTAAAACAGCAATCGTAGAAGGACTCGCACTGCGAATTACGCAACGAAAAGTATCGCGAGCTTTATTCGGCAAGCGGATTGTGATGTTGGATTTGGCAGCACTCGTAGCCGGCACAAAATATCGTGGTCAGTTTGAAGAGCGTATGAAAGCGATTATGAATGAGTTGGAAAAATCGCGTGATGTGATTCTTTTTATTGACGAAATTCATACGATAGTAGGTGCAGGTGGCGCGACAGGTTCATTGGATGCTTCCAACATCTTCAAACCAGCACTCGCGCGTGGTGAGTTGCAATGTATCGGCGCATCTACCTTAGATGAATATCGTCAGCACATTGAAAAAGACGGCGCATTGGATCGTCGTTTTCAGAAAGTCATAGTCGATCCGCCTTCACCAGAAGAGGCAGTTCATATTTTAGAAAATATCAAACCAAAATACGAGGAATTTCATAATGTAGAATACCAAGAAGGTGCGATTGAAGCCTGTGTAAAACTCAGTAATCGTTATATTACTGACCGCTTTTTACCGGACAAAGCTATCGACGTACTCGACGAAGTAGGCGCAAGGGTACACCTCAAAAACATCCACGTACCTAAGCATATCCTCGAATTAGAACAAAAAATAGAAGCCCTCAAAGAACAGAAAAATCAAGCAGTCAAAAACCAGCAATACGAAAAAGCTGCTGACCTTCGCGATGATGAAGCCAAGCTGATTCGTCAGTTGGAATTTGCTCAGATGCAATGGGAAGAAGAGGCTAAAGTCAAACGCTATCCCGTTGATGAAGAGGACATTGCAGAAGTCGTAGCCATGATGACGGGTATTCCTGTCAAGCGTGTAGCACAAAGTGAAAGCAAGCGACTGCTCAATATGGTGGATGACTTACAAAAGTCTGTCATTGGACAAAAAACTCCCGTCAAAAAAGTCACCAAAGCCATACAGCGTAATCGCGTTGGTTTGAAAGACCCAAGTAAGCCTATCGGCTCATTTATCTTTCTCGGACCTACGGGAGTTGGTAAAACAGAATTGGCAAAAGTACTTGCTCGTTACCTCTTTGATACAGAGGATGCACTCGTCCGAATCGACATGAGTGAGTACATGGAAAAATTCTCTATCAGTCGCCTCATCGGTGCGCCTCCGGGATACGTGGGGTATGAAGAAGGTGGACAATTGACCGAAAGAGTACGTCGCAAACCGTACTCTGTTATCCTTTTGGATGAGATTGAAAAAGCACACCCCGATGTGTTCAATATCTTATTGCAAGTACTTGATGACGGACAATTGACAGACGGACTCGGTCGTAAGGTCGATTTTAAAAATACCCTCATCATAATGACATCGAATATCGGTGTACGAGACCTCAAAGATTTCGGTCAAGGTGTTGGTTTCCAAACCAAATCACGTAAAGAAGGTGCTGCTGACCACGCGAAGAGCGTCATTCAGAATGCACTCAAACGCACTTTCTCACCGGAATTTTTGAATCGTATTGATGATGTCGTTATTTTCAATAGCTTGGAGCAAGAGCATATCTTTAAGATTATCGACATTGCGCTCGAAGACCTTTATAAGCGTATCGGCGAAATGGGATACAGTCTCAAATTGACTGATAAAGCTAAAAAATTCCTCTCAGAGAAAGGTTATGACCCGCAATATGGAGCAAGACCGCTTCATCGGGCTATTCAAAAGTACCTTGAAGACCCACTCGCAGAGGCTATTTTGAATGAAGGACTTGTAGAAGGCGATACTATCAAAGCAGACCTCGCAAAAGATGAGGTTGCACTTGACATCACGCTGCCGAAACGCAAAAAAGCGAAACCGGAAAAGGCAGAAGACAATGACTTGAATTAAGATTCTTTTTTTAATATAAATGGAAAAAGCGACTCGAAACTTAGTTTTGAGTCGCTTTTTATTTTGATAAAAGGAAATCGAAAGTAGTATTATGGACAAGCAGCTACATGAAAAACCTCAAAAGTAGCTTGTCCTTCTACCTCAAAGCCGGGATAGAATTCTACTTCATCTGAAAAGTAAACGTTAGCTTCTTCCTGTCCTGCCAGCGTTGGTGAATTACCACCACATTCTTCCACTGTTACTTTTTTGCCATAATAGGCTATCTGTGGATAACCAAGGTCACAGACGGTATTATCACTCACTACAGCATCACAAACCCGATAGCTTTCTAAGCCACCATCCAAACCACAGTGTATTGTTTCTATTTGGCAAGGACTTAGAGCATTAGCACCAGTGTAGTCCATTATGTTGTTAGAACATCCCGGTATATTACCAAGCCCCCAACGGCAAGCGGGATGATTGTAAGGAGGTGAAGTAGGTGTCGGATAAACATAATTGTAGGCTGGATTAGTTACCATTTCGTATGCTGTCACAGTGTCAGGACAGTCATCATCACATGAAGGAGTGATAGGACAAGGGTTACCTCCACTATAAACTGTATGAAATAAGCCGAACAGGTGGCCTAATTCATGTGTAATAGTACTTCCTATACCATGTAAAGCCCAAGGATAAGGAGTCGCGTTTACAATACTTGAGACGTATCTATCATAAGCATTACCAACTTCTGTATATTTATACGTTGAGTTATGGCTTGTACTTGAAGCGTAACCCCTGACAGATACACTATTGTAGTTAGGATTATTAGGGTCTTCAACCAGTAATACCTGCATGACTTCATCTGGATTCACCTTGTAGGCATTGTATGTATTTGGGTTGGATAGCTGGATTAGAAAATGACTATCATTACGGTGAAAATACACTCCATCTAGAACAAATCGGTAGTTCTTAGATATAACAGGTATCGAACTATTTGGTGGAATATTTTGCGATTCATTCCAAGAAGCACCTGCATTCGTCCAATCAACTATATCTCTTGCAAAGTCATAACCAGTCAAACTATTGCCGAGGTTATCTCCCGTTTCGGTAAAATTCCCTGTACCGTTACTTCTTAGGAAATGATGAATATTTATCCGAACTAATTTCAGTACACTGTTTCACAAATTTATTTACTTTTTTGAGTATTTCTTTTAAAATGACTCTTCACCGAAAAATCCTTAAATACAGTGAGTATTTGCGTCATTTTTGATTCGATTCATTTCAAAATAAACGTCAAAAAATGTAAATAAATTTATAAAACAGTGTACTTAAGTAAGTACCAAGATAGAATTAGATTTAATTACGGCTCGGTACTTAGTGAAAGAAAATAAATAACTTGCCCCATTATGCTTGTTCTTTTCCCTTCTAAAAAACACAAAAAATAGTT
>ENA-ORXR01001523-ORXR01001523.1-marine-metagenome-genome-assembly--contig:-NODE-1523-length-24395-cov-5.415824_pt1 | contig 24395 bp, 25 predicted proteins | sample MGYA00237866_ERZ511479 | MGnify/ENA metagenome assembly ERZ511479 | reverse complement strand
GTCACCGACGCTCGGGCAGTGGGTCGACGTGGTCGTCGGCTTCTAGACTGATGGGATCGTGAAGAGACCGTCCAAGCTCCTCCTCGCCCTTGAGTTGCGGGCCGTTCCCGAGTTTGCGGCTTTCGCCGCCGCCGCGCTGCCGCTGCTGGCCACCATGCCGCAAGAACTCAAGCAGGGCAACGGCTCTCCGGTGCTCGTGTTTCCGGGCTTCCTTGCCAATGACGCCGCAACGCTCGCTCTCCGCTGGTTTCTGGGCCAGCTCGGCTACCAGTCCTACGGCTGGGGCCAGGGCGTCAACCTTGGTCCCACCGATGACGCCCTCAACGGCATCCGGGGCCTTCTCCGGGACGTCCATGAGGCCCACGATGAAAAGGTGGCCATCGTTGGTTGGAGCCTGGGCGGCATCTACGCCCGGGAACAGGCTCGCAGTTATCCGGACCGAATTCGCCAAGTGATCTCGCTGGCAAGTCCGTTCCAAATGGCCGGCACCGAAACATCCTCGGCCCACCCGATTGCCAATCGGGTCAAGGAGCAGTTTTCGGCCGACATCGCATACCCGCGGGTGCCTGATCACCTTCGGCCGGCAATCACCCTGCCAACGACCGCCGTGTTCACCCGTTCAGACGGCGTTGTCCCGTGGGAGCAGTGTGTGGACACGCCCAGCGAGATGCATCAGAACGTTGAAGTCCTCGGCAGCCATTCCGGCATGGTGCACAACCCGGCCGCGCTCTGGGTCATCGCCGACCGACTGGCCCAGTCCGAAGACACATGGGAACCGTTCGAGCCGCCCGGCCGCTTTGACACCTTCTTCCCCGAAGCCAGCCACGTCGCTCCCGCGTTGGCCCAGCCTGACGCGCGCTAGGGCTTGTCGGTGCCGACGATCCACATGGCGTAGTACTGGGCGGCACCGCCATACGCGTGACCGAAGCCCCGCTTGGCGCCATCCACCTGACGGTCCCCGGCTTGACCCATCACCTGCAGTGCCACTTCGGCAAACCGGATCATGCCTGATGCGCCAATGGGATTGGAGCTCAACACCCCGCCCGAGCAGTTGACCGGAAGGTCACCGCGACCATGGGTGGTCGCCCCTTCTTCGACCATCCGCCAACCGGCCCCCGGCTCGGCAAAACCGAGGCTCTCCAGCCACATGGGCTCATACCAACTGAACGGCACGTAGATCTCGGCCACGTCGATCTCGGCCCGCGGGTTGGTGATGCCGGCCTGGGCAAACACATCGGCCGCACAGTCTTCACTTGCCTGCGGCGAGACCACATTGCGGCCACCGAAGTTGCCGGACTCAGACCGCATCGCGCTGCCGTGCACCCATGCCACCGGTCCGGCGTGCGCGTCGCCCACCGACTCGCTGGCCAGCACCATGGCGCACGCACCGTCTGAGGATGGGCAGGTCTCAGAGAACCGGATGGGGTCCCAAAGCATGGGCGACTCAACCACCTTGTCAAAGGTCAGCTCCGGGTCCCGAACGTGCGCATAGGGATTCATCAGCGCATGTTGACGGTCCTTCAACGCCACCATGCAGCCAATCAGCTCCGGGGCTTCAGTCGCCGCCATGTACCGACGGATGATGGGCGAGAAGTAGCCGCCGGCGCCTGCGTTGATGGACGTGGTGAACGGCGACGGCAGGCTGAGTGCCCACATCGCGTTGGACTCCGACTGCTTCTCAAAGCCGATGGTCAGCACCCGCTCGTGGATGCCGCCCTGCACCAGGGACGCGGCAACCAGTGCGGTGGACCCACCAACTGAACCCGCGGTGTGGACCCGCATGACAGGTTTTCCCACACAGCCAATGGCGTCAGCCAACCAGATCTCCGGCATCATCACGCCTTCGAAGAAATCGGGGGCTTTGCCGAGCACCACGGCGTCAATGTCAGACCACGTGCAGTCCGCCATTTCCAACGCCCGCAGCGCGGCTTCTCGAACCAAACCGGCCATCGAGACGTCGCCGCGAGCGGACGCGTATTTGGTCTGACCGACGCCAATCACCGCCGTGTTCTTCTTTCCCATCACTCGCCCTCCATGACACAGACCAGATTTTGCTGCAGCACCGGACCGCTGGCCGCATGAGCCACCGCCCGGTCACCATCGCCGGCGGTGATTCGGGCCGCCGCTTCGGCCAATCGAATGAGTCCGGAGGCCATCATGGTGTGCGCGGCCAGCGCGCCACCGGACGGGTTGATGACCGTGTCCTCGCCCAAACCGAGCGCGTCAGCCAGGACAAACTCGGAGGTGGTAAAGGGTGCATGGAGTTCGGCGAAGTCCACCTTGTCGTTGGCGACCCCCGCCTTCTGGGCGGCCAACTCCGCCGACATGGACCGGGTGAGATCCCGTACGCCGAGGGTGTGCGAATCAGTGCGGTGATCGATGCCTCTGATCCACGCGGGTCGATCACTGAGTGATCGGGCGGTGTCCTCAGCCGCCAGCAGCACCACACAACCGCCGTCTGCAGATGCCGGGAGATCTGACGGTCGGAGCGGAGAGGCAACCGGCGCTTCGGCCATGATGTCGGCCGCACTCTTTTGCCGGGTTCGAACCGCATGGGGATTGTCGGCGCCGTGTCGACGACTTCGGCTGGCAATCTCGGCCAACTGGTCCATGCTGACTCGTCGGTTCTCCACCATCTGCCGGGCGGCAAGTGCTTCGATGGCGAACGCATCCGGCCAGAGCGGCGCCACGTAGTACGGGTCCATCTGCGTGGCCAGGACGTCGCGAAGCGAACCACCCGATGACTTGGAGTAGCCGTAGATCAGGGCGGTATCGATCTCACCAATCTGCAGCTTGACCCACGCTTCATAGAGCGCCCACGCGCCGTCCATTTCCACGTGGCTCTCGCTGATGGCGGGAACCGGCCCAACACCATCGATGGTCATGACAAACGAGAACGCCTGACCAGCAATGAAGTCCGAAGATCCTGAACACGTAAATCCGATGTCTTTTTGGGTCAGGCCGGTGGCGTCTTTCACCTGCTGCATCAGCGGCACCATGAATTCGACTTCGGACTCAGACGGGATGGCGCGCTCCTGCCGCTGCGCCGAAGCAACAATGGCAACATCTCTCATAGCGTGCTTCCCTCTCGGCCCACGCGGCGGAGGTCGGCAATCTCCACGTCGGGCTCGCCGGTCGGTTCCCAATGCAGAATGTTGGTGGCACTCTCTTCAAGTTCATCGTCGGGTTTCCAGACCGCCCGCACCCGCATGCCGACCCGTACCTTTTCCGGTTCGATGCCGGCCACCAGCGCAATGGAGCCAACGTTTGCGCCATCGGGAACCACCCAGGCGGACACGTACGGCGGATCCAGATCCGGCCGGGTCTTGATGGGGATTCGAGTCACGTTGAATGAATCGATGTAGCCCGAGTGGCCAACCTCAACCATCCTGGTCGGTCGCTTGCCGGCCATCGGGGCGACCCCCCGGGGCGGGAAGACCACCTGGCCCGTGTCCGGGCACACGTCGGCGAGGATCTTCTTTTCTTTGAGGCCTCGCAGGTACCGGGACAACCCCTCCCCGGGCGTCACTTCGTAGTCGATGGCGATGGGCGTCCTGACCGACTTGACCTGCTCCACATTCGCAACCGCGGCAGGCATGGTTACCGGCTTGATTGCTGACGGCGGAACCAACGGATCATGTTGAAACTCGCCCATCAGCGGCTCCCTCGGTCTCTATCGTTCGGCACGAAGCCGGCTTCCTCGTTCGGCACGAAGCCGTCTTTATCGTTCGGCACGAAGCCGGCAATGTCGCCAATGTGGCCTTCGCGTTCTTCGCGCCACCGCAGTGACACGCGCATGCCGCTGCTCATCTGATCCTCACTGTCGACCAGCACGCCATGGAGCATCGGCGTATCGGCCCCATCCAGCTGGATCAGCGCCCACGCAAACGGCTGGTCAAACGGTTGCTGCGGCCGCACTTCGGCGTTCCACGTCCAGGTGACAACGGTCCCGGTCTGGCCAACTTCGACCATCTCATGCAACGGGTCCGAGGTGATCGGGTCGTATTCGGTGGGCGGCACCAGCACGGTCCCATCGGCCCGCTTGATGCCCAGGACCACCCCTTCTCGGAGTCCGGTCAGGAACGCTCCGACCACCGGACCAGTTGTTCGGGTGAACGGATACTCGAGCGTCAAAGGCGCTCGCATCACCGTTGGTTGATCAGTCATTCGGTTTTCCCCATCACTCGTTCCCGGAGTTCGTATTTCAGGACTTTGCCGCTGGCGTTCAGCGGTAGTTCGCTCACCACTTCGATGCGCCGTGGCACCTTGTAGTTGGCCATCTCGGCCCGACACCAGTTGATCACCTGGTCGGTGTCGATGTCCTCGCCCGGTTTGGGCACCAGGAATGCACAGCCCACTTCGCCCATACGCTCATCAGCAACACCGATCACCGCCGCCGCCCCCACCTGCGGATGCGTCATGAGGGTGTTCTCAATCTCGGCCGGGTACGCATTGAATCCGCCGACGATGAACATGTCCTTCAGTCGGTCGGTGATGTCGATGTACCCGCGGTCGTCCATGACCCCGATGTCACCGGTATGCAACCAGCCGTCGGCGTCAATTGCGGCCGCGGTCTGTTCTGGATCGTCCAGATAGCCGCGCATGATGTTGTACCCGCGGACCACAATCTCTCCCGGTTGGCCTCTGGCCACTTCTTCACCGTTGGTGTCCACGACCAGAACCTCCACATCGTCCAACGCTCGGCCGGACGTGGTGGCAATGGTGTGAGCGTCATCGTCGTGGCGACACATCGTGGCGATGCCATGAGCCTCAGTGAGGCCGTAGCCGGTGACCACCGTCTCAAATCCGAGCACCGAGCGCATGTCTTCAATCATCTTCACCGGGATGGCGGCGGCACCGGTCACCGCAAGCCGCAGGTTCGAAAGGTCGAAGCTGGCCAGCTCCGGATGGTTGAGGATCGTCTGGTAGACGGCGGGTGGACCAGGCAGCATCGAGATCCGGTCGGCGTCCACCCGGGCCATCACCTGTGGCACATCAAAGACCGGATGCGGAAGATTGGTGGCGCCGTTCATCAGACACGCCAGAATCCCGGCGTTCATCCCAAAGCTGTGAAAGAACGGATTGACAATCAGGTAACGATCTCCCGCTCGCAGCCCCACAACGTCGGCCCATGACTGGTAGGCCCGGCAGGTCGGGCCGTGCATCAACATTGCGCCTTTCGGCGCTCCCGTGGTGCCGGACGTGAACATGATGTGGCAGAGATCCTCCGGGATCACCGCTGCGCTCCGGACCGCACGATCCGCTTCGGCCACGTCGTCGGCCCGGGCCATGAAATCGGAGAACGCCACACAATCGTCAGGAACGTCACCTCGCATCACGACCGTGGTGAGCGCGCCGGCCGATGAAGGTGTCAAAGAATGAGATTGCAACAGCTCGACATAGTTGGTGTGCAGAAAGTCGGTGACGGTGAACAGGAACCGGACCTTGGCCTTCTCCATCACATAGCTGGCTTCGCGCCCTTTGAAACGCGTGTTGATCGGCACCAGGACGGCGCCCGCCAGGTGTGCGCCCAGAGCGGCAATCGGCCACTCCCAGATATTCGGAGCCCAGACAGCCACCGTGTCACCGGGCTCAACCCCATGGGCCATGAACGCCCGAGCCGCCATCCGAATCTGGTCCCGGTACTCGGTGAAGGTCAGCGAAACGTCGCCATCGACCAGGGCTTCACGATCACCAAAGGTCTCGGCCGCCCGGTCGACCAGCGCAGGGATTGTGGCAGCCGGCACCCCCATCAGCCAGCGACAAGTCCGGAGTCAGCCGACACGATCGACCCGTGCATGTTGGACGCCTCGTCCGATGCAAGGTGCGCAAACAACGCCGCCACCGACTCCACCGTGTCCATGCCCCGCGGAGATGCGGCCCGCATCACCAGGTCAAAGTCCACGCCGTCCTGCAGCTCGATGTCCCTGGTGAGTGCGGTCTGGGTCCCCCCGGGCGCAATGGCGTTGACCCGAATCGGATGCTTCAAATACTCCACGGCCAGCGCTTTGGTCAGCTGAACCACCCCGCCTTTGGAAGCGCAGTAGGGCACCGAATACGCCAAACCCTGCAGCCCGGCGTTGCTGGCAATGTTCACGATGTTGCCTTCGGCGGCAACGATGTGGGGCAACGCGGCCTGGCACAGGAAGAACACACTCTTGAGATTGACGTCGATGTAGCGATCCCACATTTCTTCGGTGATTGAACCAACGGCCTCGATCCTGGGATGGATGCCGGCGATATTGCCAAGCACATCAAGGCGGCCGTTTTCTTCCGCCACCGCATTCACGGTGGCGGTGATGTCGGCCACATCAGTGACGTCGAGCGTTTGTGCACTGAACGCACCGCCGGCGGAATCGATCATGGCCGCGGTCTCATCCAACCCCGCCTGGTTGACGTCGACGCCAATCACGGTTGCGCCTTCCGCCGCCAGCCGAACGCTGACCGCCCTTCCCATTCCTGACGCGGCGCCGGAGAGCAGGGCAACTTTGCCGGTGAATCGTTCCATCCGGGTGAGACTAGTTCCGTTCACCTGCGGCACTGTCCTAGCCTTGCCCACATGGACCTGGTTGACTTTCCCAAGATCATCAGCGTGGACGACCATGTGGTCGAGCCACCTCACGTTTGGCAGGATCGGCTACCGGAGAAATACAAGGACCAGGGTCCGCGCATCGTGATCGCACCGCAGGGCGAGATGAAACTGGTCGACGGGGCATGGGTCGAGACCCCGGGCACCGGCGACAAGATGGCGGCGTGGTGGCACTATGAAGACCACCGCTACCAGATCAAAGAAATGATCGCCTGCGCCGGTCGGCCTCCAGCCGAAGTCACCATGCAGGGTGTCACCTACGACGACATTCGGCCCGGGTGCTACGAACCCAAAGCCCGCCTTGATGACATGGACGCCAATCATGTGGAGGCCTCACTGTGCTTCCCCAACTACCCCCGCTTCTGCGGCCAACTCTTCGCCGAGCGCAGAGACATGGAGCTCTCCAAACTTTGCGTGGAAGCATTCAACGATTGGATGGTCGAAGAGTGGTGCGGAGACTCCAACGGCCGACTGATTCCACTGTGCATCGTTCCGCTCTGGGACGTTGAATTGGCGGCGGCCGAGATCCGACGCAACGCGGCTCGGGGCGTCAAAGCCGTGGCGTGGTCAGAACTTCCGGCGTGGCTGGGACTGCCCTCCATCCACTCCGGCTACTGGGATCCGTTCTTCCAGGCGTGCGAAGAAACCGGCACCGTGATCGCCATGCACATTGGCTCCGGCACCAGGACGGTGCGGCCCTCCGATGACTGCCCCACCATCGTGACGGCGGCCATGATTTCGGCAAACTCCGCCGCGTCAATGATCGACTTTCTGTTCTCGGGCGTCCTGCACCGCTACCCCACCTTGCAGTTGATGTACGCCGAGAGCCAGATTGGCTGGATCCCGTACTACTTGGAACGGGCCGACGACAACTACGACACCCACCTGTGGGCCCAGGGCGAGAACCGCCTGCCGGAAAAGCCCAGCTTCTACTACCACCGCCAGATCTACAGCTGCTTCTTCAAAGACACCGCCGGCATGAAACTGCTGGACGAAGTGGGCGTGGACAACGTGCTGTTTGAGACCGACTACCCCCACTCCGACGGGACGTTCCCGCACTCACGCGAAACCGCTCACCGACTCTTTGGTCATCTGGATGACCACACCATCTGGAAGCTGGCGCGGGGCAACGCGATCAAGCTGCTGGACCTGCCGTTCGAGAACTAACGGACCTCGCCGACCAGTTGGTCGAGCAGCGTGACCAGCGCCGGCAGTTGTCCGCCGAAAAAGTGATCGGTGTCGGCCAGGGTGACCACCCGCGCGTTGGTCCAGTGTGCGGTTGTGGCCGTGGTCGCCGCGGGTGGCGAGATGTGGTCGTGCTCGGGGACCGCAAAGATCTTTGGCGCATGGACCAGTCGCGCCGGCATGGCCTGCGGCGCGTGCACTTTCAGTGGGGCCGCGCAGAGCAGCCACCCGGCGACTCGATCATCGTCACTCATCAGACTGAGGTCCGCACCCCATGACCACCCCGCCATGATGAGCGGCACGTTGGTCGCCATGCCAGCGGCCCCGTCCACCGCGGCCTGCACGTCCATCTGCTCGGCCTGACCGTGATCGTGCTGGCCTTCTGAACGGCCAACGCCGTGAAAGTTGAACCGAAGGCCGCTCAGTTGCCGCTCGTCCATGGCCGCGAAGAAAGCGGCAGGCACCGGGGTGAACATGTCGCCGCCCATCGCGGGATGCGGATGCAAGATCACCACCACGGCGCGAGGCTCGCGGCTCTCAGATTGCTCCGCCTGCAGGCGGACGCCGTCGCTGGTCACCAGGTCCACAGCTGAAGTGGTCATGGCCCCAGTCTCCCATCTCAAGGCGCGTTATCACCGATGGCTTGCATCCCTGATCATGGGCGCACCTTCAGCACAGCATCAAACCGGCTGTCTTTGCTCAGCTGCTGCGCGATTGCTGGGTGCACCGCCTCAGCAAGTGCAACGATCTCCTTGTAGACATCAGCAATCGGGACGCGAGTTTGCGAACCCTTGCGCCTTACCCCGGCAAAGATCGGCTCATGATGCGCAACGCGGTTTCTTGTTTGCTGCATCAGCGAGGCCCACCGGTAGACGGGTCGCCGCTGAAGCCTCCGTAGCCCCGAGAATGAGTGAGCGATTCCCTGCGCTCTTGTCCAATCTGGCAACCACAGCGACCTCTCATAGGGCTGTTCGAGGAGTTCAACCCAGAACCCAAGCATGAGTTCCGATACAACCTTGCCGGGGCTCATAGTCGTGATCGGCTGGGCGTTGGCGTAGTGAGCGACCTTCTTCAGCTTCTCTTTCGACTTCTTCTCGAGCTTTCGGCTGTAGTCCCTGGTTTGGTTGTCCCAGTACCAGTGAGGCGACCCAAAGGTCACCTGCAGTGCGGTGTCGATCGCATTTCGGAATGCGACCTCCACGAGCGAAATGTCGGCGAACAGCGCGGCGCCAAGGTTGCGATTCCAATGGTACAGATCGATGGCTCGGTCAAAGTCACCAGCCTCGGCATGGTAGACAGCGAGCCGAGGCGACGTCAGCAGCCTCTGCATGTCGGCGTTGTTTCTCCGAGTGCTCACTTCTGCCAAGGCTATCGGTCCCGGTAAGTCAGCCTTTGGAGCGGAGTTCGAAAAAAGCAGAACCCCCAGGGTGGCCTTACGGCGGAACCACTGGGGGACTTATGCTCTCATGTTAGCAGATCTTGGCGGCAACCAGTATGGACCCGCCCTGCCGTCTCGTTGAAGACGATGACGCCTTGGACGTTCTCTCCGTTGCGCATGGCCTCGTAGCCGTCGTTGATTTCATCAAGGGTGTAGGTCCTGACCGTCCAGCGTGTGGTGGCGGGAGGTGCCATCGAGCACCTGTACCTTCGGCGAAGTCGCCGCGACCTCGCACAGATTGGAATGCCCTTCGGCGCATCAGTTGGTCAGGCGTCGGGAGATCCGGTCTGCAGTTCGGCGACGACGCCGAAGTGGTCGCTGGCCATGACGCCGTCAACGGGCGTGTGTCCGAAGATACTGGCGCTCACCGGATTGCCCGCCGGCCGACGACGAGGCCAACGAACCAGCACGTAGTCCAGCCGACGATTGGGCCAGGCCGGTCGGTCGAGGAGCGGGTTGCTGGCTGACCAGGTCACTCCCGGTCCCCCACCCACCTGCTCCCACACATCGGACCACACCCGGCCAGCGATATACGGGTCATCACGGCCGGTGAGCTTCTGTATCTCGCGACTGTCGGGCACGGCGTTGAGGTCGCCGGCGAGCACGGGCGGAAATCCGGAGCGGGACGAAGCCGCTTCGGGATGACGCGATTCGATGTATTCACAGATGGCATGAAACTGCTTTTGTCGCAGCGCCGACGCGTCATACCGGTGAGCCACGTGCGCGGTGTAGATCGGCACCGGACCAAACGGAGCGTGACTGGTTGCCCCAACCAGGGTTCGGTGACCGAAGCCCTCATGTTCAGGGAGCGCAACCGTTGCGGCGTCGCTCAGTTCCCAACGACTGAGGATTCCGTTGCCGAAGTGCCGGTCGGTGTCCAGCCTGGGCGCATCGCCGGATCGGTAGCCACCGCAGTAGTGGAAGCCAAGCTCGGTGGCCAGGCGCTCAATTTGTTCGGGCCAGCTCTCCTGGAGCAGAACCACATCGGCGTCCAGTTCCTGCAACGTCCGGGCGATGGCGTCCTGGCGCGACTCCCAGTCAAGAAACTGCCAGGCGAGATTCCAGGTGGCGATCCGAACCGTCGGTGCGATCACGAATCGGTGGCCGGAAGCGCGATGGCCGCCACCAGCGAGAGCCGCTCTTTGGCACCGCCATTGAGTGCGGTGTGGTAGGCCCGGGTGTCGGTGAAGTACACCGACCCGTCCGCCGGCAGGTGGGTCACGTGATGGTTGATGACAAAGAGCGCGCCGGGATTGGTGACGATGGGAATGTGAATGCGGGGTTCGGGATCCCGATGCCAGGAGTTGCAGTTGTAGCTCGCTTTGCCCAGCAGCCGCGCCCGACCAATGGGCATGCGGGCTCGCAACTCATCGATGACCTCGGCCACATAGGTGTTGTGAAACTCGGGGTAGATCTCGGAGTAGGCGGACTCATCAACCAGCGGGTCATGCGGCTCCTCGGTGTACGCACTGTTTCGCATCCAATAGCGACCCGAAAGGTCTTCCGGACCCGGCGCCTCCTGGCCGGGGCGACGCGTCACGTTGCGGATGTGGAAACCATCACCGATGTCTTCGGCGGTATCCATCACCGCCAGGGCCGCAGCGCGAAGACGGTCGATGTCCACGGTCATGTTCAGCCGACGAATGTGCTCGCTCGGCACGAAGCCAGCCACCGTTGGCGAGCTGGGCGGGTTGGCAAACGCATGCGCCAGTTCGGTGGCGTTCATGGGGGAAGACATCAGGAGCCGCGTTCTAGTAGTACCAGGGGAACGGCGACCAGTCCGGCTTGCGTTTCTCCAGGAACGAATCCCGCCCTTCGGTCGCTTCCTCGGTCATGTAGGCCAGTCGGGTGGCCTCGCCGGCAAAGACCTGCTGACCAACCAGGCCGTCATCCACCAGGTTCATGGCGAACTTGGACATCCGTTGACCCGTTGGACTCTTGCTGCAGATCTCCCGCGCCCACTGCAGCGCTTCGACCTCAAGTTCAGCATGGGGAATCACCGCGTTGACCACCCCCTGCGCCTCCGCTTCCTCCGCGGTGTAGGTGCGGCCGAGGAAGAAGATCTCGCGGGCAATCTTCTGACCAACCTGGCGGGCAAGAAGGGCACTGCCAAATCCACCGTCGAAGCTGGCGACGTCGGTGTCGGTCTGCTTGAAGCGGGCATGCTCCTGGCTGGCGATGGTCAGGTCGGACACGACGTGCAGCGAGTGACCTCCCCCGGCCGCCCATCCGGGCACGACACAAATCACGACTTTTGGCATGAACCGAATCAGTCGCTGCACCTCAAGAATGTGGAGGCGTCCGCTGCGAGCCGGGTCAATGCTCACCGCCGTCTCCGCGTTGTCCTCGGTATAGCGATAGCCATCCTTGCCGCGAATGCGCTGATCGCCACCGGAGCAGAACGCCCAGCCACCGTCCTTTTCTGAAGGACCGTTTCCGGTGAGCAGGACTGCACCCACGTCGCTGGTTTGCCGGGCGTGGTCGAGGGCCCGGTAGAGCTCATCCACGGTGTGAGGTCGGAAGGCGTTTCGCACTTCGGGTCGGTCAAAGGCAATCCGCACTGCACCCAGGCCTTTGGCCCGGTGATAGGTGATATCGGTGAAATCGAAGCCGTCCACTGAGTCCCAGACTGAGGGGTCGAAGATCTCTGAGATGCTGCCATCAGGTCGTGTCATGACCCAAGTTCACCACAGCTACTCCAGGTTGGCATAGGCGGTCGAGCGGTCGTCGGTCTGGGTGCCCTGCACTTCGGCCACGCATGCGGCCAGGTCCGTGACGTACTGGTCGATCACCGCGGCGTTGCCGTTGCTCACGGTGGCATGAAGATTGTCGGGCGGTTTCTGCCGGTCGTGGTACCAACCACGGGCCAGCAGCGCATCACCCAGCGCAAAGATGTCGACGGCATCGTCATCGGCCGCCATGGCCAGCAAGTGGAACCGGCTGTCGCCCAGGAGCCGGATTCCGGGGGTGTCATGCACCGCGTTTCGCACCTTCTCTGCCGCGTTCAGGACGGTCTGGGTCAGGTCCCGGTACCCGTTGACGCCCAGGTGTTGCATGACCGCCCACGCAGTGGCCATGGGGAGACCCGATCGGGACCCCTGCATATTCGGCGACGCGTAGAAGCCGCCCAGCCAGTCATCAAAAACGAAGGTCTGATACTTCCGCAACTCCCTGGTGCGATGGAGGATCACCGATGCTCCCTTGGGCGCGTAGCCGAGCTTGTGGACATCCGCCGAGATGGTGGTGACGCCGTCGACCCGAAAGTCCCACGGCTCCACGTCATGACCCAACATCTCCACGAACGGAAGGACGAACCCACCCATACAGGCGTCAACGTGACAGCTGGCCCCCACCGACGCCGCCAGTGCTGCGACCTGAGGAACGTCATCGATCACGCCCTGCGGGTACTGCGGTGCTGAGGCCACAACCAGGGCCGTGTTGGCAGTGACCACCGATGCCATGGCGTCCACATCGGCGGTGAAGTCCGCCTTCACGGGCGTCTTCTGAATAACCAGACCGAAATTGTGCGCCGCTTTGTGGAAGGCGGCATGCGCGGATTCGGCCATCACAATCTCGGGCTCGGTGATGTTGCGTTCGGCGGCCGCCCGCTCCCGAGCGGCAAGGACTGCGCACAGAATCGACTCGGTGCCACCACTGGTCATGAACCCGGCGACGTCGTCGTCGCCATGGAGCAGGCTGGCCGTCCAGCCAACGACCTCCGATTGAATCTGGCGAAGCGACGGAAACGCCAGCGTGTTGAGCGCATTCTCATGCAGATACAGACGGGCTGCCTGCTCAGCAACCGCGTGTACCGACGGCCCGCCGTCATAGACCATGCCAAACGCTCGACCGCTCGCCCAATCAACATCATTGGTGCGCTTGTTGATCAGGCTGGCGATCACGTCGTCAACGGGTCGACCATTCATCGGTAGCTCGTGGGTCATGGGCTCAGTCTTCCACGCGGCGTTCGCCGTCAACTCAGCGCAGCTGGCAGACTTGGTCCATGACAAAATTGGTTGGAATTATTGGAAGTCTTCGCATCGGATCGGTGAATCGAATCGTGGCCGAAGCCGCCGTCGACACCACACCGGATGGAGCAACACTCTCGTTGGTGGACCTGGCCGATGTCCCGATGTACAACGGCGATGTTGAAGACGCCGGAGTCCCCCAGTCGGTGCTGGCATTGCATGCGGTTGCGGCCGGTGCTGATGGCATCATCTTTTTCAGCCCGGAGTACAACGGGTCGTTCCCCGCGGTGGTCAAGAATGCGATCGACTGGTTCTCCCGGCCACCGCAATCCTGGGAGGGCACGGCGGTCACCATGGTTTCCGCAACCCCGGGTCCGCGCGGCGGCAAAGGGGTGCGGGATCATTTCAGCGCCATCATGTCCTCCCAGCCAATCCGGTTGTTCGATGACACGCTGGGGATCGCCAGCTACGGCGACAAGATGGTTGACGGCCAGTTGACCGACCCGTTCACCCGCACGGAACTTGAAACCTTCGTGACGAACTTCGCCGCCTTCGCTCAAACCTGACGGACATCAGAACTCCCGACGAGAGTACGGATTGGCCGCCATGACGTGGCCGGTCAGAGACCGAAGCTGCCGTCGGTGCGAACCTTCCAGCCGCCGGCCGCAAGGGTGCCGCCGTCCACCGCAATGGTGGACCCGGAGATGAACGAGGCCATGTCCGAGGCCAGAAAGACGATCACGCTGGCACACTCATCCGCCGAACCCATGCGCTGGAGCGGGGTGGGGTGCAGTCCATCAATCATGGCGCTGGCGTCTTCGCTCAGACCGGCGTCACCGGGCGTTGGGATCATGTCCGGCGCAATGCAGTTGACGCGGATCCCCCGGTGGCCCAACTCCAGAGCCATCGACTGAGTGAATTGTTCCACCGCTGCTTTCATGGCGGCGTACACCGCAAACCCCGGGGCTGCGTGATGCGCCTCCACCGAGGTCACGTTCACAATCGCTCCGCCATCGCTCATGAGCGGCGCCGCATGGCGGACCCCGTTGGTAACGGTGGTGAAGTTCTCGGCCACCAGCACCGCTTCGCCTTTGGGCGAGACCGCTTCATAGAGCGAATGGAACCCGCCACCGGCGTTGTTGACCAGAACATCGATAGGCCCGAGGTCGCCGTGCACTGCGGCGAGCCAGGCCGCGACCCCGTCGCCATCGCGCACATCCAGGGTGGTGGCGTGACACCGACGGCCAAGCGCTTCAATCCGGTCCTGCACCGCCGGCAGCTTGTCGCCCTGCATGTCACAGATCGCCACGTCCGCACCAAACGCAGCCAACGCAACCGCGGTCGCTTCGCCAATCCCCTGCGCGGCGCCGGTGACAACGGCGACCTTGCCGGTGAGCAGAATTGCATCGGGGGTCAATTGGTCAGCCATCAGATCTCATAGCTTTGCGGCCACGCATCGGGCCGGATCATTGCATCCAGCCCACCATCCACGAAGACCAGGGACCCCACCATGAAATCGGCGGCCGGGCCCAGCATGAAGGTGATCCATTCGGCGATCAGTTCGGCGCTGCCAAATTCGCCAGTGGGCATGGGCAGCCCTTCAATCATCTGACCCGCTTCCGGATCATCGATGCCGGCTTGCAGCAACGGCGTTTGGACCGGACCGGGGGCGATGGCGTTCAACCGAATACCGGCGCCCGCCCACTGGGCGCTCGGCGCCTGTTGACGAACCCACCGGGCAACCGCAGTCTTGCTGGTGGCGTAGGCCACCGCGCTCCCAATCAGTCCTTCGCCACAGAGGCCCCGCGCGGTTGCGTGATCCATGTCCAGCAGCGCCCGGACCGCGGCCTCGGGAACGTTGGGCGTGATGCTGGTGGAGTTGGATGACACCGCCACCACTCGACTCACCTCGTCGCCGGCCGCCAGCTCCTCTCGAAGTCCGGACAGAAACACTTCGGTGCCAAACCAATTGACCTGCAGCGTCAGCTCCGCCGGCACCGGCACGCTTACTCCCGCGCAGGGCACCAGACCGTCAAGTGATCCACCGCAGGACGCTTTGACCTGCGCCAGTGCAGCCGCTCGTCCATCAGCTGTTGCCAGGTCGGCCACCACCTCAGCGTTCCGAAGATCCACGCCAATGACACGGTGGCCGTCGGCCTCCAACCGAGACCGGGTGGCGGCGCCAATTCCTGACGCGGATCCGGTGAGTACATAGGTCCCCATGAACCCGAAACTACACCGCACATGCGGAGCCCGGCTCTAGAGTCATGCCCATCCACGACTCGACCATTCAGGATTCGGCACCTGACTCGCTGACCCCACCGACCGCGGACCCGGACAAACCGGGGATCTTCCACGGCTGGAAGGTGGTGGGCGGCGGCGCCATCATGCAAGGTCTGCAGGCCGGACTGTTCCTCAACAGTTACGGCAACTACGCCGTCATCCTGGAAGAACAGTTTGGCTGGAGCAAGACGATGCTGTCGAGCGTCTTCTCTTTCAGCCGTTTCGAGAGCGCCATGATGGGTCCGGCCCAAGGGTGGGCCCTGGACCGGTTCGGCACCCGCCCCATCATGCGCACGGGCATCGTGATCATGACCTTGGGATTTCTGGGCTTCAGCCAGATCCAGAACGCGCTGCAGTTCTTCCTCGCCATTGCGGTCATTGCCTTCGGCGCCGCCCTGTCCGGCTTTCTGAGCGTGACCACTGCGGTGGTGCGCTGGTTCGAACGCAAACGCGCCCGCGCCCTGTCCATCTCCTCCATTGGGTTTGCCCTGGGCGGCATGATCGGTCCAGGCGTGGTCTTCGTGCTCGAACGCATTGGATGGCGCTGGACCGTTGGTTTGGCCGGCGCCGTGGTGGGCGTGATCGGTTGGGCCACCACGTCAGTTTTTGGTGGCACCCCCGCCGACCGAGGCGAACACGTGGACGGGGTCCCACCCCAGGATGTGGCCACCGAAGCACCTCGGGCCGAGGGAGTCTCCGATGTGCACCTCACCGCCAACCAGGCCTTGCGCACCCGAGCGTTCTGGATGATTTCGTTTGGGCACGCGTCGGCGCTGCTGGTGGTGAGTGCCTCCATGGCCCACCTGTCCCTCTACCTCACCACCGAGCAGGACTTCAGCCTGCAGAAGGCCAGCATTGTTGGTGGGGTACTTCCGGTTTTTCAGATGTTTGGGATGCTGATTGGCGGCCAACTGGGCGACCGCGTCAACAAGCGCCTGATGGCGTCGGTGGCCATGATTGGTCACATGGTTGGTCTGCTCATGTTGACCTTCGCCACCAACGACGTGATGGTGTGGTCCTTTGTCCCGCTCCACGGGCTGGCATGGGGTATTCGGGGGCCGATGATGCAGGCCATACGAGCGGACTACTTCGGCTCCACATACTTCGGACAGATCATGGGTTTCTCCGCGCTGATTGTCATGCTCGGCTCGGTCGGCGGCCCGCTGCTGGCCGGCATTCTGGCCGACACGACCGGCAGCTACCGGCTGGGTTTCACCATCATTTCGATCATCGCGGGACTTGGCCTCTTCTTCTTTGTCCTCGCCACCCCACCAAAGCCGGTGCATCCGGCCAACCAACCACAGGACTTTTAGAAAGACTCAGAAGTCCTGCGGGGCCGTTATCAGGATTTCGTCGCCCACCACCGGACCCGAAACCAATCGATAGGTCAGGCCCAGAATCAGTGCCGCAACGGCTCCGGCATAGAGCACGACCGACAATGACGTCCACTCGATGATCCGCCCAGCAATGACGTTGGCAAACGGGATGGTTCCGCCAAAGGACAGCGCCCACAACGCCGCCACCCGACCTCGGATCGACTCGTCAACATGTTCCTGCCACCGCGTGGCCAACGACGTGGGCACCATGAAGTAGCAGACGCCTACCGCATAGACCACCGCCAATGCGGGCGCAAGGGATCGCAGAGATGCCAGCACGGCCAACGACAGGCTGAAACCAACCAGCGCAAAGCGGATCATCGGCCGGATCGGCACCCGAGCCAACGCCGTACCCACAAGCAACGCACCGGTAAGACCGCCGGCTCCGAAGACCGCGTAGAACCAGCCGTACTGCGTGGAGCGGGCATCGACACCCAGGTTCAGTTCGGCGATCGCTGGCAGCTGACCAATGAACGGCAGGCAGAAGAACACAAACAGCGTCATCAACAGAAGCGGCGACCCGACCTGCCGGGCTCGCCACGCCACCCGGAAGCCGCCGAAGAGGCGGTCACCCAGTGATGCCCGTCGGGCCACCGCGTCGGGAAGCGCAGTGACCCACACCGCAGCCAGAACGATGACGTAGGTGATCCCGTTGATGAAGAAGACTTCGGCGAACCCGAAATTGGCCACCATGAAGCCGCCGATCGCCGGCCCGATCACTCGAGCCGAGTTGACCTGAGTGGAATTGAGCGAGACCGCGGCTTTGATGTTCTCCCGACCGACGAGCGCCGGGAGGATGGAGGTGTAGACCGGTGCCTGGATTCCCTGTCCGAGCCCGATCACAAACACCATGAGCAACAGGACGTTCTTGTCGATCACATCGTCGAGAACCAGCGCGGCAAGGATCAGGGTCCACACCATCTGCCACGTTTGGGTGCTGAGCAGAAGCACCCGCCGGTTGGCGGTGTCAGCCAGGGACCCGCCAACCAGACTGAGCAACGACATGGGGCCCAGTTGAGAGAAGACGAGCAGTCCCAGATACGCGGGCGACTCGGTGAGCTCCCAACCCAGCACGCCAATGGATGTCGTGTGCATCCACCGGCCGGTGTTGGATACCAACGTCGCCAGGAAGAGCCGCCGAAAGGCGGGTACCGCCAGCGCGTCGCGAGCGGTCCCCGGCGGTTGCTTTGCGGGCTCGGCCCCCGCAGGAATGACCTCGGTCAGAAGGAGAGGCCCTTGGCAACCACTGGACTCAGCATGGTGATTTCTGGAGCGCCAGCCAGGAACGAACCAAGCGCGTTCATGGCGGCCTTCATCCCATCACCTTTGCCATGCACGCCAAGAGCCGCATCGTCGGTGTACAGCTCATAGAACCAGTAGGTGGTGTCGCTGGACGTGTCTTTGTGCGCGGCGTAAATCTCGAGGCCGGCTTCTTCAGCGGCGGCCTCGGTGAGCGCAGCAAGTGCGGCTTCGAAGTCGGCGTTGGCGCCTTCGTTGATGGTCAGCTTTGCAAGGAGTGAGATCTTGGACATGCCTGCAGGCTAGTGGTGCTGAGCGAGGTGCCTTTGCGCCGTTCAGATGCCCGGCAGGTCTTTCCAATTGGGCGCCAGGTAGAGCCACCAGAGGGCGGCGTTGGTCACCGCCAGCACGATGCCCCAGACCACCCAGGTTCGAATAGGGGGTTTGGGGATGATGGGAACAATGGGTGGGGCGATGGTGACCACGCGGGGTCGTGGCGTGATCGCCTGGGAGATGGCGGCGTCCGCGCTCATGTGAAGAGTTCCCACACCAGGAGGCCGCCGGCCGCCAGGGCAGCAAGCAGCAGTAGGGCAACCAGTGCTTTGCTGATACGTAACGGCCATGGTGACGGCCCCATGGGCGGTTCTGGGCGCGTCACCTGTACGCGACGCACGGAGAAGTCTGTTCCGGGCATGAGGGCCGAAGCCGGCCCGGCGGTTCCAATCACAGGATTTTCCACTACCAGATCGTCCGGGTCCGCTTTTGCCATTCATCGCGGTAGAAGGCGCCGATCACGGTGTCCACATAGTTGCCGGCCACGTAGCTGTGACCGGCCAGGCGACCTTCAACCATCAGTTCCTGTTCGAAGACGCGGCCGAGCCGGTCCAACATGTCATCGCTCATCTCCAGGTACAACTTGCGCAGGGCGAAGCTGTTGAACACGTGGTCGACGTAGAGTTCCACGCCTTCCAGAGCCCACGATTCGTCCAACGAATCCGGCCGAAGTTTCACATCGAGCCGAGCGTGACCGTTGGCGTAGTCCACGCCCGCCAGCGAGACGATGCCAACAATGGTTTCATCCTCGGTGGACACAATCACAAACTGGCTGACCACGCCGGCCCACAAGCGGTCCGGGAACCGTTCGGGGGCCACCGCAACCGGCGTGCGCCCCGCCATGTCTCGGGCATTTGGTTGATGCTGAATCCAGTAGAGGAAGCGATAGTCCTCGGGCTGAACGGGGCGGAGCCGCACCCGGGTTCCCCACGTGGACGGACCGTCGACGGCCGGCATTTGCCGCTCCAGCTCATCGACGGTCGGGGGCTTCTGCTGCGAAGGAGCCGGCGGTTCAACTGGTGCCGCGGGTTCGGCCCGGGACTCGGGTCCGGTGTAGTTGGCGAACTCCGACACGCCGTAGCGATCTTCGGTTGTGGGAGTCGCTGCCGCATGGAGGGCGTCAGTGTTGGGGGCTTGTCGGTTCACGGCAAGGTCCTTTCGGCGTTGGGATGGTTGGGAGAGTCGAGTGGACGTGGCGGTCAGAGAACGGTGCGCTCGTACCAGGCCGGCCCGGCGGCGGGTTCAGTCGGCGCCGTTGGCACGTTGCCCGGATACGGATTGGTCATGGGGTCAAGGAGGTACACATCACGAGCCGCCTCCCAGGCCCGCACATCATCCAGGTACGTGTCGTACGCCCGGTCGTAGTCACGCCAATCGACGTCAAGGCGCACTGCGACCCCGGCCCGACGGCTCAGCTCGGACGCATATTCGGTGAGACCGCCGGCAAAGGTCTGGGCGTCGGCATGGCGACGGTGCACCAGCTCATCGACCTGAGCGGCCACCAGGCCACCGGTGAGGCCGGCGCCGCCCAGCTTGCCGACCGGACCCGACGCTGCTTGGCGGAGTCGGGTCCGGGCGCGGGATACCTGCCGCTGGGCGGCTCGCAATTCATCGAAGGTTGGCATGGTCATGACTTTCTGTTCGGGCCGGCTCTTGCTGAGCGGTGCGGCGCATTGATGTGGGGGCATAGGAGGTGGGAAGGCCGTTGTTGGAGACGGCGGCGGCTTCACCCGTTGGGTCATCGGGCAGAACCAGTTGGGCCCGATCAGGAACCCCCTGGTTGATGATGAAGCCGCGACCCGGCGGCATCCGCTCTGGACGACGCATCGGCAATTGCGACTTGCAGATGTCACCGTCCTGCGGTGACGGGGTGAGCAGGACGCCGTTGCGCGCCTCCCGCATTGGACGGGTCCAGTGGCCCATGCCTCGGAACGAGTCTGGACGGCCGGAGGCAATGATGTGACGATGGTCAACTCGTTCGGCCAGCAGCTCTTCCAGAGCTTTGCCAAGGCCGTCAGAAACCGAGGACGCATCATCGACGAGCACCAGGGTTGGCGCCGGCCCGGTGGCGGCCTGAATGAGCGCCTCCCCTTCGGCTTCTTTTCCAAACACCTCATCCACCAGCGGCGAGTTGGCCAACGGCGAGCGTCGGGGCGTAACCGCCAGCACCCGGATACGGGGCGCAATACGTTTGGCCGATTCAGCAATGGCAATGAGCGCCGAACTCCGACCAGAGCGAGGGGGGCCAGCAACCAGTGCGTGCTCACCGGCGGCCAGGTTCAAGGTGGACACGCCAAGATCCTTGGCCCGAACGCCCACCGGTATCCGCCACTCGTCGTCATTCATGAATGCCGCGGAGAAGTCCAGCTGGTCGACGTTGATCTGGGTTTCCAACACCCGGACGTGCGGCGGCGGAACGTGGGCATGGGCCGTGGTTTCGCGGATGCGCTTCACCGCCGCCGGCAAGTCGCCGTGATCGGCAATCTGCACCTCCAGGCCGCTCACAATGTCCATGGCTCGCATGAGGCCCATGTTGGGCACCTCTTTGACTTTGAGTCCAAACATCACGTAGGCGTTGGGGTCCGCCATCCGGAAGACGAGGCGACCTTCGGTGCTGCCGGCCACCCGCATGGGGATGCCGCGCTCTGACGCCGAGGAGGCCATGGTGTAGATCCCCAGCGCCGGACCGTCGCGCATGATGGCGCCAAAGCGACCAATCGAGTCCAGGTCGCCGCGTTCTTCCCACGCTTCGTTCATCGTCGGAAAGTTGTCCACCAGGATCATGGTCAGGGCGTCGCCTGCGCCGCTGTTGCCCGCCATGCGCCGGCGACCAAGTTCGGTTTCCAACAGGTCGAGTAGCCGGTCAGTCTTCTCAACGTCAGTGCTGGTGACATACGCGCCACAGTGCGGCAACGCCTCCAGAGGTGCCAGCCCCCGATTGCCAAAGTCAAAGACGTAGAGGTGGAAGTTGTCCGCGGTCTCATAGCTGGCGACTCCCAGCCCAAAGGTGCTGAGCGTGCGTGACAGGCACGGGGCGCTCAGCCCGTAGAGCAGTTGGTTGCCCTTTTCCGGCGTCCACCACATCAGGTCCTGGCGCTGACGGTCGGGAAGGTCAGCCAGGCCCAGCGGGGAGGCGAAGCGGGCGGGCGGGGCGGCCAGCTCTGCGGGGCTGACGCTCTTCAGGTCAAAGTTTTCCGGAAGCGGGTCAGGCCAGGGAACTCGAGGCGAGTTGTAGCCGCCAATCTCAAACGCTTCGACGATGGCGGCGGTGTACTTCTGCGCGTCGGTTTCCCCTTCGTCGTCATCGGTCTTTCGCAAGGCGACCTTGGGGACCGGCGCCAGCGACAACGGCGTGGCCGTGAGCTTCTGCCTGGCCGACTCTTTGGCGGGCAGCGAGACGATTGCGGTCTGGAATTCGACCACTTCTGACGAGCCGAATCGGGCGTAGGCCCGGCCGGGTTGTTCGCGGCTCAGGTCCGACGCCAACCGGTTGCCAATGACATCGTCGGAGTCCTGTTCGTCCTGGACTCGCAGCGCTATACGAAGGTTGGTGTTGGCTTTGATCTTCTTGTCGACCACGCCGGATGGCCGCTGGGTGGCCAGGACCATGTGCACGCCCAGGCTCCGACCGCGCTGCGCAACATCGATGAGGGAATCGATGAAGTCGGGAAGTTCAACCGCGAGGGTGGCGAACTCGTCAATGATCACGACCAGACGGGGCAGCGGCTCTTCGGCAATCTTGAGGTACTCGGTGATGTCCGAGGCGCTGAGATCGCGAAGCTTTTCTTCCCGCCAGCGGAGTTCGGCTTTGAGGCAGCGAAGCGCCCGACCGGCCAGGTGTTCGTCAAGGTCGGTGACCACTGAGACCACGTGCGGGAGGTCCGCGCACACATCGAACGCGCCACCGCCTTTGAAGTCGATGAGTACGAAGTTGAGTCGGTCGGGGCCGGTTTGCGCAGCCATGGAAGTGACCATGGTCCGAAGCAGCTCGCTCTTGCCGGCACCGGTGGTTCCCGCCATGAGCGCATGCGGGCCGTCGCGCACGATGTCGACGTCCAGCGGACCCATACCGCCCACGCCAATCACGCCCGATGGTGTTGCGGTCCGCGGGGTGGACTCCCACCGTTCAACCAGCCCCCGGGGGTCGGCAATCTCGCTGGCACCGCGGAGTTCGGTCAGCGTGATCTTCTGCGGGATGGTCGCCGAGGCACCGTTGCAATCCGGGTCGGCGAAGCGAGCCATGCATCGCGACCACCGGTGGGTCACCTGCGGGCGGATGGCGTTGGGGATGGCGTCAATGACGCTCACGTTCTGATTGGGCTTGTGCAGATCAATGCGGCCGTTGGGCTTGATGGTGACCACCGCACCGCAGGCCCGGGGAAGCGCATTCGGGTTGTCGGTGACCACGATGCCGCGGGCCGGCAGGTCTTCGGTCAGCGCCGCACGGACCGTGGACCCGGGCGCCGTGGCGAGTTCGTCGTGGTCCACAACCAGAAGCCGGATTGGACCGCGGTTGGGTTCCTGCTTGCGCTTCAGCGCTTCGAGCGGATTGGCATCATCGGGGAAGACGTCCTCAAGCTGACTGGCGGCTTCGACAGCCGAGGTGGCCACGCGGAGCCGACCGCCACTACTGCGAAGATGCGGCAGCCACGCGGCCCACTCCCAGTCGTCCAACCGGTCCGGCTGTATCACCAGCATGAGTTCCACATCGGAGGGCCCCGACAGCGTGACCGCCTGGAGCACCATGGCCTGGGCGAGGGCCAGGGACTGGGCACGCGGACCAACAATGCCCAGGCCGATTTCGGTTTCGAGATCGACGTTGAGGGGCACGGCGTTGAGCCGAAGCTGACCGGCGATCAGTCCGGCCAACTCTTCAAATCGGGAAGGGTCGCCGCTGATTGGCGGCTCCCAGTGGGACGTGCCCCAACCAACCGAGAGCCGAAGAAAGTCCGGGTCTGAGCGTGTCCGTTCCCAGAGCTGCGCGGTGCCGCGTTCGGCCCGGCGTCGAAGTTCGGGCAAGGCCGGTTGTGCTCGACGCAGCCGTTGTTCTTCGGCCAGGCGTTGGTTGGTCAGCCGTTCGTGAGACAGTCCCAGAGCCATGGTCATTTCGGTGGTGAAACGCTCGGCATCCTGCTTGGCGTTGCGGCGGCCTTCGATCCAGCGACCGAGCGCCATGATGGGCGTCATCGCCACAAAGACCATGAAGTACCAGCGGTCAAAGATCAGCCACATCATCACGCCGATGGGGATGGGGGCCAGCATCATGGACCAGGAGAGTTTGGAGTTGGTCTTGTTCTGCTCGGGCCGTTCGGGAAGGGTGATTGGCGGGGCCTGCTCGTCTGGAGCGGTGCGAGGTGGCCGGTTGAACAGCTCGGGACCAGAGCCCAGGTTGGCGGTGGCGACGGCGAGGCCCGTGGCTTCGGGCAGCGCGGTGAAGACCTGATCGCCAATCATGATTGCGCCATCGTTGAGAGGCACTTCCCGGGTGAGCACCGCGCCGTTCACGATGGTGGGCTGGCCTTCGATGGGCTCGGCGACAATCGACTCGTCGGTGACCGTGAGGACAACTTCGTCGGCGGTGCCGTCGGGCCGTTCGCCGGTGAGTACGTGGTTTCCAGCCCCCAGCGGAACGGTCTGGGTGGTGTTCCAACCACCGGCCAGGGCCAGCTGAGTGGTTGGCGGTTCCATGGGCCGAGGCCGAACCGGAGTGACGGTTTCGGAGGTGGCCAGAATGGACCCGGGGCGGAGTTGAACATCCCGGATCGGGGTAAGGACGGAGAATTTCCGGCTATCAACCCAGAGCCACGGCTCGGTACTTTTGAGGCCCATGGCGCCCGCAACCTCGCCCACGTGCGCGTGGTTGTTGAGCGAGACGTTGAACGCTTTGGTCAAACCGCCCTGTTGGGCCAGTAACTCCATAGTGATGAACTTTCCGATGTTGGGAATCGGTGAGCTGCATCTCCACTGATGCACCTCTGTTCATC
>ENA-ORXR01001521-ORXR01001521.1-marine-metagenome-genome-assembly--contig:-NODE-1521-length-24408-cov-5.659529_pt1 | contig 24408 bp, 20 predicted proteins | sample MGYA00237866_ERZ511479 | MGnify/ENA metagenome assembly ERZ511479 | reverse complement strand
TTAGTTAATCGGTGGATCAGTCACATAGTACGCAATGCGAACGTAACCATCTTGGTTGCGCTCTTACATCAGGATTATTAAACACCATGAAATAAAAACACCATCAGATCTATCAAGCACCCTTAACCTTTATACATAGAAATTTAGTGCCTACGGCACTAGTAGCCTTTTTTTAACATTCCTTATTCGCATACGATATTTAATTCATCAAGCACCGCGCTTCAACAACTAAAAAACAATGACTCATACGTTTTCTGACCAAAGCAGACTCTGGATTTACCAAAGCAACCGTGAATTTACCCAGGCAGAGGTAGAAACGATAAATACGCATTTAGCGCAATTTGCTGAAAAGTGGGTAAGTCACCAGCAGCAGTTGATGGCACATGGAGAAGTATTACACCGCCGGTTTGTCGTGTTGATGGTAGATGATATTCAGGGAAATGGAGCGAGTGGGTGTAGTATTGATGCCTCTGTAAAATTTGTGCAGGAATTGGGAAAAACCTATCAAGCGGACCTTTTTAATCGACTGGAGTTTGCGTATTTTGACGAAGGATCGGTAAAGCTGGTGCATAAAACAGAGTTGCCAAAATTACTAGCCGACGGCGTTATTACTGAGGAAACCATCTTTTTTGACAATTTGGTAAAAAACAAAGGAGCGTTAAAAGACCGATGGATGGTCCCTTTAAAAGACAGCTGGCACCGGCGTTTTGCGGGATAATAGTCATTTTGTAGCTAATTTATCGTTCCCAATAAACTTATTTTGAACCTTGTACGTTAGAAATGTTGAGTAAATAGCTTACGACTTTACGCTTCCTCTTTTTATATCACTTGCATCAGCAAAATGGTTATTATGCGCTGCATAACGTCCACTTTGATTCTTTGATTGATTAAAAAATAGTTTGCTTAAAATCTCAACCTATTTAATCGCCATTCTTTATCCATTTACAACAAGAATAAAAGATGTTAAAAAAAGTAAAAAAATGGCTGGGTATTGAAGGTGTCAAACTAGAATTGATACTACCGGAGGAAGTGGACTTGTCCGCAGGCAAACTGGTGGGGAAGATTCAGTTTTATTCGATGCACGAGCAGACGGTTTCCCGTTTAAAGATAAAATTGGTAGAACGATATACTAGAGGTCGAAAAAACGAACGGGTTACCGACGAATATGAGCTGGGAGACATAGACATCAGCAAGCAAATTCAAATACCTGCCGGAGAAATTGTGGAAGTAGAATTTAAACTACCTTTTGAGCTGGTAAAATCTGAAATGGACAGTCTGGAAGACAAAAATTTCGTCTTGGGCAAACTGGTTAAAACAGCCAAGTGGATCAGTGGTATTCAATCGGAATATCGGGTGGAGGCAGAAGCCGATGTCCTTGGAACACCGCTAAATCCTTTTGACAAAAAGTATGTACATATTGTCTAACAATGGTTCGGTAACTTTTAATTTGGAGGTGATTGCATTAAAAATTTGGCTTGTTAGCCTGTTGGCTATTAGCTAGTTGGCTTCTCTTCAACGTATTTCACGAATGAGGGAAGCCAACTAGCCAACTGCTAACCAGCTAACAGCGAAAAAATCAATCCCTATTTGAAAGTTAATCTCAAAAATTAGCTAATCTAAAAAGTTACCGCACTGTTAGTCTAAAGAATGTTGATTAAATAAATTAAGACACTATGCTTCATCTTTTTCCATCACTCTTCCCCGCCGGACAGATTGTCAGATCGGGCAAGGGTTACTAAAATGGTTATTATGCTGTGCATAACGCCCATTTCAGCGCCTTGATTGGCAAAAAAATAGTTCGCCTGGAATCTGCATTTATTTAATCGTCATTCCTGACCCTTTACCCCTGCTTTTTCATTTTCGCCTGTTGTTCCTCAAATTGCTTAATAATCTCCTCGTCAGACTTTCCTAAATTTTTCAATAGAAACTTGGTGTCGTCCGCAAACTCATCCTCTGGGTGTTTTTCCATAAACTCCTGGTACAATACTCTGGCTTTATCATACTGCTGCATTTCACTGTCGAGTGTAAAAGCCTTTAAAAACAAGGCTTGTGGCGCTTTGGGATAACTGTTAAAATCAGTATAAATTTGGTCGTAAATAGCCATTGCCTGATCATATTTTTTGATGGAACGAGCAGTTTCAGCTGCCTGAAAAAGAAACTTGGCTGCCTCCGCATCCTGGGGTACTAGCTTAGCGTAGGATTGGCAATATTCGATGTATTCCATGGCCTTTTTATCGTCAAATTTATTGTCTTTTTCACTATAAATCTGATTGCGGGTTTCCTCAATTTTTTTGCTCAGGGTAGCAGCGTCCATGATTTCTGTAGCGGGTGCTTTGGTACCATCTGTTTGGCAACCAGCCAGTAAAAAAACACTTATTAGTAGTACAAGTAGTATTCTCATTTTAATATTTATTTTTGGTAAAAAATTAAGTTATATTATTTTCTCTTTCGTATTCCAACAAATTTAAAGAATTTTACAAAAAGAATCACTTTTATCATTAAATTGTTTGGTTTGAACGACTTTTACCGCTATCAGGCTATTTTTCATTTCTAGTAAACTTCATCAAAATAATTATTATGAATGCGCTTTCTCGTTGCTTTTTGTCATTTGCGGTCGTCGGTTACCTGACGTTTATTTCCTGTTCAAGTCAGTTAAAGAAGGATTATGTTTCAAATGTAGCACCCGTTCTTCCAACGGATTTACCAACCGAATACGCTACTACTCGTGGAAAGTCGCCTTGTTCAGATAGAATGAATTATGTCCCTGATCCGGAATTTCTGGACCATACACCAGAAAAGAAAATTCTTGTAAACGTACATTTTATGCTATCCGAAAAGGTAAAGAATAATTTTGATGAAACGGATGGTTATAAATTTGCGCGTCAGTTTATTTACCATTCCAAAAAGTACCTGAAAGATAATTTGAAAATGGAGCTGCCCGTTGGTAATAATACACCACAACTGCCACTCAGATATTCTTATGCCTTAGACGTTGATCCTTCCACACCGGACGGTCATGCCATTTATTTTCATCGGGATGATGATCTATATTTTATGAACGGTACCAAGTCAAAAGATCGAAACCATGGAAGTCGGAAAGTATTTGACAAGTACGGTGTTAAGAAAGGTGAGGTACTCAATATATTTTTGATGGAACCGCATCTGGACAGTCTGGATTCTCCTACTTTTCAAATTACTGGAAGAGGTATTGCTTTTGGTGACTGGATAAAGTTAACGGCGGTATATCAAAATACAAGAGATACGACTATTTCGTCTAGCGGAAGTAAACTGGTCTATGGGCGTTATACACAACAACGAACCCTTAATCATGAAATTGGTCACTGCCTGGGCATGGCACATTCGTGGCGAAAGAATGATGGTTGTGAAGACACCCCACCACACGCTAATTGTTGGAGAATTACGGGCAAGCCCCCTTGCGATGGCAAAGCTATTTCTAATAATATGATGGACTATAGCCCGGTAGCTCAGTCAGTTACGCCTTGTCAAATTGGGACAGCGCACTGGACGATGTCCAATAAAAATCGTAAGATACGGGGTTGTCTGAAAAAGACCTGGTGTCAATTTAAAAAAGATAAAACAATTGAGATAAAAGAAGATCACGAATGGAATAGCGCCAAGGATATTCAAGGCCACCTCGTAGTGATGGACGGTGCGACCCTTACTTTACGTTGTCGTTTGTCTTTGCCTAAAATGGCCAAAATTATCGTTCATCCAAAAGGAAAACTTATTCTTGATGGTGCTACTCTGGAAAATGATTGTGGAGAAAACTGGGAAGGAATCGAAGTTTGGTCCTTTGGATCAGAAAAAGGGGAAGTACTCTACTTTAACGCTCCTACGATTAATAATGCAAAGAATAAAATTACGATATTATAGAAAAAGATTATGCTGGAAAATATAGTTGCCCAATTTTTGGAAATTGAAGATAAATATCTCGTTCGTTCCTACGGTAACGGACATATTCACGACACGTATCGCGTTGAAAGCAAGGAACCTGAGTCACCTGATTTTTTATTACAAAAAATTAATAAAACGGTTTTTTCGGAGCCTGAAAAGTTGATGGAAAATATAGTGATAGCCACTGAGTTTTTAAAATCGAATGCCTCCGATACACGTCAATTAACCGTGGTAAAGACTTTATCCGGTGCCTCTTTTTTATTGGATGAAGCAGGTGATTATTGGCGGATGTATCCATTTTTTTCTGATTTGATTTCCTATGATGTTCCCCACGAAGATCCGGCTATTGCGCTGACGCAAATAGCGGGTGCCGGACGGGCTTTTGGTCAGTTTGTGAGCGATTTGCGGGAATTACCCATCGAAAAAATTCATCCTGTTTTACCTGATTTTCATCGTGTCACCTGGCGACTGGAACAATTACAAGCCGCTATTCAGGAGAATCCGGTGGACCGGGTTGCGTCCGTAGAGCGGGAAATTTCGCTGGTCAAGAAGTTGATTCCTAAAATGACGCTGCTCGATGCGTGGCTGGATATGGGAATGATTCCTCAGCGGATTACCCACAACGATACGAAGTTTAATAATGTACTTTTTGATAAAAATAATGTAGCGCAGGTAATTGTTGATCTGGATACAATCATGCCTGGTTGTGTTCATTTTGATTACGGAGACGGACTACGTACTGCTGCGGTGACCGCCGCCGAAGATGCTGTAGAACAGGTTACCGTGGATTGGGATCGCTATGATGCATTTCATGCCGGATATATTTCCGCAGCGGAAGATTGGCTTACGCCTTTTGAGTTAGAAACCTTGCCATTAGCAGCGCCTGCTATCACCTATATCATGGCAGTTCGTTTCTTGACCGACTATATAAATGGAGATGTTTATTTTAAAACCAATGGCCCCGTACAAAATCTGCGAAGGGCACAGGCACAGTTGAAATTGGCCCAGCTTTTCTTGTTGAGAAATGTGGAGGAAGTAGAATCTCCTTTTATTTCAATTGGATAGATTCATTAGATAACTTGCTCTTCAGAAAATAATGCGATCCCTCTGGGATCGAACGACTGCGGGCCTCGATCCTCGGCTAACATAATGTGATCCCTCTGGGATCAGTCCGAAAAAACTTAATAAAAACTGCATAAGAAATTTTTAGCTTGCACAGTGTAGATTGAACATCCTAGCCAATAGCCAATAGCCAATTTTAGGACTGTTCAATTAACTGTTTCTTTGGCCGACCGCATTTGTCTACTGGCTGGGCTGATTTTATGGAGATTATCGTCAAAAAGTTAAAAGAGTCATAGATCAGTCGCAAAATGACATTCGCAAAACAATAAAGCGGGTCCAATCCTTTTATTTACCGTAACTTCGCGAATCAACCAATTTTTTAATTAAAACTAGTCCATGGCGCGCAAAAGTCGTACCTATCAGAAAGCCGAACCGGTCACTAAAAAGAAGCTGGCAAACTCGGCCAAAATATTCCGTTTTATTCGTCCTTACCGTTGGTCCTTCTACGTAGGGCTTTTCCTGTTGAGTACTTCCAGCCTGATGTTTATGATCTTTCCCGGTGCAGCCGGAGAAATGGCCAATAAGGCGGCGGGACAACCGACCAAAATATTAAATTTAGAATTGTGGCAGTACGGTGGTTTCTTTCTGGTATTGCTGATCGTGCAGGGAGTTACATCTTATTTTCGGACCGTCCTGTTTGCCAATGTTTCCGAAAAAGGTATGGCAGACGTACGGAAAGCATTGTACCAAAAATTAATTACCCAGGATATTCCTTTTTTCGAACAACGTAGAGTAGGTGAGTTGACGAGCAGAATTACTGCGGACGTAGAGCAGTTGCAATCTGCCTTTAGTATTACTTTGGCAGAATTTGTTAGACAAATTGTTATTTTGCTATCCGGAGTAGTGATCATTGGCTGGCTGACGCCAAAACTGGCGTTGATTATGTTGGCGACTTTTCCGGTGGTTGTAGTGGTCGCTTTTTTCTTTGGTCGCTATATTCGAAAATTATCAAAAAAACGGCAGGATCAACTGGCAAGTACCAATGTGATAGTAGAAGAGACTTTTCAGAATTTTTCGGTAGTCAAATCTTTTACCAATGAGTGGTTGGAAACGGTTCGCTACGGAAAGTCCGTGGATGAAGTAGTGGTGACTTCGCTGAAGTTTGCTAAAATTAGAGGCTTGTTTTTCATCTTTATAATCACTGTTTTATTTGGCGCCATCTTTTTTATTTTGTGGCAGGGAGCCATGCTGGTAGAAAAAGGGGTGATGGAAGTAGGTGATTTATTCTCGTTTATTCTCTACACCGGATTGATCGGTGGCGCCATCGGAAGTCTTGGAAATCTATATACTGCTTTGTCGGGAGCATTGGGAGCGACCGAGCGAATTACGGAAATATTAGACACTACTTCTGAGGTAGAAATTCAGCCAGTAAAGATAACGGAAGCGCAGCGGTTTGTAGGAAATATTTCATATAAAAACATTCATTTTTCTTATCCGACGCGTAAAGATGTCCCAGTTCTAAAAGGAATTAATCTGGATATAAAATCCGGTGATAAAGTAGCGCTCGTAGGAATGAGTGGGTCCGGAAAATCCACGATGGTTCAGCTTTTATTACAATTTTACCAACCAGATCAGGGAACCATTTCCATTGACGGAAAACCGGCCACGGAATACGATCTTTCGGTCTATCGACAAAATATGGCTATCGTTCCGCAGGAGGTGATGCTTTTTGGCGGTACCATTCGTGAAAATATTCTTTACGGAAAACCAACGGCCACAGAAGCAGAAATAGTCGAAGCCGCCCAACAATCCAACGCCTGGGAATTCATTGATTCTTTTCCTGAAAAACTGGATACAATTGTCGGTGATCGGGGTATCAAACTCTCCGGTGGTCAACGTCAACGAATTGCCATCGCCAGAGCTATTTTAAGAAATCCAAGTATATTGTTGCTCGATGAGGCCACTTCTTCGCTCGACGCTGAATCGGAAAAGGTGGTCCAGGATGCGCTCAATAAATTAATGGAAGGTCGTACGTCGATCATCATTGCTCACCGCCTCGCTACGATCCGGGAGGTTGACTGCATCTACGTGATTGACGAAGGCCAAATTATCGAACAGGGTACGCACGAGGAATTGTCGGCGGTGGAGGATGGTGCTTATAGTGGATTGGCGAAGTTGCAGTTTGAGGTGTCTCTGGATAATTGATTTATCTGTTGTTTTAAGAGAGCTTTATTCGTCGTTTTAAGAAAGCTTTATTCGTCGTTTTAAGAAAGCTTTTATTCGTCGTTCCGTCGTTTTAAGAAAGCTTTTATTCGTCGTTCCGTCGTTTTAAGAAAACTTTTATCCGTCGTTCCGTCGTTTTAAGAAAACTTTTATCCGTCGTTCCGTCGTTTTAAGAAAACTTGCTTGGCGCTTTGCTTGCTTATCCGTCGTTTTAAGAAAACTTGCTTGGCGCTTTGCTTGCTCGCGGTTTTCTCAAAACTCCTGCTCTTATTAATTTCTTTCACTATTGACTGTCGCTTCTGATTAACGATTATCCGTCGTTTTAAGAAAACTTGCTTGGCGCTTTGCTTGCTCGCGGTTTTCTCAAAACTCCTATTTATTAATCTCTTCCATTGACGATTGTCGCTGGCGGTTAATAATTATCCGTCGTTTTTACCTAAATAATAGGAGATCTCCCGCTTTTAGAACCGTGGTGCCGTTGGCTAATAGTATTTCTATTTGATAAACATAAACATCTTGCTGTGCGGCTCGTCCTTTAAAATTTCCATCCCATCCTCTATCAGGATCATTGGGAGAAGTATTAAATTCCTGATAAATGACCGCTCCCCAGCGATTGAAGATTTCCAGACGCTTGATGGACTGAATTTTTTCGTTGGTCGAAATAATAAACCGGTCATTGATCTGGTCATTGTTGGGACTAAAAGCATTCGGAATATAATAAGCAACGGTCTGGTCTACCCTCAAAAATAATTGATCCGTCTTTTTACAACCACTATTATCACTAATAACAAACTCCAGGGATTCGTCGTATTGAGGATTGATAACTGGATCCATGCAAATTGTACAACTTAATTGTTCGGATTCGTTCCAGGTGACTGTCAATTCGTTATTCTCAATTTGCAATGGTAGATTGACGGGTACGCCAAAGGTGGCATAAATAGTGTCGGGAACAGATGACATTGTTAAATCGCTTTGTGTAACCGCTAACTGATAAATGGTATCACAAGAACTGTCTGACGTCGGGATAAAATTGCTATAGGTTCCAGAATTTCGGATCGTATCTTCAAAAAATAAAACATACTCATCGGCACACAAATGGATCGTATCTTCTATCAAAGTTTCTTCAATAAACCGAACAGATAATAGATGGGTAGAGTCACAACCATTAAAAGCCGTTTCTACGAAAGTTATATCTTGATCCGTGGAAATTGTTACGTTGTTAATCTCTACGGTTTCTCCGGCACAGTAGTTTAGTACCGATTCTGTGTAAGTAACCGGACGGAAATCTACTTCCACCTGATGCGTCGAATCGCAACCCAGGTTGGATGTGTAGGTTTCTACAAAAATTCCGTCTTCCAATATCGCATTTCCAAAGACCGTCAAAATATCTCCTTCGCAGGGTTCCAGAATTTCCTGAGTGCTGATTGTTGGATCGAAGACAAGGATAACGGTATGGGTAGAATCACAGCCGTTGGTGGCGGTATAAGTTTCCGTGAACGTACCATCACTGGTTACGGGATTGTCAAAAATGGTAACGACCTCTCCAAAGCAGGAGGTTATGGTTTCGGAGGTGTTGATAATTTCAGTAAAAACGATTTCGATTTGATGCGTAGAATCGCAGTTGTTGAACCCGGTGTAGGTTTCGGAAAGCAGGGTGTCGGTGGTGACCGAATTTCCATAAACAAAAGCAATGCTTCCTGCGCAGTAGTTTTGTGTTTCAAAGGTGCTGATTAAGGGGTTAAAAATTGCTTCAATCTGATGGGTTGAATCACAGTTTAAGACGGAAGAAAAGGTCTCCGTAAATGTCCCGTTTTCGATAACGGGATTTCCAAAAACGGTTAAGGTTTCGCCATCGCAAGCTTCCAGAATTTCTTGCGTGTTAATGATTGGGTTAAAAATAACGTCGATGGTATGAACAGAATCACAACCGTTCGTCGCAGTAAAAGTCCGGCTTTCGCTGGTGTTTTGAAAAACAGGATTGCCAAACACAGAGATGAAATCCCCGTCGCATGCAGTGATGCTTTCAGTGGTTTCTATATTTTCCAGGAAGGATATCGTTACCGACCAGATAGAATCGCAGGTGATGGGCGCTGGTACAGATCGAAAGAAAGAAGTATCCTGGTTGATCGACAAACCGTATACTTCAATAGTTTCACCCGCACAGGCCGATATATTTTGGGTAATTTCAATATTATCAAAAAAACGCAGGGTAGTTCTATGGGTCGAATCACAACCAAAATAGCTGACGGTATTTTCAAATAAAATAGTATCGCTGGTAAAACTCAATCCACCGACCGTGGCCGTTTCACCGTCGCAATAATCCAGCAAGTCAACGGTCAATAAGTTATTTTTAAATTCTGCTAAAATGGCGTGGGTAGAATCACAGCCGTCAAAAGCGGTATAGGTTTCCGTGTAGGTGCCGCTGATGTTTGTTGGATTACCAAAAACATTTACGGTAGTTCCCTGACAGTATTGTTGGTATTCGTTGGTAAACTTATTCGTACCAAAAATGACATTTACCTGGTGGGTAGAATCACAGCCGTTCGTGGTTTGGAAATCACCGTATAGTGTGGTATCCGTAAATATATTTTGTCCAAAAACCACGACCGTATTTTCGTCGCAAACTTGTAGATCTTCGAAGGTAAATTGTGGTGCCTGAAAATTCAGGATCGTAGTGTGAATAGAATCGCAGCTACCACTGGTTGGGTAGGTGTTGACTAAAATCGTATCAGTAGAGTAGGTGATCCCATTTACGGTGGCAGGATCGCCTTCGCAGAATATCTGTTGGTCCAAACCGTAGACGGCTCCCGCACTAATGGTCGCTTCGCAAATGGTTACTTCTTCGGTTTCGAAGCTGGTCATGTCTACCGACAAATTTTGTACCTCAATATCGACGGCATAATTGGAAAAGGAACTATTTTCCTGAGTAACCGGGAGATCTTCCAAGGTGACCAAAATATTTTCTTCTTGACAAGCAACTTCTAAATCAGCGCTTGCTTTTTGAACATAAAACCCTTCGTCTGTTTCTGATTGATAATTGTCGATGAGGTAAATATTTTCTTCGATAGTTACAAAATTTTTATTATATCGAGTACTCGAAAATGGGTTAGGAAGACCAATTGCCTTGCTGACTATGACATTAAATGCGGTATCCAACAAAACCATGGCTTCTGTATTATCGGTATTTCCTAATGGTAAGCCAGAAACCACAATGTTTCCAGAAGGTAAGGTCGCTAATTGTCCTGCTCCTTTAAAATCATCACTAATAATTTCTTTGCTTTTGATGATGTTGCCAAATAAATCTATTTCAAGTAAATGAGCGCGATCGTTAGCCGTACCATAAGCATAAAGGAAAATATAATATCCTGTTTGACCCTCATTTACGACGGTAAGATAGTCGGTATTTGTAGAAAGATTAGTGGTACCAATATCACTTCGCTTTAGCCAAATGGTATTGCCATTTTCATCTACCTTCATCAACATCATCGTATACAGGTCTTTACCCGTAATCAGATAGCCACCATCGGGAGCGGGCGTTATCTGTTCTGGAATAAATCTATTGAAATCGTTGGAACTCGTCCTTTCTACATAATTTGTCCAAAGAATATTTCCATCAGAGTCTAAAGACATGAGTAGACAAGAACGAGGATTATTGTCTAGTTGGTCCCAGGCGCTTGCCACCATGAATTCTCCATTTTCTTTTTGTATAATATGGGCTCTACCGGTCCAGTTTGGCGAAGGGTATTTTTTACTCCATTGAATATTTCCTTGAGCATTTAGCTTGATTATTCCCAGTTCATCAGTATCTCTACCCAGGCGAATCACTCCCCCGTCCTGAGTAGCTACGATATCGTAAAAAGAAAATTGACCATCCGGTTGATATACGTTCATCCAGAAAGGATTACTGGACAAATCTGTTTTAGTGATCCCAAAGTTATATACCTCGTTTTTAAAAGAAACAAAAAGAGATTGATTATTATTAACAATTTGCCTGGATCTGACTACGTTTCCGGGAGAAATAATAGTTTTGTTATAAGCTTCTACTTCACAATTTTGAGCAAGTAGCGTAAGGTCAGCGGTAAACAGACTCAATAAAATAAATATCCGTAAAAAAAGTAAGATTGCTGATTTCATTTAGGAAGTATTGGCAAAAGAAAGTTGTAAGCATAAACATCCACTTATTAAATAAGTTGAAAACGGAAAACGTTGCATGGCGGAGAATTTGAATGGAAATTGAAAAAAAAACTTCAACCATGCAACGTAATTGATGTTAATCTTATTTAATTAGCAACGGACGTCCTTAAAATCCAAAACATTACTAAAGTTCCATTTTAAAAATATAAATATGAAAAAGTCATTATTCTTTATAAGTCTGTTTTTAGTGTTGACCATGAGTTGCCGGAAAGAAACGATTACGAACACGATCACGGAGGAAGATCCATTTATTCCTACCCAATTACCATTATACGAACCATCCATTACTTCCGTAAATAGTTCTTTAACAGGAACCGTGGTAGATGAAAATCAGGAACTCGTCGAAGGTGCTACCATTACGCTAGGTAACAGCACTACTACGACGGATCGCTTTGGTATCTTTAAATTTAACAGTCGTCAGATGAATCAAAAAGGAACATTTGTCAAAGTAGCCAAAGACGGATATTTCTTAACGGGCCGAAGGTTTTATCCAGCTGACAACCAGGAAGAAGTGGTTCGTATCCAGTTGTTACCCATTGTATACGATCAATCATTTGAATCGGATAACGGTGGTACGGTAGCGATTAGCGGAGATGGTGGTTCACTGATTTTTTCTGAAAACAGTATTGTCGATGCGGCGGGAAATCTTTACAGTGGAACTGTACAAGTAGCCACCAAATGGCTGGCACCGGATCAGGCGAGTACCATTGATCAAATGCCAGGAGCGTTGATGGGAGTGAATACAGCAGCCGAAGAAGTAGGCTTAAGTTCCTACGGAATGGTGGGCGTAGAATTGCGGGGAGCTGGTGGAGCGTCGCTGAATTTAGCGGAAGGCAATACCGCCACCATCGAGTTAAATATTCCCGATGCGATGCAAGCTGCTGCGCCGGCGACAATTCCATTATGGTCTTTCGATTACAGCTTTGGGATTTGGATGGAAGAGGGGAGTGCTAATAAACTGGATGGAAAATACGTAGGAGAAGTGGCGCATTTTTCTTTCTGGAATTGTGATGCTCCTTTTCCGGTGATTCGGTTTGATGCGGTAATCGTAAACGAAGAAACGGGAGAGCCGGTCCCCGGTCTGCAGATTCGGATTACGCTGGACGACGTCCTCAGTGGTACGGGAGTGACCGATTATGTAGGGCAAATCGGTGGATTAATTCCGGCGAATAGTGATATAAATCTGGAGGTGCTTTCTTATTGTGGGGACGCTCTGGTCACTGTTCCTTTTCAAACCATGAATGTCGATATTGATCTGGGAATTATAGAAATTAACGCTCCAATGATCACTGTAACGGGTGGAGTGATAGACTGTAACGGAGAGCTGGTAACCAACGGAGTAGTCATGATTTCGATAAACGGATTTAATCAAGCCTTTCCGCTGCTGACAAATCCATTTTCGATTACGGTGCCCAGGTGTGCAAATACTACCTCCATCCAGGTAATGGGTGGCGATTTTGATACCCAGCAACAGGGGACTTTTGTGGATGCTCCCATCGAAGAAGATATAAAAACAGGATCGCTAGAGGCTTGTGGAGAAGCATTATTAGGATTTCTCAGGGTCACCGTTAATGATTTGACCACCCGCTACTTAAAGATTAGTGAGACGCCACAGTTACCGGATACCCTTAATCCATCTGTTACTTATATCCATATGTATGCCGATGATCAGTTATGTTCACCCTGTGATACTTCCAACTATTTACAAGCTGGGATTAATTTCCGTGGAGTGCTGGCGGGAGATTATTCGGGTGAGGATAATAATGATGTTGACTTCCTTTTCGATGCAGAAAATGACTGGTTACTCACTGGTGAATTGTCAGCGTTTATTGTAGATCAGTACGCTCCATTTATCGGAGGAATAATTTCTGGATATGCATCTGGCGTACTCGAGGAAAACAATAGTAGTACGACGGTAAAGGTAGATATTAGTTTTAAAGCCATTCGCGTCCAATAATAATAAAAGCTATGAAAAGCAGAAGGTCAGTAAGGATATACTTAGCCCTGAAAAAGGAAATAACAAGGAAGTTGAAAAGACTTCTATAAACAGAATTTAAAAACAGTGAACGAGGAAGAAATCTTAATCGCTCAATGCCAGGCTGGTAATAAAATCAGTCAGTTTGCGTTGGTCAAAAAACATTCGGGAATGTTGCTAACGGTCTGTCGACGGTATGCCCGTGATGATGCGATGGCGCAGGATTTGGTACAAGAGACGTTCATTTTAATATTTTCAAACATCAAAAAATATAAAGCTACGGGATCATTTGAGGCCTGGATGCGACGAATTGCGATTAATTGTTCTTTACAAATGATCGGACGTTCTTATTTTAAAAATGAACAAAACGTCGAGACTTTTGCTCAATCGCATTTAGAAGCTAATTATGATCCCAAAATTTTTGCTCAACTGGCTACGGAAGAAATCATCAAGTTGATACAAACTTTACCCGATGGTTACCGAACGGTACTTAACCTTTATATCATCGAAGGGTTTAGTCATCAGGAAATTGCGGATGCGCTGGATATTTCTATCAATACTTCCCGTAGTCAATTATTACGGGCTCGAAAAAAACTGATTAATATGATGACCGATTTTCCTAAACAATTACTTGCATGAAAAATAAAAAATTTGATCAGGAACTAAAATCTGAAGTGGAAAATTTTCATTCTTCCGCAGACCCTACTGCTATTTGGGCAGCTATTGAGTCGGAGGTAGAACAGATCAACGAAGAAGCGGAGGAAAAAGAACGAAAGCCATTGGTCTGGATTTTTAACTTTCTGCTAGTTGGGATTTTGGCGGGAACAATTATACTGGAGCTGTGGGATTTTGTGGGTGCTGAGACAGCTATTATACCTCTTTCGAATACCGAGTTGGATGTCCGAATGCCAAAACCAGTTACCAAGTATATCGAAACCTCTCTTATTCCCGACAAACCAAAAACGGAAACAAATACCACGACTGAAACACTTCGGGCTACCCCAAAAAAGGAAGCAAAAATTATTCATCAACATAAAAAAAGTCCTTCTGGGAAAACGGATCTTGAAACTCAATTTACTGCCAGCGTAATCCCAAATTCTGCTCCCTTGACAAATTTAGAAGTTAAAAATTCGGCCGATGAATTATATTTTAATCAATTAAATGAAGAGACCGTAGATATTCTTACCTTCACAAATAGTGAAAAAGCAGTTAGCCAATCTGCTTTAATAAAACAAAAGAATATCTCCGATAATGCAACGACCTACCTATTGGCGCTTACTAACCAGATGACCCAATTATCCGATCCATCTACTGATATTTCCAAAATGATGCCTCCGCCATTGTCTCCAATTTTTTCTTCCACAGAACGACGCCGACGGCGTACTTCACCCTGGAGTATAGGTTTTGAAATTCAGACAGGCGCAGCGCTGACGAATCGTGATTTATCAATAAATGATGGAGAAAATCAAACCTATCTTGATCTTCGGGAGGCAACCGAATCGACCCTGGAAACGGTACAGATAGGAGGGCTTATTGAATTGCAACATCGATCCGGTTTTGCCATTAGCACCGGGATTCAATGGTTGCGGATTGCGGAAAAATATACCGTAGATGAAATTACGACCACCGAAAATCTGGAAAATACTTTGATCTCCTTCTCTATCGATATGAACCAGGATACCGTCAACGAAATGTACAGTGATATTATCCGCACCTCTACGACCACAACAACACGTGAAGGTTTTAATAACTATCGCTTACTAGATGTTCCGTTATTGATCGGTTACCATATTAAAAATGAAACCTGGTCTCTGGGATTTCAAACGGGAATATTGACCAATTTGAATTTGTCTACCAAAGGATTTATTTATGATGAAAATAGTCAATTGATTGATCTAGCCGCCAATCAGCAAGCGACCTATAAATCCAGCATTGGTATCGGCTTTTACGCCGGACTGACGGGAAGCGTAGCGCTTACTGATAACTTGCAAATTACGGCTAGTCCTTTCTACCGAAAAAATACGGGAAGCTTTACCTTGTCAGATGGATCTATCTCGCAAAAGTACAGTTGGTTGGGGATGAACGTGGGGTTTAGAATTAGAATGTGAATTGGAATAGAAATCTTTTTTTAGGGAGGCACTGTTTAATTATATTGAACATTTTTGGTACTCACCAGTTCTAGTGGTGTAGTCAATATTGACAAATTTTAAATCACATAAAATAACAACCGATGGCCGTTAAAAATTTAAAAGACCTGTATATTCACGAACTAAAAGATTTATACAGTGCTGACAAACAATCCAAAGCAATTCACAAGAAAATTTCAAAAAAAGTAACCAATGAAAAACTGAAAGATGCCGTTTCCAGTTGCATCGAAGGAATTGACGAGGGAATGGAAATGATCAAGACAATTTGTGAGCGACATAAGCAGAAGCCGACTGGAATGACTTGTAAAGGTATGAAGGGTTTAGTAGAAGAAGCTAAAGCACACGTACTGGAAGAGAATTTTGAATGTAAGGATGCGCGCGATGCTTCTATTATTGCACAGAGTCAACGTATGACTCATTATGCTATTGCTGGTTATGGAACTGCCGCTGCTTTCGCAAAATCACTGGGATTTAAAGATGATGCCAAGGACCTGAAAGAGTGTCTAAAAAATACATACGGAGGTGATAAGCGAATGACTAAGCTAGCCACCAATGGTATTAATAAAAGTGCCAAAGCGTAAATATCAGATTTTGTTTGCCGAGTGTATAGACAGTTGATTTCGCTGTCTTCGCTCGCAAAACCGTAGCCCTCATAATGGATGGTTACGGTTTTTTTATTGGAAAAAATTAATAAATTTACACGAGTGAATCGGAAGGTGGTTTTGGTAACTAAGGAACAACGATCTAATAGATTCAGAATTATGACTAATATTTTTTGTGCCTAACTTCGGTTAAAATACGCGCCATAGGCCATAGCTATGGCTATGTCTATGTTTTTCAACTCGTTATACACAAAAACTACCTACTCAAAATTTCTTAATCTATTTAATCCTCGTTCCTAAACAGTATCTTAAAAAAAGATAATTTTTACATTGTTATAAATAGAAAAATATACCGCTATGATAGATTTTAAAATAAATGACCGCTTTCTTCAGGAGCTGCCCGCTGATCCCGAACGAACCCAAAGTCGTCGGCAAGTAAAAGAAGCGTGTTATTCTTACGCAATTCCCAAAATTCCAGGAAATCCGACCCTCGTACACGCCTCCAAAGAAGCAGGAGCTTTACTCGGGCTGACCGAGAGCGATTTAAATTCCCAGGATTTTTTAGAAATATTTTCTGGCGCCAAACCTATTACCGGAACTGATCCGTACGCGATGTGTTATGGCGGACATCAGTTTGGACACTGGGCCGGACAACTTGGTGACGGGCGCGCAATCAACATTGGAGAAGTAGCATACGCTGGAAAAACCTGGGCGTTGCAACTAAAAGGATCAGGCGAAACACCATACTCCCGGACGGCAGACGGCTTGGCAGTGTTGCGTTCTTCCATCCGTGAACATTTGTGTAGCGAAGCGATGTATCATCTGGGCGTTGCTACCACGCGATCTCTATCTTTAATTGAAACGGGTGATATGGTGATGCGGGATATGATGTATGACGGGAATCCGGCACCGGAAAAAGGAGCAGTGGTTTGTCGAATGGCACCCGCATTTATTCGGTTTGGAAATTTTGAAATTTTGGCTAGTCGGGGCGATACCAAAAATTTGCGGAAGCTAGCAGATTTTACGATTAAATATTTTTATCCGGAAATAAAAGTGGGAACGGCGGACGGCTACGTCGCGTTTTTTCGGCAAGTCTCTCGTCGTACGTTGACAATGATTATGGATTGGCAACGGGTCGGATTTGTACACGGAGTAATGAATACGGATAATATGTCAATACTTGGTTTGACGATCGACTATGGCCCTTACGGTTGGCTAGAAGGCTACGAACCCGGATGGACACCGAATACCACCGACCGACAAAATAAACGCTACCAATACGGGCAACAAGCACAGATGGCACATTGGAATTTATATCAACTGGCCAATGCACTATTTCCGCTCGTAGAGGCTACCGAGCCATTAGAAAATGCGCTCAACGAATTTCGGGAAAATTACGCGGTGGAATATCCGGCGATGATGCGCCGAAAACTGGGACTCGAGGAATCGGAAAAAATGGACTGGAATTTAATCAAAAACATGGAAGAAAATCTTCAACTTGTTGAAACGGATATGACTATTTTCTTTCGGTTACTTGGTAGTTTTTCTATCTCTAATTTTTCTGAAGACAAAGACTATTTTCTAAATCTCGTTCAGCCCGCTTTTTATAAGCCTGATGAATTGACCGCAGCAATTAAAGAACAATGGAACGAGTGGGCCACCGTATATAATGACCGCCTCTCCCGCGAATCACGAACCGAGACCGCTCGACACATTGCCATGAATGCCGTCAACCCCAAATATGTTCTACGAAATTATATGGCTCAACTCGCGATTGACGAAGCCAATCAGGGAAATTACGATTTAGTCGAGGAGCTATATCAATTGCTAAAACAACCTTATGCCGAACAGCCGGAATCAGAAAAGTGGTTTGCGAAGCGTCCAGAGTGGGCGAGAAATAAAGTAGGTTGTTCGATGTTGAGTTGTAGTTCGTAAGGTAGTCCGTGTCTGAAGTATAGACCGGTTACGATGAAGGAGATTGTCTGTTTTTTTAGTGGCGTTTTGAGTTGCTGTTTCTCACCCCTAGCCCCTAATGGAGGATCCGCCCGCAAATACTGCTGATGAGGGAAAAAAGTTGAATAGAAGGCAGTTGTTAAATTTTATAAACGATCTACGAATTGTACAAAAGCTCGAAGAGCCAAAGAAAGAAAAAAGAAAAAAGCAAACGAATTACATGGCGCGGGAAGTTGATACTCCTTTAGGAGACTGGGAGGTGAGGAGTGCAAAAAAGAGGCTATTTTCTACTCTACAACATTTTTATACAAAGGTTTTAAAATTAAAGTGGGATGTATCCCATATTCCTCGAACCTATCACAGAGCCTACGAAGAGATCAAAGAAGAATTAATCAATGGAAGATGGGTGGTACACAATACACATCTTACGGCTGATACCAAGGTGATCGAAAGTTATCTGAGTCGCTATTTTCAACGGGTACGTCATTATGGTCTGCAGGCTGGGAGTAAGTATAGTATAATTCGGGCAAATGGAGAAGTAGCCTATTTATATCCACTGTCCAAGTCTCCTCGAACCAATATTTTCGAATATCATTTTAATTGCTCTTTCTTTTTCTGACGATCAGTACTTGTTCGGAACTAAATGTCATATATGAAAAGTCGTAAATATGGTGATAATATTTTCCGGCTTTGTTGATAGAGTATCCGGTCATGTAGTTAAAATTAAATTTCTTTTTATCAAGTATCATCCGATCTATTTTAATCTGTGTTTTGTGTTTCCCCATAATCTCAAGAAGTATAGACCTATTACGATGAAGGAGATTATCTATTTTTTTAGTGGCGTTTTGAGTTGCTTTTTTCAGGCGGGTATTGTATTCATTTTTACATCCTATCGAACAGAAGATTTTATCAGACCTTCCTTTGAATTCTTTTTTACAGATTTTGCAAGTTTTTTTCATACCGAAATTATATAGAAATGATTTTGTAAAGATGCTTTTTTTCTAGTGATCCTCCTCCCATTTTATTTTCTTAAACGACTATAACTGATATTAACCGATAGTAACCGTTAATATCGGTTATAATCGGCTAATATCATAATCCATTGATTATCAATAATTAAAAAAATTACTTTTGTGAAATGAAAGCAATAATATACAAGACGTTTCCCAATGCACGTCGAATGAAGTTTTATCTACCTCTTGAGGCCAGGAATTGGAGGGAACGGATCAAGGCCATTCCAGGATGGTTCTATCACCCTCAGCAAAAACTCTGGAGTGTGGTAAATACAAAGGAGAATTTAGTTCTGTTGAAACAGTTATTTGGAAATGCTTACGAAGAGCAGCATCCAGTTAAAAAAAGTACCATTCCCAAGGTAGAAGTATCGGAGTCCATGAGGGATGAACTGGCCAGGGTTCAGGAAAAGATCATATTGAAAGGTTACAGTGACAACACCTGGAAATCATATCGTGGCGCCCTGATTTATTTTTTCAAGTATTTTGAGTCTAGAAATCTACTGGATGTTACGAAAGCAGAAATAGAGAGTTATGTTGCCAAATGGATCGTAAAATATAAGATTTCGGAAGCCAAGCAAAACACAATTATCAATGCTGTAAAGTTTTATTATGAACAGGTTCTCGGGCAGCCCCGAGCGTTTTATGATATACAGAGGCCCAAGAAATCCCAAACCCTTCCTGGTGTTTTAAGTATGGGTGAAGTACAAGCGATTTTGAAACAACCTAAAAATATCAAACACAAGGCCATTTTATGTGCGATTTATTCTGGAGGACTGCGACTGGGAGAAGTCCTCAACCTGCGGATTGAAGATGTTCGCTCGGCGGATGGGTACCTGTTTATAAAGGGAGCCAAAGGCAAAAAAGACCGGCGTACCATTTTGTCTAACCAGTTATTACTTCTGTTAAGGCATTACTATAAGAAGTACAAACCTTCCTACTGGTTATTTGAAGGACAAACAGGAGGAAAGTATAGTGCCTCTAGCGTACAAAGCATTTTTAGAAAAGCCGTAAAAGGTGCCAATGTCAATCCCTGGGCCACTGTTCATACCTTGCGACATTCTTTTGCCACTCACCTTCTTCAGCAAGGAACCAACCTACGTTATATTCAAGGTATACTAGGTCATGCTTCTTCTAAAACGACAGAGATTTATACGCATCTACAGAAAGTGGACAATAGTGTAGTGAAAAATCCCTTGGATGTGATGATGAAAAGTTGTAATTTGTTGGGTACATAACTGATATATCCACAATAGACACTAAAAAGGTGTGGATATTGAGGTGTTATGCCCCACTAAAAAAGAAAAAAATGAACCATCCCAAATTTGAAGAAATATTAAATCAATATGAGTTTGGGAATAAAGAAGGAAACGGATATTCTTTATTTGAAAAACATAAAGATTGGTTTATAAAGAGTGCTGAAAATGGAAATTTGAAATTAGCTTTAGGAGAAACACTTGAAGAAGTAAATCAAAATAATGACCTCAGAAAATATGATTTTGTTCTTCTCATAATTCAAGCTTTCGGAATTGATTTTACAAAAAAAGATAAACACTTTGAATTATTGTTTTTAATTGCAGACTCAATAACTGAGGATTTTAAAGTAAGCGTAAATGGAGATAAAAAATCTTGGCTTTTGCATCAACTAACGGATATTTGTATTCATAATTATGGGGAAGTTGAATTAGTTATAGAAAGGAATCCAAAGCTAATACCAAGAGTGGTTAGAAAAATTGGAAAGGTAAAATATGAATCAAATGGATATGGTCCTCAAATGTATTTTGCAACTTATAAAGCTGTCGGAATATTTTGGTTTTTACCTAAAGAAGAAATAAAGAAGTTACTCGATGAAGTTTATCTAAATCATTTTGACGGAAGAGTTGTTGAAGAGGCAGAAGAATTAATAGAACATTTAAAGGAAGAAGGTCGATATGACTAATAAGAAAATTAGATTTTAAGATTCTTTTCCGCGACAAATAAATGGTAAAAGCATTTTAAATACTTCGGCTGATAAAAAAGAAACTTTATCTCTCACTCGGCAAATTCGAAATAATTTTGAAAAAAGAAAGCGAGGGCATAACAATGCATACAACGGTCATGCCCAGCAAAAGCTGGTCACGCCGTGTATGCGAGACCGTTATGCTCCATAAGGAGAAAGTAGACATGAAATAAGAAAATAGAAAAAAACTTAATTCGTTGATTATCAGCAGTTTGGAATTTTGTTACAAACAAATAATGTCGAACAAATAGTTTTTAATTGTTTTTGTGTGAAATTTTTTGTATATTCACTTTTTTTAATTTAAAAAAATAAAGCATGAAACGTTTAAAAGTAATATCCCAAAATAATGCGGGATTAAACACAGAATTTAAGGATTTAGCTTCTGGAGAAATTCTAAAACGAGGAGAAGTAGTAAAGAGGATTAGGGCTGGAGATTATAAAGATTATCACCTAATGAAGCACATTGATCCCAATACTAAAAAAGTTAAATGGATTCCAAGGTCTAATCCTGATGGTATTGAAAAGAATAACCTTGGTTAAATCAAACGCTCTTGGATATTAAATTCAAGAGCGTTCGTTTTTTTTACTAAAATATGAGAGATGTTTGCAAGAAGAAAAACACTTACAGGAAGAACAACTTTTGATAAAAATTTTTTAGTTGCTTTTAAAGAAAAATTGATTGAAGCAAATTTAGATTGTATATCTGTAAAACTGCCTCATAACTATTTAAAAGAGGGAGAAGAAAATGAAATAGATATTGAAGAATTCATTAACAGAGGAAGAAATTATCCATCAATTATCCTTAAAGCAGTAAATAAGAATTCGGAAGAAATGAAAATTTTATTCGTTAACATTTCCTCTAAAGCTTTTTTTTATGACCATACCTTTCCCAGCGGACATAGTGAACCTTCCGAAATATATATTACAACAACAGATCCTGTAAGAACTTGGGGACTATTTGAGTATTTCTATAATTATCTAAAGAACAGTGAAAATAAAGCGGGAGATGTATTTTATCTAATTTCTTTCTTCTTATCATTAGTTGTGATTGTGTCTGAATTTTCAAGTTTGTTAAGTAGCAAAAGACTATTACTAACTTCTAAATTTGGATACCCTCTAATTGTTGATTTTGCAATAATATTCTTTAGTTTATTCCTGATATATAAATATTATAGCTCCGAAAAAGGGATATACCTGAATGAAAGAAATAAGAATATTCCTCAATTTTTACTTCTTTTACTGAAAGGAGAATTTAGGGACAATCCAATGTTTAATTTTATTATTTCGATTATAGCATCAATTATAGCTTCCCTAATCTTGTTATATTTTGGAGGTAATGAATGAAACGGAGCACAACAAAGGCTATAACGTCCATGTCTGCTAATGGCTAGCCCGCTAAGCAAATGCTACAAGCAGCCACAGGCGTATAGCCAAGCGTTGGCTACTATTAAAAAAAAAAACATTCTTGCTAGAAATTAGAATTTCATTAAATGAGATATTGGGATTACATTGGGCACAAAAAATCATAAATTAGATGGGATTATTTGAAAGATATATAAAAGGGGAAACTAAAGAGGTTTACAGAGATTTGATACACCTTGAAGACCAAATTTCAGACCCTAATGTACTCTATGAGATAGACAAAGTGTTAACTGAAATATTTTCAAGAGTAAAGTATAATTCAGAAATTACATATAATGAATTAAGAAAGATGAATTATTGTTTTTGGGGAGCTACAAGCTTAGATACCAGATGGCCCATAAGATTTCCGAGAAAAAATACACAAAGCTTTATTAAAGAATTAGAATTGAGAATAAAACCATTTGGTTATATTCCCCTTTCTCTTAAATACTTTTATCAGATAGTAGGAAGCATAAATTTTACATGGAATTATGAAGCAAATGAACAAATAAAATGGATAGGCTCAGATCCATTGGAGATAATAGCACTAGAAGATATTATTTCAATTATTTCAAATGAAGACTGGGAGGAAGACATGAAAAAATATGTAAAAGATGAAGATTATCAAACAGCGTTTTTGGAACTGTCAGGCGATTTTTTGCACAAAGATAATATAAGCGGAGGGCCACCATACTCAATAGTTCTAACAAGAAATAAAAGAATAGATGGTTTAATGATTCATATGCCAGGAAAAATAAGTTTAATTGACTATCTAAGGACAAGTTTTGAGAATGGAGGATTTTATCGAGGTAATGAAATTATAGGGGATAGAGAATATGATAAATATCTTGGTAAAGTGAGGAAAAGATTAAAAAAAATATAAAAACAGTAGCCAACAAAGCATACCCATCAATATGGCCTAAGCGGCCATACTGTGGGTATGCGAACCGTTGGCGGTCATTAAAAAAAGAAAAATGAATGAAGTAAATCATTTGTTCAAGAAATTATTTTCAAAGGACGAAGAAGACCTAGGATTTAGTGAAAAAGAAATCCATGAAGCGGAGGAAAGATTAGGAATTAAGTTACCTAAGCTAATACGAGATTTCTATCTAACTCAAGTAAGAAATAGACTAATCAATAGTTGTCATGATTTTGCCAGACCAGAACAATTGGGTATTGATAATAATAAATGGCTTTTATTCTATGGAGAAAATCAAGGAATTTGGGGATGTGCGATAAATTTGGAGGAAAGAGAAAATATTGGATTAAAAGTCTACATAAATTACGAGCAACAAGGTTATGAAGAAGAAGCTAAAAGTTTTAAAGATTTTTTAATTATTCGAGCGACTTGTGATTATGGCAATTATATTTATCCACATAGCGTAATAGCTGATAATGTTAGCAAAAAAGATTTTGAAATAATAGCCAATAAATTGGGTGAGCCTAAGTCAGAAATTACCCCACCAAATTACAATTTTAAAAGAAGATTATATTGGGATAATGAAGATGAAGTAATTCAAATATTTGAATGGAAGAATAATGTATACAATGGAAGGAAATTTATTTTTGTACAGTCATTTAATAATGATTGTTTTGAGAAATATTACAATATGAATGAAAATGTTGAGTGGAAAGTTCTATCTAGAAATAGAATCAAAGAGAAAGTGAACCTTACTCCATACATTGAAAAAAGAGAGAACTTCGAAGAAATAGAAGTTTCTTTAGATAGTAAAAATTTTAAAGATGGTACAGGTGGAGATTTCGATTTACCATTTTAAAAAAGAAAACGAACCGCCAACAAAGCATCCAACGTCCATGCCCAGCAAAAGCTGGTCACGTCGTGGATGCCGACGTTGAACAATCCCTTTATACTTCGTCACTAAAGAGTTGTTTTATTTCTTGACATCTCTCCAGCTATGTTCTACTT
>ENA-ORXR01001519-ORXR01001519.1-marine-metagenome-genome-assembly--contig:-NODE-1519-length-24415-cov-22.315926_pt1 | contig 24415 bp, 16 predicted proteins | sample MGYA00237866_ERZ511479 | MGnify/ENA metagenome assembly ERZ511479 | reverse complement strand
AATTTGAAAATCAAAAAATTACGCATTAATATTATTGCGACATGGCGAATAAATTCGCCTGTACGAGTTCGCGGTCAGCCTGTTTAGCTGTCAAGTGGCAGCACAAAAAAAATTACACAAATTATTGATTTTAAGATAATTATAAATTCAAAACAAAAAAACACTTGACAGCTAAAGCAATCATTACAGTACGCACACCAAAATATTTTTTTTGCAAAATTAAAAATCTGTCCTGCACCCGTTCAGGTTCGAGCGCAGGTTTAATAACTTTATTTTGCCTGAAATTTACGTTGTAGAATATACAAATTCAAAACATTAACAAAAAATCAGCTAATTTGCGCCAATAAAATTTTATCTTAGCTTAAACTATTTTACAAACACATTTGATAAATATGAAAAAAAACTACTTACTACTAATTTTTACACTATTCGCAGGAACTACTTTTGCTCAAGATAATGGTTGTAATAATCAGCGTTATATCAATGAGATTTTTACAGATGTAACAGTCACAGAAGCGGTCAAGTTTGGAGAAAATTACACTTTTGGGGGCGATTTTCAGGAATTATACATGGATATATATGAGCCGACGGGAGATACTCGAACAGACCGTCCCGCAATTGTTTTTGCATTTGGCGGAGCATATATACAGGGCGAACGCCAGCAGGTGAGTGCCTTTTGTGAAGAATTTGCGCGTAAAGGATTCGTTGCTGTGGCGATTGATTACCGGATTTATGCGATTGATGTGGTAAATCTGCCCGACTCATTGGGTATGCTGGATATTATCACCAAATCTATCGGCGATATGAAGGCTTCAGTGCGGGCTTTGCGGAAAAGTGCTGATGATGGCAATCCTTATGGTATCGACCCTGATTTCGTCTTTGCGGGTGGTCTATCGGCAGGAGCGATTACGGCGATGCACAGCGCACAACTCGGCGCGGACGATGATGCAAATCTGCCCGACTACGTGACAGAAGCTATCAATAATAATGGCGGATGGGAAGGCGATACAGACGATCCCGCAAATTCAGCAATGGGATATTCATCTGAAATACAGGGCGTTGTGAGTTATTTAGGCGCACTTCATCGCCGCGCTTGGATTGATAGCGATGATGTACCATTTATCAGCATACACGGAGATGTTGATGATGTTGTGCCTTATGGACACGATGCAGTTACGCTGTTTGGTGTCAATCTGGGAACGCTGGAAGGCAGTAGCGTACTGCATATACAAGCAGATGAAGTGGGCGTCATCAACCAATTTATTTCTGTACCCGGAGGCGGTCATGGCAATAATTTTCTACAAATTTACTGGGATAGTATGGCGGTGGAATCCGGGCAATTTTTAGAAACTATCGTCTGCGGTACAGGCGGTGGTGTGAATATTGATGGCGTGGAAGATGTCAGCGACTATATCACAATTGCGCCCAATCCGGCTATCGAGCAGACGGTTATTCGTTTTAATAATTTGAATAAAATGTATGACTTGTCTTTGTATAATGCTTTTGGTCAACGAATTACATTTTATAATAATCAAAATAATAATGATTTCACCTTGAATCGAAATCAACTTCCGGCGGGTGTTTATTTCGTTCAAATTGATTTTGAGGATGCTTCGCTTGCACCTGTGAATCGGCGAGTGGTGTTTCGATAAGGCTTGAATCAAAGCGATTAAATGCGTATTTTTGTCATAAATATAAATTCATGGCATATTCTGATTTTCGGTGGTGTTCGAGAAAAATAGGGTGAGTAATTATACGCGAGTCGCAAGGCGAATTCCTTTGCTGAACATGGATATTTGAGTATTAAAACACCCATTTTCATACAAAAACATTCGCCTTGCGACTATTCCCTATTTTACTCGAACACCACCTGATTTTACATTAATTGAATTACAAAGACGTTTTAATATAAAGAATAAAATAGTGGATTTATTTGATAAAAATCAGATAAATCCACTACAAGCAAGTGCACGTTTGTTGAAGCAACTTGATGAGGCAGAAAGACTGCCAATTAGAAGTGAAAAAGCGAGGTCTGAATTAATTATATTACCCATTTTATTGGAAACGTGGAGAATAAATAAAGAGTTTTTTACCATATATTCAGGTGATATACTTGTTGCAGATAAAGAAAAAGGCTTAGTAGGTGAGTGTGATTTTATTCTTGCGAAAGATACGGACTCTTTTGCCATGAATTCTCCTATTATCACAATTGCAGAAGCGAAGAAGCAAGATATGGAAAGGGGCGTCAATCAATGTGGTGCACAATTATATGGTGTTTTTATCTTTAATGAGCAATCAAAAACACCAATAGAAAAGATTTATGGCTGTGCCACAACAGGTGATGATTGGAAATTTATGTGTCTCGAAAATAATGTTATTCAAGTAGATAGGACAACATATTACAAAAGCGATTTGGGGAAAATTTTAGGCGTTTTTCAAGTTATTATGGATTATTATAAGGCAATTTTAAATTGAAAATAACACATCACCATGTCCCCTAACCGACATCCAAGCCCTAAATTTTCCGTACTTTTAGCCCACGAAAATAACACACTACCAACACATGCCGCAGCATACAACTATCGACATCGTCATTCCGGCGTTTAATGAAGAGAATGCAGTGGATAAAGTCCTCGCAGAAATTCCGCGCGACCTTATCCGCGAAATCATCGTTTGTAATAATGGCAGCACCGACCGGACTGCTGAAGTTGCCCGTACAGGTGGTGCCACCGTACTCGACGAACCACAAAAAGGTTATGGTCATGCCTGTCTGAAAGGTATCAATTATCTACGCAACAAACCCGCTGAAGAGCAGCCGGACATTGTCGTCTTTCTGGATGGCGACTACTCAGATTATCCGGAAGAAGCGAAATTGCTGGTTGCACAAATTACTGATAATGAAATGGATATGGTGATTGGTTCACGAGCATTGGGCAATTTAGAACGCGGCTCAATGACGCCTCAGCAAATTTTCGGCAACTGGCTTGCTACTAATTTGATAAAGTTATTTTACAAATACGAATTTACCGATTTAGGACCTTTTCGCGCTATCAAATGGCAAAAACTCCTCGACCTTGATATGCAAGATACCACTTACGGCTGGACGGTAGAAATGCAAGTAAAAGCCGCTAAAATGAAATATAAATGCACCGAAGTCCCGGTCAATTATCGCAAACGCATCGGCAAATCAAAAGTCTCCGGCACAGTCAAAGGCACGATACTCGCCGGACACAAAATTCTCTGGACAATCTTTAAACTTCTTTAATAATGGTTAATGGTCAATGGTTAATGGTTAATGACATGTTTTTGCTTCGCAAAAACATTGATTTAATTATTAACCATTAACCATTAACCGTTAACCATTAAAAATAAATGGAAATTATCACTTACGTACTCATTACATTTTATTGTTTAGCATTATTGTACATCACGATTTATTGCTTGATGCAGACGCATTTGTTATATTATTATCATAAAAAAAATGGTAAACCTAAACCGGATTTGAAGCCACTCAATGGGGATTCAGAGTTGCCTTTTGTTACGATTCAACTTCCGATATATAATGAGCAGTACGTAGTAGAACGATTGATAGATAATATTACAAAATTTGATTACCCGAAAGACAAATACGAAATTCATGTGTTGGATGATTCGACGGATGAAACACTTGAAATTACGCGTAAAAAAGTAGAAGAATACACCGCTAAAGGCTTCAATATCAAACAAGTAACCCGCGAAATACGCGAAGGCTACAAGGCAGGCGCATTGCGCGATGGGATGCCATTTGTGAAGGGAGATTTCATTGCAATCTTTGACGCGGATTTTTTGCCTAATCCTGATTTTTTGCGTCGTACATTACCTTATTTTAAAAATGAAAAAATAGGTGTCGTACAAACTCGTTGGGAACATATCAACAAAAATTACTCGCTACTCACACGCTTGCAAGCGATGCAGTTGGACGTACATTTTACCGTCGAACAGCATGGTCGATATGCGGGTGACTGTCTGCTCCAATTCAATGGCACAGCCGGTGTATGGCGTCGCGAAACCATCGACGACGCCGGCGGCTGGGAAGCCGACACACTCACCGAAGACCTCGACCTCAGCTACCGCGCCCAACTCAAAGGCTGGCAAATCGTTTTCCTCGAAAAAGTGGGCGCACCTGCCGAACTCCCTGCCGAAATGAACGGCTTAAAATCCCAACAATTCAGATGGACAAAAGGCGGCGCAGAAACCGCCCGAAAGATGATTCCGCTTATCTGGAAAGCCCCGATTTCCCTTCGCAAAAAGATACATGGCACGGTGCATTTGATGGGCAGTAGCGTATTTGTGTGTATTTTCTTGCTTGCTATTTTGAGCGTGCCGATGATGTTTGCGCTGGAGCATGTACATGTTGACATGACCTATGCAGGCGTGTTTTACATAGCCGTTATTGCGATGAGTATTGTGTATTATTTTGCAAATGTACACGCCATTCGGCAGGAAAGTTATCTGCGTACATTATTCAAATTTATTTTCATCTATCCCATTTTCCTTTCTCTTTCAATGGGACTTTCTTTGCACAATACTATTGCGGTTTTACAAGGTTATATCGGTAAAAAAACAGCCTTTATTCGCACTCCAAAATTCAATATCAACAACCTCAAAGATAGTTTCCGAAATCGCAGCTATCTCACCCAAAAAATAACTTGGACCACCATTATGGAAGGCATACTCGCCTTGTATTTTCTTTTTGCCATTATTTTTCAAATAGTATATACCGAAAATCGTCCGTTTCTTGTCTTTCATACCATGTTGTTTATTGGATTCGGCGGAATTTGTTATTATTCATTAAGGCATTTAAGTCTTAAATAGCAGCACGCTAATGAATTTATATTTAATTTTGGGAAAAATTAGTCCATACACGAACATGAAACGACTTACTATCGACCATGGACTACTAAGCTCTCACATGAAAAAATCAAAACAAGCGAAAAATTTCATTCAACGACCTTCATATCCCGGCGGGCGGGCAGCCATTAATGAATTGATTAAGAAAGAAATCCGCTACCCTAAGAAAGCATTGGAGGCAAAGATAGAAGGCAAAGTCCGGGTAGCGTATTCGCTGAATCATAAAGGAGAAGTTATTCGCGCCAAGGTAGAAAAGGGGCTTGGTCACGGTTGTGATGAAGAAGCAGTTCGCTTGGTACATTTGTTACGCTTTGAAGTACCTAAAAATCGCGGTATGAAAGTCACTTTCAACAAAACCATTACGATTAATTTCAAATTACCTAAACAAAAAACACCCAAACCCGAAATTAAAAAAACTGCTATTCAATACCAATACACAACTTCTAAGTCTTCTACAGTAAAGAAAAATACGAACAAAAACAGTTATCAAATTACGATAAAGATTCGCTCATAACCCGCAGCCCATAGTTTCCACAAGTACTTATTAAGATTTTCTTTAATTTTATCCTGTCACATTAACGTCGTTTTTTGTTAAAACATTAACGCCTCTCTCTTTAATTTTACCTATCGTTACTAAGCACTTATCCATCCATACACACTATACTATCTACATTTACAAGGCAGTCCTGATTCTAGTTATGAATAATTGTACATTTACAAAAAAAATCAAAATTTATTTGTCGCTTGCCTTCATGGCGAGCTTTTCATTGCCTTCATATGCTCAATCTCCGGGCGATGTTTCTTCTAACCTATATATGTGGCTTCGTGCAGATGAACAGGTTGTATTAGGAGGAGGATCACAAGTGCAAAGATGGAATAATGTGGACGGGAATGCCACACGATTTGCTATACAGAGTCTTGCCGCTCACAGACCTACGCTGGTTAATAGTCAAATAAACGGACACAAAATACTACGGTTTGATGGAATGGACGACTACATGAGAATGGATGTAGCTGCCAGTTCACTTTCGGGTGATTGCACCGTTTTTACGGTGATGACACCAAGCTCGGATAGTGATGTAGGTTATTATCTATCCACCCATGCAAGTGGCAATGACCGCCTGAAATTCGGTCATAAATTAACAGGAGAATTAACTTATGACAATACCGTTCCTGTAATGTGGGGGGAGAATATGCACGACAGAAAAACGATGGTTTCCTTCCAAATGGAGCAAGATTTTTATATAGATGGTTATGTAAATGCTGAATTATCCGCTCCCTGGACACACAATCTGCAAAACTCAAGTGCCAATGAAGCCTCACTCGGACAAGAGTACGACGGCTCAGGCATTACTTCTAATCACTGGAAAGGCGATATAGCAGAAGTCATTATTTTTAACAGATTTCTATCTACTACGGAAATGAACCAAGTGCATTCATATCTAAATGTACGTTATGGCATCAATATTCCTGTAGCCAATCATATTTATTTTAATCACGCAGGTTATCCTGAAAATATCGCGGGTTTGGGTAAAGATACTGACCAAAATTTAAATCAAATCAATAGCCAAAGCGAAGAAACAGGTGCAATAGTACGCATCAATGTACCCAGCAATCTCGACGAAGATGAATACTTGGTTTGGGGCAATGACCGTGCGGCAACAACAGTGATTGGCTCGGAAGTTCCGGGTACAGCAACTCAGCGAATTACACGCGAATGGCGCGTATCAGAGACGGGCGATGTAGGAACAGTATCAGTCAGTTTTGATTTGGGTAAATTGGGAATGAGCGGACCATTCGATGTGAATGATTTCGGGCTGATGATTGATAGCGATGATGGCGATTTTTCCAACGCAACGATACATAATTTAGGAGCATTTATCTCCGGCAATATCCTCACATTCAATCAAATACCTTTTAATGACAATGATTGGTTTACATTAGCTACGGAATTGCAGTCAGCAGTTTGCGTCAATATTGACCTTACCGTCTTTTTGGAAGGACCATTAGATGAAGCAAGCGGTCAGATGGGTACAGGCTTGAACGACAGAGGTATGTTACCGGGAAAAACACCTATTAGTCCGCTCGGTACACCGACTCCCGCTGGTCAACCCTACAACATTGCTCCGTGGAACTATTACGGTACCGAAGGTGCAGATTGGACGAATACAAATTACGCCTCCGATGTAGTAGATTGGATATTGGTGTCTTTCCGCACCGGACTCAATGTTAGTACAGAAGTAGCACAAGCAGCCGCTTTATTGAAAAAAGATGGTTCAGTAGAATTTACCGACCCTTGCGTATTGGATGGAAGTATTTCAGGTCCTTTTTATATTCTGATAGAACACCGCAATCATGCAGGTATTCTGACAGGCACACCAGTCAATCTAGCTGGCAATACGCTGACTTATGACTTTAGTACTAATAATACCATTAGTGCAGGACAAAAACTCGTTGGCACTAAATATTGTATGTACGCAGGTAACGCTAACCAAGCAAATGATTCGGGTGGCTACGACCTTAATGGTCTAGATAAAGCCATCTGGGATGCACAAAACGGATTATTCTACCAATATTCGACAGCAGATTTCACCATGAACGGAGATATTGACGGGCAAGACAAATCCTTTTGGTCTGCCAATAATGGTATCGCTTCAGTTATTTCTAAATAATGGTGTTAATGGTGTTATGGTTAATGGTTAATGGTTAATGATTAATGATTAATGATTAATGATTAATTTTGAATAAATTTATTTCATAAATTTTTAAATAAAAAACAAATTATACTTTAATTTTAATTAATAAAAATTAAATTTATTAACCATTAACCATTAACCATTAACCATTAACTATTAACTATTAACCATTAACCATTAACCATTATTCCTGTCGTTGTACTCGTGAAGATACGCCATTATTATTTTCCCATAAGGCTTTATCTTGCCCGTTGACATCGCCGTCGAGGTTCATGTCAGCGGGGAGGTAGTTTTTGAAAACACCATTATCATTGAACCAAATGGATTTATCGCTTGAATTGATATCGTAACTTGGCAAATCTGATTGATTAGTATCACCTGCAAACATCGCCCAAGTACCACCAGCAAGTTGCTTTTGCCCAAAGCTGGTCTCGTCTCGATAGCTGTCAATCAAACTGAAATCGTAACGCAATACACCATTATTAATGTTGACAGGTTGTGGAGACATCACGCCTATGTGATTGCGATGTTCAATGACGATATATAGCGAAGTCGGGTGCGTACCATTCAAGACGCAACGGTCAGGAAATGAAATCGAACCGTCTTTATAAAGTACTCCGGCAGTCTGCGAAACCTCAGTACTTTTCTCAATACCTGTTCTGAAGGAAACCAATACCCAGTCTATAGCATCAGGTGTGTAATCAACGCTAGTCCAGTCTTTACCTTCTGCACCGTCATAAAACCACGGAGCGATATTATAAGGTTGTCCGGCGGGTGTAGGTGTACCTGCTACAAGCGTATCTACTTGTCCGGGTAATAGACTTATTTGGTACAAACCATTGTTCATCAATTGATTAGTGGGGTCGTATGCGCCCTCAAGTTGTACTTTGAGGTCGATTTGATAACAACCTACACATTCACAGTTTAGAAAGACGTCATTCACTGTATAGAGATTATTATCGCTACACACATTGCCGTCTGTACTATTATCACAGCTATCTACCGAATTACAAATACCGTCACTATCATCGTCGCCCTCAATACTGTAAGTCACCTGATCTGTACCCAAAGGACAACCTATTTGGGTAGAAACTGTCAATTCGATATAGCCGTCACCTGAGATAGTTACGGGGGTATTATTTCCCGTAAAAACACTAACCGGAACATTGGACTCGTCATAAACCACCCAGCGATAATCCAGATTATCATCCGGCACAGACACCGTAGCACTCAAGACTACTTCGCTGGTACAAGTTGTAAGGCTTTCACCTGCCTCAACAGTAGTGCTGGGAGCAGTTCCTGCACAATTGCATTGGTCATCATAAACATCATCGACCGTACAAGGATTGCGGTCATTACAAGGCGTACCCGCTACACAATTATCATCTTTTATAATGGTAAAATTATCGTCGATAACACCTGTTTCGCGCAGGAATTTGATACGCATGGTATCGCCATGCACATTCATTAATGTAGAACCGAGTGATGCTGCCGAATAGTACATGGCATTATGATTGAGCGCGGCGTTACTTATCTTTCCAGCACTTCCCGTAACAATGTAAACTGCGCCGTCATTTATCTGATTACCAACGGTATATCTCTGATAATGCCCGTCTTGGTCTTCTTTTCCACTACCTTCTCGGATGACATGAGTTTCGGGGTCGAATGTAGAAGAATAACCATAATGCCCATTGATAAAATGCGACCTTTCGTATGAGTGACTATGACCATTAAGAATGAGGTCAACACCATTATCTTCGAGCATAGGGAGAAAATTTTGACGCATCTCGACGAGGTCAGCTTCGGCATCCGAATTGTGCGAACCTTTCGTATAAGGCGGGTGATGCCAAAGGGCAACTAGCCAATCGGAGGTGGTATTTTGAATGTCATTTTCACACCAAGTGTGCATCGCACCACCCACGCTTCTATCTGAATCATACGAATCCAATACAATGAAGTGAATATTGCCATAATCAAATGAATAATAGGCTTCTGTACCCGATGCCAAACCACCAGCTTCGCCATTTTTTGGCAGGCTGAATATATTATAATAATTACCTTGCTGAGTGTCCGAATCTGCGGTATAGCCATCGTGGTTGCCCAAGCATGACCACGATACAGTATTTTTCAATTTATCCTCATACATGTTCTGAAAAATGGAGTATTGATATTCATTATCCGTACCACTATCATAGGCATTATCTCCGAGAAAAAGTATCATATCTGTATGCTCATCGCCAATGTGATTGTAGTAAGCATCACGAACGGCGCGTTGGTTGGCATTACCCGTACCGCAGTCGCCGAGTATCCATGCATTGATGGGCGTATCGGTGCCGGGTAGGGGAGAGGTTTTGAAATACAGGTCTTCGGCAGCCGGGATGAGTGTATTTGTGCCGTTGATGATTTCGTAATAATATACCGTAGAGGGATTGAGATTGGTGAGTTCGATTTCGTGTTCGGTAGTTTCGTCACTACCAACGCGAACAAGGTCAAGATTATTAAGATCTGTACCATATTTGACACCCGAATATACAGGTGTATCGGTACGCCAGCGAAGGGTCATGCTTGTAGATGAGCCTTTTTGCAAGTAAGGACCGCGCAAGACCCGCACGAAACCTTCCGGCAAGCCAACCAATTGAAAATCAAAACTAATATCAGAACTGGTCGCATCATTTTGGTGGACTTCTACGGCGACGACATTCGTACCGTTTTTTAAATCATTCGATGGAAAATAAGCATTCACTTGTGCATTGTCCGATGAATTGGAAGCCGCAAAAGTATCGTAATTGATGTTGCCGAAAGTAGGCATATTTACACCTCCTATTGCATTTCCATTGAAATAAATCACTGCGCCGTCGTCAAAAAGAATGCCTAAATCAAGATTTTCATAGAGAGAAACGTCTGTTATGTTGAAATAATGCCTGAAATAAACGGTACGTGCGGCAGAACTCACAACGGTGGCTTCATCTCCATCTCCATAGCCGAGTTGGGCGGGACCTGCGCTCCAATTACTATCATTATAGTTTTCGCTTTCCCATGAAGTATTATCGCTGCCGGGAGGTTCATTACCTGCATCATAATATTTCCAAGTCGAACCATAAGTGATAAGTGTATCTTGGGCAAATGTAGTCATGGTGCAAAATAGCATTGCACATAGTATTAGTATATTCTTCTTCATTTTAATGATTTTTTTGAGCGCGACATATATTAACTATATTTTATATGTTTTAAAGTGTTTTTGAGCGAAGACCTGTAATGACAGCTAAACAGGTTGACCGCGAACTCGTACAGGCGAATTTATTCGCCTGTACGGTATTTGCGGTCAGCCCGTAAAGCAATCATTACGAGATTCTCAATAAATCTTTATCACACTTTGTACATTCAAAATGCCAATAAGTGTGTCACATTCAATTTTTTTTATAAGGAAAACTTAGTAAGATATGATGGAAAGCGAGTTTTGTCTAATGGGCTGTTACAATGTGTTCGCCAATTTTGAATTTTGAATGAAAAATTTTGAATGATAAAAAATATACAATTTGTTAATTATTAATTATCAGCAAAAAATAAAATAAGATTTAAATTCATTTGTCATTCAAAATTCATAATTTGGCGAAGACATTGCTGTTAGAGTTGCTGTTAATATAAGCGTAGTTTTTGAATTAAGAAATGCCTGGCATGTTAAATTTAATTCTAATACTTAAACACTCTGCTTGAGACGTATAAAACAGTAAAAAGTTGCATATTTACTTTGTATTAGACTTTAAACAGGATGGAAATTAGAGAGTTAGTATCTTGGGTTAAAATTCATAAGATATTGATTATTAATCAATTAAAGCATATAAATAATTATTTTTTTTGTGCTTCGAGTTTGATTATTTTACACACTACATGAGAAAAATTTAAAATGATAATTTGTTGGTCATTTTGCCTTAAAACTCATCAGATTGTCCAACTTATTTTTCCTCGTTACTTAGATACTGGACTTTGGACATCGGGTAATTAGGCTAAAACTCTGATTATTAAATTATTAACACAATGTTATTTTTATTTTATATCAATTTTAATTACATTTTTATTTAATTGAAAAATAACACGTTAGCCCAGTCACCTAGTTTCCCAATTAACTAATATCCAAAGTCCAGTTAGATGGATAGTCGAATTACTTAATTCGCTTTAGAGCATTTATAAACCTATCCGGCAATTCGTCCCTACATGCCATTTGATAATCCGTAAAAGAACACGGAACGAGTTTGTCATGCTTGCGTTTTTTCAACGAAGGAATCTGAATCCACCAACGTTCACTTTTTTTACTTTTCCAAAAAACGAGTTCATGCTTATTAAGATTGACGGCGTATCGGGTGAAATTGCTTTCGTGCATGGGCAAATCATGTACTCGGTGCGCATAGCCATCGGCAAAGTACCAAATCATTTGAGCGATGATTTGAGCCGTTTGCCCGTGCATATCATGTGCCGGATAATATCCGTAAAATCCTACGGAAGTCATTTTGTCACTTACGCCTGCATAATACGCTATTTGCGAGGCTTCTTCTGCAAAAATACCACTTGGAGAGGGGAGACGATGCCCCGGCGATTCGGATTGTTTCAGCACCGAAATATCAAAACTTAACATGTCAGCATCTCGTATAACCGGTTCTATCTCATTAAGATGCGATTTGATAACCCCCAAACGGGTACAGTTATACCCTTGTTTGTCAAAATAACTCAAGGTCTTGGAGTCGATAAAATGTGTTTGATGACCGATATGACTCAAGTTAAACAAGAAGTTTTTCTTGTCATGCAAAATTTTGTTCAGATAAAAATAATCTTTATCCTTTTTACGGCGGTCAGTGGTAAAGGCAATACGCTCATTGACGACTGCCATATTAACCAGTCGATTGAGCAATTGGTATGCCTTATACTGTGCATAAGTAAATGCCTGATGACCACCGATAATAACGGGAATAATCCCGTTTTTCAACAATTCTGCCAAAACAGGTATCGTAAATTCAGGATGTACTTTGCGGAAGTTGCCCAAATCTGCTACCATGATGCTTTTGTCCGGTGCAGTCATTGTATATAAATGACGACGTACCGTATCAGCACTTTCTTCCTCGATGCCTACGATTGCCATTCGCACAGAAGTGAGGTCGGGTATTTCTTGGTCAAAAATCAATGCACGCTTGCCCCATTGATGTGCCGAAAGGCTGCGAAGCGGCACAATGTTTTTCGTAATAACAGGTTTTAACCAATTTTCGAGCATAGAATTTGAGTTGCGGGTTACGAGTTGCGAGTTTTTAACCCGTAATTCGCAACCCGTTTACTGCAAAAGTACGAAATTAACCCGTAACCGTGTGTGTACAGGACCATCCTCTCAAACCAAACCGTCATTCTGAGTTTATTTCAGCATTTTGGTTTTTGGGCTTTTTATCGTGTAGGAACGATTTAGAACTGCGCCCATTAATTTATTTTATTCCCCCTAAAACATTTTTAATTATTTATATATTTCAATGTGTTCGCCAAATGAAAAATTGATAATTGAGAGTTGATAATTATTTTATTTCAATATTTGTAAAAAAACAGATTTTGTTCATATTATAAATAATAATTTTAAATTAATTATTCATTCTCAATTCTCAATTTGGCGAAGACATTGATATTTTAATTTTTATTAATTGCCAATTGTACATTCTCAATGTTCAATTTGGCGAAGACATTATCTTTACGTACTCATTTTACAATATATTCGCCAAATGAAAAATTGATAATTGAGAGTTGATAATTATTTTATTTCAATATTCGTAAAAAGCAGATTTTGTTCGTATTGTAAATAATAATTTTTAATTAATTATCAATTATTCATTCTCAATTCTCAATTTGGCGAAGACATTGATTTTAAACTATCAAAAAAATATATATTTTTGTGCAGCAAATACGCGAATTATTGGTCATTATATGCAACAAAATAAAATTTTGACCGTAATAAAAATGTGGACTTATGAAAATTGCCGGACAGTCCTGCCATACTATCTGGCTGGACGAGAATAATGAAATCAATATCATAGACCAGCGTTGGCTACCACATGAGTTTCGTGTGGTAAAGCTACATACGGTGGATGACGTAGCCTGTGCAATTCGTGAAATGTGGGTACGAGGCGCACCCTTAATCGGCGTCACAGCAGCGTTTGGGATGTACTTTGCTACGGTAGAAGCAAAAGACAAAACAAATTCGGCAAAGTATTTGCAGACGTGTTCGAAACAGTTGTTGGCTACTCGACCAACAGCTGTTAATCTTCAGTGGGCAATTCATCAACAACTTCATGCTATCCTACAAGCAGATAGCTCACTGGAACGCACAAAAATAGCCTATAACATAGCCCGGCGTATCAGACAAGAAGATATAAATGTTTGTCGTAAAATCGGCGAACATGGTCTTGAATTGATTGAAAATATTAATGCCGACAAGCAGGGAGCTACAGTAAATGTACTGACACACTGCAATGCCGGTTGGTTGGCTTGTGTGGATTGGGGAACGGCAACCTCTCCGATTTATCAAGCACATAATAAAGGTATTGACCTTCATGTATGGGTGGACGAAACGCGCCCCCGCAATCAAGGCGCAAGGCTCACGGCATGGGAGCTTGCACAGCATGGCATACCGCACACGATTATCGCGGATAATACAGGCGGACACCTCATGCAGCACGGTATGGTTGATATATGTATAGTGGGTACAGACCGAACCACACGCACAGGCGATGTGGCAAACAAAATAGGTACTTACTTAAAAGCACTTGCTGCCAAAGATAATGAAATTCCCTTCTATGTCGCATTGCCCTCATCTACAATAGATTGGGAGATAGCAGACGGATTGAAGGAAATACCCATCGAAGTAAGAGGGGAGGAAGAAGTGCTACATATATATGGTATGCACGAAGGTGAAATCAAACAAGTACGTCTTGCACCGGAAGAAAGCAAGGGTTTGAATTACGGATTTGATGTGACACCCGCACGATTGGTGACGGGACTGATTACCGAAAGAGGTATTTGTAAGGCAAATGAACGTGACATCAAAAATCTTTTTTCGCGAAATTCGTGACTTGTAAATCCGTGACTCGTTTAATTTATACACCAACTAATCTATAAGACGTATATTTGTGACTTGTTTATGGTTTGCGAAAAAAATTATCCGATAAAAAATAGGCAAATTACGAGTCAACGAATCACGAATTGATGGACGAAGGGTATATAAAATATGACTGTATTTGGGAGGAAGCGCCGCCACCTAATGAAAAGTATTTAATGGAAATTAACCAATGGCGGCAAAAGTTATTTGAATTAAAACTCATAGGCGAATATCAGGATTCGGGCATAGGATATGGCAATATCAGCATCAGACATCCAAGGTATAATGACCAATTTATCATCACTGCAACACAGACAGGCGGACTGGGAGAATTGGATAAAAAACATTATTCTTTGGTAACTACTTGCAGCATTACGGAAAATCGCGTATATTGTCGCGGCTTACAAAAAGCCTCTTCCGAAGCACTGACACATTATACCATCTATAACCTCAACAATAGTTATAATGCTGTGATGCACATACACCACCCTGAAATGTGGCGGCAATTACAATTTAAATTGCCAACCACTTCCCCAACCACCCCCTACGGAACTCCTGATATAGCCTTTGAAATTAAACGGATGTATGACCGTAACATGCTCAAAAACCGGATCATTATTATGGCTGGTCACGAGGATGGGGTCATTACTTTTGGAAATAATATGGATGATTGTGGTGACATATTACTACATTATCTGTCAAATATTTCGGTACAATAAATGTTATTTTAAGTACATTGAAATGAACTATATGAAGTTTTCACTAAAAAAACTTGTAAATGGTTTGTGCCAATAGAAAAAAAAACTACTTTTGTACTTAGTTAGGTCTTATTATTTAGGTGCTCAAAATATTTATAATTTTTTTAATTAACTAATAAAAAGGACAACCCTATGACAAGGAGATTCAACTTTTTAAGTGCAATTGCCCTGACGTTACTCTTTGGCACTATGGCTTTTGCACAGCAAAAATCGATTTTCGACGATGATGTCGTAAAGGATCCGGATGGTCAACACAAGGAGTGGAGAGCCGGAAACACCAAGTATCCTTCTAAGCCAAGAGATATGTGGGAACTTGGTCTACATGCTGGTATCTTTAGTATATCAGGAGACGTGAATCCGTGGCGCCCTATTCCGGGCTATGCCTTCGGATTATCTTTAAGAAAGTCACTCGGGTACGTATTTTCTGTCAGATTGACAGGACATTACGGTATTACCAAGGGTGTCAATTTTCAACCAAACGTTGCAGCCGCATACGAGAATGGACAACTCCGTGATTTGTATGGTCAACAGACTTGGACTGTACCCGGTCAACTTCCATTCACTGTGGGGGGAACCCAGAATGGTAATGTACCATACTGGTTTGCAAATTATGAGAATAAATATCTAGAAGCTTCTATTCAGGGTATTTTCAATCTCAATAATTTGCAGTTTCACAAGGATAAGAACATGTGGAACCTCTACGTCTTCGGTGGCGGTGGCGGAAACATCTACTCCGTGCATTATGATGCATTAGGAGAAGATGGTCAGGCTTATAGTAGGTTCAATGACCTTCGTGACAAAATCGTAGGTTCTTCGCCTGTTTATGACAGAGACACTCGTGAAGGTAGAAGACAAATCCGTGAGGAACTCATTAATGAGATTCTCGACGGTGACTTCGAAACTCCGGGTGAAGTTTGGGGCAACCTTTGGAACTTCCAAGGTACTTCGGACAAGGATGGAGCTGACAGAGTTGGTAAAGCATTGGCTAACGCCGGTGTTGGTTTCGGCTATCGTTTGAGTGATAGAATCACTTTAGCTTTGGAGTATCAGGTTTCTTTCTCTGATGACGATCTCTTAGATGGTTATCGCTGGGCAGAAACAAGTGCTGCGCCTAATGCTGATGTTGACTTCACTCGTGACGTTGACGTTCCTCACTACAAAAACTTACGTTTGAACTTCCACTTAGGTAGTTTCGACAAAGCTGTTATGCCATTGTGGTGGTTGAATCCTTTGGATGCACCATACGAGCAAATTGCGCGTAACACACGTAAGGAAGTAGGTTGTCCACCAGATGATGAAGATGGTGATGGCGTACTTGATTGTATTGACAGAGAGCCAAATACACCTGCTGACTGTCCGGTTGACACACGCGGTGTAACGCTTGACAGCGACAGCGATGGTATTCCTGACTGTCAGGATAAAGAGCCATACTCTCCTCCGGGATGTCCTGTTGATGCAGAAGGTGTTGCTCAATGTCCAGAACCAGATCCGGGCTTGACTGAAGATGATGTCATTAGAATTGGTAACAGAGAAGGATGGCCCAACCAACCTATGCCTCCACCGATTGAGCCATGTGCTAACGAGTGGTACTTACCAATGGTACATTTCGATTTGGACAAGTACTACCTCAAGCCTGAGTTTTACCCACAATTGCACCACGTAGCTAATACTATGTTGCGTTGTCCGGGTGTTCAGGTTGTAGTTACTGGTCACACTGATGCTCGTTTGCCGAATCAATACAACGATGTATTGTCTTACAAGCGTGCTGAAAAAGTTATCAGCTACTTGACAAACAACTATGGTATTGACAGAAGCCGTTTGATTCTTCAATATGGTGGTGAAGCTAATCCAATCGTAACTGGTTTGGGTGAGAATCACACCGGAAAGCAAGAAGTTGAAATCGGTCAATACATGAACCGTCGTGTAGAAATCCGCGTAGCTCGTGGCGAATCTGAACAAGGTCGTCCGGCTTACGATAGCAACTGGGATAACGTAGGAAAAGATACTCCACGCTCTTCAAGAAGTGGTAATATCTACTCCGGCAACCCGGGTGCAGGATACTAATATTGATTTGATTTTCAATCAAGAAGATATAAAAGAGCGACTCAATTTTGAGTCGCTCTTTTTTTATGTGTGCTGAACAATGTTCGCTTAGTATCGTCCACCTACTTATTATCGTTATGAAATTAATAATAGAAACAGAACGGTTACGTTTACAAGCTCTTGCACCACGAGATAGCGACAAGGTATTGGTGTATAATGAACGCAATATGGAGTTTTTCAGACCGTGGCTACCTGCATATGGTGCAGATTTTTTTTCAGAACGATTTCATCAACTCTGGCTCAAGCGTGATGCAGAAGAATTAAAAGCAGGCAGGCAATTAAAGTTGTTTATTTTTGAACGGGAAGATACCAAACTAACGCGCATTATTGGCGATATTTCTTTTTCGAATATTATTTTGGGCGTACTGCGCTCCTGTTTCGTTGGCTATAAAATAGATAGACAGGAGAATGGCAAGGGTTATATGACCGAAGCACTGGCTCATGCTATTCAATACATGTTTGAAGTGCGCCAACTTCATCGCATCGAAGCGAATATCATGCCTCGCAATATAGCCTCTCAACGCGTAGTCGAAAAACTCGGTTTTGAACGCGAAGGTCTTTCCAAGTCTTATCTAAAAATTAATGGTGTATGGGAAGACCACCTGCGCTACGCGCTTATCAATGAGTGAATGAGTGAATTTTGAATGAATGAATAATAATGCGACAATGCGATTGAATAATTTTTACGAAGCAAAATTCAATCAAAAATCACCGAATCAAAAATCCCTCAATCATTCAATCTCCAAGATTTTCATTTCTACTCGCTGGTTTTTGCGGCGACCTTCTACGTTGGCATTGCTGGCAATGGGTTGTATTTTTCCGTAGCCTTTGTTGGTGACACGCGCTTTGCTGATACCGTTTTCTTTCAGGAAATTGGCAACAGTGGCAGAACGTGCGGAGGAGAGTTCGTTGGCAAACTCGGTACTGCATAAGCCATTTGTATGACCGCTGATTTCGACAATAAGACTGGGGTTCTTGTCTAGAAATTTGAGGGTGCGGAGTAGTTCGTCTTCTGACTCTTGTTTTAGCGTAGCTTCATTTGCATCGAAATAAATATTATTTAGCGGGATGATTTGCCCGACCTCAATCGGGTATAGCGTTACATTTTCTTCCAATTCACGATATTTCTTTGGTGCGGTGGCTTCCGGTGAATTGAGGGCAATATCACGCTCACGCTCCTTTGCTTCTTTACGAACTTTCTGAGTGATTTCGCGGCGCAATTGTGCTTCAATTTCTCTTTTATAACGATATGATAACTCCTCGCGAAGCTCATCTTTAAGTTCATTGGCGAGTTGTTCGCGAAGTGTTTTTTCAATATCATCGCGCATGGCTTCCCGAAGTTCTTTTTCAATATCATCGCGCATTTCCGACCTCAAATCATCTTTCACATTTTCCTCTAAATCATCTTCTAATCGTTGAGCGACGCTTTCTTGCAATTCATTACGAAGTTGCTGCTCAATATCATCACGGAGGTCGGTTTCGAGTTTGGAACGTACTTCGCGGGAGAGTTCATTTTCCAGTTCAGAGCGTACTTCGCTGACCATTTCTTGCTGCAATTCGAGGCGCACTTCCTCTATCAAATCGCGCTCTACATCTTCGCGTACTTCAGCTTGCAATTCTTCAAATGAGGGGGTTTCGGTCATTTCGTCGTCGCCTTCTACGACATTGGCAATTTCGTCATCGCTTGCACGGTTGGGTTTGTAGGTAGATTTTGGTTTTTCGGGTTGCGGGTCGGGTTCGGCTACAATTTGAGATTCACGTTCTCGTTCCCTTTCCTGCTCACGTTCTTTTTTTCTTTCTCGTTCTGCACGGATTTCTGCCATGATTTTTTCTTTTTCATCTTCCTCATCCTCGTAATACAGGTTTTTAAATTTGTTTTTCATCAAAGCCGTTCGTGGGTCTTCTTCTATTTCGTCCACCGTTTTGTGCATGCCTGCGTACTTGCGTTTGAGTAGCAACATGCGCGGGTCTTCCTCAATTTTTCGGCGGTATTTTATCGTTACTTTTTCGGGCAAATCGGTCAAGTTTTCGTCGTCGCGTACTTCTGCAATTTCTTCAATTTCATATTCGAGTGAAAGTAGTTTTTGTTTGAGCGTCTCTAATTCAGGGGAATCTTTTTTGGAGTCGCGGCGTTTCATGCGCTTGACTTTATTGGGGATTTTGATTTCTTCTATAATTTCGGGGTCGTTGCCGTCGTAATCAATTTCTTCATACACAACTTCTGCTTTAGGGGTTTCTCTGACGGTAAAATATCCCGGAATTTCGGGCAATTCATCCTCTGTTTCTTCATCAATAATCACCACGACTTGCTCCTCAATTTCCGGGGTAGGCGCGAGTTCTTTTGAATTATCCCGCTTATCAATTTCCTTTGCTTCATTGGGACGTACTGCCGTAGTCGATTCAATGTCGCGGGGTTTTCTTTTCAAAGTAATATTCAATTCTACGGGTTCTTCTTCCTCAATTTCCTCTTTTTTCATGGTAATATTCATATGAATTGGCTTCTCTTTCTTTTTCATCGTAATATTCATGTGAATGGGGTCGGGTTTTGGTAGTTTTTTCATGGTAAAATTAATTACTGTAACAGGTTTGGGACGCACCTCTTTTGGTAATTCAATTTTATATAAATTCGACATCAAACTCTGCTCACCCACATCTGACGAAAAATAAGCGTACTCTCCCGATGCAGGAATGGTATAATTATAGTCATTGCCCGGCGTATTGATTCTTTCTCCGAGATTGAGTGGCTCTGACCATTTTGTCCATGTATCATCCAAGCGTCTGCTCATAAACACATCGTAGCCACCATATCCGGGATGTCCCATTGATGAGAAATAAATCGTTTTGTTATCTGCTGCAATAAAGACACTTGCCTCCTCTGACTTGGAGTTGATGACCTTGCCCATATTTTTCGGCTCTGTCCAGTCATCGCCTTTTTTGCGGAAAGAAACATACAAATCGCGCCCGCCCACCGTCTTACTGCGCTCCACCGCCATAATGAGAACATCGCCTTTTACATTGACATGATAACCAACAAATTTGCTACGATTGTACATATTTGGAATCTTAAACGCCTTGGGTTTTGACCAGCCAAAACCCGTCTTGGTGGAGTACGAAACGCCGTCTTTTTGCGTCTTGTATTTATTCGCCAAATACACCGTTTTGCCATCAGCACTCACTGCAACGACAAAATTGTGTGTATCGGTATTGAGTGGCGGACCTACATTACGCGCCTTACTCCAATCCCCACCTGCTTGACGACGGCTGACCCAAATATCATCTTTATAAATTTCGTAGGTGTCACGCTCACGCTCGTCGGGCGTGTTGCCGGGGTGGTATTTTCTGGCAAAATATAAGGTGCGCCCATCAGGTGTGATAATGGGCAGTCGCTCTGCGTAAATGGAGTTGATATTGCTGCTCAGTTTTTCGGCAGGCAGTACCTCTTCGGTGTATGGAATGGTGTTGATTTTTTGGGCGGAAAGGGTGAGCGTGGAGATAATCAGGGCGAGAATCGTCAGTAAGTTTTTCATATCGAAATTTTTTAGGAATCCTTCAAAAATCATTCCTTCACTTACAATTTATGCGTTTTTTTGAATTATGAAAAATAAAAACGGCGAGCATTTGAAAAATACTCGCCGTTTTTACATTTCTCCATGAAAATCATTATCTTTGAAAACAGTTATGACATATAAAAACGACGAAAAAATACTACTCATGCTTGATGTTGATGAAACACTCATTCATGCAACTGACCAAGAATTAAATCAAAAAACAGATTTTAACGCTCATCCCCAAAATAAGGTGAAAAGTAACACAGGCTTCCAGCCTGCACCGCGTTAGTTGTGAAGGAAATCTACCAAAAGTGCAGGCTGGAAGCCTGTGTTACTTTGAATCAAAAAGAAATTTCACCCCCATTTGGGGATGAGCGGATTTTAAAGTATTGGTTATAACGTTTATAAAAGAACGAGTAGATTGGGTAGGTTATTTGTTGCGAGTTCCCTTACATCAAACCGTTAAAAAAGGTGAAGAGGAAGGGGTATCATATCAACAGAATTCTAATTGTAGATGATTCGCCTCATAAATCGAAAGACAATTTTGGAAATGCTATTTATCCAAGCGCATTCACGGGAGATATGGCAGATAAGGAATTGAGATTACTGGCTAAATATCTTAAATCGCTGAAAGACGAAGAGAACATTCGACGAATAGAAAAAAGAGGTTGGCAAAATCAAGTTGAATAATTACGACTTAAACGGACGGCGTTGTGTCCATTCTTCTTTGGGGACAAAGGAGTTGATAAAATATTTCACCAACCAATTGGTGATGCAATTACGATGACGTGCATACAAAAATAAATCATGCGGCTCGGCACCTACCGAACTTTTGATTTCTAATGCAGTACGCGAAAATATAATTTGGTGTACACCTGCATCTATTCCGATACGTACCATGTCGTATAGCATGTTGAGATAGAGTTGTACGTTTCTATTTGCTTGATAGTCAAGACCTAAGAAGTGAGCGTCTAATTCGTTTCCGCTTTGAATGGTGGTATAAAAACCTACAAATTCATCGTGAATATAACAAGCGATGAGTTTGAATTTATCCCCAAGTTGGCGTTTGAGTTCGGGGAAATAATCGGGTGTGAAGGTGAAAGTATTGAATACCGCCTTGGCGGCTACATTCTGGTAGGAGTCGAAAATTTGCTGTTTATTTTCTTCTATTTCTGTGAGATTGAGTTCCTTTCTTACAATATTTTTTCCTTTTTTGAAGGCGCGTTTGACCCGCACACGATATTTTGAACTCATCGCCGCGAGATAGTCGTCAAAACTTTCCCAATTGTGCGGAATATCCAAAACCATCGTGGGTTGTATATTAAATTCGTAGAATTTACGGTCGGTAAATACCGGAGAAAGTCCTTTTTGAGTGCGCTCCGAAAAATCTTTGAGTACGAATAAGGCAATACGCTTGCCGCGTTTGCCCATTTCTTGAGCAGCTTTATCAAGACCTTTATATAGTAATTGGGAAGCAATTTCAGGATTTACCTTCGGATGAAAATAAAAACCATGCTCTCCTGTCAGCAACAAACTCCCACAGACCATTACATTAAGTCGGATTTGTCGCGTGACGAATTTCTGCGTAGCAACTTTTACTTTATCCCAAAAACGAGTGGATTGGGCGAGTTTTTCATCATTAAACGGCTCATCGCCTCTATAGTGTTGCACCTGACAAGCGGCAATTCCTATCATCTGACCATCATACGAAAACGTAAGATAGCAAGACTGCATCCCATTAGGCGGAGCAACTTCCAATGCCTTCAAATAAGTAGAGCGCAAAAACACTCGATGCTCCGGTACAAAATCATCCCACGAACCCACTACCTCCGAGATAGAGGCATGAAACCCAATATCAGCATGCTCCAATAAGCGGATTTCGTCTGGTTTGTTAAATTTTGGTGGTGTAAGCACCTGATTTTCAGTTAAAGAAAACTTACAAGAAGTCATTGAAATATTATTTGAGAGCAAGGTACGATGAATTCGGCAAGTGTTCAAATGGAGCGCGATATTTATTTCGTCGGATTGAATACATTCGCACGAAATGGTAAACGTGATTTACCGATAAAGGTTGAGATTATGAAGGAGAGAAAATATTAAGAAGAAGTTAAATTATGAAATGGGGCAATATGCGAGATTGTGGTCGGGATTTTTTGATAGAAAATATGGCTATCAGTTCATAGTTGGACAGTTCATAGTTCATAGTTGTTACAATCGCTTGATTTTTAGGGCGTTTATAATTTACTGATTATCAAAGTGTCCAACGTTAGACAGGTAGCCGAAAATATGGAGTGGTAAAATAAAAAAACGGGAACCGACCGTGTATCAGTTCCCGCCCCATAAACCAAGTATCAAAATAAAAAATCGTTAAATAACCATGAAAACCTAACCAAACATTATGATTACCATTGATTACGCTTCCAATGTATAGCAATTCGGAATATAAGAAATGCACCTTTGGGTAGGATAGTGACATTAAATTTGGGCTTAATTGGGCTTAAGTGTATATTTGTAGGAGAGAATATGCTTTATAACGTAACAGTTCTTGGGCTAAAAAAGGGCTTATTTTTTTGATTTTTTTATAAAAAATATCGTTTGACAACTCAAAACCAACAAAAAAGGCTGCCCGTGAAGGCAGCCTTTTTACTTTTCTGATTTGAAGCTAGTCGTAAATTCTTACTTCTTCTTCGTCACCGGCGCGTTTACAGCAGGTGCGGCATAGCTTCTTTTGAATCTTCTTTTAAACATGATGTCAAAATTTTTAATGGTTAATAAATTAGTGAAATGGTCAATGATTAGTTTTTGCATAATAGAAACATTTGGTTATTTCATACACAATCCTAAACACTGTTGTTATTTTTTCTTTGTCACAGGTGTATTGACTGCGGGAGCTGTGTAGCTTCTTTTAAATCTTCTTGAAAACATACTTATAACCTTTTTAAATGTTAGATAATCAATTGTCGTGTATTATTTAATACAGTGCAAAGATACAACGTTTTTTCGCCTAAGTCAATATTTTATTTTATTTTTTAATTAATTTTAAAATAAAAATCTTACATTTGGCTATATTTTAATTGTTTAAAGAATAAAATTTTGTTCTTGAAATAAAATTCGCCATTAAAAAAGCCGCCCTATGAAAAAAATCAAATCCCAAACTCCAAATTCCAAAAAATCGAAATAAAATGCTTGAATTGGAATTTGGTCATTGGGATTTGGAATTTAAGTACCAAGACAAAATTATCTTTAATCAATTTTGGTTTCTTTTTCTCGCTAATTTCGTTAAAAATACTTCCCGAT